>ERZ780150.1005-NODE-1005-length-20594-cov-5.153464_pt1 | contig 20594 bp, 20 predicted proteins | sample MGYA00511019_ERZ780150 | MGnify/ENA primary metagenome ERZ780150 (study PRJEB29588, sample SAMEA2151633) | human gut metagenome | biome: human gut; feature: human-associated habitat; material: faeces | place: Denmark | collected 2008/2010 ...
TAAAGGAAAAAATGGTGCTGGGATGATCCCAGCACCTAGTTTGTCTACAGTCTGAAAGAGCCGGTCATCCGGCTCTTTTTATGTCTGAGATATGTAATCTATTTGCATAAAATGCGAAGAACTTTAACAAATTTTTCTTTGTCGTCTGTAGAGAATTTTTCCAATAGACGAAGAATTTCTTTGTTCAGTACATCATCTTTTTCACCATTCTCATCTGATTCTGGACGAAGAAGATAATCAATAGATACATTCAGAAGTTTTGCGTAATAAGATAGTACACGAAGGTTCATCTTTACGCGGTCATTTTCAATGTTGCTGATGAATGCAACTGTTACATCGAGTGCATCAGCGATCTGTTCTTGAGTGTACCCTGCCTGCTTACGCAGAGTTTTCATTCTTTTACCAACATTGGTATAGTCAATTTGATACATGGTTATAAATTCCCTTTCTTCATATCTCATATAGTAATAACATTAAGTATTATAATATAAAAAATTATAAAAAGTAATATTCATTCAGTATATTTGATATATCTACAAGCGTTAAGCTTTTGAAATATACCTTGAAAAATTACTTATTACAAGATACAATATTATAATAATACAAAAATTTGAAGAGGTAAAGGCTATTATGAAATTATCAATGGAGAAAATCGTTAACCTTGCCAAGGTACGTGGATTTGTATACAGCGGTTCAGAAATTTATGGAGGACTTGCTAATACATGGGACTATGGAAACCTTGGTGTAGAACTTAAGAACAATGTAAAGAAAGCTTGGTGGAAGAAGTTCATTCAGGAAAGTCCATATAATGTAGGAATTGATGCTGCAATCTTAATGAACCCTCAGACATGGGTCGCATCAGGACATCTTGGTAACTTCTCAGATCCATTAATGGATTGTAAAGAATGTCATGAACGTTTCCGTGCAGATAAACTGATCGAAGATTATATGCAGGAACATGGAATGGAGATCGAAGGATCTGTGGATGCATGGTCCAAAGAAGAGATGGAAAGCTTCATCAATGAGCATGATGTTGTATGCCCAACTTGTGGAAAGAAGAACTTTACAGAGATCCGTCAGTTCAACCTGATGTTCAAGACATTCCAGGGTGTTACAGAAGATGCGAAGAATACAGTTTACTTACGTCCTGAGACAGCACAGGGAATTTTTGTAAACTTCAAGAATGTTCAGAGAACATCAAGAAAGAAGATCCCATTTGGAATCGGACAGATCGGTAAATCTTTCCGTAACGAGATCACACCAGGAAACTTCACATTCCGTACTCGTGAGTTCGAACAGATGGAATTAGAATTCTTCTGTGAACCAGACAAAGATTTAGAATGGTTTGAATATTGGAAGAATTACTGCATCAACTGGTTACAGACACTTGGAATCAAAGAAGATGAGATGAGAGTGCGTGACCACGAGAAAGAAGAGTTATCTCACTATTCTAAAGCAACATCCGACATTGAATTTATGTTCCCATTCGGATGGGGTGAATTATGGGGTATCGCAGACCGTACAGATTATGACTTAACTCAGCATCAGAATACATCTGGTGAAGATTTAACATATTTTGATGATGTGAACAAAGAACGTTACATCCCATATGTGATCGAACCTTCTCTTGGAGCAGACCGTGTAACACTTGCATTCTTATGCTCTGCATATGATGAAGAAGAATTAGAAGGCGGAGATACAAGAACAGTTCTTCATTTCCATCCAGCATTAGCACCTGTTAAGATCGGTATCTTACCATTATCTAAGAAATTAAGCGATGGTGCTATGAAGGTTTATGAAGAATTAGCGAAAGAATATAACTGTGAATTCGACGAACGTGGTAATATTGGTAAGCGTTATAGAAGACAGGATGAGATTGGAACACCTTACTGTGTAACATTCGATTTCGATTCTTTAGAAGATGGAGCTGTTACAGTTCGTGATCGTGACACAATGGAACAGGAACGTGTTAAGATTGAAGATCTGAAAGCATATTTTGCAGAAAAATTTGCATATTAATAAGAATGAGAATCCGGGGGAATATCAATATCTCTCCGGATTTTTTCATAGGAAATAGAATGAATGATGGAGGGCAGGATGATGAACAAAAACTATGATTTTTCTTACACACAGGACAGGGAATTATCCTGGTTGAAATTTAATGAGCGTGTTTTAAGAGAAGCAGATAAAAAAAACGTTCCTATTTTTGAACGTCTGAAATTTTTAGAGATATTTACGAACAATCTGGATGAATTTTTTATGGTCAGAGTGGGCAGCATTCATGAAATGAGTCTGATCCATGATAATCACAGAGATATCCGTTCGGATCTGACCCCAGAAGAACAGTTAGATGAGATCGCAAAACATGTCAGACCACTGTATGAATTAAGAGATAAGATCTTTGCAAAAGTATCCAGAGAACTAGCAGACAAGAAGATCAAACGCTGTCAGATCGAGGAATTAGAAAAAGAGGAAAAGAAAAAATTAAAGACATATTATGAGGCGATGATACTGCCAGTACTTTCTCCGATCGTGATCGGGAAACAGCATCCATTTCCTCATATTCCGAATAAAGTATTGCAGATCGGATTGATCTTAAAGAAGAAAGAAAAGATCTCTTTTGGGATCATTGGACTTCCAAAAGATGTGGAGCGTATGATCTTTCTATCAGGGGAAGGAAGAAGATATGTACTTTTAGAAGACATCATTTTGTATTTCTGCGATGAATTATTTGAGAATTATACGGTAGAAGAAAAGGCAGTTTTATGTATTACAAGAAGTGCTGATATCAATCCAGATGATGAGATTTATGAATCAACAGATGATTATCGTACACATATGAAGAAGATCATTAAGATGAGGGCCAGATTAAAACCAGTTCGCTTAGAAATTGAGGGCAATCGTCATAAAGAGATTAAAAAATACCTCTCAGAACGTTTAAGTATTTCAGAACAGGACATCTTTAAAAGCCAGGCGCCGTTGGATTTAAAATATGTTTACAAGTTGACAGATAAAGTGTCAAAAGAAGAGAGAAAAAATGGATGCTATCGTCCATTTGTACCAGCGTTAAACAGAGATTTTATTCCAGGAGTCAGTGTGACAAAACAGATTCTTGAGGAAGATAAATTATTATCCTTTCCATTTGACAGCATGGATACATTTATTGAATTATTGAAAGAAAGTGCAAAGGATAAAGAAACTCTTTCTATTAAGATCACCATTTATCGTTTGGCAAGGCAGGCAAGGATCGTCAAATATTTATGTGAGGCAGCGGAAAATGGAAAAGAAGTTCTTGTATTGATGGAACTTAGGGCAAGATTTGATGAAGAAAATAACATCAATTATTCTGAAATCTTAGAAGAAGCTGGTTGTAAGGTTATGTATGGAATGGAAGATTACAAAGTTCATTCTAAAGTTTGTCTGATCACGAAGAAAAACAGTCGTGGAATTTATTACATCACACAGATCGGAACAGGAAATTATAATGAAAGTACATCGAAATTATATACAGATTTAAGCCTTATGACAGCATCCGAAGAAATTGGACATGATGCATCTGTTTTCTTTCACAATATGGCAACATTTAATCTTCAAGGAACGTATGAACATCTTCTTGTGGCACCATCAAGTCTTCAGGATGGGATCATAAAAAGGATCGAACGTGAAAAAATGAAAGCAGAAAGCTTTCAGCCATGTGGGATCTTTATGAAAATGAACTCTTTAACAGATCGTAAGATCATCGATGAGTTGTCGAAGGCGTCAAATGCAGGAGTTCCGATATTTCTGCTGATTCGTGGAATCTGCTGTATTCGTCCTGGAATCCCAGGGAAGACAGAGAATATCCGTGTAGAAAGCATTGTCGGAAGATTTCTGGAACATTCAAGGATTTATGCATTTGGAGTTGGAGATGATACAGAGATTTATATTTCATCTGCGGATATGATGACAAGGAATACAAGAAGAAGAGTTGAAGTCGCAGCACCGATCTATGATCCAAGGTTAAAACAAAGAATCCTGAAGATGATCAATGTGATGAAGCAGGATAACATTCAGGCACAGGTACTGCTTTCCAACGGAGAATATACAACTAAGAAAAAACGTGAAGATAATATGAATTCACAGATCCACTTTTTAAATGAAGCAAAAAGACTTGCTCCAAAAGAGAAGACACAAAAACAAAATCTTTTCTATCAGGTAAAGGGAATATTTTTTGGAAAGAAAAAATTAAGAAAAAAATAGCTCGCAATTTATCTATAAAATAGGGTATACTATATCTGACTAAAATGCCAGCATTCAAGGAGGGATAGAACCATGAGAAAAATTATTTTTAACAAAAAGTTTTTAGCCATTGTAGGAATCTGCTTATCTGTAGTAGGAGGATTTGCGATTAAACAGAAGATCACGACCAAAGCCTCTGATCACAGTTTTGAAGTCAATGGAATGAATGTCAGCATTCAGCAGTGTGAAGGAAAATCTGAGGAGATCATGGAAGAAGATCTAGATGAAACAATCTCTAATGAGGTAATGGCACTGGAAGAAAAAGGACATAATTACGAGATCGGAGATACGATCGAGACAGAAGAAGTAGCGTTTGTACCAATGACAAAAGAAATTGATGATGAGACAGCATACAATGCATTTGGGACGATCACATCAAAGAGCGGAAATAACTATGTTATTGTCGTGAAATCAGAAAAAGAACTGACACAAGATAATTTAGAAACTGTCGCTGAAGCAGTGAAAGAACAGGTAAAATAAAACATATGATCGTGGAGGCAGAGATGATTTTAATTAAGAATGCAAGAGTGATGGATCCAGAAAGCGGATTCGATCAGGTAACAGATATTTTATTAGACGGGAAGAGGATCAGACAGATCGGTAAGGTAGATGATGTCTCTGGCATTGAACAGGTCATTGATGCTTCCGGGATGGTCGCAGCCCCTGGATTGATCGATGTACATGTACATTTCCGCGATCCGGGATTTACATATAAGGAAGATTTACAGACAGGTTCTGCTGCAGCAGCTGGTGGATTTACGACGGTAGTATGTATGGCAAATACAAAGCCTGTCGTGGATTCTGTGGATATTTACAAAGAGATCGAAGACAGATGTGAACAACTTCCGATCAAAGTATGGCAGGCAGCAGCTGTGTCCAAAGGATTTGAAGGAAAAGAATTAACAGACATGGATGCACTCTATGAAGCAGGGGTTCGTGGATTTACAGACGATGGAATTCCACTGATGGATGAGAAGCTCGTAGAAGAAGCCATGAAGAAAGCCAAAGAATTAGATGTACCGATCAGTCTTCATGAAGAAGATCCTGCATATATTAAACAGCCAGGAGTGAACCAGGGAAAAGTCTCCGAACAGTTAAATTATGGTGGAGCTTCTTACCTGGCAGAAGCCGTGATGGTAAAGAGAGACTGTGAATTAGCAGTCAAAACAGGAGCGAAAGTCGATATTCAGCATATCAGCTCTGGTGTTGCGGTAGATTACGTGAAAGAAGCCAAAGAAAAAGGTGCGAATGTTTACGCAGAGGCGTCTCCACACCATTTCACGTTGACAGAAGAGGCCGTATTAAAATACGGAACACTGGCAAGAATGAACCCGCCATTGCGAACAGAAGAAGACCGTCAGAGGATCATCAAAGGATTACAGGAAGGTACGATCGAGATCATTGCGACAGACCACGCCCCACACTCCAAAGAAGAGAAAGACAAACCATTAGATCAGGCACCAAGTGGCATTACAGGAATCGAGACATCGCTGGCACTTGGAGTCACAGAACTTGTGGAGAAAGGATATCTTTCTATGATGCAGCTTCTGGAGAAGATGACGATCAATCCAGCAAAACTATATAATATGGAACAGGGAAGATTGCAGGAAGGGAAACCTGCGGATGTTGTCTTGTTTGATCCAGAGGAAGAATGGGAAGTCAAGGAATATAAATCCAAAGCAACGAACTCTCCATTTACAGGATGGAAATTAAAAGGAAAAGTAAAATATACGATTTGTGATGGCAAGATCATAGAATTATAATGTATACAAGAAGAAAACAAAATCATTAAGAATTATGTAGAAGAATCTTAAGATTTTGTTTTCTTTTTTGATGCTTTTTCTTTGTATAATAAAGTTGAAAACAATAAGATAGGAGACAATAAGAGAATAAGGAGGAACAAAGATGAGAAAGTGTGGAAAAGGTACTTTACTATTGATGAGTGCTGTTATGGCAACATCGTTGTTTACAGGGTGTGGGAAGGGTAAGAGTAGTCAGGCACAGAAAAATGAAGTCTATGCAACGATCAAAAAAAGCGATCAGTCAGCATCTGCAGAACAGATCTGTGCCTGGCTTTCTTACAGGATAAAAAATAATAGGTTGTTTCAGAATGAAGGAATAGAATTGTCGTATTGCTCAGATAACCTTGCCGTATTTTCAGACTCTGTCGGAAGTGTGATCTATGATAGAACAAAGAAGAAAGTCATTGCTGCGGTAGATCTTGACAAAATCGGATGTGATCATTTCTACAGTGAAGGAGATGAAGAAAATCCAGGACTTGAGACGGCTATAAAGGTGTCAAAAGATCAGAAATGGATGATCATTTACAATCAATTACAAGGAAAAGTAAACGGAAATATTTATGCATATTCGCTCAAATGGTGTGATAACATGAAATTTGCAAAAATCACGCCATCCAAACAGATCAGTGAAAAAGACAAATTGTATCAGACGATCATCAAAGATCATAAACATACACAAAAAGAATCGGACAGCATACCTGGAAAGATCGGAGATAAGATCCGTGCAATGGATGTCTCATCAAGTAAGTATGTATATCAGTGGAAAGATTCCAAAGGAATCAGAAAACAATCGGTGTTAGTGGTAGACAAAGACGGCCTAAAACTATATACTTTATCAGGAAAAGAAAACCAGCCAGACATACAAAGTGAAATGGTAGATCTTAAAACATCCGACAAAATAAAACTTAATACCAAACTTCCAGAATACGAATATACAGGGAAAGACTTAAGGATCAAGGCAGTCTTTGATGAGACAAAAAAGAGATCTGACGAAGATAAAGAAGAAGGACTTGTTACAATCCCAATGCTGAATATTTATAAGATCGTTGAAACAAAATCCGGAGCAGAAGTTTATGCGAACTTCTGGAGTGAAACATATTATCGTTATGGAAGTCTGTTAAAGAACTACTCTGGTGGAAGTTATCCAGGGGTCATGTATCTGAAGAAAACAAAAGACGGCTATCGAGTAACCAAGACAAGATACGCAGAAGATGGAGAATCTCTGGAGAGATCGATCTGGAAGTTATGTAAAGGATATCCTGATGTTGCAATAAGGATGATGAAGGATTCTGTCACACAAAATCAGAGAAAGAAAGTCTTACAAAAATATGTTAGTCAGAATAAATTAAAGATCAAAGCTTACAAAGAGTATGGATGGCAGTATGTAAATTTATAAAGAAGGAGTAAGTAAATAATATGAAACTTACATTGAAAAAAACGATCGCAAGTATCTTGTGCATCAGCATGATCCCATCTATGATGACAGGATGCAAAAAGGAATCGACATCATACAGCCATACAGATTTTGCAATGGGAACTGTAACGAACATTACACTCTATGGAACAAGCGATGATCTGGAAGGGACAGAACAAAAGATCATCGACATGGAAAAGAAACTTGAAAAACAACAATTGTCATGGAGATTAAAAAGTTCCCAAGTCTCAAAAATCAATCAGGAATTAGAACAAAACAACGGAAAAACAAAAGTCACAGGGAATCTTAAAAACTGGTTACAACAAGCGATCAAGATCAGCCAGGACTCCTATGCAGACGGAAGAAACACGGTAGATCCAACGATCGGGGCATTAACAAAACTCTGGGATTTTGAATCAAGCAACCCAAAAGTACCAGATGCAAATAAGATCAAGAAAGCGATCAGCGGAGATCTGTCAGAAAACAGTCAGCACGTCACAGTTAAAGACAACGGAGAAATCCTTGCATGTGACAAAAATACCAAGATAGACCTTGGAGCCTATGGAAAAGGAATCGGAACCGACGAAGCCATCAAGATGATCAAAAAAGACAAAGAAATCACGGGAGCCATGGTAGCTTTAGGAGGAAGCATTGCAGTTTACGGAGAAAAATCTGACGGCTCCGACTGGAACGTAGGGATCCAAGATCCAAACGGCAAAGACGGAGAAGTCCTAGGAGGGATCAAAGTCAAAAGCGGCACAAGCATTTCAACATCTGGAGATTATGAAAAAACATTTACAGATAAAAAGACAGGCAAACGCTACTTCCATATCTTAGATTCCAAAACAGGATACAGTGTAAAAACAGACATCAGATCCTGCACGATCATCTGCGATTCAGGACTCAACGCAGACGGACTATCTACAGCATGTTTTAGTTTAGGAGTAAAGAAAAGCCAGAAATTGTTAAAGAAATATAATGCAAAGGCTGTTTTTGTAGATAAAAACAATAAAGTATATGTAAGCGATGGAGTGGAATTTACATTAACAGCAAAAGATTATAAAGTTTTGAATTTGTAGTGGCCAACTGTAGATTTCAAGTATATGATAAAAAATAAATAAACGATCGGAAGAGCAGCTAGAGAATTTTCCGATCGTTTATTTATTTTTTATCATATACCAGAAGTCTAAAGTGTGGACAATTACAAGATTGAAAAATTCAAGTGGGGGTGTATGGAGAACAGCATTGATTGTAAAATAGGAAATTTTCAGACAGAAGGTGCTTGTAGATTTTAGCTAAACTTCTGTTAACGAATACAAAAATTATCAATCAATACCATTCAAATCACAATTGTCTTGATAAAAATACATAAATAAATCTTGAATTTTAAAACACCTTTTGTTACTATAAACGTGACGAAGGAGTCAAAGCATAAAGAAAAGTGTGCTTTGGCTCCTTTTTTATTAGCTAGAATTAGTTAATAAAAACATTCTCTCGAGAGATTTTCAATAATGTCAGAACCAGCTACTCTGACGAGCATAGAAGTATAGTTGAAAATGAGAATGGAGGAATATACTATGAACGCAGGAGATACAGCATTTATTCTGCTATGTGCAGCATTTGTATTTATTATGACACCAGGCCTTGCATTTTTCTATGGAGGAATGGTACGAAGGAAAAACGTTGGGAACACGATGATGCAGTGTGTATTTATCATGGGAGTTTCCGTGATCATGTGGGTACTTGTTGGATATGCACTATCTTTCGGTGGAAACCATGCAGGGATCATTGGAGGAGCAAAATGGTTTGGCTTAAACGGAGTTGGAATGAAACCAGGACCATATGCAGATACGATTCCAAACCTTGCATTTGCAGCATTTCAGATGATGTTTGCAATGATCACACCAGCACTGATCACAGGATCTGTTGCAGGAAGAATGAAATTTAAAGCATTAGTTCTTTTTATTATCTTATGGTCATTGATCGTGTACTACCCAATGGCACATATGGTATGGGGAGAAGGAGGATTCTTAGCAGAGATCGGGTCTGTCGATTTCGCAGGAGGAAATGTCGTTCATATCACATCAGGGGTCAGTGGTCTGGTATTAGCTTTAACACTTGGAAAACGTCGTGGATATGACCAGGGAGCCTACCACGTACATAATACACCATTTGTATTTTTAGGAGCTGCACTGTTATGGTTTGGATGGTACGGATTCAATGCAGGAAGTGCTCTTGCAGCAAATGGACTTGCAGCACATGCATTTATGACAACATGTGTTTCAGCAGCCGCAGCTCTTGTTTCATGGATGTTGATCGAAGTATTTTCAGAAGGAAAAACAACTTTAGTCGGAGCTTCCACAGGATTAGTTATCGGACTGGTAGCAATCACACCGGGAGCCGGATTTGTTCCAATGTGGGCAGCAGTGATCTGTGGATTATTAGTAAGCCCAATCTGCTACTTCAGTGTAAAACTGATCAAAGGAAAATTAAAGATTGATGATGCATTGGATGCATTTGGATGTCACGGAATCGGTGGTATCTGGGGTGGTATCGCAACAGGATTATTTGGAATGACATCCATCAATGGAGTCGCAAAATGGAATGGATTAGTGTTTGGAGAAACAAGATTGTTTGTAGCACAAATCATAGGGATTCTTGTATCTATCGCAGTTGCAGTAGTCGGAAGCCTGATCTGTATCGCGATTGTCCGTATCTTTACTCCATTAAGAGTTGAAGAAAGAGCCGAGAAAGTCGGATTGGATGTATCAGAACACGGAGAGAATGCTTACCCAAGTTTTAATGGTTTAGATTAAAAGAGGTGAAAATATATGTTGATCAAAATTAATGCAATCGTTCGAGAAGAGAAATTCGAAGATGTCAAAGAAGCTTTAAATAAAATCGGAGTTAATGGAATCACAGTATCACAGGTTATGGGATGCGGAGCACAGAAAGGTTTTACAGAAGTTATCCGTGGAACAAAAGTTGATATGATGATGCGTCCAAAGATTAAATTTGAGATCGTCGTATCTTCTGAAGAATGGGAAAGAAAAACGATCGAAGCTATTCAGAAATCTGCATTTACAGGAGAAGTTGGTGACGGGAAGATATTCAGTTACGAAGTAAGGAATGTAGTTAAGATCCGTACCGGAGAACGTGATGTAGATGCATTACAGGATTAGTTCTTAAAATATCTACTATTATATAGAAGAAACAGGTGATTTTTGTGGAAAAAAATAAAAATCACCTGTTTTATTGTGTATAAAATTATAAAATATAATAAGAAAGATTCATTTCTTGTAATGTGATAAAATTCGTGATAAGATGATAGCCAATCAGAGAAATAATTTTGACATTAGGAAGAGAAACATATTATATAGAAGAAAGAAGACAAGGAAAGAATGAAATTAGTAACACTAGTATCAAATAATGTAGGAGTTGATACGTATCTGGAATTAAGAAAAGCGGTCAACTTTAAACCATTATCAAGAACACAGGCGAAGAAAGCCTTAGATAACAGTTTGTATATCGTCTGCGCATACATTGATGCCAAGATCGTTGGAATGGGACGACTTGTAGGTGACGGGGCGGTCATTTGTTACATTCAGGATTTAATGATTCATCCAGATTATCAGCATTATGGAATCGGAAGTGCAATCATAGAAGATCTGATCGAGTATGTAGAGAATCTTTGTGAAGAAGGAACCGAGATTATGTTGGATCTGATGTGTGCGATCGGAAGAGAACCATTTTATCACAAACATGAATTTATTTCTCGTCCAACGGATAAATTAGGGCCTGGAATGATTCGCTACATTAGAAAGTAGAGGAAAAAAATATGGAAGATAAGAGATACGATCCGTATACTGGATACGAGATCAAAGATGAAGATTCAACACAAGAATATCATACACAAGATGATGATTCATACAGACGATATCGTTACGAAGATGATCACATAGAACAACCACAGCAGGAGCAGACAAGTGGAATTGCGATCGCAACAATGATCCTTGGAATCATAGCAGTTGTATGCATGGTCAGTTGTTGCTGCACGCCAATCGCAATTATCATTGGGATTGCAGCGGTCATTTGTTTTGCGGTGACACCAAAAGTCAGAGGAACAAGAGGAAATAAGGCGAAAGCAGGATTGATCTGTGGGATTATAGGCATCATTGGTTCTGTGATCTTGATCACAGTTTTTGTTGTGAATATTTTGCTTAGTTCGGATTTTCAGAATGAAATGAAAGAGTTTAATACACATTATGATACATATATCGATGAAAATGATGACTCTATATAAGATCATAAGAAGTATGCCATGCTTCTTTAAGGAAGTAACACATTTCTATTGTCCGGCATGCGGCGGGACAAGAAGTGTGATCGCACTGCTGCATTTGGATATTGAGAGAGCATTTTTATGTAATCCAACCGTTGTATATACCGGGGTTATGTTTCTATGGTGTATTGCAGGATGGATGGTAAAGAAACTGACAGCCAGAGAGATGAAGAGCATGAAGCCGAGATTGTGGATGTTGATTTTGGGAGTGTGTATTTTCTTTGGATATGCGGTGATCAGAAATATACTGGTGTACCAGTTTGGATATGATTATTTGGGAGATCTCATTCATTACACAAAATTTAATTAAATATTTGTCACAGATCAAAAGTGCCATCTTTTTTGTAATAGAAAAAGATGGCACTTTTTAATGCTGCCAAAGTAAAAGGTCTATTGCTTGTACTTGTATAAGAACACATCGTATAATAAACATAAAGAAAGAGGTGGCATATGAAAGAATGGAAAGAATATTTATTTAAAGTCAATGGATTTGAAATGACAGCGGTCTATAACGAAGATACGATCCAGAAAGTTTTTCTTCCTTTATTAAAACAATTACAGCAGTTACAAAAAGAAAAAAAGGAACGGATCATTGTATTTATGGCAGCACCGCCGGCTGTTGGAAAGACAACATTATGTGAGTTTTTGGAATATTTATCAAAACAAGATCAAGAGTTTACAGACATTCAAGCATTAGGATTAGATGGATTTCATTATCACTCTGATTACATTAATTCTCATGATGCGATCGTGCTTGGAGAAAAAGTTCCAATGAAGCAGGTAAAAGGATGTCCGGAAACATATGACACAGAAAAATTAAGACAGAAACTTGAGAAGATAAAAATAGAAGATATTTTATGGCCGATTTATGATAGAAATCTTCACGACGTTGTGGAAGATCAGATTAAAGTTACCAAAGATATCATTTTGATCGAAGGGAACTGGTTACTATTAAAACAAGAACCATGGAAATCCATGCAGCAATACGCAGACTATAAAATCTTGATCCTGGCCGAGGAAGAGATGTTGAAAGAACGTCTGATCTCAAGAAAAGAAAAAGGAGGTCTCACAAGAGAAGAAGCTGTGGCATGGTATCAAAACAGTGACAGTAAAAATGTGACAAGAGTTTTAAAAGATTCCTGCCGGAAACATTTGAATCTGCTGTTACAAGTGGAACAGGATAACGATTATCTGCAAGTAAAATAATGACCAAATTTTTGCAGGAAAACAGAAGATATTAGTAACAAGTGAAAGCTTGCAACCCACGTATAAATAGAGTATAATAAACTAGATGTGAAAAAGTTAACGAATTATATGGAGGACAAACTATGTTAGTATCAGCAAAAGAAATGTTAAACAAGGCAAAAGCCGGACATTACGCAGTTGGACAGTTCAACATCAACAACTTAGAGTGGACAAAATCCATTTTATTAGCAGCAGAAGAAACAAGATCTCCAGTGATCCTTGGTGTTTCTGAAGGAGCAGGAAAATATATGACAGGATATAAAACTGTTGTAGGAATGGTTAACGGAATGTTAGAAGAATTAAACATTTCTGTACCAGTAGCTCTTCACTTAGACCATGGTTCTTACGAAGGATGCTACAAATGTATCGAAGCTGGATTCTCTTCTATCATGTTTGATGGATCTCACTATCCAATCGAAGAAAATGTTGAAAAGACAAAAGAACTTGTAAAAGTTGCAACAGGAAAAGGAATGTCTATCGAAGCTGAAGTTGGATCTATCGGTGGAGAAGAAGACGGAGTTATCGGTAGAGGTGAATGTGCAGATCCAGAAGAATGTAAAGCAGTTGCAGATCTTGGAGTAACAATGCTTGCAGCAGGAATCGGAAACATCCACGGAAAATACCCAGAAAACTGGGAAGGATTAAGCTTCGATACATTAGATGCAATCCAGCAGTTAACAGGAGATATGCCATTAGTATTACACGGTGGTACAGGAATTCCTGATGACATGATCAAAAAAGCAATCTCTCTTGGAGTAGCTAAGATCAATGTTAATACAGAATGCCAGCTTGCATTTGCTGACGCTACACGTAAATATATCGAAGCAGGAAAAGACCTTGAAGGAAAAGGTTTCGACCCTCGTAAATTATTAGCACCAGGTGCTGAAGCTATCAAAGATATGGTAATCACAAAGATCAAATTATTCGGATCTGAAGGAAAAGCTGACGAATAAGATTTATCATTTCTTGATGAAATTGAATATTGATAATGTAAATGTCGATAATGTAAGAACTCCACAGCGTATGCTGTGGAGTTCTTTATTAATCTTCAGTTTTATCAGGCGAGATGTAGATTTTGTAGATTTCTTCAGTTGCTAGATTGATATTTTGTGAAACACATTCATAAAGTGATTGAATAGTATCAGGTTCTTCTTCTAACTCATCAGCAATTTGAATTAAGGTTTTTGATTTTTGAATTTTCTTTTTCATCTGTTGAATTAATGTTATAGTTTGTCCCTCAGTACGTCCCTCAGCTCGTCCCTCAGCCAATCCTTCAGCACGTGCTTTTCGCTTCTCAAGAATCTTTTCTTCCCATTCCTGCATATATTTCACTCCAATCTCTTCGCTAGATTTTACAATATTTACATGATTTTTAATTTGCTGAAGGCGTGAAGTAGAGCAAGATATTTCTTCAGTAGTATGTTCCATATAGTAAAGAAGCTCCTTTAATTCAGGACTAATATCTTCTGAATTTTTACCATGCGTATTTAGAAAAATTCGCGTAGCACCATCTTCTAATGGCTGACCAGTTTCAGCACAAGTCATTTGAAAAGTATATTGATATAATCCTCTTCCAAACAGATCGAAAGGTGCAATGATAATAGAATAACAGTCTTTCATATTCGAAAAATCTACTTCTCCAGGATCTAATAATTTGGAGTCAATCAGAGCCTGATAAAAACGACTTCTATGAGGAAGATTTTTCGTATTTTCTTTTTGAGCTTCTACATTATAAACAGCATCGGTTTCATCCTCTGCCCATACGTCAAGTCGCACCTGTCGTTTTAGAGGCGAAGTCCGACTTTCGTGTTCAGATTGTGGACGGCCTTTGATGGAGATATCTTCTCCAAGAATAATAGATAATATATTCTCAAATGTCTTAGGATCTTCCATAACTTCAGCAAATAAAAAGCGGTCAAGTAAAGTTAAATCTTGCAGCGATTTTTTATTTTTACTCATAAGTTTCTCCTTTCATTGTATAAAAAAATACAGATAGTGGCAAGCACTGTTAGATAAGAAAATAAATTAATTGATACATAAACTCATGATATGATAAATATTTGATTGGGAAACAGACGAAAGAAGAAATCTCAACATACTGTAAAATATTTACATGGAATATATTAACAATTATAAATATAAATGTCAATACAAAAAGATAGACAATTAATTACGTACCAGATATACTAAAAATATCTTTTGAATAAAGATATGAAAAAGAGGGAGAGGAGGGAAAATATGCAAGCAATCAAAAAACAATGGTTCACATTACTCCTAATGATCATTCAGGCAGTTATAATCATCTTTATACAGCCAGAGATAGGATCTGTAAGTTTATGTAACCTTATGTTTATTGCAATTTTTGCAGAAGACGAGAGAAATGTATTCTTAAAACTTGCTTGGGAAGATAAGTTTTACTTTTATGTGCAATGCATTGTCATGTATTTGATGACGCTGATCTTTGGACTTATCCTTGCACTGGATCATGGTTCAGGATCTCTTACAGTAACAACGAAGGCATTTAATGTATTGCAGATGATCAATATTATCCTAAGGTTTATTATGACATATGGACTGATCGCACAAGAAGACCGAAGAAAATTATATTTTCACAGTGTGCTAATGTTGGTATTCTTTGTTCTTACAGCAATTGCATATAGCTAGATTTTACATAAGATCATAAGGAGAGTGGAATGAAACAAAATAAAAAAACAGTCATGATCATTGGATGTATCATAACAATCTGTACATTCATAGCAGCAGTTTTGATCGGCTGGAATCATATGGTCAAGATCACAAAAGGACCAAAGAATGAAAAAGAGATCGGATATTATCAATGGAATCATGATCAAATGGATTCATTTTTAGATATTACAACATTTACATATCACGGAGACCGTTATGAGACAGCTGATGGCGGTGGAGATGGAGCCATGAGTTTTGGTTATCTGGAAGCTTCTATGAAAGGCAGAAAACCAGCATTTTGGCTGAAAGAAACGATGAATCAGACAGACAAAAAGATTGTCAAAATCATTTCTTGGTGGAAAGCTGCAGCAGAACCTGTCTATGCACTTTCATCAAACAGTGGCTGTGATATGGTCTTTCTTGATCCAAGTGATAAAACCATGATGCAGACGGTATTTTGGAAAGTAAAAGACAGACAGAAGCTGGAAGCGTATTATACAAATTTTGATAATTACAATTTTAAACTTACAGAGTCCAAAACAAATGAACGAAAGACGATTTCATCAAAAGAAGCGAAACAGTATGCCAAATTGCAGCAGATTCGAAAAGATGCTCAAAATGTTAAAAAACAATATACCATTTATGGAGAAAGCAAAGATCATATCGCATATGTCGAATTTGATATCATGACAGTTGGTGGGAAACAATATCTAGGAAAAGACGAAGAGTGGTAGGAAAACTCAAGAAAAATTCTCAGAATGTCAAGGAAACCTTGACATTCTTTTTTAATTCGACTATAGTAGTCCTAGATAGGAACACGAGGTGAAAGTGATGGATAATGTAGAGCGTCTGATGGAATTCGGACTTACAAGACACGAAGCCAGTCTTTACATTTTACTGACACTGGAAGGAAGCCTTAACGGATACGAGGCAGCCAAACAAAGCGGGATCTCAAGATCGAACGCTTACAATGCACTGGCAGGCTTGGTAGACAAAGGCGCAGCCTATATACAAGAGGAAGATACAGTTCGTTACACACCGGTAGCGATCGAAGAATTCTGCAGTAATAAGATCCGGCATCTGGAACAGAAGAAGACAGAGCTGATCGCGGAACTTCCGGGCAAACGCAAGAACGAAGGCGGGTATCTGACGATCAAAGGCGAAGAACATATTTGCGATAAGATCATTGATATGCTGCTTTGTGCAGAAGAGCGTGCGTATATCTCTGTATACAATGAACGACTGGAGATGTTTCGGGAACACTTAGAGAAGATGGTAAGTGAAGGAAAGAAAGTCGTGATCATAACGAATGAACCATTTGATTTACAAGGAGCAACTGTTTATCTGACAGAATGTAAGAAAGAACAGATTCGATTGATCACGGATTCCAAGGACGTTTTAACAGGCGCGATCACAAATTGTTACGAAGCAACCAGCCTGTATTCCAGTAACAATAATCTGGTGGAAGTATTTAAAGATGCACTGGCCAATGAAATACAACTATTAAAAATGAAATAAATATACAAAAAGTATAGAAGAAAGGAATCAAACACCATGGCAAAAGTACCATTTGTAACAAAAGAACAGTTAGATGAAATCGTAAAAAAATATCCAACACCATTTCATTTATATGATGAAAAAGGAATCCGTGAAACAGCAAGAGGATTATACAAAGCATTTTCATGGAATAAAGGATTTAAAGAATATTTTGCTGTAAAAGCGACACCAAATCCAACAATCTTAAAGATTTTAAAAGAAGAAGGATGCGGAACAGACTGCTCATCTTTAACAGAACTTATGATGTCAGATCGTTGTGGATTCGATGGAAGCGAGATCATGTTCTCTTCTAACGATACACCAGCAGAAGAATTTATTCTGGCAAAACAGTTAGGTGCAACGATCAACTTAGATGACATTACACATATCGAATTCTTAAAAGAATGTGCCGGAATCCCAGAAAAGATTTCCTGCCGTTACAATCCAGGTGGAGTTTTCGCATTAGGAACAGATATCATGGATAACCCAGGAGATGCAAAATACGGAATGACAACAGAACAGATCTTTGAAGCTTTCAAACAGTTAAAAGAGCTCGGTGTCAAAGAATTCGGAATCCATTCTTTCCTTGCAAGTAACACAGTTACAAATGAATACTATCCAACACTTGCAAAACAGTTATTTGAATTAGCAGTTAAATTAAAAGAAGAAGTTGGAGTTCATATCGGATTTATCAACTTATCTGGTGGAGTCGGAATCCCTTACCTTCCAGATCAGGAAGGTAATGACATCGCTGTCATTGGTGAAGGTGTACACAAAGTATATGACGAAGTATTAGTACCAGCCGGAATGGGAGATGTGAAGATCTTTACCGAACTTGGACGTTACATGCTTGCACCAAACGGACATTTAGTAACAAAAGCAATCCATGAAAAACATACACATAAAGAATACATTGGTGTTGATGCATGTGCAGTCAACTTAATGAGACCTGCAATGTATGGGGCGTACCATCACATCACAGTTATGGGTAAAGAAAATGAACCAGCAGATTATGTATATGATATCACAGGATCTCTTTGTGAAAATAACGATAAATTTGCGATCGATCGTAAATTACCAAAGATCGACATTGGAGATCTGTTAGTGATTCATGATACAGGAGCACACGGATTTGCAATGGGATATAACTATAATGGTAAATTAAAATCTGCAGAAATCTTATTAAAAGAGGATGGAACAACAGAAATGATCCGTCGTGCAGAAACACCAGAAGATTATTTTGCAACGATCAAAGGATTTAATTTCTAAGAAAAATTAACAGATTAATATGAGATGTTCCAAAGCAGGGCAAGTATAGGAAATTCTATACTTGCCTTTTTCATATATTACGAGTAAATTATATACAAGAAACAAAATGATACACGGCAAAACAGCATTTCAAAAGAAGAAAGGCATTTATAGACAGGAGAAATCACATGAATTTATTTGACATCGTAGGACCAGTGATGGTCGGACCGTCGAGCTCTCATACAGCAGGTGCTGTAAGAATTGGACAGGTATCAAGGCACCTGCTCGGAGAATCGGTAAAAGAAGCCAAAATACTATTACATGGATCATTTCTTGCAACAGGAAAAGGACATGGTACAGACAAAGCATTAGTGGCAGGATTGCTTGGCATGGCAGCCGATGACATTCGGATTCCAGACAGTTTTGACATTGCAAAAGAATCAGGAGTGAAATTTGAGATTGGAAAGATTCAATTAAAAAATGCACATCCAAACAGTGTAAAATTATTACTTGTCGGAGAATCAGGAAGGAATCTTGAGATTGTAGCCTGTTCCTTAGGCGGTGGACGAATTAAGATCTGCACGATTGATGGACTGGAAGCAAACTTTAGCGGGGAGTATACAACATTAGTTGTACACAATGACGACCAGCCAGGACATGTAGCAGAAGTAACATCAATGCTTGCTCATAAATCGGTTAATATCGCAACGATGCAATTATACCGTGATCACAGAGGTGGAAGTGCAGTCATGGTCATTGAATGTGACAAAGAAATACCAGAAGAAGGTCTGAACTTTTTGGAACGTCTGGAAGGAATCCAGAAAGTTACATATCTTGCTAAGATGAAGGAGGACTAGAGTATGGGATTTGCATCCGTAGAAGAGATAGAAACAAGAGCAAAAGAACAGGAATGTCAATTATGGGAAACAATTTTACATGATGATATGACAGAACGACAGGTAGACCGCCTAGAGTCTATCGGGAAAATGAGCAGTATGTATCTTGCAATGAAAGAAGCCAATGAAAGTTACGATAAAGACTTAAAGTCACAAAGCGGTCTTTCTGGCGGCGACGGTGAAAAGATGATGGAAGAGGTTAGAAAAATGCAGAATCTGACCGGTGAATTTGTCGGGACCGTCATGGCAAATGCTTTAAAAATGGGCGAATCAAATGCCTGTATGAAACGTATCGTAGCAGCACCGACAGCCGGAGCATGTGGGGTGCTTCCAGCAGTATTGATCACATATGAACAATTTCATAAAGTACCAGAAGCAAAGATGCTAGAAGGAATGTATATTGCGGCCGGAGTCGGACAAGTTATCGCAGAACGTGCCTGTATCGCAGGGGCACAAGGAGGATGTCAGGCTGAGATCGGTTCGGCCTCCTGTATGGCAGCAACAGCTATTACGTACATTCGTGGCGGCAGCACAAAGCAGATCTTTGATGCAGGAGCATTTGCCTTGAAATCATTATTGGGATTGGTATGTGATCCATTAGGTGGTTTGGTAGAAGTACCATGTATCAAGAGAAATGTCATTGGATCTGTCAATGCGATCACAGCCTCAGATATGGCAATGGCAGGCATTGAAAGCAAGGTCCCATTGGATGAAGTGATCGATGCAATGGCAGAAGTCGGAGACCTCTTGCCATGTTCTTTAAAGGAAACCAGTCAGGCAGGTCTTGCCCAGACAGAAACAGGCAAAAAATACATGCCGGAATCATAAAATATTTGTAAGTAAAGGAAGGTGTTTAACTGTTAAAATAATCTTATAAAAAATTATAAACATATGTTGGATTTTATAATTTTTATTGGTAGAATAAATTATAAATATTATATGGAGGATTTGTTTATGAGTAAATATTATTCTATCAATAAATTTTCAAAAATATTAGGTGTATCGGCTCAAACATTAAGGAATTGGGATAAAAAGGGCAAACCATTTGAAATAATTAGTTATATAGGTTCTGGTATAAACTATAAGAAAAAAGGATTAAAAGAACTGATAGATGATGGTGGTGAAGAAGATGATAAAAACAATTCGAGTCA
>ERZ780150.1010-NODE-1010-length-20535-cov-9.183838_pt1 | contig 20535 bp, 46 predicted proteins | sample MGYA00511019_ERZ780150 | MGnify/ENA primary metagenome ERZ780150 (study PRJEB29588, sample SAMEA2151633) | human gut metagenome | biome: human gut; feature: human-associated habitat; material: faeces | place: Denmark | collected 2008/2010 ...
CCCGTCGCGCCGCCAACTGGTGGCTCCGCTCCCCGAACACCAACAACACCAACAACGTGTGGAACGTCAACTCCGATGGCGACTACAACAACTGGAACGCCAACAATTCCAACGGCGTCCGCCCCGCTCTGATGGAATAACGAGTTCGAGTAGGCATCTCAGCCGAAAGCAGAGTATCTATCATCAAAGGGGGCCATATCCCGTCCAAACCCATATACGGGTGCGGATAAACACATTATGCTGATGCTGGGAATCTCACGGGGTTCCCGGCTACTTGCGCGGTGCCGTTTGGCAGCAACACCGCCACAGCATTGAGATGAAGACCGAGGCTCGCTGCTTCAAGACGGAGAGCCAAGGTCATTTTTTATGTTATGACCAAGACTTTTCAAGAAATATGCACCTTCGAGGTGCTGTATCAGGCCTATCTCGATGCCCGCAAGGGAAAGAGGGGAAAGGCCAGCGCAGCTCAGTATGAGGCCAACGCCTTGATGCTGACAGAGCGGCTGGAAAATATCCTCAACACCAAGCGGTATATTCCCAGCAAGTTCGAGACCTTCTACGTTTATGAACCAAAGAAGAGACTTGTGCAAGCACCCGCGTTTGTCGACAAGGTGGTGCAACACGCTATCGTTGACAACTACCTGTATGAGACCATCACCCGCAGCTTCCTCCTCGATAATTATGCCTCACAAATCGACAAGGGGATGCACTTTGGCCTTGACCGGCTGAAGTTTTTCATGGTCGATTACTGGAGAAAGAACAAGACAACCGATGGATGGGTGCTGAAATGCGATGTACGGCATTTCTTTGCCTCCATAAACCACGACACCCTGAAGGAAAAACTCAGAAAGAAGGTGATGGATGACGATATTTTTGAGCTCATGTGCGTTTACATAGATGCAAGCGCGGATGGGCTCCCTCTTGGCTACCAGACCTCACAACTTCTTGCCCTGTTATTTTTGGACGAGTTCGACCATTTCGTCAAAGAGAGGCTTCGCATCAAATATTACGGCAGATACATGGACGATTTCTTCCTGATCTGCTCTGACAAGGCGTATTTGCAATACTGCCTGAAAGAAATCAGACAGTTTCTCGATGGGCTCGGCCTTGAGCTCAACGAGAAGACTCACATTTTCCCATTGAAAAATGGGATAGACTTTTTAGGTTTTCACACCTACCTCACGGAGAGCGGCCAAGTTGTGCGGAAGCTGAGGCATTCATCGGTCAAAAAGATGAACGCCAAGATGAGGAAATGGGAGAAGGACTACCCAAAGGGAGAGGTCACAAAAGAGAAGATTCTTGATAGCTGGACAGCATGGGACGCTCATGCAGCCCATGGAAACACTTACACACTCAGAGTCAAAGTAGCCGCGCGGGTCTCCAAAATCGTCGGCATACCACTGAAATGCCATGCCCCAATCAGGCTGTCGAAGATCCAGAAGGCTCAACTGGTGTATAAGCAGAGGTTGAAAGCCGCAAATATAGCCGCCCAATCGGCGGAATCAGAACACCGCGAGAACAATGTCCCGTGGTGATTTTTTTTATGCAAGGAGGTCTTTTTATGGCGAGTGTCGCAATCGGCTCTAAGGCCGTAGGCTCCATCGTCAAGCTCAAAGAAAATGGAACCCTTGTGAACTACTTGATAGTCCATCAGGGGAAGCCATCCAGCATCTACGACGCCTCCTGCGATGGTACTTGGCTTCTGCGCCAAGACATCGCGGAGAATCGTGTCTGGGAGGCTGACAACGTAAACAAGCTGGAGTCCTCGGACATCCATGCCTACCTGAATGGCACATGGTTGAATCGCTATGACGCCAACATCAAGTCGGCCATCAAGCAGGTGAAGATCCCGTACCGACAGAACGGTGGTTCTGGTGGCACTGACCGCACTGGCACCAGCGGTCTTAGTTGTAAGGTGTTTCTGCTGTCTGGTCGTGAGGTTGGCTTTACCAACAGCGAAAGCTCCTATTTCCCGAACGACGGTGCCAAGCTGTCCTACTTCGAGTCTGGAAATGGCTCCAGCGCCCAGCAGAAGCGTGTGGCAAAGCTGAACGGCAGCGCCGCCCTCTGGTGGCTCCGCTCCCCGCACGCCAGCGACACCGGCCGCGTGTGGGACGTCTACTCCGATGGCGGCTACTACGACTGGGACGCCGACGGTTCCAGCGGCGTCCGCCCCGCTTTGATATTGCCCTCTACACTCTTGGTCTCTGATGATGGCTCCATTACGACGAATACGGCCCCGACCACGCCCAGCAGCATCACAATCCCCAGCAGCATCTCCGGCGGAAGCACCATCACAGTGAAGTGGGGGGCCAGCTCCGATGCCCAGGGTAACCTCGCCGGGTACAAGGTGGAGAAGAGTACCAACGGCGGAAGTAGCTGGAGCCAGATCTACCAGGGCTCGGCACTCCAGACCACCGATAATGTGGCGTTTGGAACGCAGAGCGTGATGTACCGGGTGAAAGCCTACGACACGGAAGGTCTGGAGTCAGGGTATAAGACCAGCAACCAGGTAACGGTCATCAACAACACCGCCCCGAGCGCCCCGGCCAGCATCACGGTCCCGCTGACGGTAATCGGCGGCGAGAAACTGACTATCACCTGGGCGGCCAGCTCCGACTCGGAGGGGAACTTGGTCGGGTACACTCTGGAGCGGCGGGTGGCCTCTGGCTCCTGGACACAGGTGTTCAAGGGGAACGCCCTGACCTTCCAGGACACCATCACGAAGGGCTGGACCACGGTGCAGTACCGGGTGAAGGCGTATGACACTTACGATGCCGAGAGCTCCTACACCACCAGCGAGACCCGAACCGTGGATAACAACACGGCGCCGATCATCACCTGCGACCAGGCCAGTGGTACGGACCTGGGCACGAAGAGCTCCGGCTTCAGCGTCAGCTATTCAGTGGACGACGAAGACGGGGACGCCGTTACTGTGACGGAGAGCATGGACGGCACCACCAAACGGACCTTTGAGGCCACGCTGGAGGCCACGAACCAGTTCCAGGTGACGGGCACCTACTTCCAGCAGCTCCTGAACGGCCAGCACACCATGAAGATGAAGGCTCAGGACACCGGCGGGAAGAGCTCGGAGTACACCTTGCTCTTCACGAAGTCGGTCACGGCCTGTTCCATCACGCTGGAGACGCCCATGGAGGCTGATGCACAGATCACCATAGCGGCGCTGTCCGTTAGCGGAGACATCCCGGCGGATGCCAACTACCAGGTGCTCCTGACCAACAACGCCAAGGATGCCGAGCCGGTCTGGGAGGACGCCACCACGGAGGTGAAGAACGGGAGCAACTACCTGTTCGAGAACGATACGGCCACCAACGGCTTTGCGTTCAACTTCAAGGTGACCGCCTCCCGTGGGGCCAGCGGTATCGGCGGGTACATCAGTTCTATTCAGGGAGGGTTCCAGTAATGGCATTGAAGTGGAGAAAGGACAGCGTGGCCGAGCTCCGGAAGCAGAAGTCCAAGAAGGAACTCCAGGCCGAGAACGAGGCGCTTCAGCAGAAGGTGACTTCGCTGGAGGCCCAGATGACCAGCACCCAGGTCGCCCTGTGCGAAGTGTATGAACAGATCCTTGCTGCCAGTGAAGAGGGGGTGTGACCTATGGCGAGAGTGTACGCAGACCTCATCCTGAAGGGGGTCAAGACCATTGACGACGTTCCGGCCCATCTCCGGGCCGAGGTCGAGGCGCTGCTTGCGGAGGTAGACGAATGAGCTTCCTTCGTGAGTGGCTGCTGAAAATTCTTCTGTGGAAGGAGGTGAAAGTCATGGCCGTTGTCTATGCCACCCTGATCGTGAAGGGCGTGAAGACCTTGGAGCAGGTGCCCAGCCTCATCCGTGAGGACGTGCGTCAGCTTCTAGTCGACCTGGAGGTCAAGGTGTGACCTCGCTGGGGGGAGCGGAGAGATCCGCTCCCCCTTCACCAAAACGAACACTGGAGGAAAGCATGAGCATCCAAGAGATTGTTTTGGGCGGGGGCGGGGTGCTCCTGGTGGTAATGTCCCTCGTTCAAATCGCCCCCGTCAAGCTCAATCCGTGGTCCTGGCTGGCAAGGAAGTTCGGCCGGGCCATCAACGGGGAGGTCCTGGAGAAAGTGGACCGGCTGGAGAAGGACATCACCAAGATGAAGCAGGATGCGGATGAGCGGGCGGCCGTCGCCTGCCGGGTCCGCATTCTCCACTTTGGAGACGAGACCCTGCATGGCGTCCTGCACAGCAAGGACCACTTCGACCAGATCCTGACCGACATCACCGAGTATGAGCGGTACTGCGCCGCCCATCCGAACTTCAAGAACAACATGACGGTCTTGACCAGCGCCCGCATCCAAGAGATTTATGCGGAGCGGCTGGAGAAGAACGATTTTCTGTGAAGGAGTGTAGAACATGGACGTAAACCAGATCGTAAGCATCATTGTGGCTATCCTGACCGGCCTTGCGGCTTGCATCCCGCTTGCGGTGAAGCTGTATCAGGCCGTGAAGGAGGCCGTCCAGGAGAAGAACTGGCCCCATTTGCTGGGGCTGGTCGTAGACCTGATGGAAGAGGCCGAGGAGAAGTTCACCGACGGCGCCACCCGGAAGGAGTGGGTCATGGCGATGGTGCAGACTTCGGCCGAGTATGTTAATTACCCCGTGGACACCGAGGCGCTGTCCAAAATGATTGACGCCCTTTGCGATATGACCAAGATTGTGAACCCGCCCGCAGATGAGGAGCCGACAGAGGGGAGCGTAACAAACCCGGAGACCGAAGGAGGTGACGATGATGGCGACGGAGCTGGAACTGCGGAATAAAGTTGTAGAGGTCATGCGGGGCTGGCTGGGTTGGAGTGAGACCAACGGAAAGTACAGGGCCATCATCGACCTTTACAACACCCAGGACCCTCTTCCCAGGGGCTACCCGGTACAGTACGACGATGAGTGGTGCGCCACCTGCGTCACCGCCGCCGGCATCCAGGCCGGGCTCCACGACATCATCCTGGGGGAGTGCGGCTGCGGGAAGATGATCGAGCTCTATCAGGCCGCCGGTCGCTGGGAGGAGAACGATGCCTACCGGCCGGAGGCCGGCGACATCATCATGTACGACTGGCAGGACTCCGGCAAGGGTGACAACACCGGCGGGGCTGACCATGTTGGCATCGTAGAGAAGGTGGTGGGCAACACCATCACCATCATTGAAGGGAACAAGGGGGAGGCAGTAGCCCGGCGGACGCTGGCCGTGAATGGCCGATATATCCGGGGATACTGCCTCCCCGACTATGCAAGCAAGGCAGAGGAGGACGATGATATGGACCAGACCAAGTTCAACGAAATGTTTTTGACGGCTATGGCCGAATATCGGAATAAGCTCCGGGACAACGACAGCGGAACCTGGAGCCGGGAGGCCCGTGAGTGGGCGGTTTCTGTGGGCCTGTTCGCCGGGAATGGCACCACCGACAACGGAGATCCGAACATGATGTGGGAGGACTTCCTGACCCGTGAGCAGGCCGCCCAACTCTTTTACCGTTACGCCCAGCAGCACGGTCTCGTGTGATGGGCGGCGGGAAGCGCCTGGCCGGAGGCAAGAGCCGGAAGAAGCCGGATATGTCTCAGTTCTCAAAGTGGATGATCGCCGACATCCGTCCGCTGCTGTGGATCGTGACGCTCGGCGGTTTCTTATTGGCTTTTTACTGTGTTTATAAGGGCTACACTGGTGCGTTGCCCTGGATTGGGGGCATGGTGGGCCTGCCCTGGGCCGCTCACGGTGTGATCTGCACGGCCTATCTGAGCCTGTGCAAGTCGGACCACAGCGAGGGCGGCATCACCTTTGAGGCGGCCAAAGCCGTCAACTTCAATGTGCCGCAAGAGCCGGAGGGCTCCATAGACAGCCCGGCCATCTAAAGCGAACGCCCCCATCTCGACCTCACGGTCGGGGTGGGGGCGCTTTTTCGTTATGGGCTTGCGAAGCGTGTCGAGAGCTGGTAAAATATCGGTGCTGCCCTTCTCCAATCTGGCAACAGAGAGGAGGTGAGTGCAATGGAGATCTTCATCGGAATCCTTGTGGCGGTCGTAGCAAATGTGATTGGCTATCTCATTTGCAAGTGGCTTGACCGTCACAGCAAGGGCAAGTAAGCACAAAGAACCCCCGGAGAGACGCTACCTCTCCGGGGGTTCGCTTTTGCGTGGGTACAATGGACTTCATCGGAATCCTTGGCTATGGTCATTATACCACGCCGAGATTAGTATATGCAAGAGCGATTTGAAAATTTCCATGTGAAGTCCGGTGGACATTCCGATGGAGTGTCCGGGGGTATTTTTATGTGCAATGTGTACCAAAATGTGCTATAAAACTATGCAAAAGGTCAAATTATAACTTTTAGAGCGAGAAAAAGTTGATTTTAGATTGATTTTCGGGTTTTTCAGAACGCCAAAAAATGGCAAAACGGAGTTTACAAGAGCTGAACATACTTATACCCATCAAACCAAAAGGCCCTCTAAGCGCCTCTAAGCGGCTTCTAAGCCATGTTTTCCCACACGGACGAAAAGAGGTCAAATTCCGTCCCCTACGGACGCTACTTCCGGACCTGTTTCTGCGTGATCTGCACACGACATCTTCCGGTAAGCTCAAACACGCCCCACAAGCCCCGTAAAACCACCTACAAGCGTACAACGGGGTGAGGACATCAAATTACATACCAGAACGGAAAGTGCCCTCAAAACGGCCCTCAGAAGCGAATAAGCCCTCCCACATATCCAGACCGATTTTCACCGGACTGGTAATGCGGGAGGGCTTTCTTTTTTTGTAGAAATCAGGCCGAAGCCTCTAAAAAACGCTGAAATGAAGCCATGAGTTTATCGTAAAAAATATTTCTGAAAAAATCAATATTTGACTTGACATTACCGTGTTGGTAAGTTAGAATGAAGATACAATAAGTTACCAAGAAGGTAAGTTATTGAGCGCCCCGCCTGAAAAGGTGGGGCGTGAACACTTGGCAGGAGGTGTATCACGAATGAAAGACGGTGATAGCATGACCGCAACCGAAGCGGCCCGCCTGATCGAATGGCTCGAAGCCCACGGTCACACGGCCCAGGAAGCTACCGAGTGCATCAAGTACATCGCCGCTTACCCAGCGCCGGCAAATCCCCAGAAGTAAAAAGTTAGGCTCCCCGAACCCTTCCAAAGTACCGGGAGCCTAACCCATACGGCGGGACGGGACCTGCCTCCCGTTCCGCCACCATGGTAACACGAAGGCAGGAGCAAGTCAAGAAAGGATGACCTGAAAATGAAGAGCAAGACCTACAAGCTGAACGGCAAGCTGTTCCGCTACAACTTCGCCACCTGCACCGTGGAGTACATCCAGAAGGCGGACAAGGAGACCTTGACAGAGGAAGCCGAGTGGAAGCTAGCCCATGAGGGCCGCAGCCTCTACGGTGTCGGTGACGACGGCTACATCGTGCTGGACACCATCGGCCTGCACCCCGATAACTGGAAGGACCGTGAGGCCCGGGACGGCTACCTGAACGCCTGGTGCAACGACCTGGATGCCGAGCTGGAGAGCATGGCGGCGGACTTCGTGAAGTATGAGCTGCCCTACCTGGTCTGAGGTGAGTGGCATGGAAGATCTGCTGGGCGAAGCGGTGATAAACCTGGGCCTGCTGGCCGGCTTCCTTCTGATACTTGGTATCGGCGGCCTGATTGCCGACTACGTTTTTCCGCATATCCCGTTCATTGAGAAGTATCTGGACAGCCTTCCCCTCTGGGAAGATGAGGAGGAAAAAGAACATGATTAAGGGGCGGCCCACGGCTTATATGAAGCCTTATTATAACGGTTATTTTTTCCTCGGAAGGTCAGTTACATGGAGGGCAACCGATGATTGGGGCAACCATGTCGCAAGTGCCAGCACGAGGAAAGAGTGCGAAGCAGAATGTAGGCGAGCAGGCTATACGCCCATCCGTGACACCGATTGATAAAGGCTCGCCCTGGAGGTCACGAGGGTAGGAAGAGAAAGGAGTAGTTGAACATGGAGAAGTATGGTATTGTCCGCCGCATTGATGACCTCGGCCGCATCGTTATCCCCCGTGAGATCCGCCGGGACATGGGCATCTCGGAGGGAGATGCCCTGGAAATCATGAGAAGCGATGAAGGCGTCTTGGTTCGCCCCTACCCGAAAGCGAACGGTATGAGGTCCTACGCCCGCAACCTGAAGGATGCTATCCGTGCTACGGACTGGTTGAAGGATGAGGACCGTGAACAGCTCATCGAGATGGTCCGGGAGCTGGAGTCCATGATGACCACCATTGAAAAGGAGAGGTGAGCACCGTCCATGACAGCTTACTATGAGAACGAAGCCGCTGTTGACTCCGCCCTGAAAGCGGCTAAGACGCCAGAAGAGGTACGCAAGATTGCACAGGACCTGGAGACTCGCATGGCTCCTCACCACTGGATACAAAAAGCATGGGACTTCTATCGGTCCATGTTCTGACCCACACACCACAACCCACCCCGAATAAGATGTGCGACCATTACATCGACTACTTCGATACCTACGAAGAGGCGCTGGCATGGTACGAACAGGTCAAGAAAGCCTGAGAGGAGGAGTGACCCATGGCAATCGGATATGGCCGTGCTAGGAACCTGATGCGTCAGCTCGATTGGAAGATGCGGGCCACCGTGATGATGGGCAGCGTGAACAAGATCGAGCTCTACCACCCGAAGCGCCCGGCGACCTACACGGTCCGCCTGGACAGCGGCCGGAAGCTCATGGCGGAGTGCCGTGAGATCCGCCGGCAGGATGAGTTCACCACCATCCTGTGCTATGACCACGACGGCTCCGATGAGAGCCTGATTTGAGAGGAGATGTCTGTATGGCAAACATGAGCTACTGCCGGTTCCACAACACCCGGCTCGACCTGGAGGACTGCATTGAGGCCCTCCGCAACGAGGAGCGTCTGAGCTCTGATGAGGCCAAAGCTGGCTGCCACCTGTTCGACGACTTCCTGAGCTTCTGCGTGGACCAGGGCATCATCGACAGCTTTGACAGCGAGGAGGTTGAAATCCTGTTCGGCCGCCTGGAACAAGAGGATGATGACGATGACTGAGACTGTGAGCATCCAGAAAATCAGCCAGGAGGAGGCCAGGCGGCTCCTGAATAGCTGCGACGGGATTGGGGGCCGCTATGAGCCCTTGGGCCTGTTCTACCTGGAAGAGCAGGGGCAGTTCATCGGCATCGACAACAGCACCGGGGATGCCTGGACTGAGGAGTTCCCCGATAAGAACAGTTGCCTCCGGTGGCTAAGAGGGGAGGGGCTGGAGTGAAGCTGGTTGTGGTAGTAAGGGGTGGCATAGTCCGAGAAGTCTTTGCCACCAGCTATGAGGCGGATGTCGAGGTCATTGACCTGGACGTTCCCGACTTCGTGACTGACGACGAGCAGGCGGAGTTTGACGCCCTGGAAGAGCAAGTCGAGGATCTGAGGAAGTCTACTGACTGGGTTTCGGTATGGTGAAAGGAGCCAGACATGGGAAGAGGTAATGTGAGCGTGTCCGGCCCGTATGAAGGGCTGTACTACATCGACAACGACCATATTCATGCGTACCGACGGGACGACCCGCTCTCTGATGAGCCGGAGACCCGGCTGATGGGAGAGCTGGACTATGGCGAGCTGACCGGCGGCGACTGGCTGTATGACGATTGGGGCACCGGGGAAGAGGAAGACGACATCCTGGAGTGCTTTATGGACAGCTTTGGCCGGATGTTCCCCAGCTTTTCCAGAGTGCATGGGGATCAGTGGATTAGAGACGGCGCCTATGGAGATGTGAACCGTCGAGTCATCATGGAGAGCAAACTGTTTTACGTCGCCGTGCAGGACAATGAATGGTCCCTGGCTGTGGAGCTCATCCAGAAGGAGCCCCCATACGACGACCACCTCGGCGGCCTCCAGGCCCGCCACTACCAGCGGTATCTGGATGGCATGAAGACCTGTTTGCTGGAGCGGTTGCCCAGCATTTGTATCAGGACCGGACCATGGACGAGTGAACGTATCACGAGAGAGGAGGCGTCTGCGTGAAAAAGTACGAAATCAAGGCAGAGATCCGTGTGGAGCTGACCCAAGAGGACATCGACGACATCATGGTCGGCGCCCTGGAGGGCGGTATCACCTACTGGTGCAGCGAAGCGTCACCGGAGGGTGGTGAGTACCTGGGCGAGTATGCAAGTGAGCAGATTTCCAGAGGCGGGACGCTGTTGCTTTACGACTTCGAGGAGGAAGCCTACCGCAAGCTGGACCTGGAGAAGTTCCTGAATGGCTTTAAGCTCTGGGTCGAGAACGGCGGTGACCAGTACGGGGCCGTCCAGGGCCACGAGGTAGACTGCTGCAACATCGACGCCGGGTGCGCCGATGAAATCGTCCAGTATGCGCTGTTTGGGGATGTGATTTACGGATGAAGAAGCTCAGAGTGTTCGGCTACGCCACGGTTACGGTCTCCGTTCTCATCGAGGTTGGGGATGATGAGGAGCTGACCGAGGAGGAAATCTACGACCGAGCCAGGGAGAACTTTGGCGGCATCATGGCGTTTGCGGGGAATGGCGGAACTGACAAGCTCATCGGTGTCAGTGACTACGACGAAACCATCTCCGCCGATGAGGAACCGGAGTTCGATGACTACACAGAGGAGTGACTGCTATGAATGAGATTAAGCGCCAAGCCATTGACGTTATGGACGAACTCCACCGCTCCATCCCCTACAATGACTACTGCACCGTTATGGATGGCCTCCAGGACATCGAAACCCTGCGGGATCGGGATGAGGATCTGGAGGAGATGTGGGCGTCCTTTGCCGATGTCCCTATGGACCCGGAGACCGAGTGCATCGAGGAGAAGTTCATGGGGTGGGAGCCGGGAACCGGCCGGGAGGAGATTTGGCACTGGTTCGATGAGCGGCATAGCAAGGGCGTTGCCTTCCTCCTGTATGGTGACGGATTCAATCGTACACCGGAGCCGGCCAAACTCCTGTACCTGAAACAGCTCTGCTGTGAGTGTGAGTCGTCATCCTGCCAGTATAACCACCTTGGCGAGTGCCGGTTTGCCATGGTCCACGAGCGTAAGCCCCGCATCAATGACATCGACGGCTGTATCGACTATGACTACTCGGAGGGCGGCGAATGATGGAGCAGATGGACATATTTGCTACGGAAGCTGACCGCCTCCGGGAGCTGGAGCTGAAGCGGATGTTCCGGGAGTGGAAGTCCCTGCCACCGGAGACGCTGGTGCCGGCCGGAGATCCGCAGCGGAGCCAGGTCAAGACCATGCTGGCGGCCGGCTACTGCTTCCTGTGGGAACAGGCCCTCCATCGGTGCCCAGGGCTCCCGGACGACAAGTACATCTGGCTGAATGAGATAGAACCCGCAGAGTATTGGGTGATGAACGACTCCGGGAACCCGGCCGGTGAGCACATCGATACCTGCCCCTTCTGCGGGGCCAACCTGAAGGCCGGCGGCGGAGATGTCCTGCTGGTCAAGGCGGATGGTGGCTGGTGGGTCGTCAACGGTTTTTTGAATGAATCGGGGTGACAGAAACGTGGCTGACTATGGCAGGTACAAGACTGAGACCCTAAAAAAGATGGAGGTAGCGGCCTGGGAGAAGTATTATGAACTGACCTGTACTCCGCTCGGGAACTGGGGCGACGGGATGCGACTATCAAAGCTGCCGCAGGGGAAAGCCTGGGAGCGGGCCAGGGAGCGTCTCTGTGAAATTCGTGCCGAATTGGATAGAAGAAAAGGAGATGGTAGTGGTGGCTGAAATCGTCGGAATCAAGTTTGGGCAGTCCCTCCCGCCGGAGCGATGGATGGAAGCGGCGGATAATTTGGAACAGGTGTTCCCGACAATAGCCCGACGGCTGGAGCTGATGAACAACGGCGGGATGGGTAAGCAGGATGCTCGGGAGTTCATGGAGGATGCCATGCTTTCCCTGGTAGCCCTACGATTTGTGGCGGCCAACGCTTCGGAGTGCTGTCGGTTCATCGCAATTCCGAAGAAAATGGAAGGCGGTGAGCAGAAGTGATTAAGCCAATGTTCTTCAATATGGAGATGGTACGAGCTATCTTGGAAGGGCGGAAGACCGTCACCCGGCGTTCGATAAGGCCGCAGCCGGAAGGACGACCCATACGCATGACGGTAAATAGCTGTTATCCCGGCTGTTATGCCATAGAGGGGACGTCGATGGTAATTCAGCCACCCTGCCAGCCTGGCGACGTCCTGTGGGTCCGGGAAACCTGGGCTGAGATGCCCTACGGTTTCGTGTACCGGGCGGATTGTGAGGAACCGGAAGGGTGGGACCCGGATGATAAATGGCGACCCTCTATCCACATGAGGAAAGTTGCGGCTCGGGTTTTTCTCCTGGTCAAGTCAGTTCGTGCGGAGCGGTTGAAGGATATTACCGAAGAAGGTGCCCTGGCCGAAGGGGTGCCGGATGAGTGGCCCATGCCTCCGGTCTACTGTCCGTACTGCAAGGGAGAAGGGACCGTAGGTGCTCTTCATCCAGGTTCGCTTGGCTACATGGAAGTTGATTGCCCCAGATGTGCGAAGGCGGCTAAGAGGTTTGCAAACCTGTGGGACAGCACAGTGAAGCCCGCTGACCGTCTCGTCTATGGCTGGGAGGCAAATCCCTGGGTATGGGTCATCGAATTTGAACGATACGAGAAACCGGAAGGGTGGCCTGGATGATGAAGAAATGTGCTGAAAAAGCAAGTAGCCTCATTTCTGCTTACATCGAGCTAGCCCAGCAGAATTTCTACGATGATGCTCAGATTATCGACGATTTGTCGGGCATCTTCACCCGCAAAGATCTGGAGGAGCTTGGCTACGGCGACTTCATCAAGGACTACTTCGACGACGGCGAGGGATGAGCATGAAGAACAGGACCACCGTTGAGCACGGTATGCTCCCGGATCTGGAAGCGTACCTGCTGCGGAGTGGCTGGAAGCTGGAGCCCCCGGTGGGGGCCTACGAGGTGCTCCGGGCCCGTCGACCCGGCTATCCCCGGCCGCTCCTCATTCACGACCGCACAACCGGCGGCTGCGGTTACAGTATCGACGAACGAGACCTGAAGGTGTACGCCGGCTGGAAGAAGAACCGGCGCAAGCGTGGGCTCCCGTCGGGGGCCACCATTGATGAAAGGAAGGCATACTGGAATGAAGAACATTGAGCTGAGAAAAGTTCCCTGTGGCGAGACCTTTACCGTCTTCGGTGAGGAGTATGTGGTGCTGGACCATGTGGATGGCGGCGTCCTGTCCATCCGCAAGGAGATCTGGAAGAAGGCGGTCTTCGACCGTAGTGGAAATAACAACCTGAGCGAAGCCGACATCCTCCAGGTTCTCTCTGAATACGGAGAACTCCTGAAGTCCAGAGGAGCGAAGGCCGGCGACCTCCATTCCCAGCGGGTGGACCTGAAGGCCACCGACGGCACCAGGGTCTACGGCTACCTCGACTGTACCGTGGCATTGCTGACCCTGGAGCAGTACGGGAAGTACAAGGAAATAATCCCGAAAGCCGACGACTGGTGGTGGCTGGCAACGCCGGTCTGGACTCGGTGGCTCCGCTCCCCGCTCACCATCAGCACCTACAGCGTGTGGGGCGTGGACTCCAATGGCGACTACTACTACTGGGGCGCCGGCGGCTCCCTCGGCGTCCGCCCCGTTTTGACCTTCAACTCTTGCCTCTTGGTCTCTTGGCAGGATGAAGAGTCCCAGGGCACCACGGGCGAGGAAGCCCAGAAGGAGAAACGGTGGGACGCTTACATCAAATACCTGAACGACTGGGCGGATGACCATTCCGGCGCCGAGTGCTATGGTGCCGCCCCCTTGGGATTCGATGAGTGGTTAGAAGAAGAGTATGACTGGTCCAAGGAGGATGAAGGCGATGATGAGTAAAGCGGAGCTGGAAGCCCTGGCTGTGATGGAAGGGTTGGTGTCTGATGACCGCATCTGAGATGGTACGATCTGCGCTGGCCGAGGCCGGCAAGACCCAGAGGGAGCTGGCAGAGTTCATGGGGTGGAGCCCCCAGAACCTGAGTGGGCGCCTGAAGAACGACACACTGACCTTTGATGAGCTGAACAAGGCCCTGGGCTTTTTCGGCTACTCTGTGAAAATGGTCAGTCGTACCGGCGATGAGATCCCGTCCCTGGGCAACAGCACCAGTCCGAAGATCGTGCAGATGGTGGGCGGTGTCACCTACGACACCAGCAAGGCAGAGTCCCTTTGCACGAGCAGGGAGACCCCGGAGGACACGCTCTACATGGAGCTTTTCAAAGACCCGTCAGGCACCTATTTCCTGGCCTACTATCAGCTTTGGGAGGGCGGCTATAACTCCATATCCCCCATTTGCAAAAGCGCCGCTAAGAAGTTCTGGGCCCGGTATAGCTGACTCCTGAAGAGCGCCATGCGATGGCCGAAACCTTCCGTATCGGTAAGCTGTGGCATCTCCCCAAAATCCGCAGAAATGCCTTCAAAAGTTCTGAAAATAAACTGTTTTGAAGATAGCGAAAAAATTTTTGCTATTTTTAGTTTTTGACTTGACATTACCGTGTCGGTAAGTTAGAATGAAGATACAGTAAGAAAGTTATCCAAGACGGTCAGTTTTTGAAGGAGTATGTGCGATGAAAGAGAAAGTTGAAAACCTCGGATGGTTCAGCAGAATGGAAGAGCTTGTTGAAGCTCTGGAAGACCTGGGCCTGGAAGTCCTGGAAGCCAACCGGGAGTATGTGGTAGTCGGATATGAGGAGGACGAAGAGGACGTTCAGCTCATCCTCCATATCGGCGGAACCGAGAACACAATCATCATCTCCAGTGTCGATGTTGAAACGGTGTAAGGAGGTAGAGGTCATGAAGCGCAGTCTGAGCAAGATGAACACCAACCAACTGAGAGACCTGGCCGTCATCCTGGGGGCCGACCGCAAGAAGCTGTACGGCACCTCGAAGCAGAGCCTCATTTTCATCATCCACGAGCTGGAGAAGGGAGCCAACCATGAGTAAGTACGACAGCATCAAGACGGCCGCCGAGCTGGTGGCCGAGGTCCAGGCTCACGGGCTGAGCCTGGCACAAGAAGACATCTGTCGGGCTCAGGACATCTTCGGACGTTCCGCCGTGCAGGATCTGGTGGCTCTGGCGAACGACGTCGGCCGGAACAACGAAAACGGTGATCCGGACCCGAAGGGGACCTGGAGCAGTGGGCGGCACGAAACCAGAAGCACATTTTATTTTGTACTTTTCAAAATCTGGAATTGGGAAGATGCCGTTCGCTTCTGGAACCAGCACAGCAGCCCCGAACACGAAGGGGTCAAGGAACTCCAGGCGAAGCTGCAGGCAGAGATGGCCGAGCACACCAAGACCAAGGAGGCTCTGAAGGAGCAGAGGATCAGCACCGATGCAGAGCACAAGTTCCTCCTCATCGAGAGGGGAAAACGAGTTGAGCAGGCCGAGAAGATCAGCTCCCTGGAGGCTGAGGTCCATGACCGTGACATGACCATCATGGAACTGAAGGCCAAGCTGTATGACCTGATGACCGCCGGTGAGAATTGAGTTCACCGGCGGTTGTACTAAAACTGGAGGTTTTGATTATGGCAAGATGTGTGACGTACCTGGTTCTGACCAGTGATGAGGTCAACCTCCGCATCCCGTATGCGCTGGTCTGCATGACAAGGTTCGGTGCTCATTGGGAGACCGGCCGCCGGCGACGCCGGTGGCTGGAGGAGTTCACGGAGCAGGAACGGGAGTCGGCCACCCGGCTGTTCAATCAGTCTCATCGGTGGCTGTTGACCACCGGAGTCCCGGAGACGGTTCGGATGACGGTACAGACCTTTGCCCTCTGGATGAAGCTGGGCGAGTTCTGCGCTTCGATCTGAGGAGGTGCGAGATGACCGAAAAGCTGAAGTCGTTGCTGGTCAGCAAAGCGGAGGAGTTGGGCTGGAAGGTAAATATTGACGAAAACTGCTGGGAGTTCCAGAAGTACAGCCCGGCGGGTGAAGACTTCTGGCTCAGTATCAGTGGAGAAGACGTCGTCGATGAACTCCTCGAATACTATGAGGAGTTCGACACCGAAGACCATGTGATGGGTCTCATGGAAGCCAAGAAGAACGGGTTCCGGGGAGTTCCGAGCCTGAAGGAACTCGTCGAAGATGCGGATGCCATTGAGAAGATGATTGAGGAGCTGTACGACGCCCTGCATGATGTCGAAAGCGAGTATTACGAAGAACAGGAGGAGTATCTATCGTGAACAAGTATGCGGAATTGAGGTCCCGTCAGCAGAAGGAGGTCAACGCCCTGCCCCTGGGCTTTGCCTTCAGCAACCGGCAGTTCGAGGAGATGATGAAGGGGTGGGGCCTGGACCCGGAGAAGGACCTGGACAAGATCGTCAGCATCGGGGCCGGCGGATACATCCAGAAGAAAGACCGCTCCCTCATGCACGAGACGTTTGACCGGCACAGGAGGGAACGGAAGGAGGCTATCGCCGCCGACCAAACCGGCGAAGGGTTTATCTTCGATATGTTCCTGTACGAGCTCAATAACCATGAGTACGGCTACACCGGCGACACCAGTGAGGCCCTTGAAGCCCTCGGCCTCACGGCCCAGGAAGTCGTGGACGACCCCCGGATGAACCGGGGCATCTGCAAAGCCCACCAGGTCATTATGGGGAGGGATGAGTGATGATGTACGAAGGGAAAGAAGTCTGGACCCAGGAGAACTTCAGCTACCAGGATGTGAAAATCGGCGACTATGTGGAGCAGGCGGTCGTTGACGACGCCATGGACTGCCTGCCGCCGGCCTGCATGACCAGCCGGTGCTCCCAGATGGGAGAGCCGTATTCCCACCGGGAGGACCCGGAAACCGGGGAGTGGAAGGCCACCTACGCCACCTTCAAGAGAGTTGGCGGCGAGTGGCCGAACGGCATCTGGCAGTATTGCGGCCACTGTTTCCGTGGTGAGAATGTGGAACGGGGCAAGGACCCCGTTTACTGCTGAGGGGGAGTGTTTAGATGAAAGTTAAGTTCTCGGCTCCTACGCAGCAGGACAAAGCTGAGTATGCAAGGCCAATCGCCTTCTCCGACTCCGTGCTTGAAGGCCGGACCAAGGTGACGGCCACAGATGAAGCTGGCAACTCTGCTTGGCTGTTCATCAAGGACGAAGATCTGGAGCGGCTCGGCAAGGAGTATGTGGAAAGTCATGTCTCGTTGAGCTATTCCCAGGTCTTCAATGGATACCACCTGAGCCTCAGTCAGAACGACTACTACAACGACCCGGAGAGATACCCGGAGAAGGTTATCAGAGTAAGGTTTGATGGTCTCGAAGAGGGAACTGGCAGAGAAGTCTACCGGGGCATCGACACTGGCAGATACTACCTCCGTGAGGTGTCAAGCCGGGAGAATTTCGCCCGGTGGCTTGTCTGTGGCAAGAGAAGACACCAGGACGACGGAGACGAACCGAGAGCCAACCTGGTGTTTGAGTGCAACGGGCACCGTGAGAGGGTCCGCTATGATGACTGGAACGGAGTGGCGGCGTACTCCGATACATTTGACCCTGAGTTTTCTGCGGCGGCCAGAAAAGTATGAATATCGAAAGGAGCGAAGTAGATGATTGAGTTTATCGAAAAGGACCCGTACCATGATGACTCGGCGTTTGTAGGCCAGTGCTATATGTACCCGACCTTTATGGTCAAAGACGGAAAAGAATACTTTATGTTTAATCGCAGAGACCCGGATGACAGTTGGAAGCTGCGAGAAAACGAGGATATGAAGAAGTTCCTTGTATTGAAGGACGGCGCTTACTTCAAGTTTAATGGCTACTATGATGACCCCATGGACATGATTGCCGAGATGAAGGCACGGAAGCACACATTCACCGAGCCGGATGACCTCTTTTTAGACTGCAGGGGGCATAAGGTCTACGGAGAGGGATTTGTCGATTTCCATGGAAATCGCAGAGAGGTGTCTGCGGCGTTCCATTACAGGATTTACGATGAAGCTCTGCTTGAAAAAGTCCGCACGGCAGTAGCGGAACTCATCAAGGGAGGTGGAGAAAAGTGAAAATCCTGGTTGAGCACGAGGTCCCGTGTGAGAGGGGCATGGAGCAGAAGTGCCTGTACCCTGGGGACTACTGGGGGAACGATGTCTGCCGGTATCACACGCACCGGGACCGTACCCACGGACGTAAAGCTCCGGTGGAGCGCCACCTTCCCAAATGCACCCTGTTCGATGAGTGGCTGCCTGGAGAGTACCTGAAGTGCGAAAAGTGCATGGCGGCTGTGGCTGCATCCCGGCGAAGTCACGAACCGATACCTCTGAAAGAGCTACGGGAGATAAATGAGCCAACTCCGGTGTGGTGGGCCGAGGCCGGTTTCTGGTGCCTCATTCAAAACGGTATTTTAACGGCTCCAAGCGGTATGTCCGCTCAGGTGAATGAAATGAGCGGGACGTTCTACTTCTGCCAGCCGGAGGAGGGATGAGCATGGAGCGGACAACACTTAGGGGCCCGGATGGAACAGCCTATATCAAGTCATCGGTAACTCGGCGTGAAGCCGCTCATCGCCTCGCCGCCTACGAGGACACGGGACTGGAGCCGGAGGAAATCACCGCTATCATCGGCCTCGCATCCGAGAATTGCGCAAAGACAGCGGACAAGATAGACCAACTCCTATCTGATGACAAGGAACTGGGGGAATATCGTGCCCTCGGCCCCATTGACCGCATCCGTGAACTGACTCAGGCGTACAGTGAAGGGGTGTGTGGTATCCCTCCCGTGAAACTGCACCAAAAGATTTTTCGAGTGCTTAACGGAAAAGTCTATGAGGAAATAGTGTGCAGCGCAACATGGGAGCCATTTACACCAAGGCCGAGGTGGAAAGTATGGGTAATGGGTAGCGGCTTGCCCTATTACTGGGGTGATGTTTTTGGCAAGACCGTTTTCCTGACTCGTGAGGAAGCAGAGCGCACACTGGAGGGTGTCTAATAATGGGAAAGAATGGCTACCTTGAACGCCGGAAGGCCAGGGACACTGTGATGCAGGACGCCATCCGGCAGACCTACCAGCAGTACATGACCGATATGCTCATCCTGACCCTGAACGACCCGGAGGTCATGGGAAAGGACGTGTTCGGCTACAAGCGGCTGAAACGGGTCCTGGATGCCTGGGGGAAGAAGTACGATCAGTATTTTGATGCCCTGACGAAGAAGCCGGAGGCAGACTACGCAAGGGAGAAAATCGACGCCGCCATGAAGCTCATCTGTGGTGATAGCCAAGACTTCATTCCGTTCGAGCAGCGGTATGAGTGGCTGCCGGAGATCCGCTATGACCGGCGAGGGTGAACAGGGGAGGCCCTACGGGGCCTTCTCTTTTTGCCTATACCCGTACACTCCCGGACGAAAAAGAGCCGAAATAAGCGGGTCTACGGGCTTGCCAGACAGGTAATTTCCTGCTACAATACCAAACGATAGGGAGGCAAACACAGTCGGCTTTTCCCCGGAGGACCTGATTTCAGAAGTTTTGAAAAAAGTGTTACCGGGGCGGAAATCTGGTCTCCCGTAAGCATACGGGACGCGATGCTGATCGCGGACTTCAAAGAGCAGGAAAGGGAAAAGGGCTGACAGAAAGCTGCGGGCTTTTTCCGGCGGATCAAAGGCCCCGCCCCGGCGGGGAACAAGATACGGTAAAGGAGTTTTTTTGTGTTTCAGATCCTGAAGACGGAGGGCAGGGCCAGGCGTGGCGTGTTCACCTGCGCCCATGGAACTGCCCAGACCCCTGTTTTTATGAATGTCGGGACCCAGGGGGCCATCAAGGGGGCGGTCTCCTCCCACGACCTGAAGACGCTGGGCTGTCAGATCGAGCTGTCCAACACCTACCACCTCCACCTGCGGCCGGGAGACGGGGTGGTGCGGCAGCTGGGCGGACTGCACCGGTTTATGGACTGGGATGGCCCCATCCTCACCGACAGCGGCGGATTTCAGGTCTTTTCTCTGTCCGGCCTGCGTAAGATAACGGAGGAGGGCGTCACCTTCGCCTCCCATATCGACGGACGTCGGATCTTCATGGGACCGGAGGAGTCCATGCAGATCCAGTCTAATCTGGGCAGCGACATCGCCGAGCTGCTGGGCAAGAAAAATCTGGCCAAGGGCGTCCGCGTCCAGATGGAGGACGAAAAGGTGACCGTGGACCTGTCTATTCTCATGGCTTATGGACACACCATTCCCGAGGTGGGCCGCGCCGTGCAGGACGGCGTGAAAAACGCGGCGGAGTCTATGACCGGCCTGGAGATCGCGGCGGTGAATGTAAACGTGGGCGGCGTCACCTTCCCCCCGGCGGGCAAGGTATAATCCGGATCACATGTAACCCATGGAGGCGGCGCAAAGCGCCGCCTCCAGTTTGTCATAAAACCCGTGCAGAATCAAATACGCCCGAGACAGGTCGGGGGAGCTCGAGGGGGCAGCGGTCCGCCTCGAGTGGGATCGAATGCCCTGAATGCCTTGCATGGCAAGGCGTTCAGCGAGCGCAGCGAGGACTTTTCCG
>ERZ780150.1015-NODE-1015-length-20459-cov-5.315526_pt1 | contig 20459 bp, 23 predicted proteins | sample MGYA00511019_ERZ780150 | MGnify/ENA primary metagenome ERZ780150 (study PRJEB29588, sample SAMEA2151633) | human gut metagenome | biome: human gut; feature: human-associated habitat; material: faeces | place: Denmark | collected 2008/2010 ...
CACGTACGGTTCTTAGACGGGAAGGGGCGAGTAATCGCCCCGACCTAGTCGACTAAACCAGCTCAGAAAATCGGTATATCCGAAAATATGGGGAAACAGGGCCATATACCGCCCGCCGTATACCGTTGTGCGCTCCGAAAGCGCATTGGCATATCCCCAAAAGACCGAGTAATCCCCCGCCAGGGGAACCCGTACCCTCCAGATCCAAAATACTTTGATTGCGACGCAAAGTATGGTGAGAAGCAGCCAAAGCCGCAACGGCCCCAAATGTTCCAATCGTTTCGCGGCAGGTACACACAGGGCAGTATACAGAAAAAGCCCCAGCAGCGCCAGGGCAAATGCCTGGAGATACCGTTCCCCCTGAGATATGCCAACTGCCAGCGCCGAGACTGCCAGTATAAAAAAGGCCGTCAGCAACAGCCTCTGCATGAGGTGTGCGGTACAGTTCAAGCGCAGGTTTTGTCCCATTCCAATCACGGTCCTTTCTGCCTGCTTACGATTTTTCATAGCACTTTGAAATAGTACAGGTTTTTAAATAGCCTTTTTTATTGCGTTTTCCAGGGGATATGATAGAATAGAGGATGAAATTCCCCGGATTCCGGTTGTTCAAAAACCTGTACTTTTTCAAACAAGCCCGAAAAACTCCCCTGTCCACAATTGGACAGGGGAGCGGCTTTTACATGCTTGGAAGAACCTCTTCTCCGCGAATCTCCCGGTAGGCCCCCTGTATGTGCAGGAAGCGGATCTCCTGAAAATAATAAGTGCTCAGCGGCCGCCAGTCGGCATCATAGGAGTGGGCGGCAATCAGGGTGTTCTGCAAAGTGGCTGGACGCCCGATCTCCACCACCACCGGAGTATGTCCAAATACATCCTTATTGAAGCGGAACTGGACAAAGTCTCCCGGCTCCAGCTCACTCAGCGTGGTAGAAATCCCAAAGGGTCCCGGGCTCGGCGTCTGACGGGTGATAAAGTCAAAAAAATACTCCACACCGGTCCAGGCCGGGGCCTTGTCGTTGGGATCCCGGTAAAACCAGCCGTAGACTGGGTCGAAGTTCATCACGCCCGTTCCGGCGTACAGGCACTGGGAGGCAAAATTGGTACAGTCGCCGCCGATCTCCTCATAGTCATAGAAATCCGGATTTCGTCCGTAGGCCCACTGATGGGCATAGGCCACAGCGGCACGGCGGTCATAGGGTATCCGTTCCAGCATAGCGCTCTCCCCTTTCCACGCATCCTATGCAGCAGAACACAAAAAGGGCACCGGCTCTCCTTGAGAACCGGTGCCCCTTTTTATAATTGATCCGAATCGAGCCTGCTGCCAAGCATGGTAAGGAATTCCTCCTCGGTGAGCACCGGGATGCCCAGCTCCTGGGCCTTGCGCAGCTTGGAGCCCGCCGCCTCTCCGGCCACCACATAGGAGGTCTTCTTGGAAACAGAGCCGGACACTTTGCCGCCCTGAGCCTCGATCATCGCTCCGGCCTCGTCCCGGGTAAATCGCTCCAGCGTACCTGTCAACACAAAGATCTTCCCCGCCAGTTGGTCGCCCACCGGCTCCTCATGGCTTTCCAGATTCACCCCTGCTTCCCGCAGCGTGTCAATGAGGTGAATGCTCTGGGGGCTCTGGAACCACTGGAGCAGGCTTCGGGCCGTGATTCCGCCGATGTCGGGTACCGCAGTCAGTTCCTCTTCCGAGGCCGCTATCAGCGCATCCAGTGTGCCAAAGCGGGCGGCCAGCACCTTCCCCGCCTTCTGCCCCACCTGGCGGATGCCGAAGGCAAACAGCAGCCGGGACAGGTCATTGCCCTTGGACCGTTCAATGGCTGCGACGAGGTTTTCCGCGCTCTTTTTGCCCATGCGCTCTAACTGGGCCACCTCCTCCGCATTGAGGTGGTACAGGTCGCCGGGCCCCTTGACCAGACCGGCGCCCACCAGATTCTCCACCACCGCGGGGCCCAGGCCCTCGATATCCATGGCGTCCCGACTGGCGAAGTGGACCAAATGGCGCAGGAGCTGGGCAGGGCACTCTGCGCCGGTGCAGCGGATGTGGGCCCCATCCTCGTCGCGGGCCACCGGCGCGCCGCACACCGGGCACTGCTCCGGCAGGTGGTAGGGCTGCGCCCCCTCCGGGCGCTTCTCCTTCAGCACCTCCACAATCTCCGGAATGATCTCTCCCGCCTTCTGTACCAGCACAGTATCTCCGATGCGGATGTCCTTTTCCGCGATGAAATCCTGATTGTGAAGGGTGGCGCTTGTGACGGTGGTGCCGGCCAGACGCACCGGCTCCACTACGGCCTTCGGCGTCAGCACGCCGGTACGCCCCACTTGAACCACAATGTCCACCACCCGGGACGGCTTCTGTTCCGGCGGATATTTGTAGGCCGCCGCCCAGCGGGGAAATTTCGCCGTACTGCCCAGGGTTTCACGTTCTGCAAGGCTATTCACCTTTACAACCGCACCATCAATGTCAAAGGGGTAAGCCTCTCTGCCCTCCCCCATGGCCTGGATACGCTCTGCCGCCTCGGCAATCGTTTTACAGGTGTCATGTGGAATTACTTTAAAGTGCTGTTTCCGCAGGTATTCCAGGGTTTCTGAATGGGTCTGAAAGGTTTTTCCCTCTGCCCACTGGATGTTAAAAACCCGGATATCCAGCCCTCGGGAGGCCGCGATTTTAGGGTCTAGCTGCCGCAGGGAGCCGGCCGCGGCATTCCGAGGATTGGCGAACAGGCTCTCCCCTCTCAGTTCCCGCTCCTCGTTGAGCCGTTCAAAGCTCTTTTTAGGCATAAACACCTCGCCCCGCACAATCAGGGCTGGCAGGGCCTCCGGCAGGCGCAGAGGGATGGAAGGGATGGTCCTCAGATTCTCTGTCACATCCTCCCCCACCTGTCCGTCGCCGCGGGTGGCGCCGCGCACAAAGAGGCCGTTTTCATACTCCAGCGCCACAGACAGGCCGTCCACCTTGGGCTCCACGTCGTATTCAACGCCCTCCGGCAGAGCCTCCTGCATCCGCTGATCGAACTCCTCCAGCTCCTCCACGGAGAACACGTCCTGAAGGCTCTCCAGCGGTATCCGGTGGCGCACCTCCTGGAAGCCGTCGGCCACCTTGCCCCCCACCCGCTGAGTGGGAGAATCGGGGGTAACCAGCTCCGGGTGGGCCGCCTCCAGCTCCTCCAGGCGGCGGAGCTTGTGGTCAAAATCGTAGTCGGACATGCTGGGGTTGTCCAGCACATAGTATTCATAATTCGCCTGCTCCAGCTCCCGGCGCAGGCTCTGTATCTCCTGTTTCTCGTCCATATCGGACCTCCACTTGGAATCGTCGGGTGAATTTGGGGGCTAAATGGGCGAAAATCAGGCACAAAAGCCCGCCCAAACATCCTCCCAAGGTATTAAGAATCAAATCATCGATGTCAGTGGCCCGCCCCACAAACAGCTGTAGGAACTCCACGCAGAAGGAAGTACAAAAGCCAGTCAGAAGTCCCAGCATACAGCGATTTCCCCGCCACAGTAGCGCTGGAAAAAAGCCCACCGGACAAAAGATAAGCAGATTGGCGATGGCCATGTATCCCGCCCAGCCGCCTTCCCGCAGATTTTGAAGGACCATAGGGGTCCACTGAATCTCCTGTATCGACTCAGAGAGCGGAGTCAGCGGAAAAAATACCTCATGCCCGGCCAGCGCTTCCTGCCAGTGGTACGCCGTCCAGAAATAAGCGGGAAAGACGGTCAGCGCGGCCAGTCCGGCACAGAACATCACAAAGAACAGCAGTGCGGCCTCGCGGAGTCCCCCACTGGCCATGCCCTGCCGGGCTAAGCGTTTTTTCCGCCAGGGCCGCAGAAGAAAAAATACAAGGGCGGCCAGCAGCATGCAGGGCAGCATCTGGGCCACATAGTCCCAGGAGACCGCCCAGTACCACAGCAGTGTATCCATTTTGGTTCCCTCCTACTGGTATCGTCCCGATTCTACCACAGAGGGAATGCCAGCGTCGTTACAAATTCCTTACGGATTTCTTACAAACCTCCGGGCAGCTCCAGATAGGTATCTGGCACCTGCCCCACCAGCAGCGTCTCAGCCGCACACACTTGTGCCTCCACGACCGTGTCCACCGTGCCGCCTGGGATCAGCAGGGTACACTCTACCTGAACATTCAGCATGACCTGATGAAGGGTCTGGTTGATCCCGGATGAGGTAAATACATGTTCAAATGCAGCGGTCGGTGTGGCCGCAGTCAACACCCGTACCGGCAGTACCGGACCCAAGTCCGACGCGGTGGCAAAGCCGGTCAGGTTTCCCAGAGGGATCCCCAGCTCCTGACTGTCAAGCTGTTCCACCTGCTCCAATATCCGGCCCAAGATCTCCGTGCGAAGTGCGTTCAACTGGGCTGTATTGGCGGCCAACACTGTCACCTGCCCAGCGGTGTCCTTCTCCAACGTCACCAGATCGCCGTAGGATATGGCTTCGCTGGACAGAGTCTCATTGACTGCGTCGTTTATGATGCTGGTTACGGCATTTTTTACCTTGGCCTTTGCCAGCTCTGTAACTGTGGGCCGGAGTGCGGCGTCGATCAAAACAATGACCGCCACCGCCAGACCGATCCCGATCAGCACGGGGAGCAGAATCCCCCCTTTTGGCCGCGCAGCGGCGGGCCGCCGCCGGCGAGGCACCCTCAGCCAGGGGCGTATCGGTCTGCGCACGGGCCTCACCTCCCGGATCAGCCTATGCGCGGACCGGCTTGCCCTATTCGCCCCGCAGCAACTCTTCCACTGCCAGCAGGACCCCGGCCTTGCCGCTCTCATAGGTCAGGCCGCCCTGGAGATAGGCCGTATAGGGCTCACGCATGGGGGCGTCGCAGGACAGCTCGATGGACGCCCCCTGAATAAAGGCCCCGGCGGCCATGATCACCGGGCAGTCATAACCCGGCATGTCCCAGGGTTCCGGTGTCACGAAGGAGTCCACCGGAGCGCCGAACTGGATGCCTTTGCAGAATTTTTTGAGGGGCTCCGGCGCGCCAAAATGAATCATCTGAATGATGTCGTGGCGTACCGTATCGGAGGTGGGCTCCGTCCGGTAGCCCAGCAGCTCCATCATCCGGGCGGCAAACACCGCCGTCTTGACTGCCTGGGCTGTGGTATGGGGGGCAAGGAAAAGCCCTTGATAGAGGCTGCGGTTGGCCCCAAAGGTGGAGCCGCACTCCTTTCCGATACCGGGGGTGGTCAGCCGCATGGCGGCCCCCTCCACCAAATCCCGCCGTCCGGCAATATAGCCGCCGGTGGGAGCCAGTCCGCCGCCGGGGTTTTTGATCAGGGAACCCACCACCAGGTCGGCCCCGGCCTGGGTGGGCTCCAATGTCTCCACAAATTCGCCGTAGCAGTTGTCCACCAGAATGGCGGCCTCCGGGTTGTTGGCCCGCACCACCTGGCACAGCGCCCCGATCTCCGCCACGGAGAGGGACGAACGGGTGGAGTAGCCCTTGGAGCGTTGGATCAGCACCGCCTTGACGCGGGGGTCCCGCACCGCCCGGGCCAGCCCCTCCGGGTCCGGCGCATCGTCAAGCAAATCTACTTGCCGATATTCGATTCCGTAACTTTTCAGGGAACCGGGGCCCTTGTCCACCACGCCGATCACCCCCAGCATGGTGTCGTAGGGGGCACCCACGGCGGACACCAGAATGTCGCCGGGCTTCAACGCGCCAAAGAGGGCGCAGGAGATGGCATGGGTGCCATTGACAAACTGCACCCGTACTAGGGCATCCTCGGTGCCGAACAGCTCCGCGAAGATCTCATCCAGCTTGTCCCGGCCGAGATCGTCATAGCCGTAGCCGGTGGTCCCGGCAAAATAGGCCTCCGCCACCCGGTGCTTCTGAAAAGCGGCCAGGACCTTGCGGGTGTTCTCCTCCGCGATGGAATCAATGCGGTCGAATTGGTCCCGCAGCCCGGCCTGCGCCTGGGCCGCCAGGGCCATTACTTTTTCACTAATCTGTAAAGGCATTTCTTTTTACACATTCCGTTCTTTCTGTATTTGAGGACTCAGCAGGTCAGCTTCGCCTGGGCAAAGGCTGCCACCAGGGCTGCGCAGGCCTCCACGTCTCCCAGATCCGCCACCTCCAGCGGCGTGTGGACATAGCGGGTGGGAATGGAGATGCCGCCGATATACACCCCGGCCCGGCTCTGGTGGATGGCCCCGGCGTCGGTGCCTCCAAAGCGCAGGATATCCTTCTGACAAGGGATGTTACCTGTCAGTGCAAGTTTCTCCAGCTTGGCCACCACAGAAGGGTGGCAGATCACCGAACTGTCCATCACCTTGATGGCGGCCCCCTTTCCGGCCACACTGCTGCACGCATGGGGGGCCGAAGGGATGTCGTCTGAGTCCGTCACGTCCACGGCAATGCCGTAGTCCGGCGCCACCCCGTAAGCGGCGGTGCGGGCTCCGCGGAGTCCCACCTCCTCCTGTACCGTAAAGACGAAGTACAGGTCATTTTCCGTGTTCTTCAGGCGCTCCATCGCCATCAGCAGCACCGCGCAGGCGATCCGGTCGTCCAGATAGGGAGAGAAGATGCGCCCTCCGGAGCAGAAGGCGTGGGTGTCATAGACCGCAATGTCCCCCACCTGTACCATGGCCTTTGCCTCCGCCTCGTTTCGGGCCCCAATGTCCAGGTACAGGTGCTCCAGCTTCATGTCCTTGGGCTCCACCTTGCCCTCCAGGGCCACCACGCCGCGGGTACCGTTGGCGAAGCGGACGGGGGTGCCCAGCACCTCGTGGGCGGAGAGCCCGCCCACCGGGCCGAAGCGGAGGAAGCCCTTCTCGTCAATATAGGTGACCATTAGACCGATGGAGTCCATATGGGCGGCAAACAGGACCTTGGGCCCACTCCCCTTTTTATGGCAGATCAGGTTGCCCAGGGCGTCTGTGGTACAGGAATCCACGTAGGGGGCGGCCAGGGTGCGGAGCACCCCGGCGACAGCCCCCTCACTTCCTGAGGGGCCGTGGCAGGCGTTCAGGGCCTGCAAAATCTCAATCAGTTCCATGTCGGTTCACTCCTTTTCTGCCAAATGTCCAACAAAGGCCCGGATCAGGGCCAGGGCCGCCTCCGCGTCCCGCAGGCAGGTCACGCCGGACGGGGTGCGGGGGTAGCGCACGGGGATGGACACCGCCGCCGTCCGTACCCCCTCTTTGGTCCGCTGGATGGCGGCCGTATCGGTGCGTCCGGCCACCGAGCGCATGGTCTGCCAGGGGATGCCGCCGGCCTCCGCCAGGAAGCGCAACGCCTCAAAGAGCCCCCGGTCTGCAATAGCGCCCTGATCCATATAGGGCAGCACCACACCGCCGCCCAAGCTGCATCCCTGCTTGTGGGCGGGCACTCCGGCCAGATCCGCAGCATCCGCGCCGTCCACCACCAGCGCCACCTCCGGGGTGACGGAGAAGGCCGCGCCGAAGGCCCCGCGGGCCCCCACCTCCTTCTGGGCGGTAAAGACAAAGGTACAGTCCATGGGCAGTTCATCCCGCAGGAGGGTGAGCAGCACGGCGCAGCCCAACCGGCTCCCCAGCGCCTTTCCCTGGAACAGGCCCGCCCCGAAGTCTCCGGCGTCACTGTCAAAGGCCGCCGTATCTCCCAGAGCGACCTGCGCCTCCGCCCCGGCCCGGTCCCTGGCTCCGATGTCGATATAGAACTCGTCCAGCTTGGGGACGGACTTCTCCTCCTCCCGGCTGACCAGATGGTAGGCCTTGAGTCCCACCACCCCCGGCACCCGCTTGGGCCCTACCAGCACTGGCTTGCCCAGGAGCACCCGGCGGTCGATGGCGCCCACAGTGTCGAATTTCAGATAGCCGTCGTCGGTGATCTGGCGGATCATGAGCCCAACCTCGTCCATGTGGGCGGTGAGGAGAAGCTTGCTGCCGGTATGTTTCCGGCCCTTTTTCCAGGCAATCAGGTTGCCCAGAGCGTCCACCCGCAGCCTGTCTGCGTGTGGCTCCACCTCCGCCAGGAGGAAGGCGCGCACCTCGTCCTCCCAGCTGGACACGGCGTTAAGCGCACACAGGCGCTCCAGCAGTTCTCTCATCGCCGTGCCGCCTCCTTTCCCAGTCCCTCCGTGAAGGCGGCCAGCAGGGCCGCCACCTGTTCCATGTCCGCCAGGGAGAGCACCTCAATGGGGGAATGCATATACTTCAGCGGCAGTGACAGCACCGAGGTGGCTACCCCCTCCCGGCTGATCTGCATCTCCCAGCCGTTGGTGCCGGTGTGGCCGGACATGACCTCCAGTTGGTAGGGAATCTGCCTCTCCTTCGCCTTGGCGAGCATCCGGTCGGTCATCCAGCGGGTCATGTTGGGGCCCACGCCGATGGCGGGACCTCCGCCAATGGCGAAGGCCTTGTCCGCCGGGCCGTCGGGGGTTTTGCCGTGGGTCACGTCCACCGCCACGCAGAAGTCGGGCTGAACCGCCCAGGTGCCTACCGTGGCGCCCGCCCCGGAGACCTCCTCCCGTGTGGAGCCCAGGAGATAGAGGTCTACGTCCAGCTCCCTGTCCCGCAGCAGCTCCGCCGCCCGCAGCAGGGTGACGAAGCAGGAGCGGTCGTCCATGGACTTGCCGCACATCTGGTCCTCTCCCAAGGCAAAGCAGCCACCCCGATAGACCATGGGCGTCCCCACCGGTACGGCCCGCTCCGCCTCCGTCTGGGACAGGCCCACGTCCACGAACAGCTCGGACAGGGGTATGCTCTTGTCCGCTTCCCCCCCAGCCGGACAGGTCACGATGCCCCGCCGAGGCGGGTCGGTCAGCACCACCAGCTCCCGGCCGGGCAGCATCCGGGGATCCACGCCGCCGATGCTGCGGAAGCGCAGGAAGCCGTCCTCCACGCCAGTGACCAGCAGGCCGATCTCATCCAGATGGGCGTCCAGCAGGAGCCGGGGCGCTCCCTCCTTCCCGCATCGGCGCACCCCCAGCACATTGCCCATGCGGTCCACGGACACCTCGTCCACCAGCGGCCGGAGCAGCTCCGCCGCTACCGCTGCCGCAGGGGCTTCAAAGCCGGAGGGCGCGGTGCAGGTGCACAGCCGCTCCAGGGCTTGTCTCATATCCAAATTGGGTTCACTCCTTTCCACGGATACCGAAGCAGGGCGCCGGAGGCCGTGTCCTCCGGCGTCCGTAGCCTTACTCCAGGCCGTAGATAATCCTCTTAAAAGCTGCGCCCCGCTCCATAAAATTCTTGAAGCGGTCGAAGGAGGCGCAAGCGGGCGACAGGAGCACCACGTCCCCCGGCTGGGCCAGCCCGCAGGCGGCCAGCACCGCCGCCTCAAAATCCTTGTATTCCACAATGGGCAAGGCCGCCGGATCGTAACCGGGTGCCCGCTCCACCGCCTGGCGCAGCTTGGGCGCGGTATCGCCGGTGAGCACCAATGCCTTGACATGCTCCACCACCTCGGGGCCGAGCACATCAAAGGGAATGTGCTTGTCGTAGCCGCCGGCAATCAGAACTACCTTCTGATGGAAGGAGCGCAGACCGGCGATGGTGCGGGAGGGGCTGGAGGCGATGGAGTCGTTGTAGTAGCGCACCCCGTTCCTCGTCCGCACCAGCTCAATGCGGTGCTCTACCCCCGCAAATTTGGCGGCGAAGTCCCGCGCCACCTGGTCGGGCACCAGCCCGTCCAGGGCGCCGATGGCCGCCATGTAATTCTCGATGTTGTGCTCGCCGGGCAGGAGGATGTTTTCCAGGTAGAGCACCGGGCGCTCGTGCATGGCGTTGCGCACCCAGATGGCCCCGTCTCTGACGAAGACGCCCTGCTCCAGCTCCTCCCGACGGCTGAACCGGGTCACACGGCCGCGGGCACTGGCCGCAAAGCCGCGGGTGATCTCGTTATCCTGGTTCAGCACCAGCAGGCCGTCCGCTCCCTGGTGGGTGAAGATGTTCTCCTTGGCGGCGATGTACTCCTCCATAGATTTGTGTACGTCCAGGTGGTTAGGGGCCAGATTGGTGACCACCGCGATATCCGGGCTCTGCTCCATGGTCATCAACTGAAACGAAGACAGCTCCAGCACGGCCACGTCCTCGGGCACCATCCCGTCCACGTCGGGCAGCAACGGTTTGCCGATGTTGCCTCCCACATAGACGCTCTGCCCCGCCGCTTTCAGCAGCTCGGCAATGATCGTAGTGGTGGTGGTCTTTCCGTCGCTGCCAGTCACCGCGATGGTTTTGCAGGGGCAGACCTGGAAAAAAACCTCCATCTCCGAGGTGATGGTACTCCCCCGTTCCCGGGCCGCCAGCAGTTGGGGCACGTCCGGACGCAGGCCGGGGGTACGGAAGATCACATCGTGGTCCAGCCCGTCCAGATAGTCCGGGCCCAGGCGCAGCTCGGCCCCCAGGCTCTCCAACTCCTCCGCCTGGCCGCCGAAGTCCTCCCTCTGCCTCTTGTCGCAGGCGGTCACCTCAACATCCGCCCGCAGCAGCATTTTGATGAGCGGTGTGTTGGACACGCCGATGCCCAGCACCGCCACCCGCTTGCCCCGCAGGGACGCCAAATACTCCTGTATGGTGGAACCCATGGCTCGTTCCTCCCTTTTTGTTTCGTCTATAACTAAAATATTATATCCCATTGAGGAGAAAATTTCAATCGAAAGGAGGGCGTTTCCTCGGGCGAGATTGACTTGCCCCGGCCATTTTGATAAAATGTGGGAAAAAAGTCGGACTGGAGGGATTTTCTTGTCAAATGAGGCACGAAAAGACTTCAACGCCATGCTGAACGCCCGCAGGGACATGCCGAAGATACAGATAATTACCGATCCAAAGGCGATTGCAGCCTATGGAGGCGACCGCATGTACTTTGCCCCGCCCATCGATTACGACCGCGCGATGCGGAGAGTGCCCTTCGGGAAGCTCCTGACTGTTGGCGACATCCGGAGCTATCTCGCCCGGCGGAGCGGCGCCGACTTTACCGAACCCCTGACGGCCGGGCTTTTTGTGTCCATCGCCGCCTGGGCCAGCCATCAGCGCGCCGAAGACAAGATCCCTTACTGGCGGACGCTGAAAACCGGCGGAGAGCTGAATGAAAAGTATCCGGGGGGCGTGGAGGCTCAGAAGGCGCTTCTGGAAGCTGAGGGACATACCGTGCTCTCCAGAGGGCGGAAGCACCTGCGGTATTATGTCCAGGACTATGAAAAGGCCCTGTTTTCGCTGGAGGAGTGCGATTCCCATTTGACAAGCGGCCCACAATACGGTACAATGTCCTTCGCAAGCAAGCTGGACAGCCGCGCGGACGGGGCGAAAGGCCTGTCTGTGAGGAAAGTCCGGGCTCCGCAGGGCAAGGATAACGGGTAACACCCGCCGGGGGCGACCCTAGGAAAAGTGCAACAGAGATATACCGCCTCGATCCCCCGTGAGCGGGGGAGGAGGCGCGGTGGAATGAGCGAGCTTTCCCTTGGGGGAAGCGAGGGATATGAAACTTGCGCCGGTGAGGTAAGGGTGGAAAGGTGAGGTAAGAGCTCACCCGACGGCTGGGAACTGTCCGTCGCTGTAAACTCTATCCGGAGCAACGCCGTGGAGGGACATATGGTCGGCCCGACCGTCCCGGGGAGGCGGCTGGAGCGCACCGGCAACGGTGCGTCGAGATAGATGGCTGTCTTAAAGGACAGAACCCGGCTTACAGGCTTACTTGCAGATACGGCCGCCCGGAGCACAGCGCTCCGGGCGGCCGTTTTTCCGGACAGGCAGCACCTGAAACGCTTCTGGAACCTCTTGAAGTTGCATTGCGTCAGATGGCAGGTCGGATTTTCCTTGGTAAAGTTATGAATGAACAGGAGGTCTGGACAAAGCCAGACCTCCGTTTTGAATGTCTGAAGTTACTCCTGATCCCAATTGTGCCAGACGTTCTGTACGTCGTCGTTGTCCTCCAGCAGATCAATGAGCTTCTCCATGTTCTTGATGTCGTCCTCATTTTCCAGCTTGACATAGTTCTGAGGCACCATCTCCACGGCGGCCTGGACGAAGGTATAGCCCTTCTCCTCCAGGGCGGCCAGCACGGAGCCGAAAGCATCGGGGTCGGTGTAGACCTCAAAGGTCTCCTCCTCCACCTGCATATCGTCCGCGCCCGCATCCAGCGCGTCCATCATCACGGTGTCCTCGTCCAGATCCTCTTTCTCGATGATGATGACGCCCTTGCGGTCAAAGGACCAGGACACGCAGCCCGTAGCCCCCAGGCCCTTGCCGTACTTGTCCAGCAGGTGGCGCACCTCGGGGGCGGTGCGGTTGCGGTTGTCGGTCAGCGCGTCCACGATCACGGCCACGCCGGAGGGGCCATAGCCCTCGTACACCACGTTCTCGTAGCTGTCGGCATTGCCGGAGCCAAGCGCCTTGTCAATGGTACGCTTGATATTGTCGTTGGGCATGTTGGCGGCCTTGGCCTTGGCAATGACGGTGGCCAGGCGGGAGTTGTTGTTGGGGTCGCCGCTGCCGCCGGTCTTGACCGCCACGATCATCTCACGGGCGATCTTGGTAAAGATCTGGGACCGCTTGGCGTCCGCCGCGCCCTTGGTCTTTTGAATATTGTGCCACTTGGAATGTCCTGACATATTGATTCGTTCCCTTCCTGCAATCGAAAATCAGCGGAACTAGTTTATCACTATTTGCGCGTCTTTGCAAGCCCTTACAGGTATAAAAAGGCCTCCTTATGGCGGCGCGTGGAAAGAATCTCCACCTGTGGGAAGCCGGCGGCCAGCCATTTGGCCAAAACGGGGCACACCACCTGCTCGGTCGGATAGTGCCCCGCGTCAATCAGATTGACCCCAAGGGCTTTGGCGTCCAGGAAGCCATTATACTTCACGTCGGCGGTGACAAAGGTGTCGCACCCCAGGGCCAGGGCATCCCGCAGCAGGTCGGCGCAAGCGCCGCCCCCCACGGCCACCCGGCGCACCGGGCGGCGGGCGTCCACGTAGCGCACGCCGTTGGCCCCCAGCGCCTCCTTGACAAAGGCAGCAAAGGCGGGGGCATACATGGGGGCGCCGGTGGTACTGCCCACCCGGCCGATGCCGTAGGGACGCCCGGAGCCATCCACCCCGTCCTGATGGAGCTGCTCAATCTGCACCAGTCCCAGCTTTTGGGCCAGGGCGTCATTGACGCCCCCCGCCACCGCGTCCAGGTTGGTATGGGCGCAGATGGCGGCGATCCTGTGCTCCGCCAGCGCCAGCAGAACCCGTCCGTCCGGATCGCCGTCCGTCACGGATTTGGCCGGGCGGAAGATCACCGGATGGTGGGATACGATCAGCTCCGCCCCCAGCTCGGCGGCTTCCTCCGCCACTTCCTCCGTGACATCCAGGGAGACCAGAATCTTTGACACGGCCCGTTCTCCCCGGCCTACCAGAAAACCGGCGTTGTCAAACTCCATTTGCAGAGAAAACGGGGCCAGTCCGTCCAGATATTGATAAATCTCTCTCACCGTTGCCATGACAGCCACTCCTCCTTCATGTCCAATAGTCCCTGATGTACCTGTTCCAGCTCTGCCAGGCGGGAGGCATCCTCCGGACGTTTGGACCGCTTCAGCCCTGCTATCGCGCGCTCCGTTTGCCGCAGCAGCCGGTCTAGGTAAGCCAACCGCAGGGGGGAACCCTCTCCCCTGGTCTGTCGCCCCGCCCACAGCTCCGCCGGGGTCAGCTCCGCCATGGGGCCAGCGTACACCTCAAAGGTTGTGTAAAGGGTGTCCCCCTCCCGGCTCAGCAGCTCCCGTCGGATGGTATAGCCGTGGGCCTGAAGCCAGCGGCGCAGGAAGGGCTGGGCGCTCATGGGCTGGAGCAGAAGCAGGCATTCCCGCTCCCAGGTCCACGGGGCCGCGGCCAGAATGGCCGCGATGGTCTCGCCGCCCATCCCCGCCATGGCAATGGTATTAACCTCATCCGGCTGTATCCCGGACAGCCCGTCGCACAGGCGGAAGTCCATCCGGCCGGTCAGGCCGTATTTCTCCGCCGTGCCCCTGGCCCGCTCCAGCGGCCCCGGCCGCAGATCCGAGGCCACTGCCCCGGTAATCCTCCCCTGCTGCAGCAGCCAGACCGGCAGATACGCGTGGTCGGTTCCTACATCGGCAAACCGCGCCCCCCGGGGCACCAGCTCGGCCACCGACCGCAGACGGGGGGTAAGTTCAACGGTTCTCATCGGTATCACCTCATGATAAAAAAGGAGCGGCCGGAGGGCCGCCCCTTTTTGGTTCCGGAGTCTTTTACTGCGCGGCGGCCACACTGGCATTGATCTTGGCCAGCAGCTCCTCCACCTCGACGCCGTGCACCATGCAGGCCTGCTCCACAGTCTCACCGCGGGAGGAGGGGCAGCCCAAGCAGTGCATGCCGATGGACAGGAAGATGGGCGCGGTCTCAGGCGCAATATCCAGGATGTCGCCAATAATCGTATCTTTCGTAATCTGAGCCATAGGTGTAATACCTCCAAAATTCTAGGATATTAGTAGTATATCCTATTTTTCTGATTTTTTCAAGACACAGTTTTCTTTTCCCTAACATCAGCGGACAAAAAAAGGACGCCCCTGTGGGCGTCCTTTTCAAGTTGGCGGTTAGCCCTGCTCGCGCATACGGGCGAAGCAGTCGCTGCAGTACACGGGACGGTCGGACTTGGGCTCGAAGGGCACCTTGGCCTCGCCGCCGCAGGCAGCGCAGGTAGCGGTGAAATACTCGCGGGGGCCACGGGAAGCGGCCTTGCGGGCATCACGGCAGGCCTTGCAGCGCTGGGGCTCGTTCTGGAAGCCGCGCTCGGCGTAGAACTCCTGCTCACCGGCGGTGAACACGAACTCCTGGCCACATTCCTTACATACCAGAGTCTTGTCTTCGTACATGATTTTACCCTCTCTTTGCTTTGTTGCCCAGGTCCGGATGATCCGATTGTGCTGGGTCAGTAATATTGCGTTCAGCTTACGCTGACATCGCCAGATGAAGATTGCTGTGCCAACTTGCGCCGAATGCGCTGGACAGCGTTGTCCACCGATTTCGGGGACTTGTTTACCTCGGCTGCGATTTCAGAATAGGACAGACCGTTCAGATACAACCGAAGTACGCTTGCTTCGAAACCGGACAATTGGCCCATCAGTGTTTCCATCCGCTCCCGGAAGGACTCCCGGCTGAGAAATATCTCCTCCGGGTCTTCCACCTGCCGGCCTGGCGCATGGTAGGCAAACCGATCTCCGTTCCCGCTAAAAAGAGGGGTTTCGAACGAGACTGAGTTGTTCAGCGGTGTGTGCTTATCTCTCGCTGCTGCTTTTATCACAGAGAACAGGCGGTTCTTGATACAGACCTCCGCATAAGTGCGAAATACAGCCGCTTTGGAGGAGTCATACTCTCGGATCGCGGCTAACAGGCCGACCATACCCTCCTGAATCAGATCCTCACTGTCGCCGCCCGCCAGAAAATAGGGGCGTGCGCACATCCGCACCAAGCGGTTATAGCGCATGACCAGACGCTCTTCCGCCACACGGTCGCCGGAGGCGGCCAAACGGCACAGCGTTTCGTCCGTGAGTTTCTGGGAAGGAATATGATCTGGTTTCATACCGGTTCTCCTTATACATTATACGCGGATAATTCTGGATTTGTCAAGCTTTTGCGCAAAAATTTCCCGTTAAGATCCATGATTTTTTATTACATTTGCCAAAAGCTCCGCCGTCTCCCGCGCTACAGGCTCGGTCTGAGCCTCCACCATCACGCGAATGAGAGCCTCGGTCCCGGAGGGGCGCACCAGAACACGACCATTTCCGGCCAGCTTTTCCTCCTGCTCCGCCACGGCGCTTTGAAGCGCAGGGGCCGACAGGACGGCCTCCTTCTTTGCCTTATCGGCCACCGGCACATTGATGAGCACCTGGGGATAGCGTTTGCACTCCCCTACCAGCTCGGAGGCTTTCTTGCCGGAGCGGCAGAGCAGATCCAGGAATTGCAGCGCGGTGAGCTGGCCGTCTCCGGTGGTGGCGTAGCGCCGGAAAATCGTGTGCCCCGACTGCTCGCCCCCAATGACATAGCCGCACTCCTCCATCTTCTCCAGCACGTTGCGGTCGCCCACGCTGGTGCAGAACAGCCCAATGCCGTGCTCCTTGCAGAAACGGTGCAAGCCCAGATTGCTCATAACGGTGCCCACAATAGCTCCGCCGGCCAGTTCCCCCGCCTCTTTCAGCGCCAGCCCACAGGCTGCGATCACCTGGTCGCCGTCGATCTCCTCTCCTGCCTCGTCCACCATCAGGCAGCGGTCCGCGTCGCCGTCAAAGGCGATGCCCAGATCATACCCGCCCGCCTTCACCATGGCTTTCAACTGATCCAGGTGGGTGGAGCCGCAGCCGTTATTGATGTTGACGCCGTCGGGATCGGCGTGAATCACGTCGGTGTGCAGGTCGGGGAACCGGTCAAACAGCCGGGCCGCAGTGGCAGAGGCCGCGCCGTTGGCACAGTCCACCAGAATATGCAGCCCCGCCAGCTCGGAGCCAATGGTGGACACCAAGTGGTCGATATAATCCTGGGACTCCTTCTCATCGGCGTAAATCACCCGACCGATCTCCCCGCCGGTCTTGAGGGGCACGGCGATATCGTTCAGCAAAATTTCCTCAATCTTCCCCTCCAGCTCGTCGGAGAGCTTGAAGCCCTGGCCGTTGAAAATTTTGATTCCGTTGTGCTCAAAGGGGTTGTGGGAGGCGGAAATCACGATGCCCGCATCCGCCTTGGTGTCCACGGTGATCCACGCCACGGCGGGCGTGGGGATCACGCCCAGGTGGAGCACATCCGCCCCCGCGGAGCACAGCCCCGCAATCAGCGCCCCCTCCAGCAGATCCGAGGAGATGCGGGTATCCTTTCCGATGGTGAATCGAGGCTGTCCGCCTCCCTTCTCCCGGGTCATCACCTGCGCGGCGGCCATGCCCACCCGGAAGGCCAGCATGGCGTCCAGTCCGTCGTTGACGACACCGCGGATGCCGTCGGTTCCAAATAATTTACCCATATTCGATAGCCACCTCATTCTTATCAGTTCAGTCGATCGTCATTCGCTTGGTCATGCTCCCCCTCCAGCGGCGTTTTCTTCCGCCGCACCGCCTGTTTCACCGGCCTGGAGAACAGGGCGGACAACAGCCCCACCACCAAAACGGCGAGGAGGTTAGCCTCCACCGGCTCCATAAGCATATCGGCCACCCAAAAGGCAAAGACGGTGCACAGGGCGTCCAGCGGGATGTAGAGGAGATTGGCCAGACGGGGACTGGCCCAGCCGAGCTTGACCAGCGCCTTGGTCAGGCCAGCGGTGAACAGCTCCAGGGGCAGGCCGAGCACCGCCTCCACCAGAACATAGAGCACCAGCCAGCCGAAGGAGTCGCAGCGGACGCCCAGCAGATGCAGCAGCCCGGCGTCCACCAGCACAATTACCGCCATAACGCCCAGAACGAGCGCCGCGATTACACCGCCGCCCAGGATGGGAACCAGGGGGTTCTTTTTCACCCAGCTCCCCCCTACAGCGAGAGCTGCTCCAGTCCGCAGGCCCCGCCGGGCACGGTCAGGCCCAAGTGCTCGTAGGCCCGACGGGTGACACAGCGCCCGCGGGGGGTGCGGGTGAGAAAACCCATCTGCATCAGATAGGGCTCATAGACGTCCTCGAGGGTAATTGCCTCCTCATTGATGGTAGCCGCCAGGGTCTCCAGGCCCACCGGGCCGCCGCCGTAGTGCTCAATGATGCTGGCGAGCATCCGCCGGTCGACGGCGTCCAGCCCCAGGTGGTCCACCTCCAGTGCCGTGAGCGCCTGGTCTGCCACCGGACGGGTAATCACACCCCCGGCCTTCACCTGGGCAAAGTCCCGCACCCGGCGCAGCATTCGGTTGGCGATGCGGGGCGTGCCGCGGCTGCGGCGGGCGATCTCCATTGCGCCGTCCGACTCTATGGGAACGTCCAGCAGGCCGGCCGACCGGGTGACAATCTGCGCCAGCTCCTCCGGTGTGTAGAGCTCCAGGCGCAGGGTTACGCCGAAGCGGTCCCGCAGGGGTGCGGAGAGCTGCCCTGCCCGGGTGGTAGCGCCGATCAGGGTGAAGCGGGGCAGATCCAGCCGGATGGAGTTGGCCGAGGGCCCCTTGCCGATGATGATGTCGATGGCGAAGTCCTCCATGGCCGGGTATAAAATCTCCTCCACCGAGCGGTTGAGCCGGTGAATCTCGTCTACAAAGAGGATGTCGTTCTCCGCCAGATTGGTGAGCAGCGCGGCCAGATCGCCGGGCTTCTCAATGGCGGGGCCGGAGGTGATGCGGATATTGACCCCCATCTCGTTGGCAATGATGCCGCTGAGGGTGGTTTTGCCCAGGCCGGGCGGGCCGTGAAGCAGAACGTGGTCCAGGGGCTCGCCCCGCATTTTGGCGGCCTGGATAAAGACCTCCAGGTTGCCCTTGGCCTTCTCCTGCCCGATATACTCCCGCAGGGTCTTGGGGCGCAGGGAACCCTCGTTCTCGTCATCCCGCGTCAGCGATGTGGTGACGAGCGGCTCCTGGGTCTCAAACCCGGTATCGGAAAAGTCAATGCTCAAGTATGTTCACTTCCTCATTCTGACGTAGATGCGTGCAATAAAAATGAACCGCTCCCCAAGCGCATTTTTAGCCCGACGTTAATTCTTGACCATCCTTTTCAGCGCCTGCTTGATGATCTCCTCCAGGGCAAGGCCGTCCACGTCAATGCCCTTGAGAGCTACGGCAATCTCGCTCTGGCTGTAGCCCAGCACTGCCAGGGCGGCAGCGGCCTCGCTGGACTTGTTCTCCGGGATTACCGTGACGCCGGTGCCGCCATAGCTCTCGCCTCCAGGGGCGATCTGTCCCTTGGCCAGCTTGTCTTTCAGCTCCAGGATGATGCGCTGGGCGATTTTTTTCCCGATGCCCTGGGCCACCGTCAGGGCCTTTTCGTCCCCGGTGATGATGCTCATGGCCAGGGACTCGGGTGTGGCCGCAGACAGGATGGAGAGCGCAGCCTTGGGCCCAACACCGGACACCGAGGTGAGGAGCTGGAAGCAGTTGAGCTCATTCTCCGTGGAAAAGCCGAACAGCTCCATGGCGTCCTCACGGACATTCAGGTGGGTATAGAGCTTGGCCGGCTTCCCCTTTTGCAGATGGGACAGGGTGTTGTTGGTGGTGCGGCAGGCATAGCCCACTCCGCCGCAGTCGATGACAGCCAGATAGGGCTCGATATGGGTCACGGTTCCACTGAGATAATAAAACATAAGATAGGACCTCACATTAGATCAGATAGGAGTTATGAGATATGGATGCGGTATCCAGCTCCGCCGGACACAGTTCAGACAGCCGCTCCAGGCGCCGGCTCCTTGAGTAGGTATCGGAATTCTCCGCTATAATAGAGCTCCAGCCGAAACTCCAGGCAGCGGCCGGTCAGGTTGAGAAAGCCGTCCAGCTTCACCTGGCGGTACCCGTAGGTCTCGTCCATAATGTCCAGCGTCCCCTGAGGGTATGTCTTCAAAAAATCCTCCACCGCCATTTTCCGGCCGGTAAAGGGCCCTCGGTTTCCGCAGAGGACGCCGCGGTACTCCATTACATAGGCGTGGGAGCTGTCCCAGTCTACCCCAGTGATCTCCACATCCCCCTGCACCTGGTCGAAGGGCTCTGTTGTCTCCACATAGCCGTACTGGGTGACCAGCCGCAGGGTATCCCCCTCCAGCCGCACCTCCAGAATATAGGCGTCGTGGAGGCTGTAGGGCAGGTCTGGGGCGGGCTGCTTTACGATGACAGGCATGGGTCCCATCCTTTCCGGGAGTCAAGTCCCCCTGGTCCTATCTCCTGATCCGCTGTTCTTTCATCGTGTGTCGTATTTCATGGGGTCAAAGACCCGTTCGGTGTTCAGGAGGCTGGTGGCGGCACGGCCGTGGCAGATGGCCAGGGCCAGGGCATCGGCGGCGTCGTCGGGCCGGGGAACCTGCTTCATCATTCGCTCATAGGGGCTGTCGGTAAAATTCATTCCTCGTCCTCCTTCCCCGGTTCGTCTCCTTCCTCCGGCTCGTCCTCGTCCCACGGCGGGAGATCGCTGTCCCCATCAGGCTCGTCCCCTTCTTCCTCAAAGTCAATTTCTTCCTCGTCCAGATCGGGGGCCTGATGTTTCGGGCGGTAAATCTTGAAGTACCAGCCGGCCCCGCCGCCAATCACCGCCACGGCCAGCACCAGAAGGATTGTCCCCACAGGGCTGTTTTCCTTTGCGGGCTTCGGGGCGGGCTCGGGCTCCGGCTCGTCGGTCGGCTCCTTTGGGGCTGGTGTGCGCTCCGGTTCCGGCTCTACTGTCTCGGACTCCTTCTCCGCTTGCGCGAGAGAAAGTAAATCCTTCTCGGTCACGGCGTCCAGGAAGTAGACGTTTTCACTTGTGCGCTGTTTATCAATGACAAGAAAGAAAACGTGCTCGTCCGGGGTCTGAATGGTGTAAAATTCCTTGCCGTCCTCGTCGGTGGCGTTGTCCACCACGGTTCCCGTCCCGTCCGGGGTAAAGGGGT
>ERZ780150.1027-NODE-1027-length-20300-cov-3.075624_pt1 | contig 20300 bp, 18 predicted proteins | sample MGYA00511019_ERZ780150 | MGnify/ENA primary metagenome ERZ780150 (study PRJEB29588, sample SAMEA2151633) | human gut metagenome | biome: human gut; feature: human-associated habitat; material: faeces | place: Denmark | collected 2008/2010 ...
AAGGAAAAGAATATTCAGGCATATATTATATGTACTGACGATTTCCATGGCTCTGAGTATGTTGGAGATTATTTTAAGGCGAGAGCTTTTATGTCGGGTTTCACAGGCTCTGCGGGAACACTTGTAGTGCTTCCTGATGAGGCTGGATTGTGGACTGACGGAAGATATTTTCTTCAGGGAGCAGCACAGCTTGAGGGCAGCACAATCACTCTTATGAAGATGGGTGAGGAGGGTGTGCCTACGATAGCGGAATTCCTTGCAGATAAACTGGAGGATGGAAGTAATATAGGCTTCGACGGAAGAACTGTAACTGACGCTTTCATGGGCAGGATAACGGAGAGCATCAAGGGAAGAAATATGTCCTATGTATGCGGTGAGGACCTTGTCGACAAGGTATGGACGGACAGACCGGCTCTCTCTAAGGAGCCTGTATGGGAGCTTTCCGTTGAGTATACGGGCATGAGCCGTGAGGAGAAGCTTGCAAAAATCCGTGAGTCGATGAAGAAGGAGGGAGCAGACCTTCTGGTTCTCACAGCGCTTGACGATATCGCATGGCTGTTAAATCTTCGTGGAAATGATGTGGCATACAATCCGGTATTCTTATCATATATGACAATGACCGCTGACAGTGCGGTGCTCTATCTCGAGGAGAGCATTTTAAATGCCGATATCAAGGGCAGATTGGCTGCGGACGGCATTGAGCTTAGAAAGTATAACGATATTTACAGCGATTTGAAGAAGGTGGACAGAAACGCAGTTGTTCTTGTGGACAAGGCTACGGCTAACTTCCTTATCGTTCATTCGCTTCCGGACACAGCTAATGTAAGAGCGGAGCAGAGCCTTGTTGTGCTTCCTAAGGCAGTCAAGACTGTTGCTGAGAGAGAGAATGAGAAGAAGGCTCATGTGAAGGACGGAATGGCTGTCACACACTTTATATACTGGCTCAAGAAGAATGTCGGAAGGCTCGATATAAGCGAGATGAGCGCGGCAGTGCAGCTTGATGAGTTCAGAAAGAAGCAGCCGGGATACCTTGGAGAGAGCTTCGACCCGATTATGGGCTATGGTCCTCACGGTGCCATCGTGCATTATTCAGCAACCGAGGAGACGGACGCTAAGCTTGAGCCGAGAAGCTTCCTCCTTGCAGACACGGGCGGACATTACTATGAGGGAACAACCGACATAACAAGGACGATTGCGCTCGGTGAGCTCACCGATGAGGAGAAGAAGGTGTTCACACTTGTTCTCAAGGGTCATTTGAACCTCGCAAACGCACAGTTCTTATATGGCGCAAGAGGAGAGAATCTTGACTACATTGCGCGCGAGCCGCTTTGGAGAAATGGCATGGACTACAACCACGGAACAGGTCACGGCGTTGGATATCTTCTCAATGTACATGAGCGTCCTAACGGCATCAGAACCAAGATTGCACCCGGCGGACCTTCCGCAGTGCTTGAGGAGGGCATGATTACCTCCGATGAGCCGGGAATGTACATCACGGGCAAGTTCGGTATAAGACATGAGAACCTCGTTCTCTGTGTTAAGAGGGAAAAGACCGAGTACGGTCAGTTCATGGGCTTTGAGCCGCTGACGATGGTTCCGTTTGACCTCGATGCCGTAGATGTATCCTGCATGACCGCTGAGGAAAAGGAGAGATTGAACGCATACCATGCTAAGGTATTTGCGGCAATCAGCCCTGACTTCGAGGGTGAGGAGCTTGAATGGCTTAAGAATGCTACGAGAGCTATATAAAAATATTTATCTGAGCAGGCTTTAAACATACTTGAGCATATATAAAACTCTGCAAAAAGTGTGATATGACAAAGGAAGCTGCCGCACCGTGATTTCCCATGGGCGGCAGCTTTTTTCGCATACGGCATATCAGCCACAGCAGGTGTTTCTGTCTGCCGATACGCTGTACAATAATATATGTATGTTCAGGGATTGCGACAAGGAAAAGCTTGACGAGCCGTTCGCACATCTCGACAGCGGGAACATCCATGAGATAGAAAAAGGACTGCTTGCCATAGCGGGAAAAACCATTGTCAATGTAAGTCATGTAATTGATAACGAAAATGCTGCCCGATATGATGAGGTGTGGCACATTGAAAATAAAAGTATAACCCAGACACACGACTGTTCCGACTAAAAATATAATATTATTGTGCGATATAACGAACATTTGTTCTGATTTTCGCCTGTTTTTGGTCGAAAAGATTGAAAAATATTCCTTTTTGTGTTAAAATTTTCTTTAATACCAGATAGATTTAATGGACTGATTTGTCGATTAAATTATTAGCAACGAAGAAGGAGAGGAATATTATGACAAGAAAGATCAGCGCAATGGTACTTACAGCTCTTTTGGTTCTGGGTACGGTTACCGGGTGCTCCGGGAAGGGTGTGATGGCACCCTCAGTTGATAATGGTACGCCGGACGGTACGCAGGATATAATGCAGGACGATAATACCAATAATAGCGGGGTAATTACACTTAAGGTGTGGGCTGAGGAGACACAGCACCCGACGGTACAGAAGATGATTGACAGCTTTATTGAGCAATATAAGGGACAGGCGGATTTCAATATCACGCTTGAGGCGCAGCCTGATTCAACCACAAGAGATGTGCTGCTTGGCGACGTGCAGAATGGGGCGGATGTCTTTTCGTTCCCGGATGACCAGCTCAGTGCCATGGTAGCAGGTGGTGCATTGGCACCGGTTCCGAATGTACAGGAGGTTAAGGACGAGATGGTGGCAGAGTCGGTGGCTGCGGCGACAGCGGGAGATACATTATATGCATACCCTATGACTGCGGACAACGGTTATTTTCTGTACTACAACAAGGATTATTTCACAGAGGATGATGTGAAGACACTCGATTCCATACTTGCAGTGTGTGAGGAGAATGGGAAAAAGCTTTCCATGGAGCTTAATTCAGGATGGTATATGTATTCATTCTTCGGAAATACGGGGCTTAGCATGAATATTAACGAGGATGGTATTACCAACAGCTGCGACTGGAATAAAGTGGACGGGGATATAAGGGGACTTGATGTTGCGGAGGCGATTGTGAATGTTATCTCAAGCCCGGGCTTCATCGCACAGCCTGATAGCGAATGGGTTGCACAGGCAGCGGACGGAGAGGTTATAGCGGCAATCAGCGGTGTATGGCAGGCTGTTGCCGTAAGGAATACATGGGGTGATGATTATGGTGCCTGCAAGCTTCCTACATATACCTGCAACGGCAGACAGATACAGATGGCTTCCTTTACAGGCTACAAGATGGTAGGTGTCAATTATTATTCAAAAAATAAGGATTGGGCATTTAAGCTTGCACAGTGGCTTACGAATGAACAGAATCAGACCCTCAGATTTGTAGAGCAGAATCAGGGACCTTCCAATAAGGTGGCGGCTGCTTCCGAGGAGGTGGCAAAGGTTCCGGCTATAGCGGCGGTTATTGAACAGTCACAGTATGGAGTGCTTCAGCGTATCGGTAACCAATATTGGGATTCCTGTACCAGGTTTATTGACAGCCTTCTCGCCGGGAATACGACGAAGACGCAGCTTCAGGAGCAGCTTGACAAGTTGGTGGAAGGTATTACCGAGCGGTAGGAGGAAAAGATATGAATAAAAAAAGATTAAGTTTAAAATATATTATTCTTGTTCCGGTTATTATACTTGGTATAGTTTCGGTTGTATCTAATATCTGGTCGATGAATAGTCTGAAAAGAGTTAATGATACGGCAACTAAGATTGTCGAGGAAAATCTGTACAATATTACAAGCCTCAGCGAGATTCAGAAGGAAGCATCAGCTATACACAGACTTGCGCTGTCACATATAATTGCGTCTGACTTTGACAGCATGGTGGCACTTGTGGACTCAGTAAGAGCTGAGGAGGCGAAGCTTGATGCTATGCTTGATGAGTATTCAAAGAGACTGCCTAAGGATGACGAGCAGGCATTTACACAGTTCAGCAGCAGCTATGAGGGCTTAAAGCATGAGATAGCCAATCTCCTTGCATACAGTGGAAACAGTAAGAAGACAGCGGCCTATGAGCTTGCGAACGGAGCCATTTCGGAGTACAGCAGCGATATGGATGTCCAGATTGAGACTATGATGAGTAATGCCGGAACACAGTCTGAAAAAGCAAGCGCGGAGCTTGCGGCAAAGTATAGCTCAGCCAGAGTACGCGGTATGTTCATAATTATGCTTATACTGGTGTTGCTTTTTGTTACATTATATGGTGTGTTTATGCTTGTTATACGTAAGCTCAATGTTGCCACAAAGGAAATTAAGGGAATAATTAAGGGCATAGATGACAGACAGGGCGACCTTACAAGGCGTATAACCATACTTTCCAATGACGAGGTAGCAGACCTTGGAAACGGTATCAACACCTTTATGGAAAAGCTTCAGAACATCATGAGGCTTATCATAATCAATTCACAGAAGCTTGAGGCTGTTGTGGGGGAGGTGCAGCAGAATCTTCATACCTCGAATGACAGTGCGGCAGACTTATCAGCAGTCACGGAGGAGCTTTCCGCCACAATGCAGGAGATAGGTGAGTCGGCTTCAGTGATAAACCAGAATGCGGAGGCGGTGCTTGAAAAGGTAGTGGAGATAGCCGGAAAATCAGGCGAGATCAATGAGTACTCCAAGGGAATGAAGGAGAGTGCGGATAAGCTTGAGGCGGATGCAAGAACCAATATGGAGCGTACGAACCTTAAGGTTAACGAGATTCTCAATGTTCTCAATCAGGCTATTGAGGACAGCAGGAGCGTTGAGCAGGTAAACGGACTTACTAACGATATTTTAAATATATCAAGCCAGACCAACCTTCTTGCACTTAATGCTTCAATTGAGGCGGCGAGAGCGGGCGAGGCCGGACGTGGCTTTGCGGTGGTTGCCGAGCAGATAAGACAGCTTGCCGATTCTAGCCGTGAGACAGCCAATCATATACAGCAGATTAACGGCATAGTGACCAATGCGGTACACAACCTCAGTGATAATGCTGACAACCTTGTAAGCTATATGAAGGAATCTATACTGCCTGAGTTTGCTGCATTTGTTGAGGGTGGAGCACAATACCGTGAGAACGCAACGTATATCGAGAGTGTGATGAATGAGTTTACCGAAAAGACGGATGCGTTAAAGAATGAGGTCGATTCAATTGCCGACTCAATCAGCAGCATCACACATGCGATTGAGGAGGGTGCAAAGGGTGTAAATGGTGCTGCACAGAGCACACAGACTCTTGTTGCCGATATGGACAATATCAACGAAAGAATGAATGAGAACAGGGAAATTGCGTCTGCTCTTCAGAAGGAGACGGACGTATTCACTAAATTTTAATGGTATATTTCCTCCTGTATTTCCACATACTATCCACATAGCACAGATTATGGAAAAATATGTAGAATACAGGAGGATTTTATTATATGAAGGCTACGGGGATAGTTCGTAGAATTGATGATTTGGGAAGAGTTGTAATTCCTAAGGAAATCAGAAGGACGTTAAGAATAAGGGAGGGGGATCCGCTTGAGATATTCACCGACAGGGAGGGAGAAATCATACTCAAGAAGTATTCTCCGATAGGTGAGCTGGGGGAATTCGCGAGGCAGTACGCAGATTCTCTGGCGCAGAGCACGGGGAATATTGTATGCATAACGGACCGGGATCAGGTAATAGCTTTTGCGGGGGCACCGAAGAAGGATGTTCTTTTAAAGCCTATAAGCAGGCAGCTTGAGGAGTCGATAGAAGCAAGGGAAAGCTTTGCTGCGGTGCGTGATGACAGAAGGTTCATTCCCATAATACAGGGTGAGAATGATGAGTACAGCTCACAGGCTGTAAGTCCGATTATATGTGAGGGTGACGCAATAGGTGCTGTCATAATCACAACGAAGGAGCCTAAAATCAGATTAACTGAAACCGACTTAAAGCTCACCGGTTCAGCAGCAGGTTTTCTGGGAAAACAGATGGAGTCCTGAGCAACAGCCGGTATATAGCATAATGCCCTTAAAATGCTTATTTTTTCTTGACAAATATAGCCAAAGCATATATAAATAATTGTGAAGGTTCAATATTATTTCAGGAGGATTTTCTAAAATGAACAAGACAGAATTAGTTGCAGCTATTGCTGAAAAGACAGAGTTATCCAAGAAGGATGCTGAGAAGGCACTTAAGGCTTTCACAGATGTAGTTGCTGAGGAGTTAAAGAAGGGTGAGAAGATTCAGTTAGTTGGCTTCGGTACATTCGAGGTTGCTGAGAGACCTGAGAGAGAGGGAAGAAACCCTAGCACAGGCAAGGCAATGAAGATTGCTGCTTCTAAGAGCCCTAAGTTCAAGGCTGGTAAGGCACTTAAGGATACAGTTAACGCTTAATTGATTGTGATAATCCTGAACGAATGAAGACATCCCAAGGCTGCGTCGGTGGTCTTGGGATGTTTGCATATTGAAATAACAATACCCGGACGTTGTGCAATTTTAATAGTACCCTTCCGGACACGTTCGCACTCATTTGAAGACGTAGCGGTGCGTAAGCGGCTAAAATACAGCCGCTAAACACAGACGCCTTCAAAAAGGTCCGGCAGTGTACTATTAAAATTGCACAACTGTTTATTGGTGAATGGGCGTTTAGTAATTATCTATAGCGATGTGTTGGTAAGAAGGAGATTAATATGAGATTAGATAAATATTTGAAGGTATCAAGACTGATAAAGAGAAGAACCGTTGCGAATGAGGCATGCGATGCGGGGAGAGTGCTTGTGAATGACAAGCCGGCTAAGGCTTCCTGCGAGGTCAAGGTCGGGGACACTATTGAGATAGCGTTCGGTACTAAGAATGTGAAGGTTGAGGTTCTTGATATTGTGGAGACCACGAAGAAGGAAGAAGCCAAGGATATGTTCAAGTATCTGTAGAGCGGGTGCTCTGTAAATATTTATGCATAATTACATAAACCCCATAATATATTTAGGATATGGCAGGAAGTATATATAAGGGGGATGTGTTATGGAGGAGCTTCCGGTATCCGGGAAAATACATAAAATATCATCGAACAACAGAAAAAGCTGTAGTGTTACAGGTGTCACGGACGTCATTTCATTTGACCTTAATCAGGTGCTTTTAGAGACAGAGTACGGAATGCTGACTATAAAGGGGCATGACCTGCATGTAGGAAAGCTGTCGGTTGACAAGGGTGAGCTTGAGGTGGACGGAAAGATAGACAGTTATGTCTATTCGGAGGTTATGAGTGCAGCGAAAAAGGGTGAGTCATTCCTCAACAGACTTTTTAAGTGAAAGAGGGGCTGCTTTTGAAGGAATTTATAGCGCATGAATTTCGTTTCCTTTTATGGTGTCTGTGCTGTGGCGCTATGCTCGGGGCGGCATACAGGGTGCTGGTGGTGTTTAGAAGGCTTGTAAAGCATCACGGTTTTTTTGTTGCTTTGGAGGATGTACTGTATTGGTTTTTGTCTGCGTTTGTCATGTTCGCTGTGATACTTGTGGCAAATGATGGCGCAGCCAGATGGTTTTCGATAGCCGGGATGGTTGTCGGAATGGTAATTGTCTCCGTGATATTGAAATATATGGAGAAAGGGGTTACAATTATTTATTATAAGCTAGGAAAGGTACGTGAGCGTAAGGATGGCAAGAAAAAACACAAAACAGAAAAGTGTCATGCGAAAGAATAGGAAGTACGGAAAACACGTCGTTGTTATGCAGAATAGGCGCATATCGCATAATTATACCTGGCTTGCGGGTGTGGCTGCAATCATGCTTATGGCGATAATATGTCTGGTAGTAAGCAAGTCATCGGGCAGGCTTACGGATAAGAACGCTGCTTATGATAAACAGATTGCTGCACTCACGCAGCAGATAGATGAGCAGAATAAGCGCAAGGAAGAGCTGCAGACCCGCTCTATCTATGTCACGACCAAGCAGTTTATTGAGGAATTTGCGCGTGAGAAGCTTGGACTTATCTATGAGGATGAGCTGATATTCAGGGCTAATGATAACAGCGGGAAATAGGAAAATTACTTATAACTGCCCGGACAGGGCGGCTGCCGGTAAATAAGAATGTGAAACAGAAGAACTGCCGATAAATAAAAGGGGATTGATTCTAAGGGGAGAATCGAATGGACAATTTATTCTATTCACAGGGAAAACTCAGGGAGTATGCGGATGCATTCCGAAGACTGATGAACGTTTATGGTGGTGGTGGCAGGACAGCACTCTCATTGCAGCTTAAAGAGACGGCAGCTATGCTTGAGCGTATTTTAGGTGACAGTGAGGAACAGGCAGACTGTATAATCAGCGAGGAACAGAAAGGAAAGCTGTATGATTACCTAAGGTCGGAAAGTATAAACGTGTCCGGGATACTGTATTTACAGCCGGTAAAGGGAAGAATTGAGATTGTCATGCGGCTTTCGAGAAAGAGAGGCTGTATAACGGCAGGACAGCTGGCACAGGATATCGGAGAAATACTTGGAAAGAGGCTCCGGGCAGCGGAGGGAAGCAGAAGGGTATTAGGTAAGGACGAGGGCGAATTTATTTTTGAGGAGAGAACGGATTACCGCCTTTTATTTGGACATGCCGGCTGCAGCAGGGGCTTCGCACGGATATCGGGGGACAATTATTCCTACATCAACTTAGAGGGAGGCAGAAGCATTGTAAGCCTTGCGGACGGCATGGGCTGTGGCAGTGCGGCTGATGAGTACAGCACGAGGTTTATCGAGCTGCTTGAGCATTTTTTAGACGCGGGATTTTCCGAGGAGTCGGCACTTGGACTTCTGAATGATACATTTGCCGACAATGATATGAGCGGTATTCCGGTGACCATTGATATGTGCAGTATCAATGAGTACGAGGGGAAAGCGGATTTTTTTAAGATGGGTGCGGTTCCGAGCTTCATAAAGAGCAGGGATGGTATGGTGCGTGTGGTGGAGGCCTCATCACTTCCGGCAGGTGTGATAAGCGGAAGCATTATCGACCATGAAGGCGTTGAACTTAAGGATGGGGATTATATTATTATGATGAGCGACGGAGTGCTTGACGCACTTCCGTTTTATGATAAAGAGAAGCACATGAAGGAGCTTATAGAGGGGATAGAAGAACGGATGCCGCAGGCGATTGCGGAGAGGATTCTGAGCGAAGTATATTTTTATGACGAAAAGATTGCAGATGATATGACCGTACTTGTGACAGGTATATGGAGGATAAGGAACGGTGAATAGTATGTATGACAGGGTAAAAGCTTATATTGAGAAAAATTGCATGCTTGAAGGCATTGGAAGAGTTGTAGTCGGACTGTCCGGTGGAGCTGATTCCGTATGCCTTCTTTTAATGCTGAAAAAATATATAACTGAAACACGTAAGGGCTGTGGAACGCAGCTTATGGCTGTGCATGTACATCACGGAATAAGGGGTGCAGAGGCGGATTCGGACGCTGCTTTCTGTAAAGCGCTGTGTGAAGAGCAGGGCATAGAATACAGGGAATACTGCTATGATGTACCAAGGCTTGCAAAGGAGCGGGGCTGCGGTGAGGAGGAAATGGGAAGGCTTCTCAGATATGGTGCATTTCGTGAAAATATTGATAATCTCCCGATGGGCATCAAGGGAGCTGCGGCGGTGGCACATCACCAGAATGATCAGGCAGAGACAGTGCTTTTCCATATTGCCAGAGGATCATCGGTGGCAGGCACAAGAGGCATGGAGCCGGCAGCGGGAGATATAATAAGGCCGTTACTGTGTGTCTCAAAAAATGAGATTGAAAAATGGCTTTCGGACAATAATATATCATACTGTACGGATCAAACGAATTTTGAGGATACTTATGCGAGGAATGCAATAAGGCTCAGGGTCATACCTTATCTTGAAGAGCATGTAAATGGGGGCACGGTGTCGAATATCTGCAAATACGCCGAGAGGATGGCTCAGATAGATGACTATATTAAAATGCAGACATCAAGGGCAGAAGGGATATATGTCACTTCCGATTCGTCCGGTATTCATGTGAAAAATGAGATAGTGAATGAACATCCGGTTATCTGTAAGAGCGTCATATATGATATCCTTAAAAAGCTGTGTGGAGCGAAAGACCTTGAGGATAAGCATGCTGCCTCCTGTGTGGCGCTGTATGAAAAGCAGAGCGGCAGGAGCATAAGCCTTCCAAAGGGAGTAATTGCCAGACGTGAGTATGACGGAATTGTTTTTGTAAATATGTGCAATAATAGGTATGGCAATGCCGTGTCACGTCAGGGTGATATTGAGCCGGAGTATGAGCTGTTAAGCAGCATTATTGTGCCGGATACTGATGAAGATGAGCATGGCGGCTTTTCACGGCTGGTAAATGATATAATTGATAAAAATTTAATGAATGATAACTGTACTAAATACTTTGATTATGGTAAAATAAAACATTATATCGCCGAAAACAGGGAGTGTGACGGTCCTGTTATTCGTCACCGCACCATGGGCGACTACATGATAATAGGCTATGCAGAGCCGCAGCACAGGGAAAAAAGAAAGAAAATCAAAGAAATATTTATAGATTCCAAGCTTCCCGCTGAAAAAAGACCTGAGATATGGCTGTGTGCCATAGGAAACAGGGTGTTGTGGGCGGCAGGAGTGAGACGCTGTGCGGAATTCCTTGTGGACAGGGATACTAAGGAGCTGTTTAAGCTTGAATTAAAACAAAAAGAAAAATAAAACGGAGGCTGCAAATGAAAGAATCAGTTAGGGTCTTACTGACCGAAGAAGAAGTTGACAGAAAAATTGATGAACTTGGAGCGCAGATTACACGCGATTATGCCGGAAAGAAGCTTCATCTTGTATGTGTATTGAAGGGTGGAGCACCTTTTATGTGTGAGCTTGCCAAGAGAATCAATCTTCCGCTTACAATGGATTTCATGTCGGTTGCAAGCTATGAAGGAACAGCTTCAACAGGGCATATCAATCTTAAGAAGGATTTAGATGAACCGGTTGAGGGTCTTGATGTTCTCGTGGTTGAGGATATTATCGACTCAGGGCGCACCTTAAGCCATCTTATAAAGCTGTTAGGTGACAGAAAGGCATCCAGTGTAAAGCTCTGTACACTTCTTGATAAGCCTGAGCGACGCGTTGTGAAGGGTATTAAGGTAGATTATTGCGGATTTAATATACCGGATGCGTTTGTGGTTGGTTATGGACTTGACTATAATCAGAGATATAGAAATCTTCCATATATCGGTGTTGTGGAATTTGAGGAGGAAAACAGTTGAATAAGCAATTCAGAGGAGGAATTATCTATCTGGTGATAGTACTTGTGATTATGTATTTTATCATGAGCATAACTTCATTCGGAAAGAGCAGTTCCTCATACGGTTACAGTGATTTTTTAAATGATTTTCAGGCGGGAAATGTGACGAAGGTTGAGATTTCCCAGAATGCCGAGGTGCCTACGGGAATAGTCAAGGTTACCTTTACCGGTGACAGCGGAAGAAGCTCTGAGCGCTTCAATGTTACCAATGTAAATGATGTGACAAGTCTTGTCGCCGCTGAGGGAAATATTAAGCTGGTTGTCAATGATGTTGTGCGCGAGAGTATTTTTGTGACTACCATACTTCCATTCTTACTCATTGCGGCTGCCATGATTATGGTTACACTCATAATAAACAGGCAGGCAGCGGGCGGTGGCGGAGCTGCCAATTCCAAGATGATGAATTTTGGAAAGAGCCGGGCAAGGATGACAGATCCTAACTCTCCTAACCGCGTTACCTTCAAGGATGTAGCCGGTCTTGCGGAGGAGAAGGAGGAGCTTGAGGAGATAGTTGATTTCCTCAAATACCCTAAGAAGTATGTGGAGATAGGTGCAAGAATTCCTAAGGGTGTAATTCTCACGGGACCTCCGGGAACAGGTAAGACACTTCTTGCCAAGGCAGTGGCAGGCGAGGCGGGAGTTCCGTTCTTCTCAATATCCGGTTCGGATTTCGTTGAGATGTTCGTCGGTGTCGGCGCTTCAAGGGTACGTGACCTTTTCGAGGACGGAAAGAAGAATGCTCCGTGTATAATATTTATAGATGAGATTGATGCTGTTGCCAGAAGAAGAGGCACAGGAATGGGCGGCGGACATGATGAGAGAGAGCAGACACTCAACCAGCTCCTTGTGGAGATGGATGGGTTTGGTGTGAATGAAGGAATCATCGTGATGGCAGCAACAAACCGCGTAGATATTCTTGACCCTGCTATTTTAAGACCGGGTCGTTTTGATAGACAGGTTGTTGTTGGTGCTCCTGACGCAAAGGGCAGAGAAGAAATTCTTCAGGTTCACGCAAGAGGAAAGAAACTTGCTCCAGACGTTGACCTTAAGGATATTGCAAATACTACACAGGGCTTTACTGGTGCAGATTTGGAAAATCTCTTAAATGAGGCAGCACTTCACGCAGCAAGAAAGAATAAGAAAGAAATCTCTATGCAGGATATAAAGGACTCATTCATCAGAGTTGCTTTAGGTACAGAGAAAAAGAGTCATATTAAAACTGAACTTGAAAGAAAGATTACAGCTTATCACGAAGCTGGACACGCAATTCTTTTTGAAAAGATGCCAGATTTAAGTCCGGTTCATACAGTTTCTATTATTCCTATTGGTATGGCTGGTGGTTACACAATGCCAGTTCCTACTGAAAAGAGCTTTAGATTTAAAAGGTCTATGGAACAGGAAATAGTTGCTACATTTGGTGGTAGAGTAGCTGAAGAAATGATTTTTGGCGACTATACACAGGGTGCAAGCAAGGATATTGAACAGGCTACAAACCTTGCTAGAAATATGGTAACTCGTTTTGGTATGAGTGAAAAAATGGGTCCTATTCTCTATGGTGAAGAAGACCACGAAGTATTCCTTGGCAGAGATATTGGACATAGCAGAAACTATGGCGAAAATGTTGCAGGTCAGATTGATAGTGAAATCAGAAGAATTATTGACGAGGCTTACAACAGGGCTAAGGAAGTTCTTGAAGAAAATAGAGATGGACTTGAGAGAACTGCTCAGCTTCTCCTTAAAAAGGAAAAGGTTAGTGGTGATGAATTTAGAGAAGTATTAAACAATGAAACTGTAGAAGAACCACAGGAAACTGTTGTTATTGATAGCGAACATTTTAATGCTGAAAATAGTGAAAACTAATATTAAGGCTGTCGAGTTTTCGACAGCCTTTGTTTATAAGAAAGATAAATACGTAATTTTGAATAGGAGGAAAGAAAATGTTATTTTTAGAATACCCAAAATGCTCAACTTGTAAAAAGGCTAAAAATTGGCTTGAAAGTAATGGAGTTGAGTTTGAGGACAGACATATTGTGGAAAACAATCCAACAGCCGAAGAATTAAGGCTTGGTATGAAAAAAGTGGTTTACCACTTAAAAAGTTCTTTAATACAAGTGGCTTAAAGTACAAGGAACTTGGATTAAAGGATAAATTGCCTAATATGACAGAAGAAGAACAGCTTAATCTTCTAGGAACAGACGGTATGCTTGTTAAACGTCCTCTAGTTATAGGCGATGACTTTGTTTTAATAGGTTTTAAAGAACCTCAATGGGCTGAAAAATTAAAATAGCCATAATGTAGAATTTCACCTTCCTTTTTGTACAATATTTCGGACTGAAGTTTATTGACTTTAATTTTCTTTAGTCGTATACTTGTACTTATGACTAAAAAAGGAAGGTGTTTTTATTGAAAAAACTATTATGCACAGCTATTTTGGCACTTGGTGTCATTATGCTAATGACGGTGGGAGCTTATGCCCAAATGCCAAAGGACAAAATAGCACTACAGGGAGAGGACAGCTTTAAGGCTGAAATGTTTAATGAATTTAGTGACACTATTGAGGACAATGCCCTCTACGTTGCCACTACAGGTATCGACAGTAATACAGGTACAATAGACAAGCCTTTTGCTACTGTTCAAAAAGCCTTAGATACAGTAAAGGCAGGTCAGACAATATATGTCAGAGGTGGTACTTATAATGCTCTTAATACATTTAAGACATCAGGTAGTGAGGGTAAGTATATTACATTGAGAAACTACCCTAATGAAACACCATTTTTGACTTGTACAACTGGTGAAAACGGTGCTATTTTGCATTTGAACGGCTGTAATTACATTAAGATTTATGGACTTGAAATAGGTGGACATTCAGCTGAAAAGGCCTATGGTATTCTTCTTGATGATTGCGAAAATCACGTTATTATAAGCAATAATCACATTCACAATTTACTTACTACAAAGCCAGGAGAACATGAAAATGGCGAAGCAAATGGTATTTTGCTTTTTGGTGAAGGTAAGACAGACGAAACTTCTATAAATAACATTTGCATTGAAAATAATAACATACACAACAATACAACAGGCTGGAGTGAAACTCTTTCAACTTCTGGTAATTGTAAGTATGTAAACGTAATCAACAATACTGTACACGACAATACTAACATTGGTATCGACTTCTATGGTAATGCAAAATATTGTACTGTTCCAGCTTATGACCAGCCTAGATACTGTGTTGCTGCCGGTAATACTGTTTACAATTCTATATGCTCATATGCAGAGTGTGCAGGTCTTTACTTAGACGGTGCAAGAGATACTATATTTGAAAACAATATTATTTATGGCAGTATGTATGGTATTGAAATTGGTTCAGAAGAATTGCAGGCAGATTATCCGGTTAAAAATGTTATAGTCAGAAATAACCTTGTATACAAAAACTCTTGTGGGGGTATAAGAGTTGGTGGCTACGATAAGAAAAAAACCGGCTATGTGACAGAAACAAAGATATATAATAATACCCTTGTAGACAATGGAGAAGGCGAAGGTGGCTGGAATGGTGAATTCTGTTTTGTAAAATGTAATGGCGTAGATGTTAGAAACAATATGGTGTATAAATCTGCTAAAAAGTATCCATTAATTGGTGGGGACTTGCCGGCACAATATACTTTAAATGTTACATTTAACAACAATGTATTCTATGATACAAACAGTTCAGATGAAACTTATTTTGAGTATAGAGGTAGTTCACAGGAAGGTATAGACGCCTTTAACACTTTTGTAGGTGGTACAAACTATAGTGGTAAACCTAGTTTTAATAGCGATTATAGCCTTGCCAACGGCTCTTACGGTATTGATTTAGGTGACAATGGTGTTTTAAATGATATGGGTAGCATGGTTGATTTAGGTAACAATTACAGAGCTATTGGAACTGTAGATATAGGTGCTTTTGAGTATCAAGACGGTAGCAAGCCTACAGTTACAACAGTTTCTACAACTACAACTACTACAGAGGCAACAACAGAAACTACAACATATGATAAGGCCGATTTAAACAAAGATGGAAATATAGATAAAAAAGATTGTGCCATTATGTTAAAGTTGGTACAGGGATTGAAAACAGATATTGTTGCCACTGATTTAAACAATGACGGTAAAATAGACTTGCTAGATGCTTTGTGGTACTTAGCTAAAAGTTCTGCTAAGGTTTGGAATTACACTACAGGAGAAAATACAGATGATTTCTATAGTGTAAATGCTAAGAATTATAAAGATGCCACAACTATTACATATAATGGATTGACACTTACAAAGGCTGTCAAAATGGAAAGTGGCACAGCAATATCCTTTACGGCTCCAAAAGACGGTACACTTACACTTGTAGCTAATGGTGGTAGTGGTAAAAAGATAAAAGTAAATAATGTTTCATATACTATTGTATCAGACGGTGCTTTAGAAGTTCCTGTAAAAGCAGGAACAGTTACAGTTGCTAAAGATTCCACTAGTACATACTTATATTATATGAGTTTTAAATAAAAGCGAAAAGCCCCGTACAGTTAGTTACGGGGCTTTCGTTGTTATTCGCCTTTATTTGGTATAAACACATCTTTTTTGCTTTCAGCAAAGAAAGAATCATTTCTCATTTTTTCCATTTTATAAAATTCCATTTGTGAAGAAATAAGCTCTTTTCCTCGCTTATCTTTTCTTCTGTATGTACCGTCATTTTGAGCTACTCTTGCCTTAATTGTGTCATTAAGAGTAATGTCAAGAATTTTAACAATACGTTTCTTTAAATCCGGATTATCTACAGGGAAAGCAACTTCAACTCGTCTATCAAGGTTTCTAGGCATCCAGTCTGCACTGGCAAGATAAATCTTTGGAGAGTCATCATTTTGGAAGTAGTATATTCTACTATGTTCCAAAAATCTGCCTACAATACTTATTACGTTTATGTTGTCGCTTATACCGGCAATATTAGGCTTGAGACAGCAAATACCTCTTACAATAAGGTCAATCTTTACACCAGCTTGAGATGCTCTGTAAAGAGCCTTAATAATATCTTTATCTACAAGAGAGTTTACCTTTGCAGTAATTTTAGAAGGCTTACCGGCAAGGGCATTTTCCGTTTCTCTTTCTATTCTCTGTAAGAACATTGAACGTAAATCTGTTGGAGCAACAGCAATTTTATTCCAGTTTCTTGCTTTTGAATAGCCTGTCAATACGTTGAAAAGTGATGATACATCACTGGCAATACTTTCTCTGCAAGTAAACATACCCATATCAGTATATAACTTAGCTGTTTTGTCATTGTAGTTACCAGTTCCTAAATGAACATATCTAACAATGCCAACTTCTTCTTGTCTTACTACAAGACATAACTTACAATGAGTTTTCAAGCCTACCAAACCATATATAACGTGACAGCCGGCCTTTTCTAACTTCTTTGCCCAGTTGATGTTGTTTTCTTCATCAAATCTAGCCTTTAACTCTACTAATACTGTAACCTGTTTACCATTTTCAGCAGCATCAATAAGAGCTTTAATAATAGGAGAATTACCGGAAACTCTGTAAAGTGTTTGCTTTATAGCAAGAACTTTTGGGTCAACAGCAGAATTTTTAACAAAGTTTACTACACAGTCAAAGGACTGGTATGGATGATGAACTAAAACATCACCTTGTTTGATAACTTCGTACATATCCTTATCTACAAATTCCGGTACAGGAAGTGGAGGCATAGGAGCATCACATAATTCCGGTCTATCAACAACGCCACCTAAGGCAAAAAATACTGTTAAATCAAGTATGCCGTTGGCTTTGTAAATATATTCTTCATCAAGTTTGAGCTGATTTTTAAGGAATTTATAGCATTTTTCGTTTATTCCTTTTTCAACTTCAAGTCTTACAGGCTCGCCCCAAATTCTCTGCTTTATAGATTCTTCAATTTCTTCAAGTAAATCGTGGCTATCGTCTTCGTCAATATCAAGGTCACTGTTTCTAGTTATTCTAAAGCAATAAGCATTTGAAATTGGGAAGTCTACAAATAAAGTTTTAATGTATTCCTTAACAATATCTTCAAGCATAATAATCTGTGTAGTACCGTCTTCTGATGGCAATTTAACAAGTCTAGGAATAACATTAGGAACTTGAACTAAGGCAAAGTTTTTGTTCTTTTCAGTTGTTTCCACAATGATGTTAAGACTCTTATTAGCTAAAAGAGGGAATGGTCTACTTTGGTCAATAGCCATTGGTGTAAGGATAGGGAATACCGTTGTGTCATAGTAGTCCTTTACAAAGGTTTTTTGTGCCTTTGAAAGTTCTTTATATGTTAAAATATTTATTTTTTCACTGTCTAAGAAAGGTAAAAGACTTCTGTTAAGACAGTTATACTGCTTTTGTGCCATTTCGTGTACTCTGGCACTTATTGCTGAAAGCTGTTGCTTTACACTTAAACCGGCAGGGTCTTTAGAAACTGAACCGGCAATTTTTCTATCTATAAGACTTGAAACTCTAACCATAAAGAACTCATCTAAGTTAGATGATGTAATGGCAAGAAACTTAAATCTTTCTATAATAGGGTTTGTCTTGTCAAAGGCTTCTTCTAAAACTCTTTCATTAAATTCCAACCAGCTTAATTCTCTATTGTTGTAAAGCTCAGGATTATCTAAATTTATAGTGTTCATTATAATACACCTCTTTTAATTATTGTGGCATTTAAGCCATATACTTCTCTGAACAGTTTTGATTTTGCAATAAATGCCCATTTCTCAAGATTAATGTTTTTTAGGGTTGTTAAGTATATATTTAACTTACCATTTTTCATATTTACATTTACTTGCTCGAACTTTGGTGAATGACTGGTATTTATGGCATTTGAAATTTGCAAAATTGCTGCTAATTTTGAAACCATTACTCTGTCTTCCTGACTAAGCTGATTGTAAATAGGGCTGTCCATACTTGGAATATTTCCGTTGTGGTAGTAGCAGACTGTAGCAATTATCAATCTTTCGTGGTCATTTATTCCTACAATATCCAAATTTGTTATAGTGTTATAGGAAAGGAGTGCGTGGTTTTTAACATTTACATATTTGCCTATATCCTGCAATATTGCAGAAACCTGTAAAAGAGTACGTTCTCTCAATTTATAACCATGGAGTTTTTTCATTTTGTCATATATTTCAAGGGCAACAGAAGAAACTCTTGAAATGTGGTTAAGGTCTCTGCCAAATCTTTCGGCTATACTTGTGGCTGATTGTAAAGTAAATTCTTCATAGTCTTTAACAACAAAACTGGCTTCCTTAGGAAAGAGCATTTCAAATATTACGGCATCACTTAAAAGAACATTTGAAAGCAAAATGCTGTCATTTACTGTGTACTTTAAAAGTCGATTAAGGACAATAAGTGATGGAAGAAGAACTTCAACTTCCTCTTGAGGAATATCATATTCCATAGATATTGCTTCTGTACCTTTTTCTTTTGCATTTTTGTACATTTTAGTAAAGGCTGTTCTTTCCATAATACTAAAGTCTAAACTGTTTGTAGCATTACACATAGACGCAATAGTCTGTATTTCGTTACCGGAAACTATGCACTGGCTAAGCTTTTCAGGAATAGCGTCAGATAATGTTTCAAAGAAAGGTGTCAAGTATTCTCTTATTACCTGAACATAATCTTTTGGACTATCTAAAGATTCCTCAAATAGTTCATTTATTCTCAAACCACCTATTTTTAAGCTATATGTATCTACCATTTTGCTGTTTTCCATAACATAAATGTTTATGTTACCAGAACCAAGCTGAACAAAAAGGGCAGAATTTCGCTTTTCGGCAGGTAAAACAGACATAATGTGTCTATTTACAGCAGTTTTTTCGGAATTTTCGTCTAAAACTTCAATATCAACGCCTGTTTTTACCTTAATCTGGTCAAGTATGTAATCTTTGTTTTTTGCCTCACGAATAGCAGTAGTAGCTATGGCTCTGATTTCAGATACACCATATTCACTGGCAGTATTTAAAAAGCCTTTTATTACCTGACATATTTTTTCAATGGTTTCAAAAGATATTTTTCCGTTGTGGAAGGATTCTCTGCCTAATGTAACAGGATAAGAAAGAGAGTCTACGGTTTTAACTTTCATATCGGACTTTTCGCCGATTTTAAGCCGTAATTCATTTGACGCAAGTTCAATAACAGCAATTTGTTTTTTCATAAGATTTTCACTCCATATCTAATAGATAACAATATTGTCGAATATTTTGACAATGTTGTAAAGTCAGTTTATATATAGTTTATGTAAAAAGTGTGTAAAAAAGCACAAACTTCACCCTTGAAGTCTGTGCTTTTTCTTAATCGTCAATATTCTTAAATGCTTTAGTATTTTCGTTATATTTGTGCCTTATAACACCAACCAATACTGTGTATGCTAAAAACACAATAGGAAACAGAAGTGCATTTGTAGGCTTAAGTGAAATAGTGATACTTTGGCTGTCAGTTGTTGATGTAGCAAAGGCTATAACAGCCATTACAAACATATTGCCTAAATGTGTTAAAAAGGCCTGAAAGAATGATATAACAACACCAATACAGCCTAATATGAAAGCTGGTTTGCCTTTTTCAGGGTTTTTAGAACAGCGAAGTCCGAAGAAACCGGAAGTTATAAAATATATCTTTATTGCAATAATTTCAATAACTACTATGGCAACAAGAACCCCCACAACACCGGCTATTGTGCGAACATCATTTCCTGAAATTGTTCCGGAAATATAATTGCTTATTATTTCATTAATTGCTGGATTGCCAGAGTGAGCATTATGTAACTGGTCAGAATAAAGAATGTTGTTGTTAATATGTTCTGCAATAGAAGTAGCAATTTCTGTAGAAGAACAGGTTATTATACAACATAGAAGTAAAATAGAGCATATACCAACCTTAATAACACCACTAATGATTTGCCATATTATAATTACAATAGATAAAATGTTGAGAATTTTCTGTTTCTCTTTCATAAAAATCCCCCCTCTTGTTTA
>ERZ780150.1041-NODE-1041-length-20067-cov-5.728913_pt1 | contig 20067 bp, 16 predicted proteins | sample MGYA00511019_ERZ780150 | MGnify/ENA primary metagenome ERZ780150 (study PRJEB29588, sample SAMEA2151633) | human gut metagenome | biome: human gut; feature: human-associated habitat; material: faeces | place: Denmark | collected 2008/2010 ...
AAGAAGAAACGGGAGAAAGTCCCATACTGCTTTTGGATGATGTTCTGAGCGAACTGGACGAAAGCAGACAGTATTTTCTTATGGAAAATATAGGAAATTTGCAGACCTTTATTACCTGTACGGGTGTGGAGGACAGCATTGGTAAATATATAAAAGAAAGTTCCATGTATAATGTGAAAAACGGAGATTTTATAAAATCTTCCCTATCGGTTTGATAGAATAATCTCTGCGATTTTTATATAAAATTCATAATTTTTTGTTGACTAAAACTGCCTGTTTTCTTGTTAAAACAGGCAGTTTGTGTTATAATATATAAATAGGTAAACTTTCCACGTGAAACGTTCGTTTAAAAACGGGGAAAACGTAGATTTTAAGCCGGTTTGAGACCGTTTTTGGTCATTATTAAAAAACAATGCCGGACACTTATTTTTTTTGAGGAGAGAAAGAAAAAATGTCGACAGAGTATAATGAAAGTTCAATACAGGTCCTGGAGGGACTGGAAGCAGTCAGAAAAAGACCTGGTATGTATATCGGAAGCACTTCCTCAAAAGGCCTCCATCACCTTGTCTATGAGATTGTTGACAATGCGGTTGATGAAGCTTTGGCGGGATATTGTGATACGATTACCGTTACGGTAAATAAAGATAATTCAGTAACTGTCGTTGATAATGGACGGGGTATTCCGGTAGATATTCAGGAGAAAGCCGGAAGACCGGCTGTGGAAGTTGTATTTACGATTCTTCATGCTGGCGGAAAATTCGGTGGTGGAGGATATAAGGTTTCCGGTGGCCTTCATGGTGTTGGGGCTTCGGTTGTTAATGCTCTTTCAGAGTGGTTGGAGGTTGTCGTTTACAAAGAAGGAAAGAAGTATAAACAGCGGTATGAACGGGGAAAGGTTATTGAAGACCTGCAGATGATCGGAGATACACAGAAGCGAGGAACAAAGGTTACCTTTAAACCAGATGCCCTGATTTTTGAAGAAACGGTATTTGATTTTGAAATTTTAAAGGAACGTTTGCGAGAGACGGCCTTCCTGACAAAAGGTATCAAGATTATTTTAATTGATGAACGGGAAGAACAGCCGGTGGAACGGATTTTCCACTATGAAGGCGGCATTAAAGAATATGTGGAATATTTGAATCGTCCCCATGATGTTTTGTATCCGGAGATTATTTATTGTGAAGGTACAAAGGATAATGTTTATGTCGAAGTGGCCAGGCAGCATAATAATTCCTATACGGAAAGCTGCTATAGTTTTGTTAATAATATTATTACGCCGGAGGGCGGTACTCATTTGATTGGATTCCGTAATGCTTTGACAAAAACATTCAATGATTATGCCAGAAAAAATAAGCTTCTTAAAGACAGTGAGCCGAATCTTTCCGGTGAAGATATTCGGGAAGGTTTGACAACGATTATAAGTATTAAAATCGGAGAGCCCCAGTTTGAAGGACAGACAAAGCAGAAGCTGGGAAACAGCGAAGCCAGAGGCGCGGTGGACAGTATTGTCAGTGATCGTCTCATGATTTTCCTAGAACAGAATCCGAATGTGGGGAAAATCATTGCTGAAAAAGCGGTTTTAGCCCAGAGAGCCCGGGATGCTGCCAGAAAAGCTAGAGATTTAACCCGTCGTAAGACGGCTCTGGAGACGATGAGTCTTCCTGGAAAGCTGGCTGATTGTTCGGATAAGGATCCGGTCAACTGTGAAATTTATATTGTAGAGGGAGATTCTGCCGGCGGCTCCGCTAAGGATGCCAGAAATAAAGCGAATCAGGCCATCCTTCCTCTCCGGGGAAAGATTCTTAATGTGGAGAAGGCCAGACTGGATAAGATTTACGCCAATGCAGAGATCAAGGCGATGATCACTGCCTTCGGAACGGGAATTCATGATGATTTTGACATTACAAAGCTTCGCTATCACAAGATCATTATTATGACGGATGCGGACGTAGACGGAGCGCATATCAGTACCCTGCTTCTGACATTTATCTATCGGTTTATGCCGGAGCTTATAAAGCAGGGCTACGTATACCTGGCACAGCCCCCGCTTTATAAACTGGAAAAGAACAAGAGGGTATGGTACGCTTACAGCGATGAAGAACTGGACCAGATCCTCAGAGAAGTAGGCCGGGATAATAATAATAAGATCCAGAGATATAAGGGTCTTGGCGAGATGGATGCAGAGCAGCTCTGGGAGACTACCATGGATCCGGAGCGCCGGATTCTCCTTCGTGTTACCATGGATGAGGATACCGCCTCAGAGCTGGATTTAACCTTTACTACTCTGATGGGGGATCAGGTAGAACCCCGTCGGGAATTTATTGAGGCCAACGCCAAGTACAGCACCCTTGACATCTGATTGGAGGAAAACAAATGGAACCAAATGTATTTGATAAAGTCCATGATAAAGATCTGAAAAAAACCATGGAAAAGTTTTACATCGATTATGCCATGAGCGTAATCGCATCCAGAGCCCTGCCGGATGTAAGGGATGGATTGAAACCGGTGCAGCGCCGTGTTCTCTTCTCCATGATTGAGTTAAATAACGGCCCGGACAAGCCTCACAGAAAGTGTGCCCGTATCGTTGGTGATACCATGGGTAAATACCATCCCCACGGAGACAGCTCCATATATGAAGCGCTGGTGGTGATGTCTCAGGATTTTAAGAAGGGTCTGCCGTTGGTTGACGGTCACGGCAACTTCGGAAACATAGAAGGCGATGGCGCCGCCGCCATGCGTTATACGGAAGCCAGGCTGGAGCAGGTTACACAGGAAGCATTTTTATCGGATCTGGATAAAGATGTGGTGGATTTCGTACCCAACTTTGATGAAACGGAAAAAGAGCCGGGCGTTCTCCCTGTTAAATTCCCCAATCTCCTTGTCAACGGTTCGGAGGGAATTGCAGTTGGTATGGCGACCAGCATACCGCCTCATAACCTGGCTGAAGTAATTGACGCCACCAAGGCTTACATGAAAAATGAAGCCATTACAACAAAGGAACTGATGCGCTATATCCAGGGACCTGATTTTCCCACCGGAGGCATCGTAACCAATAAAGACGATCTGCTTTCCATCTATGAAACCGGCACGGGAAAAATAAAGGTCCGCGGCAAGGTGGACGTGGAAAAAGGAAAAGGCGGCAAAGTAAACGTCGTTATTTCAGAAATCCCTTATCCCATGATCGGTGCCAATATTTCCAAATTTCTCATGGATGTGGCAGCTCTGGCTGAAAATAAGAAAACCCAGGATATCAGCGATATATCCAATCAGTCCTCCAAGGAAGGCATCCGCATCGTAATCGAGCTGCGCAAAGACGCAGACGTGGAAAACTTCATCAACATGCTTTATAAAAAGACGCGGCTGGAAGATACCTTCGGCGTAAATATGCTCGCCATTGCGGACGGAAGGCCGGAGACGCTCGGCATCAAGGGTATTATCAAAGCAAGCGTTGATTTCCAGTATGAGACAGCCACCAGAAAATATGAAAACCTGCTTGCCCGTGAAAACAGTAAGAGAGAAATCCAGGAAGGCTTGATTAAGGCCTGCAATGTAATTGACCTGATCATTGAGATTCTCCGCGGATCCAAGGACAGAGCCATGGCAAAGGCCTGCCTTGTGGAAGGGAAAGTGGACGGTATCAAATTCAAGTCCAGGGAATCCCGCATTATGGCCCAGCAGCTTCAGTTTTCTGACAATCAGGCCAATGCCATTCTGGAAATGCGTCTGTACAAGCTGATCGGCCTGGAGCTTGAAGCGCTCATCAGGGAGCATGAGGAAACGCTGGCCAATATTTACCGTTATGAGGATATTCTTGACAGAAGAGATTCCATGGCCCAGGTCATTATGAATGAACTGGATGATATCAGGAAAAAATTCGGTAGAAAACGCAGAACGGTGATAGATAACTGCGGGGAAGCCGTATTTGAAGAGAAAAAGCTGGAAGAAATGGATGTTGTATTCCTGATGGATCGTTTCGGCTATGCGAAAACCATTGATTTAACCGCCTATGACAGAAACCGTGAGGCGGCGGATGCGGAAAACAAGTTTGTTTTCCAGTGTAAGAATACGGGAAGAATCTGCCTGTTTACCAATAACGGCCAGCTGTATACCGTAAAAGTGCAGGACCTGCCCTTTGGCAAATTCAGGGATAAGGGGATTCCCATTGACAATGTGAGCAACTTCAATTCCTCCCAGGAAGAACTGCTTCTTGTGACGAGCCAGTCCGAGCTGAACCTTTACCGTGTTATTTTCACTACGAGGATGGGGATGATAAAGGTGGTGGACGGCGGGGAATTCGACGTTGCCAAACGCACGGTCGCCGCTACAAAGCTGCAGGAGGGTGACGAAGTGGTAAGCGTCATCATGATGAAGGAACAAAAAAACGTTATTTTGCAGTCTAAAGACGGTTATTTCCTCCGCTTTGGTGTGGATGAAATCCCTGAAAAGAAAAAAGCCGCAATCGGCGTCCGCGGCATGAGGCTCAACGAAGGCGACAGTATAGAAGCGGTTTACTTTACGCATAATGCGGAGGATACCTCCATTCATTATAAGAGCCGCGATCTGGTGCTGAATCAGATAAAAGCCGGAAAGAGGGACGGAAAGGGCACTAAAATCCGCGCATAGGAATAATTGAAAACATTTTCACCAGGGATTGCCTTTTTTTTCACAAACAATTATAATGTGTATCAGATGCAGCCGTAGAGGTTATAAACGGTGATGGTCAGATTACGTTAACTACTTATTGCTACAGTCAGGAGAAAATATGAGAGTTATTGCAGGAGAGGCGCGGAGCCTTCCGTTAAAAGCGCCTGAAGGGATAGACACCAGGCCCACTACGGACCGTATAAAAGAAACGCTGTTTAATATACTGCAGGGAGATATCCCCGGAAGTATTTTTATAGACCTTTGCAGCGGCAGCGGATCCATAGGGATCGAGGCCATAAGCCGCGGGGCGAAAAGAGCTTATTTTGTGGAAAATGCAGCAAAGCCCGCCAAATGTATTCAGGATAACCTGAATTTTACCAGGTTTACGGACAGGGGAGTGCTTCTTAAGCAGGATGTGGTATCCGCACTGGGCAGCATCCATGAAAAAGAGGCTGATATTATTTTTATGGATCCTCCTTATCAGGCCGGTCTGGAAGAGCCTGTCCTGGGGGCGTTATCCCGTGCGGACTATGTGACGGAGGATACGCTTATTATTATGGAAGCAGAACTTGGCAGGGACTTTTCCTTTGCAGAAGATTATGGCTTTGAAGTGGTGAGAGAGAAGAAATATAAAACGAATAAACATGTTTTTATGAAACTCAGGAAAACGGAGCAATAATATTATGAAAGCAGCAATTTATCCGGGCAGCTTTGATCCGGTTACCTTCGGCCATCTTGATGTTATCAGGCGGGCCGCGTCGATTTTTGACGAATTAACAGTCAGCGTGTTGAACAATACCCAGAAGACTCCGTTGTTTTCTGTGGAAGAACGTGTTAGAATACTAGAGGAAGCCACAAAGGATCTGCCTAATGTCAAAGTGGATTCTTTTTCCGGGCTTCTGATTGATTATGCCAGGAAGAAGGATGTACATGTGGCGATACGCGGTCTGCGCGCTATAACGGACTTCGAATATGAACTGCAGATAGCCCAGACGAACCGGAAGCTTTCCGGTGGAGAGCTGGATACTATCTTTTTAACGACCAGCCTGGAATATGCCTATCTGAGTTCCTCCAGTGTGAAGGAAATCGCAGAATTTCACGGCGATATTTCCCAGTGCGTACCGGAATTTGTGGCAAGACTTGTATATGAAAAATTTGGACATGAATATAAGCAGCAGCCTCTGGCAGAACGCTTATAAAGGAGAAAAGCATGAGCAGCAGAATCGAACAATTAATTGACGAAATCGAAGAATATATCGACAGCTGTAAGTACCAGCCCCTTTCCAACAGCAAAATTATTGTGAATAAGGAAGAACTGGAAGAACTGCTTCGAGAGCTTCGGATGAAGACTCCTGATGAAATCAAGCGCTATCAGAAAATTATCAATAACAAGGAAGCCATTCTCAATGATGCCCGTGAAAAGGCGGAGGCCCTGATCAACGAGGCTACCGTACATACCAGCGAACTGATAAATGAACATGAAATCATGCAGCAGGCATATGCACAGGCCAACGAAATCGTCAACCTTGCAACCCTGCAGGCGCAGGAAATCCTAGATAATGCCACAGTGGAGGCCAACAGTGTGAAAGCTTCTGCAATCCAGTATACGGACGACATCCTTGCCAATCTGGAAAGCATCATCGGCCACGGCATTGACATTGCCACCGATCATTACGGCCAGCTCATCAATGATCTGAACAGCTGCCTGAATATTGTACAGTCCAACCGCATGGAGCTGCGTCCGGATGAAGAGGATGATACCTCCTCCCTGCCCAACCTTTCCGCAGCGGAGGATGGCGGAGACAACAGCAATCTGAATCTGGATATTCTGTAATTACGGCAATCCGGTGCAGGCTGCCACAAAATAATTCAACCTTCGGGCTGTGTTTCATCACCTGGAACACAGCCTTGTTTTATACCGGAGTAACGCGGAAGAGAGATACATTTATTTTTTTTAGCAAAAGCGTGCCAAAGCACGTACATTGGAGTCAAGCGGAAACAGGATACCTCAACCTTCCCGAATTTAAAGCGTGCCCGGCACGCAGATTGGAGTACATATGAAAAAAAGAACAGCAGCTGCAGTATTTCTTCTGGCCGCCTGTGTGCTGGCACTCATTCCGAAAACACAGGCGCAGGCAAAGGAACCGGTCATCGTGGTAATTGATCCCGGTCACGGTGGGGATCAGAACCGGGGAGGAGAAGTCCTTCCGCAATACGTGGAAAAGAATCTGACACTCCAGGTGGCACAGTCCATGAAACAGACACTGGAACAGTTTGAGGGTGTCCAGGTCTACCTTACCAGGACTAACGACCAGGAGCTTTCCCTGGAACTGACAGATGCAGCCAAGAATCAGGTTATCGAGAATGGCTATGACCCGGTATATGGTGCACGTCCGCTGAAACGTTATCTGCAGAAATATGTAGAGACTCTTGCGGCGAGAAAGATTTTGTCCGGAGATGTTCACGCAGGTGATACTCTGGTGCTGGATGTTCAGAATGGGGAATTCATTGTTACGGTAAAGGACGGAAACTAAATGATACCCAAAGATCCAATGATTCTGCTGAGTTATGTGAATACTCAGCTCAGGGATTACTATGATTCCCTGGAAGCACTCTGCACATGCAGAGGATTGAAGAAAGACGAACTGGTGGCGAAGATGCATTCCATCGACTATGAGTATGATGAAGCAACCAATCAGTTCATATAAGAAATATGCGAAATGCTCTCTGACAGCGGGAATTGCTGTCGGGGAGCATTTTTCGTATTGCATATAAGAAAGATCCCTGCTTTAATTGCAAAAAAGTGATAAACTGCGGAGCAGTTATTGGGTCATGTGTTTCAAAATCAGTACAATTTTAAAAAATAGATAAGGCAGTACAAAAAAATGTCAGTAATAAAGATTAAATCGTTAAAATATAAACGAAAATAATCAGGGAATATGTAAAAAATGTATAAAAAAACAGGAAATAAAGTGTAAATATTCACTATCCACACAATTGATTTTTGTATGCTGTATGATATAATTGCATCTGTAAAAAACAAGCGCATATTAAATAGGAAGAAACACGTATATGAAAAAAATCTCCTGAATGATAGTCGCGCTGTACGAAAATACAATATGGAGGTGGCAGTTTTGAAAAAGTTGGTGACCGTACTGGGTGCTTTTTTTGCAGTTCTTCTGGCTTGTCCGTTGAGTGTATTTGCGGCAGAAGGCAGTAAAGCACCATCTACAGTACCTGTATGGCTTTGCATTCCCTTTGCAGGGCTTTTGTTATGTATTGCAGTGATGCCTCTGGTAAAAGCGGAGTGGTGGGAGTCTCATCAGCCACTGGTTGTTGCCTTATGGATCATTCTGATGGTGGTTCCATTTGCTTTCGTTTATGGAGCCGGAAAGACTGCAGAGACAGTTCTGGACTGTATTGTGAATGATTATCTTACATTCATCATTCTGTTATTCGGCCTGTTCTGCGTATCTGGTAATATTACCATGGAGGGTGATTTCGCAGGTTCCCCCCGTGTTAATGTAGGTCTGCTTGCACTGGGAACTCTTCTGTCAAGCTGTATCGGTACCACCGGTGCCAGTATGCTGATGGTACGTCCGGTAATTAAAATGAATTCATGGAGAAAGAGAAAAGGACATATTATGATCTTCTTTATCTTCATGGTTTCCAATATGGGTGGATGTCTTACACCAATCGGAGATCCGCCGCTGTTAATGGGATTTATGCGAGGTGTTCCATTCTTCTGGAGCCTGCATCTGTTCCCTGTACTGATCTTTAATATGGTCATTCTGCTGTTTGTATTTTATCAGATTGATAAACGTTCCTACAGAAAAGATATTGCAAATGGCCGTAAACCGGATATCCGTAAACCGGGTACTCAGTTTCGTCTGGATGGACTGCACAATATCATTTTCCTTGTGATGATCGTTGGCGCGGTAATTTTAAGCGGTGTACTTCCGGGAATGTCCGCATTCCAGGATGCTGCAGGCAATGTAAGAGGCATTCATCTCTTTGGAGAAGTAACCCTGACATTCCCGGCTCTGATTGAAATCGTGATCATTCTGCTTGCTGCTTTTCTTTCCTTTAAGACAACAGATAAGCAGATCCGTATCAGGAACCATTTTACCTGGGGTGCGATCCAGGAGGTTGCGGTTTTATTCATCGGTATTTTTATCACCATGCAGCCTGCATTGATGCTTCTGAAAGCTGTAGGACCGAATCTGGGAGTTACTGAACCGGCAGAGATGTTCTGGGCAACAGGTGCACTTTCCAGTTTCCTGGATAACACACCTACTTATCTGGTATTCCTTACAACAGCCGGAACGCTGGCATTTACAAATGGAATCACAACCACACTGGGAACAGTACCTACCAAGATTCTGTCTGCCATTTCCTGTGGTGCGGTATTCATGGGTGCCAACACTTATATCGGAAATGCCCCGAACTTTATGGTAAAGGCAATCTCTGATGAGAACGGTGTGAAGATGCCGTCATTCTTCGGATATATGCTCTGGTCTGTGGCATTTCTGATTCCGGTGTTTGTTATTGATATGTTTGTATTCTTTTTATAAGGAGGGAGGATCATTATGCAGGATAATCAGGAAAAATGTAAAGAACTTGCAATACGCATTTATAACCTGGACGAAGAAGTTTATAAATGTGTGGGTTCCTCTCTGGGACGTACATTTACAGGACAAAAAGAAACAACTCTCCGTCATCTGGCAGCACTGATGTATACCAAGCCGGACGGACATCTGCTCAGAAGTGAACTGGCGCTGATCAGTAACATGGCCCGTACCATCAGGGATAAGAGCGAGAGAAGACGTCTTATGATAGAGTATGACAGTATTCTGAAAGAGATTGAAAGTCTTCCGGATACATTTGGACAGACAGATATTGTAGATAAAGAACGTATCAGTCTGAATAATCTGATCGCAAGACGCCAGAATGAGATTTCCGAAAATGATCATCTGATCATCTGTATCAGCCGTACACAGGGAAGTGGCGGTAATGATATCGGATTTGAACTGGCGGATCAGCTTCAGATCAACTATTATGATGCAGAAATTTTTGATCAGGTTATGAAGCGTCTGCAGGCAGACAAAAATGCAGTCAGTGATACTGGTAATTTTGAAGGGTTTGATAAATACAGAAAGAAAAAACACACAGATCTGAAAACCTGGTTCAGGGAATTCAATCGTTATCATGGACTTCCGAAGCAGGACGCAGTATTTTTCAATATGAGTGATCTGATCTGTGAACTGGCAAAGAGTGAAGACTGCGTGATCATGGGACGTTGCGCAGATGCGATTCTTAAGAATAATCATATTCCTCATATCAGTCTGTTTATCAGTGCTCCGTTCCAGGTTCGTGTGCAGCACGTTATGGATATCCGTAATATGAATCTGAAACAGGCAGTACGTTTTCTGAAGCAGATGGATAAGCAGCATAAGAAATATTATGAATTTTATACCGGTGAGAAATGGGGAAAACCGGAGAATTATGATTTGTGTATCAACAGTGCCAACTATGGACTGAAGGATACAATTGAGCTGATCCGGAGAATGCTGGATCAGAAGGTTCACTAAAATTAAAAATGATGGTTGGATAAAAAATAAGCTCTGTGGATAGAAATTTTGATCCACGGAGCTTATTTTTCTTTTTTATTTCCAGTTGAATGTGAACATTCCATAAATATAGATAAAGGCAATTATAATCGGAAGTACAAATCGGAAGAGCGGTTTCATCCAGCTCTGTACCTTTAAACCCTTACCGGTATTGCTCTCTTTGATAAAGTTATCCCATCCCCAGCCGAACTTATTACAGCAGAAGAGTGCAAGGATGAGAGAGCCAAGGGGTAAAATATTGTTGGAAACAATAAAATCCCAGAAATCAAGCCAGGTAGTTCCTTCGGCAAATGGCTGGAAGTGGAAAACGCTGAAACCAAGGGCTGTGGTAAGTGCCAGAAGAAAGACACCTGTGCCGCAGACCACGCTGCCTTTTGGACGGGACCAGCCGGTAAGCTCACGTATCATTGCCAGGATGTTTTCGCACACTCCCAGAACTGTTGACATAGCTGCAAATACCATGAACAGGAAGAATAAGGAACCCCAGATGCGACCTCCGGACATGTTGTTAAAAACTGCTGCCATTGTATCAAACAGAAGGCTCGGACCTGCATTTACTTCCAGATCAAAGGTAAAGCATGCAGGGAAAATAATAACTCCTGCCAGAAAAGCAACCAGTGTGTCCAGTGTGATCACATGAATAGCTTCCCCCATTAGAGAATGCTCTTTACCAATATAGCTGCCAAAGATAGCCATGCCACCCATACCTGTAGATAAAGTAAAGAATGCCTGGTTCATTGCCCCTACAATTACCGAACCATCGATCTTCGAGAAATCCGGTTTCAGATAAAAGGTCATTCCCTCACCAGAGCCTTTCAGAAAAAGACTGTGTACAGCGAGAGCAAGCATTAGCACCAGCAGTGCAGACATCATATATTTTGTCACACGCTCCAGTCCTCCCTGAAGATTGAAGGAAAGGATGAAAAATGCAATGACTACAGTGACCAGTAAGAAGAATACATTCACAGAGGGAGAGGAGATCATGGCTGAAAATCCCAGTGAACCATTTTTACCTCTGAGAAACTGTACAAAATAATAAATGATCCAGCCGCAGACAACAGTGTAAAATGCCATCAGGGCAATGTTGCCAAGCAGACAGAACCAACCGAAAATCCCCCATTTCTGTCCTGGCTTTTCCAGCTTACGGTACATGAAAAGGGGACTTGTCTGAGCCGCTCTTCCGATGGAAAATTCCAACACAAGAGCCGGGATTCCCAGGATGACCAGACACAGAAGATAGATCAGCATAAAGCTGCCACCGCCATTTTGCCCGCACATCCACGGGAATTTCCACACATTTCCGCAGCCAATGGCGCAGCCGGCGGAAAGCATAATGAAGCCAAGCCGGCTTCCAAGCTGTTCACGTTTCATAAGATAACGCTCCCTTCAGAAGTTCATATAAGGGATATTATAAGATAAAAAACAATATTTGTAAAATTGATTGTTTTGTTGTATATTATTGAAAATATCGTTTGTATAAGAAAAATAACGCTTCTGCGTTTTGATGGGAAAATATTGAAAAAAATATGGGAAAGGAACGAGAAATGGATACAAATGTGTTAAAAACTTTTATTGCAGTATGTGAATATTCCGGATTTTCGGCTGCTGCAAAGGAACTGGGATATACGCAGTCTACAGTTTCTTCACAGATTAAACAACTGGAAAAGGAACTTGATGTCAGGCTGTTTGACCGTTATTATCATAAAATCAATCTTACGGAAAAGGGAGTTTTAGTTTTGCAGCAGGCTCGAAACATTCTGAAGGCACAGGCAAAAATGCTCGATTCGCTGAATTCGGCTGAAAGCATTGAAGGCGAGATTCGGTTGTCTATGTCCAGTTCTGTCTGCAGCAGATATTTTAAAAATGATTTTCTGCGTTTTCATCATCAGTATCCGGAAATAAAAGTGGAGATAACAGAAAACGGTACAGAGCAGATGTTTGATAAATTGCGGAAGAACGAAACAGATCTGGTTTTTACTCTGGACAGGCATATTTATGATTCGGATTTTATTATTTGTGCGGAACAGGAAGAACAGGTACATTTTATTGTAGCGGCTGATAATCCTGTTGCAGGCTGTTCATGGAAATTAAGTGAAATTTCTCAGAATGAGTTTGTGTTAACAGAACAAGCCATGAGCTACAGAAAAATACTGAATGAAACCCTTGCGTCCCAATCACTGGAAATCCGTCCGGTTCTTGAAATCGGAAATCCGCTTCAGATATGTGAACTGGTAAAAAACAGCAGCCTGCTTTCCTTTCTTCCGGATTTTATTTCGGAGAAATATGTGAAAGACGGACAGATTAAAAGACTGGATGTTGCCGGCTGCCCGGTAACTGTATGGACACAATTGCTGCTCCACAAAAATAAATGGCGGTCTCCGGCAATTAATGTGTTTATAGAATTTTATAAAGAAGTTATGCAGAGATAGAGCTTGAAGAGTATTGGAAATTTTATTCGACCTGAGATGAAAAAAATTAGCCAGGCAAAATAAAATTGAATATTTACAAATTGGAAATATCAAAGCTAAATCTAAAATAATTATAAACTGCACAAAAAACACTTGCATTTTTTGTCTAAAAGTATATTATATATGATTAGTCAGGCTAATTAAAGAATAATATCAGACCTGAAAGAGGACAGAGGCCGGAAAGGAGTGAAGTTATGTGGTGCCCGGAAGAGGAGAAGAAAGAAAAACGAGAAGAGAAAAGCATGCCTGCGCTCTTTATGGAGATCAACCGCCAATATGGTATGAGATGTATGCAGCGTATACGGGAAATCGGTATCCAACAGGGACAGATGCCGATCATTATGATCGTATACAGACATAACGGCTGCAGCCAGAAGGAGATTGCAGAGTGGATGGGTGTAACACCGCCCACTGTAAATGTAAGTATCCAGCGTCTGGAGAAAGCAGACATTGTCTGCAGGAAACGTGATGATAAAGATCAACGCATCATGCGTGTATATCTGACAGAAAACGGAAGAAAAATCGTGGAGGAGCTCCAGCAGGAAAGCAAAGCTGTGGAAAAAGTGATGTTCAGCAATTTCAGCGAAGCAGAGCTATGTCTTTTACGAAGGTTTTTTGGGCAGATTCTGGATAATATTTCGGAGATACCTGTCAACAGGTAGAAACTGAAAAATACATGATGGAGCAGATTGAGAAAACTGTATCAGCATGTTCAGATAAAAAATAATATTGTCTGTGAAAGAACTGACACGTGAGTTTAAACAGACATACATATTAAAAATAGGAAAAGAGGGAATCAAGCAATGATTAAACTGATGAAATATCTGAAGAAATCAGCGGGATACATTGTCCTGATCATAGCACTTCTGTTTCTGCAGGCGTACTGTGATCTTTCCCTGCCGGATTATACCTCCAAGATCATTAATGTAGGTATCCAGCAGAAAGGTATTGAAGACAGTGTGCCGGATAAGCTTCGGGATTCAACCCTGCAGAATCTTCAGATTTTTATGGATGAGGATCAGAAAAAGGAAGTTTCACAGAATTATACACAGGAAGATGATACCTGGTTATTAAACGATGATATTTCCAAAGAAACCAGAGAGAATTTAAATGAGGATTTCTCAAAGGCAATGATGATGGTAGCTGCCTTTTCCGAAGACAGTGAGCAGGGGCAGGCAATGGCTGCACAGATGGGCCTTCCGGAGGGAACAGACCCGTTGACAGCACTGGCACAGATGCCGGAAGAAGCAGTACAGCAGATTATGAGTCAGATGGATGAGAAGCTGAAAGATATGCCGGAGTCTATTGTGACACAGGCTGGTGTTTCCTTTGTTGCTTCAGAATATGAAGCACTGGGAAAAGATGTGGATGCCATTCAGATGCATTACATCCTGATGTCAGGTATCAGAATGCTTGCCATGGCACTGGTGATCATGCTGGCAGCAATCAGCGTCACATTTATTTCGGCCAGAGTGGCAGGCAGACTTGGTCATGACCTGAGAAACAGCATTTACCGCAAGGTTATGAGCTTTTCCAGCAGAGAATATCATAAATTCTCCACAGCATCCCTGATCACACGAAGCACCAATGATGTGCAGCAGGTACAGCAGGTTATGGCAATGATGTTCCGCATTGTTCTGTACGCGCCGATCCTTGGTATTGGTGGAGTGCTCAAGGTATTAAACACAGATTCTTCCATGACATGGATCCTTGGTGTGGCAGTTGGTCTGATCCTGATTGTGATCTTTGTGCTGTTCCAGGTGGCAATGCCAAAATTCACTATCTTACAGACTCTGATCGACAGACTGAATCTGGTATCCCGTGAGATTCTGACAGGTATTCCTGTTATCCGTGCATTCAGCCGTGAGAAGCATGAGGAAGATCGTTTTGAGAAAGCAAACCTGGATCTGACAAAAACAAACCTGTTTGTCAACAGATGTATGACTTTTATGATGCCCATTATGATGCTGATCATGAATGGTGTATCTGTACTTATTATTTACAGTGGTGCCCATGCAGTAGACAACGGAACCATGCAGGTTGGTAATGTTATGGCATTTATCCAGTATGCAATGCAGATCATTATGTCCTTCCTGATGATCACTGCAATGTCCATTATGCTCCCGAGAGCAAATGTTGCAGCACTTCGTATTGATGAGGTTCTGAAAACAGAGGTTTCTATTCAGGATCCGGAAACTCCGGTACATCCGTCAGAAAATGTGAAAGGTGAGATTGAATTTGACCATGTATCCTTCGCTTACCCGGAAGCAGGTGAAAATGTACTGACAGACATTTCCTTGAAAGCAAAGAAAGGTCAGACAATCGCAGTGATCGGAAGTACTGGAAGTGGTAAGAGTACCCTGATCAATCTGATTCCCAGATACTATGATGTGACAAAGGGTTCTGTTAAAGTGGATGGTGTGGATGTCCGCGACATGACTCAGAAAGAGCTTCGTGATAAGCTGGGATATGTGCCGCAGAAGGGTGTACTTTTCTCAGGTACCATTGATTCAAACATCCGCTATGGTAAACCGGAGATCACTGATGCACAGGTAAAGGAAGCAGCAGAGGTTGCACAGGCTACAGAATTTATTGATACCAAACCGGAGAAATATGAATCTCCTGTATCACAGGGAGGTACCAATGTTTCGGGCGGACAGAAACAGCGTCTGTCCATTGCCAGAGCCATTGCAAAGGATCCGGAGATATTTATCTTTGATGACAGCTTCTCTGCTCTTGACTTTAAGACTGACAGTCAGTTAAGAAAGGCATTGAAGGAGTACACCAAGGATGCAACTACTGTGATCGTTGCCCAGAGAATCAGTACTATCCTTGGTGCAGACCAGATCATTGTACTGGACGACGGACATATGGCAGGTATTGGAACTCATAAGGAACTGATGGCAAATTGTGAGGTATATCAGCAGATTGCAAGATCTCAGTTATCAGAGGAGGAACTGGCATGAGCGAACAGAGAAGAAGAGGTCCTATGGGAGGACGTGGACGTATGATGTCCGGCGAAAAGGCGAAAGACTTCAAGGGCTCCATGGCTAAGCTTTTCCGTTATATGGGACGATATAAATTCCGCTTTATACTGATGTTTATCTTTGCAGTAGCGGGAACTGTGTTTAGTATTGTAGGGCCTAAGATTTTAGGTAAGGCGACCACAGAGCTGTTTAACGGCCTGGTTGCCAAGGTAAACGGAACCGGTGAAATTGACTTCGGAAAGATCGGGATGATCCTGTTATGGACACTTGGATTATATGTGTTAAGTGCATGCTTTTCCTTTGTACAGGGATTCGTAATGTCAGGGATCTCCAATGATGTTACCTATAATCTGAGAAAAGATATTTCAAAGAAAATCAACAGACTGCCTCTGAACTATTATGAGAGCAGAACAAACGGTGAGATCCTCTCCCGTATCACCAATGATGTGGATACTCTGCAGATGAGTCTGAACCAGAGTCTGACACAGCTGATCACATCAGCGACAACCTTGATCGGTGTATTTATTATGATGCTTTCCATCAATGTGTGGATGACTCTGGCAGCACTTCTGATCCTGCCGGTTTCCATGTTCATCATCCAGACTGTCATGAAGCATTCCCAGAAATACTTCCAGGATCAGCAGAGCTATCTGGGTAAAGTAAACGGTCAGATCGAAGAAAACTTCGGTGGTCATAATGTGGTCCGGGTTTTCAACAAAGAGAATGATGTAGTAGAAGAATTTGAAAAAGACAATCAGAAGCTTTATGAATCTGCATGGAAATCTCAGTTCTTCTCAGGAATGATGATGCCGATCATGCAGTTTGTAGGTAACCTTGGATATGTAATGGTAGCTCTCTTAGGCGGCGTGTTTGTAATCAAAAAAAGTATTGAAGTCGGTGATATCCAGTCCTTTTTCCAGTACATCCGTAACTTTACACAGCCAATCCAGCAGATCGCACAGGTTACAAACCTGTTACAGTCCTCAGCAGCAGCTTCCGAACGAGTATTTGAATTCCTGGAGGAGCCGGAAGAAAGTCAGAATGAGAAGAACCCTGTAGATGTTAATACACTTACAGGAGATGTACAGTTTGAACATGTAAAATTCGGTTACAATCCGGATAAGATCATTATCAATGATTTCTCTGCAGATGTGAAGGATGGCCAGAAGATTGCCATTGTAGGTCCCACAGGTGCAGGAAAGACAACTATGGTGAAACTGCTTATGAGATTCTATGATCTCAATGGCGGAAGTATTAAGGTAGATGGTTATGACATCAAAGACTTTAACAGAAGCAGTCTGAGAGAGATGTTTGGAATGGTGCTCCAGGATACCTGGCTGTTCTCAGGAACCATTATGGAAAATATCCGTTATGGACGTCTGGATGCTACAGATGAAGAGGTGATCGCAGCAGCAAAGGCAGCCCATGTGCACAACTTTATCATGCAGCAGCCGGGCGGCTATGACATGGTTCTGGATGAAGAAACCAGTAATATTTCCCAGGGACAGAAACAGCTTCTCACTATTGCCAGGGCAATTCTTGCTAATAATAAGATCCTGATCCTGGATGAGGCAACCTCCTCTGTAGATACCAGAACCGAAGTGCGTATCCAGAAAGCCATGGACAATCTGATGAAGGGCAGAACCAGCTTTGTGATCGCACACAGACTTTCTACCATCAAGGATGCAGACCTGATCCTGGTTATGAAAGACGGTGACATTATCGAGCAGGGAAATCATGAAGAGCTTCTGTCTAAGAAAGGCTTCTATGCAGACCTGTATAACAGTCAGTTTGAGAATAAGGCAACTGCCTGAAATAGAAAATTACAGTATGGAAATCATGATATAAATCATGGTGTAAATCTATGGCAATTTCTGAAAAAATGAAATTACTGTAAGAAAGAAATGTATTATAAATCCCTCAGGGTATTTGTGAAAGAGAATATATCCGGCAGATATAGAATCGCACAGATACTGGATGAGGGATTTTTATTATTGTTTACTGCAGCTTCTTATGGATGCATAGAAACAGATGAATCGAGATATACCGTGCAAATTTACGTCTTTTCTGTAAGAGGGGAATATGTTATAATTAAAAACCAATCTACGAAAATTGATATATTTTATCATCATAATAACAAGAGAAAATGATAACAATAATAAGGAGTATTGTAACTGTGAAATTGCTGAACAGTTGCAAATATCAGAGGATATCAACAATATGACAGATAAGAAAAACGGCAGAGAATATCTGGGCTATGTGCTGGAAAAATTAAAAGAACGTATCACAGAAATCAGCCTTTCTCTGGTGGAAGGCCAGAAAGAGATTGAGGGAATGCATGAGTATTACTGGGAAAATTATACAGAGATGGACCAGTATGGTTATGAGAATTATGATAATCAGCAGGCATTGTTCCGCCAGATTTCCGCAAATGAAGAGCAGCTGATCCTGAAGCAGAGATTTCGCAGAATGGCAGATTCTCCATTCTTCGGAAGAGTGGATTTCATTTACGAAGGAGAGGACGAACCGGAGATTTTTTATATTGGAATTGGAAATTTCGCAGAGAAAGCAGGGCATATTCCATTAGTATACGACTGGCGTGCTCCGGTAAGCGGTCTGTTTTATGACTATGACAAAGGACCGGCTTCTTATGAGGCTCCCATGGGTGAAATCCATGGCGAGGTTGCTTCGAAATGGCAGTATAAGATCCGCAACGGAAAAATGATCTACGAATTTGAGAGTGATGTGAAGATCGATGATGAGATCCTGAAAGCAGAGCTGGGAAGTAACGGTGAGGTACAGCTTAAGAACATTATCCGTACCATTCAAAAGGAGCAGAATGCCATTATCCGAAATACCAAAGACAGGATCATGGTGATCCAGGGTGCAGCAGGAAGCGGGAAAACTTCCGTGGCGCTTCACAGGATCGCCTATCTTCTCTACCATGACAGACAGAATCTGAAGTCTTCCAATATTCTGATCCTGTCACCAAATGGCGTGTTTTCCGATTATATCTCCCATATCCTTCCTGAACTGGGAGAAGAGAATATTAAGGAAATGAGCTTTGATCTTTTTGCTTATAAGCAGCTTCGGGATACAGTTTCTGACTGCGAAGACCGCTATGATGAAATTGAACGCAGAATCCGTTTTCCGCAGAAAGCTTCTCTTGCAGAGGAGAAACAGTCCATGGAATTTATAAATCTTATGGAACGCTATCTGGTGGAACTGGAAGACCGGCTGATGAATTTTAAAGATGTGGAATATAAGGGATTTGTAAAGAAAGAATCAGAGATTATTGAATTGTTTTATTTCAAATTCCAGGATTTTCCACTGCTCTCAAGGATGGATGCAGTTGCAGATTATTTCATTGACGAGGTGGAAACTCTGCGGAACCGTGATCTGGCAGATGATGAGAAAGACCTGATCCGTGAGAAATTCATGAAGCTGTATGTGACCGGAGATCTTTATGTGATCTACAGTCAGTTCCTGAAAGAAAATGGATACAAAGGACTTCCGCGTGTTTCTTATGAGAAAAGAAAGCTGAAATATGAGGATGTTTATCCTGTTCTTTACCTGAAATATCGTTTGCAGAGCCAACAGGGAAGAAGCAATATCAAGCATCTGGTGGTAGATGAGATGCAGGATTACTCAAGGCTTCAGTATGAAATTCTGCAGAGGATTTTCTCCTGCAGAATGACGATCCTGGGTGACCGGGCACAGACTATGGATGATAAACAGCAGAATGTGCTGAAATTTCTGCCGAAGATTTTCGGGAGGGATATCCACAAGATCATTATGAATAAGAGTTACCGTAACACCATAGAGATTGCGTCTTATGCAAATCAGCTTGCGGGTATTGAAGATATGGAACTCTTTGAACGTCATGGTGCTCCGGTGGAGGAGAAAATATTTGCAGATATGAGCCATGCTGCGGAAGAGATTGCAGAAACTCTGAAACTCGGCGAAGAAGAATATGAAACAGCAGCGGTTGTCCTGCGTACAGAGAAAGAAGCAGAACATATGTGGCTTATTCTGAAGGAAATTCTGGGAGAAAAAGGATTTGATGTAAAAGAACGCCTGTCTTATCTGGACAGAAACAGCACAAGCTTTAAGAAGGGTCTTACAGTTACGACATTCTATCTGGCAAAAGGTCTGGAATTTGATCAGGTATTTGCAGTATTTCCGCAGAAAGACCAGACACCGCTTGTGCGTCAGGCGAGATATATCGCTGCAACAAGAGCCCTTCATGAACTGCATATGTATGAAGTGGAAAAATAAAAAAGTAATCGTTACTGTTCACTCCGTTCACAGTAACGTAGCCAAAATTCATTCCAGATT
>ERZ780150.1048-NODE-1048-length-20007-cov-2.928579_pt1 | contig 20007 bp, 19 predicted proteins | sample MGYA00511019_ERZ780150 | MGnify/ENA primary metagenome ERZ780150 (study PRJEB29588, sample SAMEA2151633) | human gut metagenome | biome: human gut; feature: human-associated habitat; material: faeces | place: Denmark | collected 2008/2010 ...
TGAATACACCATGTTGCGACCTTCGTGAGCGACTGAAATTCAAGAAACTTAGCGTAAATCGTGCGGACCCTGCTCATTTCTCCTTCAACGACAGTCAGCTTGTAAGCGGAGCGGTTCTTGCCCTCGGCGTCAGTAACGGCAGTCTTTTCTCCGACAAATCCCAGGGGAGTTACTCCACCCAGCCAGCGGCCGGTCCGCGCCAGAAGCACCAGATTGTCGCGTACACGCTCCGCAATAGTTTCACGTTCAAGCTGAGCGAAAACGGCTGCAATATTCATCATAGCCCTGCCCATTGGTGTGGAGGTGTCGAACTGTTCCTTTATGCAGACGAATGCGGTATTCATACCGTTAAGCTCTTCGATGAGCGTAGCGAAGTCCCCGACATTTCTGCTGATACGGTCGAGCCGGTAGACCACGATATAGTCGAATGGCTGTTTCCGTGCACTTTGCATCATCATCCGGAACTGCGGACGGTCAAGGTTTTTCGCAGAGAATCCCTCGTCCTCATACACCAGAATATCGCTGTCCTTTGCCTCGGGGATATTCCGCTGAATGTACTCCCGGCAGAGTACTACCTGGTTTTCGATACTCTCGCCCTTGCCGGTGAATTTCGATTTTCGGGAATATATTGCGATCTTCATGAGCGGCTCCTTTCTTTGGTTCTACTTACTATTATAGTGTGCGAAAACTCCGGTGTCAAGATTTTTCGCAGAAGGGAAATGGAAATCTCCTGCGTTTTTCGCGCAGGAGATACATTAGTTAAAATACCGTGAGCCTAATACATAGGTTTCATTGCCTTTTTTATTCTCATCTGAATTTGATTCAGATGGAAGAATTGGCTCTGGCTTGAACATCCATGAATAGCGTGACCATAGTTCTTTGATATATTTCCCAAACAGCTCTTCGTTATATGTACAAGCTTCCTCCGCTGAAGGTGCTGTGAGTGTCTTCCAGAAATCGTTGTTTATTGTACAGGTTATGGATTTATTTGTTTTGTTTTCCTCAAGCCATTTCTCGTCAAATTCGGGGCAAAACTTCTCCATTATCGGCTTTAGTTCTGCGGAAATGTATTCAACGTCTGATTTGCGGTTTTTCATTGTTTCATATCTGAACCCACTCTCTTGAATCAACTTGTATAGAGCGCTGTCGCTGATCGGTTTTGTCTGTTTTTCCCTTTTAGCATAGTATGTATACAGTTGATAAATGAGAGCTGCTGGAATACGGATTCCAGTTTTTTCGTCAGTTTTGTCAAGAGACTTGATAAATTCATCTTCGACATTTCTCGTTTTAGCTTTTCGTGAAATAGCCGAGCCGTTTAATAAGTGCCATCCGTGTGCGTAGAGCAGCTCACATATTTGAACAGTTTCTTGATTTGTAATCAGAGGAAGGTCGTAGAATTTGCCGTCATATGAAAATTCAATGTGCAGGAATTTGCTTCTTGTATCAAATTCCGAATTATATCTGGGTGTTAGGAAATATAAGTGCTGATTATGTAAAGCGTTCGATTGAACCTCAGAGTTTTGAGTCCAGTTGTAAATGAATGTGTTCCTGTAATTAGAATTCACACAGGTTTTGGAATAATTGATAAAATCAAGCCATTTTGGGAGTTTGTCCAGGTTCCCTGAAATAATCGTGTTTTTGGTTTTGCTAAAAGGATTCATAATGATATAGACATAATCCTTGCACAAATTATCAAATGTGTTTTTATCGCCTGTTGTGAAGTAGAAAAGATGTTTTATAATCGAATCGGACAGAGAGTCGTCTTTATCTTTAAAAGATGAAATTACATTGATACTCAGGCACAACCCATAGTCTGAACTCCGAGCCATTTGACGTACTAATGGAGAACCATTCAGCAGAGGTACGGCTTTTTTATCAGTGATTTTATATATCTGCTGGATACCATTTGTGATTATCTCACAATATTTGTAATCTATGAATGGCGGAATTGCATTTAACTTGTTCCGATAAATATCTAAGAAAACATTAGTTAAATTAGCAAAGGTCTGTTCATTCCAAAATAAAGCGGTATTTCCCGAGCTTTGGAGAGATGAATCTTTTTCGTGGTGTTCAACGCTGCAAAGTAATGAGAATATTATACTATAAGATACTTGCGCTAATGGAATGTCAATTAAGCTAGCTGAACCATTTTCGAATCTTGTACAACGAAAGTAGACAATAAAGTCATGATGGATAAAAAGCCTTTGGTATGTGTCACTGATCCAATCGCAATAATTTCCGGGCACGACTGTTCCACAGAAGTTAAAAGTATTATGTAGATCTGGATTAGAATCAATAGCTTTATAATCGACCGATATATTTTGTGCGTTATCAATGTCGTGAACATAGAAAGCATAGTAGTTTAAAGCATTTATAAATTGTTTTGCATTATCCTGGGAATAGTTAAAAGCTGCTGAGAGCTTAGTTATCAAGTCATTTTGATTGCTTAATGGTTTATTGGCTACTTTTTCAAAGTAAATAGTGTTGTTTAATTGCTTAATTATATCATTCATTTAATTCTCTCCTTCGCAAATGATGAGCCTGAGAAAATGGCATGAGTTTGTTCGTTAATAATATTATATCATTAGTGTATATAAAAGTCAATGAAAAAATGGATAAATAAGGTTCTTATTGACGCCTATTTAACTCTTCATTATGGGTTACTGGCAGTTTGGGTTCAGGTAACCAGAGTAATCAGATGGCTATGTTATGCGGGTTACCTGATACAAAGCAAGATTACATGACTAAAAACAGGTTTTCAGAAGGAAATATTTGTCTTATTTAATAATTATTCTTCTCGCCAGAAACCTTATTTATATGCCATGCGGTGAAGTTTTCAATTTGGTGTTCGTTGGTAACTGAGACATATGGTTACTCGGAAGCCAAATTAATTGGCAATAAAATTTTAAAATCATAGGGCATTTGTTAACCAGTATGACGGAAAATTAAAAATTACAAATCAAATTACATGGAAATAATCTAGGAACCCGACGAGCAGATTCTGTGTTATTCGGCGTTTCCCAATGAAAAGGAGAGATTTCCATGGCGAGAAAATCAAACGAAATAAAGATCATCTGGCACGAGCCTGCTGAAAAGCAGACGAGTGAGAATGTTCAACAGGCGGTTGACGACTTGTATATTAAGATCATAATAGATAAGCTCAGCGCCAGCGGGCTTACATATGATGAGCAGAAAGTTGCACTGAAAAAGGTGCTTTTCTCTGTAAGTAAATAAATATAACGCCCACAACTAATTATTGAACTCTGTCAGAGGAAAAATTAATTTCATTGGAGGATTATAAAATGAACAGCAATCAGAATAATCAATACAGGATTTTCCCTTTTGTAATACTTAATAGCTCAAGAAAAATAGCTGACCCAATTAATCAAGTTGATGTCTCTACAAAAGTAGTAACATATCCTGGGAATGTTTCCCTGCCAAATAACCCCACTGAAGTATATCCGGAAGCTATAAAATGTCCCCAGACAAGCAAAGATTACAAACCTACCCCATTTGACTACGCATGTTATATATCGCGTGTTACAAAACTGAAGAAATACAACGGAGCCTTATATAATTATTGGGATGGATGTTATCATCAGATAAATGAAGACAGGATTATTAATATTATTATGTCTTACTGCGGAAATGAACTGATGGAAAGAGGCAGTAACTTTTTGGTGGTTCAGGTTGCTAAAGCAATTGAAATGCTCCCTGAGATTTACTGTGAGACTCTGCCCGGTTACCCTGATCTGATACCGTTTCCCAACGGGTTACTGAGTATAAGCACGATGCAGTTTCTTCCACCAAGTCCTGAAATATTCGTAAGATATGCTGTTTCTGTGCCATTCGCTGGTAGGTCACAAGATTGCCCGGTATTTTGCCATTTCCTTGATGTGGTTACCGATGGTAATTCCTTGTTGAAACAAAGGCTGCTCGAAATAATCGGGTATCTGTTGTCAGCACACAACGATGCCAAAAAGTTTTTTGTGTTCGCTGGCGTAAGTAACTCGGGAAAATCTGTTATGATACAGTTGATACAATCTTTGTTGAACAATGAATGTATTTTTTGTGCTGACATGAATGCCCTGGGGGATAGATTTACCACAGGGTACATGAATGGTTCACATCTGTGTGTATTTGCGGATATGCCCGGCGCACGGATTTCGGACCAGGCTGTAGGAATAATTAAGGCGCTTACGGGTGGAGATACAGTAATTGGTGAGAGAAAGTATCAGGCTCCGGAGATAATTGCTAATGAGACCAAACTATTGTTTTCGACAAATCATATGATTCAGACCGCAAGCGTAGACCAGGCGTTTATGAACAGATGCTGCATAGTTCCTTTCATGGTTGGTATACCCGTGGAACAGCAGGACCCTATGCTTCTTCAAAAGCTGTTTGCTGAACGTCAGGCGATTGTCTACATGTCAATTAATGCTTATCGTGAGATGAGGATGAGGTGTGGAAATATGGCTGCAGTTTTTACTGGCGAGGAGGAAGCTCAGAGGAAATATCAGCAGTATTGCAACAGTTTGCATGCTATCATGGGTGACTGTGACTGGATGTATGCTCAGTTTGTTTCAGAATGTTGTATTCTGGCTGAAGGGGTTAAAACTTCTACAATAGATTTGTATAGGGCTTTCTGTGAGTTTTGCCAGATACGGAACTATATTGTGATTCCATATGAATCGTTTTCTATTAAGATTTCCGAGTGCTTTAAGACACTTGAAAGATGTAAGATTCGCACTCCTGATGGACAAGTTAATGGGTATTCAGGTGTCAGAATTAAGTCTTTAATCTGAGTATTTTTGGAGTTGATAAATATGTTTACATCTGGTATGGGCAGCCAATAAATTAAATTGAGAGCTGCTTCAGGTTTAATGGGTTTGTCAGTTCGACCTGGATAATATCAGATGTAATCATTCGGTCATTTTGAGTGGATTATTTAGTTTTGTTCCATGTTCCGGGTAGGTAAAATAAAGTTTTTTAACTTTATATCTATCTGCTGTTTTGGATATTATTTAATTTATCACTTTTAATTGATAACCCGGAACATGGAACAAATAATCTGGTTTGTTGACTGTGATATTATGGTAATATTACTGTCATATTGTCGAGTGTTAATTACATATTATCTTCATAAAGGAGATGATATTTAGATGCGAAAACAACAAAATATAAATGTTATTGTTCACTGGCCTGAGGATCAAAAATCGAAGGATGTTATACAAGATGCTACAAATCAACTGTTTGTAAAGATAATTGAAAACAGGCTTAGCAGGACAAATCTTTCCACAACCGAAAAGGAGTGTGTGGTCAGGCGTGTAATTTCGGGACTGGAAATATAGATTACATAACTGAAAGATTTTAAAGATCAATTATGCATTTCAGCTTTTTGTTGTTATAGATCGGCAGATTTAGCTTTTGTGAATCTGCTGATTTATTTTTTATAAATTACCTGCTTCCGCAAAACTGGCATGAGTCACATCTTCCCTAAACCGCATAAATATGCTATAATAGAATCGAAAAAAGTGCTGAAAAAACAGCACCTGAAAGGTGAAGAGAAATGCAGAAAATCGAAATAGTAGCAAGCGATGAAAGGTTAATCACACCCAGCGGGTTGTCCCTGGTAGGACAGGTTCTCGGAAAATCAGATATGATCAGAAAAGCCAACAGAATGCGAACCGAAAAACGTTCCCAGCCACAGATCGGGACTGGTGATATTCTGCTCACAATGATTGGACTTCTGACACTCGGAAAATCAGATTTTGAAAACGTCAACGAATTTCATACCAATGAGGAATTTTACACTCTATCCCTCGGACTCAGAAGCGGTATACCTAGTGAATCTTCTTTGAGAAATAGGCTGGACGCCATTGGAACTTCAATGAATACGCAGATCCTTGAGGGAAATATCAGTATGTTCCGGGAGTGCGGGTTCAAGCCGACTGCGCTGAATTGCGGCTGTGTTCCGGTTGATATTGATGTTTCACCGTTCGATAATTCCAGTAGTCATAAGAAGGGCGTTTCCAGGACTTACAAAAATGTTGACGGGTATGCGCCGATTTTTGCATATATCGGAACCGAAGGCTATCTGTGCAACGCTGAACTTCGCGAGGGCAGTCAGCATTGCCAGTGTGGAACACCAGAATTTCTCGTTGAAACAATATCTGCGGTAAAACAGATGACCGATAAACAACTTCTTTTTCGCATGGATTCAGGAAATGACGCTCTTGAGAATATGCTGATTCTGCATTGGTCAGATCCGCAGCTGAAATTCCTGATAAAGCATAATTTCAGGCGGGAAAACCGTTTTGAGATCGCTGAAAAACTGAAATCTGTCTGCCAGAACACAACTCACCCGCGTGAAGGAAAAACAGTTTACATCGGAAGCACATGGCGCGAAGTCGCAGCGAGAAAAGGCGATAAAATCACGGTCCGAATGGTTTATGAAATCACCGAAAGAACCATGTCAGCGGATGGTCAGCTGTTCGTGATTCCGGATGTAGAAATCAATATGTACTGGACCTCGCTGGATGTTTCGGATGAAGATGTTATCGAACTTTACCATAACCATGCGGTTTGTGAGCAATTCCACAGCGAAATAAAAACCGATATGGGAATTGAAAGATTGCCAAGCGGTAAATTTGAAACGAACGCTCTGATTCTGAAACTCGTGATGATCGCATACAACGTTCTCCGTATCATCGGCACGGAAGCGATGAAGAAACAAGATATGCCTGTTCGGCATGATTCAATTAACAGGCGGAGAATACGAACTATTATTGATAATCTGATTCTGATCGCCGGTCACCTCACTGTTCACGCCCGCAAACTAAGGCTTGCTCTGGGGAGAAGTAATGTATGGATTACAACTTTTCTCAGATTCGATGCTGCTTTTTGAATTTTGCGGAATCAGGTAATTCGTGGTATAATATAGTCAAGAAGATGGCTTATAATACACCATGAAAGGACGATGCCATATGGGACGAGATGTTGTATCCGCTAAGCTTGATGTAATATTCAAGAAACTCTTTACTGAAAACGAAGACCTGCTTCACTCGTTTGTTGCCAGCATGCTGGATATCCCGACTGAATCATCAAAACGATAAAGATTTCTAATCCGGAGCTCCCGCCAGAAACAGTTGAAAGCAAATTCAGCAGACTTGATCTGAGCCTTAATGTAGATGACAAGCTCGTTAACGTTGAAATTCAAGTAAAGATGGAGCCTGATTATCGTGACAGAACGCTGTTTTACTGGGCTAAGCTGTACACTTCTGAGCTAAAAAGCGGCGAGGAATACGGCAATCTGAAGCAGACTATAACCATAAACATCATCAATTTCAATATGTTCGAGGGTCAGAACTACCACACCGAGGTTGCTGCGATGATAAAGGGCACCAACGAGGTGTTCTCGGACAAATTCAGTATTCACTTCTTCGAGTTGAAGAAAATCAGCAAGCATCCGAAAACTAGCCGTGAGCAATGGCTGCAATTTATTAACGCTGACAGCATGGAGGATTTTGAGATAGTACAAGCTACAACAAATATGCCTACGATTCAGAAAGCCGTTAAGGTTATCTATGACATGAGCGAAGATACTAAAATCCGTGAGATTGCTCGTCTGCGTGAGAAAGCGCTTCATGATGAGGCTTCGGCTTTGAAGCAGGCTAAGAACGAGGGTATTGCCATGGGCAGAACAGATGAGCGCAACTTAATAATTGAAAAGATGAAAGCCAGCGGCATGACCGAAGAACAAATCAAAGAAATCTTATCTTAATAACCGATAACTATAATAGCGGAGAATGTAAAACTTCTCCGCTATTTCTTTACTCACCTAACTTACTGAAAGCTATATGATGCTATGCCAATGCATTTCCAACCAATAACGAATTTAACATGAAGAGAACCGACCCATGAAAAGAGCGCCTTTTTATCTGAAGTCACATCGACAGAACAGACTGTCATCAGATGCGCCATCATCATTAAAAATAAGGCAAATCGTTTCATTAATCTGAGTTACTTACACCTGCATATCAAGTGCGTTATATTGTTGAAATACGAGCCAAATATAAACCACAGGTTGAATTTATAAACCACAATTACCTTGACTTCAACCGCAAATTGTGATACAATTAGGTCAACGAAAGAAATCTGGAGGGCTTGGTAATGGAAAACACATTCAACGACAATCTCCGCAGAATACGCAAGGAAAAGAAAATAACGCAGGAACAGCTTGCCGAATTCGTGGGAGTTTCCCCGCAGGCAGTTTCAAAGTGGGAAATGAACAGCTTCCCGGACGCTTCTCTACTCCCGAAAATCGCGGAGAAACTGGAGGTTTCAATCGACGAACTGTTCGGACTTAAAAGCGAGAACATCTCCATTTACGACAGGATCCTGGAGCATATAAAGAGCGTTCCGGCGGAAAAGCGCTTTGATGAGATGTTCAGTATCGTCAGGGCTTTTCCGCTTGCGTGCTGCGGTGCTGTAAAATACGAGCCTATACCAGAGGAAGTGCTCACCTCGGAATACGACAATTACAGCCTTATAAATCGGCCGGAAGGTTTCATTGAAATGCGCAATCCTGCGGATTTGCAGTTCGCGTTCCTGTTCCCCGAGCCGAAGTGCGGATACGATAAATTTCTAAGATACGACGAACAGTATGTTAAGCTGTTTTCCGTGCTTTCTAAGCCGAATGCGCTCAAGGCGCTGTATTTTCTCGCGGGGCGGTACGGCACAATGTTCTTCAAAAAGGACACCCTCATGCACGAGTTGGGCATATCCGCTGAAAACGCGGGCGAGATAATCAAAAACTTCTGCGAGGTAGGTTTTATATGGGAAGCTACCCTCAACTGCGGCGACAGCAGTGAGAAGATATATCAGTACATTTCGCGGTGTCAGCTTGTCGCGTTCCTTGCAGCTGCGAGATACTTCGTGAGTCCACCGAAAAATTTCAGCTACAACAACGACTGGCGCAGCGAGCGCTTTTTTAAGAACGACACCTACAAAAAGGAGGCAGGCAATGAAAAAGACTGACGAAAAGCAGAACCCCCTGCACCGAGAATACGGTCTTATGAGCAATATCCGCTGGACGCTTTCGGCAATGCGGCAGCATTCGAAAGGGCTGCTTACGCTTATCCCGATTGGCATTGTCTGTGCGCCGCTGATGAACTACCTGTGGACGTTCATTTCGAAATTCGTAATCGACATGATAACCGGCGAAGCGGGCTGGCAGGCTCTGCTGTGGATAATGGGAATATTCACGGTGATTCAGCTTGTTTCCACCATGCTCAACACCTATTACAACAGCGAAACAGGGTGGAGATTCATTGACGCGCGCTTTAAATTGGTAGGCGAAAAGAACCGCAAAGTAATGACAATTGATTTCGAGCACCTTGAAAATCCCGATGTCATGGACTGCTACCAGAAAGCAAGCAACGTCTGCAACAACAACGGCGAGGGCATCGAGGGAATGATGCGGAAGCTTGTGAATTTCATCATGACGCTTGCGGTGACGGTGGTCGGGCTGTGCATTCTCGGTACGTTTAACCCGTGGATAATACTTGTGCTTGCGGCTATTTCCGCCGTGACCTGCATTGTCGGCAACAAATTCAACAAGTATTCCAAGGAGAAAATATGGGACCCCCTCGCGCCGTGGTGGCGCAAGGATAACTATATGCGCTGGCAGATAACCGATTTCACCCCCGCAAAGGATATAAGACTTTTCGGGCTGCGCGGCTGGCTTGTTGGCAAGTTCCGCGAGCTTAAAAAGGAGCGCTTTGAAGCGCAGAAAAAGAACGCGGTGCTGTGGTTTTGGGTTTCGATTTTTTCATATGTAATGGTTGCGCTTTCGCACTGCGTTATCTACGGGTGGCTTATATGGTCGGTGGCTTATGACGGGCTTTCAATAGGCAATTTCAGCCTGTACCTTGCCTCGGCGGCAACGCTGTTTCAGTACATCAACGCGCTGTTCAACGGTATTGTCGAGCTTATGAATCTAAGCCGTCAGGTGGACGATTTCCGCAGCTTTATGGACTTTGACGGCGGCGACAGCGACAACAGCGGAAAGCCTTTCCCAGAAGCGGAAAAATACGAGTTCGAGTTCCGGAATGTGTCTTTCAAGTACCCGAAATCCGAGAATTACGCGCTAAAAAATCTCTCGCTCAGACTTAACGCAGGAGAACGGCTCGCGGTCGTGGGCCTGAACGGCGCAGGAAAATCCACGTTCATAAAGCTGCTCCTTCGGCTGTACGAGCCGACCGAGGGCGAGATCCTGCTGAACGGAGTGAATATCCGCGAATACAACAAGCGCAGCTACTACCGAATTTTCGCGCCTGTTTTTCAGGATGTGGAGTTGTTCGCGTTCCCGCTTGCGGAGAATGTTTCCATGCAGTCCCCCGATAAAACCGACAAGGCGCTTGCGGAGAAATGCCTTGTTGACGCAGGCTTTGGCGAAAAACTCGCGGAGCTTCCGCACGGAGTTGACACCGAGATCCTGAAAATAATCCACGACGACGGAGTAGACCTCTCGGGCGGCGAAAAGCAGAAACTTGCGCTTGCAAGGGCGCTGTACAAGGGCGCTCCGGTAGTGGTTCTGGATGAGCCTACCGCCGCTCTTGACGCTATCGCAGAGAGCAAGCTCTACAACGATTTTGACAATCTGACGGGCGGAAAAACCGCAGTTTACATCAGCCATCGGTTAAGCTCAACGCAGTTCTGCAACAACGTTGCGATGTTCAAGGACGGCGAGATGTGCGAGTACGGAACTCACGACAGCCTTATGAAGAAAAACGGCGCGTATGCGGAGATGTTCCGCTTGCAGGCGCAGTATTACGTTGACAAGGAGGCGGCAAATGTCTGAACAAAAGCAGAAAGGAATCACGCGGGAAACGCTGAAATTCGTGTTCAAAACCGCATGGAAAGAGCGCCCGTCCGTGTTTCTTGTTTATCTGATGAAATTCATCTCGGAATTTGCGTCAAAAATGCAGAACGCGATCATGGCGAAGCTGATAATTGACGAACTGGTGCTTATGATAACAGGCGCGGAGTTCGCACAGCACCTCGCGAACGCGGCGATTTTCGCGGGATTGTACATAGTAATTCAACTGCTGACAGGCGTTCTCGGCAGTGCTGCAACTCAGCTTGAATCGGTTCATCAGGAGTGGTTCAGCGAGTATGTTGACATTCAGCTTGCAGACCGCACCATGAAGATGGATTTCGAGCATACGGAAGACCCCGAAGCGCTTGACGCGCTCGAAAAGGCGCAGGAAGGCATGAGCTGGTACAGCGGCGGAATTGTCGGGGTGCTCGGCGCGGTGTTCGGACTGGTGAATAATGCGGCGGCATTGCTTGGCGTTTCGCTGATAATCCTGTTCACCTGTCCGTGGCTGCTCCCGGTGCAGATAGCGGCGCTTGTGGTAATAACTATTCTCAACGCAAAGAACAACAAAATTGACCGCGACAGCTTCCTTGAACTCGCGAAAAGCAACCGCGTTTTCGGGTATGTATTCTGGCAGCTTGCGGATTTCAAACTCGGCAAGGATATCCGCCTTTACGACAGCGCGGACATGATGTGCGGAAAGGCGCGGCATTTCTCCGATGAGCAGATAGGAATATGGCGCGGCACCATGAGAAAACAGCGCAAAAACAGCTGGGGCATGGATGCGGTGAATGCTCTGCGTGACGGGATAAGCTACTTCTACATAGGCTTCATGGCTGTGACCCGGGCAATAACCGTGGGCGATTTTTCGATGTGCGTCAGCGCCGCGGGTACGCTCTACTGGAGCCTTTACGGAATAGTCAGCGGAGTTCAGGACGTCAGCCAGAAGTGCGCCTACGCTCACCGCTATATTGAATTCCTGCGCTTTCCTGCCGCAATGGTAAAGGGAACGAAACCTGTGAAACCCGGCGAGCACACGATAGAATTCCGCCATGTGAGCTTCAAATATCCACGCTCCGAAAAACTCGTTCTGCGCGATATAAACCTCACGATAAAATCGGGCGAACACCTCTCAATTGTTGGGCTGAACGGCGCGGGAAAAACTACGTTCATCAAGCTGCTGTGCAGGCTGTACGATGTTACGGAGGGCGAAATTCTGGTTGACGGCGTGAATATCAAGGAGTATCCCGAGGAGGAGTACCGGAGGCTGTTTTCCGTTGTGTTTCAGGATTTTCAACTGTTTGCGTTCAGTCTGCGTGAAAATATTGCTTTCGGCGAACAGGCGGACGACAAGGAACTGGAGCGCGTGCTGAAACTCGCGGGACTCTGGGAGGACGTGCAGAAGCTCCCGAACGGGCTTGACACCATGCTTTACAAAAGCTTTGACGAGAACGGCACCGACCTTTCGGGCGGTCAGCGCCAGAAAACCGCGATTGCCCGGGCGCTGTACCGCAACGCGCCTGTCGTTATCCTTGACGAGCCGACCGCCGCACTCGACCCGGTTGCGGAATACGAGATATACCGCCAGTTCAACACGCTTGTCGGCGGGAAAACTGCGGTGTATATTTCGCACAGACTTTCAAGCTGCAAATTCTGCGACCGCATAGTTGTTTTTGCTGACGACACGATAAAGGAAAACGGCACGCACGAACAGCTTGTCGGAATTGACGGCGGAATCTACGCGGGAATGTTCGCGGAACAGGCTAAATACTATGCTGAAGGCTGAGTGAATACCCTTTGAAAAGAAATAACGGTGTGCTTAGAAATCCAAGCGCACCGTTATTGTTATGCCGCAAGCTCGCTCAAAATCTTAACGTCAGGAAACGAACCCGGTATTCACAGTTATATACTCCTCCTCAGGAACGACCCTTATTCCGGTAAGTTCGCCCAGACCGCTGTCAGAACCCTCGCGCTCAGCGGTGAGAGCTACCGTGCCATCCGAGTCGAGGTAAGCTATGATTTCCGTGATGGTATCGTCAAAGTATTTCACGGCTTCGCCGTTATAGTAAAGCCTGCCGTCCCTGTATGTCAGACCGTATTTTTCGTACTTGCTGTACAATTCCTCGTCGCTGATATAATGTTCGATAGTTGTGTATGCATCGGTCGTATCATCAGATATATAGACCGTACCATCTTCTTCGGCAGTTGTCTGATAGGATTCGTCTGTGCTGAGATGAACGTCTGCGCCATCCTCTACCTGATAATATGAATACACAATATCATCGTAGCTTCCATTTACGGGTTTTGAAATATGCGCGCCGTTTTTGATATCCTCAAGATTCTGCTCATAGAGCGCGATTGTTTCATCAGCGATATCCTGCGTCCAGATAAAGTCGCCGCTAGACTGCGTCCAGCCGGCTGCGCCCTGCTTTACAAGTTCGGCGATATTCTTCTTTTCCTGCTCCAGCCATGCCTTGTATTCATCGTAGGTCCACCACTCAACATCGGCATACTCATTGCTGTCAAGATCAGTTACATCGGCGGTTTCCGTTTCAGCGGGAACTTCTTCCCGCGTATATCCATCGGAGTTCACTGCTGCAAAAGCTGTGGTAGTCCCTGCAATGAGGCATGCAGAAACAATGATTCCGGCGAGTGTGGTTTTCTTGAATTTCATAATAACTTCAATCCTTTCTCGGACAGCGTTCCTGCCGAATGCAGCTCCGGCGGAAATGCTGCGCTTTTCTTCCAGTCTGATGAGAGCCATCGCGTAATCCTCGCGCTTGCAGCCGAGTCGTTTCAGCACCGCTTCATCGCAGGAAAGCTCAATATCCTGATTTGCAAGCGCGAACATTGCCCAAGCCAGAGGATTGAACCAATGAACGCACGCAGCGGCGGTAAAAACAAGCTTCATCAGCACGTCAAATCTGCGGATATGCACAAGTTCATGCGCAAGCGCAAAACGCATTTCCTCGCTGTCTGCGGGCAGGTCTTTCGGGAGAATTATCACCGGATTTACAATGCCGTAGGTCAGCGGAGAGGTCACTCTGTCGCTTACTTTTACTGTTATTTTCCGGCGAAACTTTTCTGCGGATATGTGGGATTGAATTTCCGTATCGTCTGTCGGCAGAGCCTCGGAAAGCTCCCTGCGGCTGCTGAGGTGCAGCGCTGTCATTATCCCAAGCGAGATAACAACTCCGCCTGCCCAGACGATTCCGAAAATCAAATCACGGTTCGGAGCGCCGCTTGTTCCGGAGGTTGATTCCGGCGGTTCTGACGGCGCAAATTCACGCACAACGACATTTTCAGGCTGTGTATTTTCATGTGGAATATTAACGGAAAAGGAAAACGGAACAAGCATTCGCAGCGCCGCTATCGCCCATAAAATCACGAACAACCGCTTTGGCAGCCTGTGAATAAACAGCGACCTTATCACGATTATCGCAGCGATGATAGCCGACGCTGAAACCGTCATGCTGAGCAGAGTTGTCATTTCAGATCCTCCACCAGCTTTTTCAGACTCTGTATCTCCTCGGCTGTAAGCCGTTTAGAGCCAAGCAGAGCTGCTATCAGCTTATCCGACGAGCCATCGTACATCTTATCGATTAGTTCGTTTGTTTCCGCTTCCTGTACTTCCTTTCGTGAAATGAGCGCGCGGCAGATGAAGCCCGGCTCCGACCTGCCAACAGCGCCCTTGTCTATGCATTTCTTTATCACTGTGTAGGTAGTGGTCTTGCTCCAGCCTACCTGCTCGTTCAGCTTTTCCGCGATTTCTTTCGCGGATGTATCGCCCTCCTTCCAGAGTATGTCCATAACCTTCAGTTCAGAGTCAAACAGTTTGAATTCCATGGTTCTGAGTTCCTTTCTATTGCAATAGAATGTGATCACAATGTTATTCTACTGCATTAGAATGAATTTGTCAAGAGGTCTGCATATTTTTCATCATTCTATCACAATAGAATAAATTGTATCCAGCTCGCCTTTTTCAAAATTAAGCGTTATACTTCGGGAAAGTAACCGACCTTGCAGAAAAAAGCGGCAGTTTCTGACTTTGAAATGTTGATTTCAACTTCAAATGGCAGCCGGCTTTTAACAACATTTCATCATACTTATATTATTGACATACCAGTCCTTTTGTGATATAATGTATTCGGGTAGTTTTAACTAACTCTTTATTGAATGCAGGAGGACGGATCTTATGATGGAATACACGAACAAGTACTGGAAAATGATAATGCCGCTTGTCAAAAAGAGCCTTGTTAAGCGGTTCGGAAAAGAAGAAACCGCTTTGCTGGTACAGAAAACAGACGCAATTTACCGTGAAATGCTTAACCGCTCGGACGATATCGGCAAGGACAATCCTATGGCTTCGAACCTGTACGAATGTCTGATATTCCTTGCAGTATGGAAAGCGGCAGACGGAAAAATAAGCGTTGACGGCCTGCGCGAAATCACGCATGAGGTAATGGGATTCCCGATCATGAAAGCAGTCGGGTTATTCATGAACGCCAACAGATCCGGGCTTGACAAGCTTGAAAAGAAGATGCACCAGAATGCAGAATGGCTTGAAGTCCACCCGCAGTACAAAGAGTTTTCGTGGGATTTCAACTTCGATAAAACCAAGCATCCGGAGGGATTCTACTACCATTTCACCAGATGTCCGCTGAACGATTTCGCACGCAGAGAGGGTTATCTAGAAGTGCTTCCTGTCATGTGTGAAATAGACCTGTTAACTGCGAGCCTCATGCACGCAAAGCTTATTCGCAGGCAGACGCTCGCTTCAGGGGGAGACATGTGCGATTACTGGTTCGTTGGGGATAAAAGCCCGTCAGCCAAATAAAGAAGGGACATCATGATAAAGGTTACTGAATTGAGCGAAAATGAGATCGAGGAAATAGGCGAGGCATTCGCTGATTACAATTACGCTGACGGCGAAAAGGGAATGTCCTTTCTCTATAACGGAAGGGACAGCGTAAAGGAATACATATGCGGGTACGTACGCGCAATGCTGGCAGGAGGCTGTCTTTTCAGCACAAGCGATAAGCACGAAGCATTCGTGGCTTATAAATTTTCAAAGGATAAGCTGCCGGCGTCCGCCGGATTTATTCTGCTGAAAACCGTGTTCCTGACGCTCGGTTTTAAAGGCGCGGTAAATATGCTTTCAGCCATAAAAAAAGGCGGAGAATCTTACGAAACCACCTTAAAGAAGCAAAAGAAACCCTATATTTTCGTTGGAATGCTAGTGGTTCGCAAGCAGTATCAGTGTCAGGGATTCATGCGAAAAGCGCTCGACATCGCCTTTGACGAAGGACGTAAACGCGGAGTACCCGTGCTTCTTGAAACGGACGCCGCTCTGAAACGCGACAAATACGTCCACCTCGGAATGACAAATATGCGCACCAGAAAGCTTGACGACAGCGCATTTCTGTTCGACCTTGTGAAAGAAAACTGAATATATCAAGTGCTTTGCAGTCCGCCTGCGCCGGGATTCCTTGATGATAGGCGAGCAGTCCTTTTCGCTGTCCTCTACAAATGTTTCGATGGTGCAGACGTCCTGACCGCCGTAAGGGTCGGTGAGGTAAAAATCGACGTGATAAGCCGCGTCGGGAAGTTCGGCGTCTTCGTCGCGCTCCTGCGAAAATCACCGAACCATGCCGGCATGGAAAGCGCTGTTTCATCTTTTGGCTGGGTCTTCTTGAAAAGCCCGGACTTATCCTTGGGGACAGAGAATATCAGCAACGTATAGTTCGGCATGAAATCAGTGCTTACAAATATATCAGGATTGTATCGTCGAAACAAAACCGCCTGTCCGCTCCAACTGTTTGAAAGCACATTGAGAACGGCTCAGCACTCAAATCACTCTGCGCCGTTTTCCGGAGAATCCTCGGTGCCGGAAACCTCCAGCCTTTCAGCGAGGAGCTCCTCGTCGCGGCGGCGGAGCATGCTGCAAACTATGACCATTCCCGCGAGTATCATCATTCCGATGCCCGTGAGGATAAGTCCGCTGCTGAGTCCTGCGGGGTAGAAATTCAGCACGATAGTGTGCTTGCCCTCCGAAACCGGAACGCATATCAGCGATTCGTCAAGGCAGGTGTCCCAGTTGACATACTCGCCGTCTATCTGTACTGTCCAGCCCTCCTCGGCGGGAATGGTCGTGAACAGCGCGCAGTCCCGGGGAGCGTCAACGGTGAGCTCCAGAGTGCAGCCGCCGGTGCGGGCGAGGGTCGTGCCGGAGTTCAGCTCGTCCATGGCGCTGTGGAACCGCTCCATAGAGGCGCTGTCGATGTAATAGAACCAAGCGTTCGTGTAGTACACGGCGTCGTCCAGCAGCTTGAGCTTCACCCTGAACGAATCCCCCTTGCGGTAAGTGCCCAGGTACTCTATACCGTGGTTTTCATACAGGAAGTAATTCCCGCGGTAGATGTCGTTGACGTAAAGCTGAGTTTCACGCTCGTACTTCGTCGGCAGGAACATATACACCGGGCCGTCCGCTGAAGCCGTTACCGTGTATTCCACCCACGCGTCGTCATCGGTGTTCTTCTTGCGGTAACTGTAGTGCGAATCCGTCGTGGAGCCTATCCGGATATTGTCGCTGTCGAAGGTCACGTCGTCGATAGCCTTGAACACCGCCGTGCCCTTCTTTCCGGCAAGCATTGAAGCGAGCTTGTTCTGCGCCTGGAACGGCGAATACTCGCTGATGTCGAAATCTATAATGCCGCCGTCGGCAAGGTAGGCGATACCTAGGTCGTCGGGGTTCTTGTAGACGGTTATCGCGGTGTCTGTCTCCACCGGAACGGTCTGCGTGTAGGAAACGGTTTTGGAATCCGTCGCGAACACGTATCTTACGCCGAAAATATCGTCTGTAAGCTCGGTCGCGCCGTCGTAGCGGGTGTAGTGCTCCCTCGCGGCGAAGCCCAGGGACTTCAGCAGCGCGATAGCCTTCGCGTTGAGCGTGCTTGAGCTGTGGCTCATGCCGTACATTCTCAGTGCGATGTCGTCGTTGACGCAGCGGTGGAACGTCTTTTCCATGCGGTAGAAACCGGGATCCTGCTCGTGTATCTGCTCGGAGACTTCCCGGGTCAGCGGGATATCCCAGCGGTAGCTCTCACGGGTGGAGAACACAATGTCGTCGTGCATCTGGTAGAGCGACTGCGCGGTGTTGAGGTACGCCTCGGCGCACACGAATACCGCCATTACAACGCACATTGCCTTCTTCCCGATGTTCTTTTTGTAAGCCCACGCCAGAATAAGCATGACCGCAAGGCAGACCAACGGAATAAGCACGGTCAGCACCTGCTCGTAGTGGTCGCCGTCGTCGGCGAGGTCAGCGTAAAGGAGCATTGCAAACGGTATCGCGAACGCCGCCGCAAATCCCCTTCCGCGCACCTTGTCCAGCTTGTCGAACGCCTGCGCGCCCAGAATGATCAGCAGGAAGCTGACCATGAACGAGTAGCGGTAAGGGAGCCAGTTAGGCATCTGACCGCCGTGCCACATCATATCCACCGGGCGAATATACATGCACAGCACCATCACACCGATGAACACCGCCGAGGCGATACGCTCCCGGGCGGAGAAGCGGCGGCATGTGAAGTACAGTATCATGCACACCAGAGCGAGGGTCCCGGCGTAGAGGATAGGCATGCCCTCCATGCGTACGGTGTCGTATTCCGTCGGGAACAGCTTGATGAAAATATCCGCAATGTTGAAATTCTCGGCAAGGGAGTAATCCGGGTCGGAAAACGCGAATTTTCCGTTGGAAAGCGACTTGTACACCGGAAGTATCATGAAGCAGGACATTAGAATGCCGCTCACCGAGCCTGCGCCGTACATCAGCACAGAGCCGCAGACCTCCCCGAAGCACTTGTTGGCGCTCTTTCCTGAGGCAAGGTACCATACGAAGTACAGCGCCGAGAAGATCCCGACCATATAGCCGATATAGAAATTTGCAGCGAAGATGTAGACCAGCGACAGCACGTAAAGCAGGAACTTCCTTTTATCACAGATACGCTCTACGCCCATAGCCACCAGCGGAAGCGCGACCAGACCGTCCAGCCACATGGGGTTCATGGTCTGCACGATGAAGTAGCCGCACAGCGCCCACATCACCGAAAAGCACACCGTAGTAGTCCGGCGGCAGCCGCGGTGCCTTCCGAGGAACAGCGCGCAGGTAAGCCCGCCGCGCCCGCCTTTGCGAGCATCATCGTCATCAGACCCTCGGTTATCCACTCCCGCGGGAAGATCCAGACCAGGAGGTTGAACGGGCTTGCGAGGTAGTACCCGATTATGCCCATGAACTCACCGGAAAGGTTTCTGCTCCAGCTATACCATATGCTTTCGTCCCCGGCGAACACGTCGTACATGTAGTCGTAGTAGTAAACGTACTGCGCGTTCAGGTCGAGGGACAGCACGGAGCGCGCCCCGAACGGCCACACCTGGAATACGATGTACGCCCCGAACAGGATAACCACAGGCAGCAGAAAAGACAGCCAGTACGCCCGGCTGTCAAAGATGGCTTTTCTGACGTGCGCGAGAACGTTTCTGACCGCCGTCAGGGTGCTGTTAATTTCCATTGTCGCTCCCCTTTCCTCCGGCAGTCCGTGAGATTATATATCTCGGGCGCTGCTTTATCTCCTCGTAGATTTTGGAGAGGTAGTATCCGATAACGCCTACGCCAAGCAGAATGCAGGCTCCGGTAATGAGTATCAGCAGTATCACGGTCGAGAATCCCTCGGCGGCCTGCCCGCAGAAATACTTTACCAGCGTCTGAACGCCGAGCACAAGCGCCATCACAAAGAAAATCACGCCGACCCAGGTAATGAGGTGGATAGGCACGTTTGTGAACGAAGTGATGTTGTTGAGCGCGAATTTGAACAGGCTCTTCATGCTGAACTTGCTTTTTCCTGCGGCGCGGGGCTGAACGTCGAATTCCACGCGCTCCACAGTGAAGCCGACCCAGCTCGAAAGCGCCCGGAAGAACGTGATGCGCTCCGGCAGCTCGTTGAGCGCGTTTATGACCTTCCTGTCCATCAGCTTGAAATCGCTGGCTCCGTCCAGGCTGATCCCCGAGGAGCTTTTCATCATCTTGTAGAAGCTCCGGGCGAACAGCTTGTGGAGCAGCCCTTCCCTGC
>ERZ780150.1053-NODE-1053-length-19973-cov-2.289487_pt1 | contig 19973 bp, 18 predicted proteins | sample MGYA00511019_ERZ780150 | MGnify/ENA primary metagenome ERZ780150 (study PRJEB29588, sample SAMEA2151633) | human gut metagenome | biome: human gut; feature: human-associated habitat; material: faeces | place: Denmark | collected 2008/2010 ...
TTTGTTTTACGAGTGGAAGGTCTCGAACACTCGCGCCTAAGCGGTTCCCAAAAGCTTCCAGCGGATGGCTTTGGGAACTTCCCATAACGCCGGGAATCGGCGGCAGGCCCGGTAAGACCTTGGTTTTAGGGCTTTTTCTGCGTGTTTAAGATACCACGGGAACGAAAGATTGTCAAGAATAGAGTCGATCTTGACATTTCTCCCCAATGGTTTTAATATACTTAGGAACCGAATTATTTGGCCGCAGAAATTTCGAGTCTCCGGAAAATTCGGGAGAATCTTGCTGCAGTAAAGTCGGATGAATCAAAGGAAGGAGAATGACTCTATATGGAAACAGGAAAAATCATCAACCAGATTTCCAACCGTCTCCGCCGCCGTTCCAGAAAGGTACAGGAATCCATCGGCATCAGCGGAGCCCAGGGAAATATTCTGGATTATATTCTGGTGGAAAGCGCTCACCGAAGCATCTATCAGAAAGAAATCGAGCGGGAATTTGGCCTGCGCCCCTCCACGGCCACAGAGGCTCTGAAGCTCCTGGAAGCGAAGGAGCTGATCTGCCGGATTCCGGAAGAAAAAGACGGACGGTATAAGCGAATCGTTTTTACTCCCAAAGCCATGGCGGTCCAGGAAAATCTGCGAAAGGAAATCAGAGAATCCGAAGCCATTCTCCTGCGGGGAATTACTCCCAAAGAGCAGGAATGTTTTTTGAAAATTACGGGAAAAATGCTGAAAAATCTGGATGATGCAATGGAAAAGGATTCGGAAGAGGAGGATAGAAATCATGGAAAAACAGGGATATGAACATGAACTGATGGGCTCCATGCGGGTACCCAAGGCGGTTGCTGTGATGGCGGTCCCCAGCGTCATCAGCAGCCTGGTCACCGTTCTTTATAACATGGCAGACATTTTTTTTGTGGGACAGACGGGAGATCCGCTGCAGGTGGCAGCCGTCAGTCTGACCAATCCGATTTTCATTCTGATGATGGCCTTTGCCAACATGTTCGGCATGGGAGGCAGCACGGTTCTTTCCATGGCCATGGGAGAAAAAGATGAAAAGCGGGTACGGGCCGCGTCTTCCTTCGTCACCTATGCGTCCGTTTTCGTCGGAATCGTCTTTGCCGCCATTTTGATCCTCTTTATGGATCCGATTCTGGGACTGTTCGGCGCCAATGCAGAGACCTACGCATTGGCCAGAGGCTACACCCTTCACATCTCCTGGGGCGCGCCTTTTATTATCTGGTCGGCGGCCGCCAGCTTTATCGTCCGCGCGGAAGGCGCCAGCAAAGAGGCCATGGTCGGCAGTATGATCGGCACCATCGCCAACATCATTCTGGACCCGATTTTCATCAGTGCTCTCGGCCAGGGAACCGCCGGCGCCGCCATCGCCACCAGCCTTGGAAATATTCTGGCCAGCGGTTATTATCTCTGGTACTTCTTAAAGAAAAGCCAGGTTCTTTCCATTTCTTTCAAGGATTTTACCTGGAAACAGAATATCCTGACACGCATCTGCTCCACCGGCCTTCCGACGGCCATTTTTTCGGCCCTGATGAGTGTTTCCACCATCGTTCTCAATCAGATGCTGGTGGTATACGGCAATGCACCGGTGGCCGCCATCGGGATTGTCTTTAAGGCCAACATGTTCATCACCTTCCTCCAGATGGGACTGGCCAACGGAGTTCCGCCGCTTTTAGGCTATAATTACGGCTCCGGCAATGGAAAGCGCTTCCGCGAGGTGGAATGGTTTACGAAAAAATGCTGCCTGGTGGTGGGAACCCTGGCCACCCTCCTCTATTTTTTCCTGCGGGAACCTATTATCCGCCTGTTTATCAACGACGATAAGGTAGTACGCTACGGCGTTCAGATGCTGACAGCCTACATGCTCTCCGGCCCGGTTATCGGCTTTCTGTTCGTAAATATGAACAGCCTCCAGTCGGTGGGGCACGCACTGGAAGCCACAATTTTGTCGATCCTGCGGCAGGGGATTCTGCTGATTCCCATTCTGTACCTTTTACAGGCACTTTTCGGGCTCACAGGCATCATCTTCGGACAGTCTTTAACCGACTGCGCGGCGGTGTTTCTTTCTGCCATTCTCTGGAGAAGCGTCCGCAGGGGACTCCCCGGAAATTAACGTCCTTCTGCGAAGCAGAAGCAGCATTCAGCCGGTATTTCCCCGAAAAGTCAGGGAATCAGCTCTCCTTTGGTTTTAGAAGCATTTGCTCCATCCGCAGTTTTTGCACAGGTTGCAGCCGCCCTCAAATACCAATGGTTCTCCGCATTCCGGGCAGACCATGGTCTGAGGCGCTCCCTTTCCCGCCTTCGCCTTCACCGCCTTTGGCCTGGGCGCCTTCTGAACAGGCTCCTGTCCGCTTTTCTTTCTGGCAGCCAGTTCTTCCTGAACCTCATTATACATATCCAGGAGGGCATTTCCCACGGCCATGGGGCAGCAGGAACCCCGGCTGGTATCTTCCCTGGTGGCACGGCGCACGGTATAGGACGGGCATGCGCCGGTGGAATTTAACTGGTCGATAATCGTATAAATATCAATTCCCCCGCGGGCACTGATGGAAATCATCCGGGACAGGCCAATCATGAAATTATTGCAGCCGCCGGTGGAGCCTTTGCTCAAATAGGTTTCCAGAAGCGCTCCCGTGTATGGGTCAAAGAGAGCGATGCAGTGGAGGCTTCCGCAGCCCGTAATCAGCTTCCGTTTCTTTCCGATGACATCGTCATTGACCTGGATGATATCGCCTCTCTTTAATCCGTCACCGGCCACAGCCCCCTTCTGGCTCTTCTCCTCCTCCGGTGTTAAAATTCCCAGCCGCTTGCAGCCGTCCCGGAAAATCGTAATTCCCTTTAATCCCTTTTCATAGGCATACAGATAAAGGCTTTCCGTTTCTTCCACCGTAAACTGGTTGGGCACATTGACCGTGGAACTGATGGAAGCGTCAATATGCTGCTGCCAGGTGGACTGCATATTGATTCTCTGACGGTAATCCAGCGTCATGGCCGTCACAAAATAATCCGGCAGCATGGCATCATCCGTCAGCTTATGCGCCTTCATGTAGTTTTCCACAATCTTTGTATAAACCTTATAATATACGTCCCTGCCATGGAGGGATTCGGTCTTTCTCACATAATAATTGGCAAACACCGGCTCAATGCCGCCGGAAATTCCTAGCATGGTGGACAGAGTTCCCGTCGGCGCAATGGTAAGAAGCTGAGAGTTTCGCAGACCATATTTCTTCACCAGCTCTTTTGTGGAAGCCGACGTATTGGCTTCAAAATACGGAGAAGCCATGATGGCCTCCACGCTGCATTTTGGAAAGGCTCCGTCCTCTTTGGCAAGAAGGGCAGATGCTGCGATGGCCGTGTCCGCCATGGCAAATCCAATCCGGTCACAAAGCTCCAGAGACTCCGGTTCTCCGTAAGGGATTCCCATCTGAATCAGCATGTCCGCCAGGCCCATGATTCCCAGGCCAATCTGCCTCCACTGCTTCACGCTTTCTCTCTGTTCCTCCAGCGGGTGAAGGGGCATGCCCTCGTCCAGCACCTCATTAAGCGCCCGGACGCACTCCCGCACACACTGCTTGAAGCTGTCAAAATCGAAGGCAGCATCCGGCGTAAACGGAGACGTCACAAACCCGGCCAGGTTGATGCTTCCCAAAAGGCAGCTGCCTCCGGCCGGAAGGGGCTCCTCCGCACAGGGATTCACTCCCGCATAAGAAAAGCCCGGAGTCTCGCTGAGCAGATTCCATCCGGTTACCCGATCCCAGAATAAGGCGCCCGGCTCTGCGTAATCCCAGTTGGTTTCCGCGATATGATGGAACAGTTCCTTTGCGCGAACCTCCCGTTCAATTTTCTCTCCTGTCGCTTCCCTGGTAAAATGCAGAAGGAAGGTTTCGTTGTTTTTCACCGCCTCCATGAATTTCCCGGAAATCCGGATGGAGATATTTGCCTTGGTCACCTTCTGCAGATCGGTCTTAATATCGATAAAATGTTCCACATCCGGATGAGAGCAGTCGATGGAAATCATCAGTGCCCCTCTCCGCCCGTTCTGTCCAATCAAATCCGTCACCAGCGAATACAGATCCATAAAGGAAACTGCGCCGGAAGTTTCCTTGGCCGCATTATTGATTCTCGCACCCCGGGGACTCAGCCTGGAGATGTCGATACCGCAGCCGCCCCCGTAGCTGTATGTTCTGGCTAACTTCTTGGCACACTCAAAAATACTCTCAATTTCGTCCTCCGGAGGCTCGATGACGTAACAGTTGGACAATGTGATTTTCCGGCCCTCGTATTCCAGCCCCCGGTTGGCCAGAATCCGTCCTCCAAACAGAAATTTCTTTTCCCGGACCAGACGGATAACCTCCTGATTTCCGGCACTGATACGGGAAAGCCACTGCTCAAAGGTTTCCCCGTTGTTGCAGTATTTTCTTTTCCAGATGTCGATTCCCAGCTGGTTCTCCTGCCCCAGCCACTCTTCAATTTCCATAATTCTTCCTCCTGATGTGCATCCTATATTTAAAGTGTTTTCATAACTGCGAAAAATATGATCGATGCCGCCCATAACTTCTTGGGCAATCTGGCCATCCCGCAGCATCATCTTCCATCTACTACCAGATATAGTGTCAAATATCATCATACCATTCTATATCCTGTTTTTCAACCGAAAATCCGTGTTCAAAAATAAAACTGCCGCAGACAGAATGCCGTCGTTCTGGAAACGGTTGCATTCTGTCAGCGGCAGTTATATAATATTCTTGTTCACCAGTTCCGAAAGGAGTGCGGCGCAGGCCGTATAGCCGGTGTCCGGTCTCACCTTGATTATCCCGGGAACACGCGGCTGCTGGCGAACATTTTTATTTTCAGGCATCCATCCGGGTCCATAATTCCTAGCACAGAAACCTCTTCCAGCTGTAAAAAGCCCCTTCAGCCGTCCTGGCTTTGGGCGGCTGCTACTCCTGGCTTAAAAACTCCGCAGCCACCATGGCCATTGCTCTCGTGCAGAGTTTAATATAGGACTCGTCCACCCGGAACTCAGGACTGTGCTTGGATGCATCCTCGCAAACGCCGGCCCAGATCATGCAGGAGGGCGCCTTCTGGGAGTAAAATCCGAAATCCTCCGCCCCCAAAAGAGGCTTTTCGCCGGTTTCCAGCCAGTTCTCCGGCTTTTCCCACGAGAAATTTCCAAATAAGGTATCTTCATATTTCCGGAACGTGTCCGCCACGAATCCGGAAAACTTCTCATCATTATACACAGCCGCATAACCGGGATGCAGTTCGCAGTCACAGCTTCCGCCCATCGCCTCTGCAATTCCCCTGGACAGGGCTTCAATCTTCCTGCACATCGTCTCCCTGGCTTCCTTCGACAGATTCCGCATCATCAGAGACATTTCCACCTTATCCGCAATAATATTGGCTGCGGAACCTCCATGAATGACTCCAATATTCAGCGTGGAATGCTCCATCGGGGACATATCTCTCGATACCATGCCGTGCAGGGCCGTCACGATGGCCGCCGCGATATAAATAGCATCCGTTCCTGCCTCCGGTGTGGAGGAATGGGCCGCCTTTCCGTGAACGGTCAGCGTATATCCATCCGAATAAGCCGTCAGATAACCTGTAGATACCGCCAGCTTTCCCTTTTTTCCATTTTCCACATGAAGGGCAAAACAGGCGTCCGGTACCTCGTCCATCAATCCGGCTTCTATCATTTGCCGGCCTCCTCCGCCGTGCTCCTCTGCCGGCTGAAAGACCAGTTTTACTTTTCCTTTCCACTGATCCTTCGTGCGGTTTAAGATCTCTGCCACCGTCAGAAGGTTGGACGTATGAACGTCATGCCCGCAGGCATGCATCACTCCGGGATTTTCAGAGGCATACGGAAGGCCCGTGTTTTCCTGAATCGGCAGGGCATCAGCCCTCAGCATCAGGAATTTCCCCGGCTTCCCGCTGTCTATTTCAGCAATGATTCCCGGGCTGCAGGGGCTCTCCTCGTAAGGAATTCCCATCCGCTCCAATTCACTGCGAACCAGGCTGCTGGTTTTGTACTCATGAAACGCCAGCTCCGGATTTCTGTGAATCTGGTGGCGGATTTCCAGAAGATGAGGTTCCAGCTCATCTGATAAGGCACAAATTCGTTCCATCAACTCCATAAAACATTCCTCCTTCTGCGGTCATCTGCTGCCCGCCTTTTATTTCCTGTTTTGCGTTTCCTGTCCTGCCCTCCATACAAGTCCTGCCGTAATCAAAACTGCTCCGATACAGTCAATCATCACATCCGTAAACTGCCCGGAACGCCCCGGCACGAAAAGCTGATGAATTTCATCCGTACAGGCATAGAAAAATACCAGGAAAAAACCTGCCGTCAGCCATTTTCTTCCCCGAAGCCCCCACTGGTACAGCGCATACAGAATCGTAACATGAAAAACTGCGTATTCAGAAATATGAGCACATTTGCGCACCGGCATACTCATCGCTTCCAGCATTCCTGCATACTGCTCCGGTTCTCCGGAAAACAGCCCAATCCTTGTTCCAATCCACAAAAGGAGCCGACTGACAAAGTCGCTGGTTTCTGTGGACTGATCCGCCGGCTGGGCAGAAAAACAAAAGATGATAATTGCCATTGCAATCGCCGGAATCCAGGCCAGATACTTTTTATAACCGATTCCCATACAGGTATTATTTTGGTTCATGCCGTCAAAATCCTTTCCTGATCAACTTTCAGGCTGCGGCATGTACGAAAACCACAGCGCTCTGGATTGCGGGGCGCAGAGTATGCAAAAACCTCAGTTCTCCAAATCTCAGGCTGCGGCACAGACCGCACAGTTCCCTCCTACAGCGACAGGTTTCCTCTGGCTCTGGCACGCCGGTCCATAATGGAATGAATTACCGGTACCATAAAAATTGCCACAATTCCACCTGCAAATCCGTTATTATAAAGATTCATGCCACCATAAACAATTCCCACATTCAAGGCAACTGAAGAATGCAGATATCCGGCCAGCATTCCCACCAGTATGCCAAATTCTCCTGCAACAGGTGCCAGTGTAGTAGAAAACAGCAGAGCCAGCATGGGCGACGGCTCGTTGATATCCCAGTCCTTTGTCAGACTTGCAATCACCACCCCCATCATGATTGGAGCAATATTCCTTAAATGCTTTCCGGTAGTGCTGAAACCAACGATAGTAAAAATTCCCCCGATGGTAGGGCCGTTCAGATCACCGCCTACAATCAGCACAAACAATGTGGCAAAGATACCATTGACGGCCATGTTAAAAACCGTGGCCGGTCCGCCCACTTCTTTCAGATAATCAGTGCCGGAAATTCCTGTGCTTCTTATAATCGTTTTATAGTTGATGAGAAGATTCTTTCCCCCCAGCAGCAGCGCTCCGGCTGCCATAATCAAAAACAGGACTGCAAGAACAATCAGCATCTCCCGATCATGGCCCGTATCCCACAAAAGCCTGGACTCCGTTTCCATCCCAAAGGATTTCATAACCGAAACGATTACGGTGGCAATGATCCCGGAAGCAAATCCTACATTGTAAAGAGAGTATCCCTTGTGAGCATAATGAACATGTGTGGACAATGGGGGAAGGACAAAGCCGATCATAATTCCAATCAGAATGCTGACAAAAATCCGCACACCGTAAGGAAGCTCCGTCATGTACATAACCTGTGTAATGATCGGAGAAAGACTCGTTCCATAAAGTCCGATATAAATATAACGGGATAAATGCATTTTATGATACTTGGAATAAAGATAAACCCCAAGAAGAATCGACCAGATATTAAGAAGATTCTTTCCAAATAAAGAAAATCCAAACATAAGACAGCAGGATGTGATGGTATGTCCATCCATCTCCTTGCCCAGAGCGTAAATGATCCCCAGAGAACACAGCGTCAGAACACCGGCATTAATAAAAGCCGCTCCAATTCCGCCTACCACGAAATAGTCTGTAATCAGGAAGTCCGGCTCCCGTAAGAGCGTCATAAAACCAGGGAAGATTTCATCCAGCGGCTGAAGGAAAAATCCGAGTACGATAAAATAAATCGGTATCAGTGCCAGAAGGCCAAACTGCTGCTTTCTTCCAAAGGTATGCGTTTTCCCCATATGTACATTCCTTTCCATGATTTAATCTCTGTCTGTCATGAGCCGCATCCTCTGCTGGTTTTCACACACGATTTGCCGCTCTGAATCACTACCTTTCAATTATACATGAAAAAGGCTATCGTGTACAGCGTTTTTCTGAGAGCCCGGGCGGCATTTTCCAAAATATGACCGCAGATAAACGACTGCCATGTCCTGTCCTCGGAGCAAAAACCGGCAGGTTCCGTATATGCAATAAGTTTATACCGGTTATCCTCCAGGGCAGCCGTTTTCACTGGCTGTCACTGCGGAAATTTTTTCGTTTTCGCCTGCAAGGCTAAGCATATTTGCATACTGTCGTGAGGAAATGGGAAGATTGTCGAAATAGGAGGGATGTGATATACTTCTTTTGTTGCCACCCCTATACCGGCAAGGAAAGGGGGGGTGACCTACGGAAATGCTCATAACTTTTGCTCTTTCTGTCGTAGCAGGTGTGGTTTACCACCTCATTTGCAAATGGCTGGACAGAAAGAGGTAGACGGCAACCAGCCTAGGGCCTAAGCCACCCTGCAAAAACGGAATAGAAAACCCCAGAGGCTGCATCCTCTGGGGTTTTTGTTGACCTTACGGCCAAGCTCATAACTTTTTGCCTACCGGCATTATAGCATATGCAGATTCTTTTTGCAAGATACAGCAAAATTGGCCTCCTGGCATCGTATGATGATTCCTGCTCCTTCATTCCGGCAATCTCCTGTATCTGTCATCTATCCTTACCGCTTTCTGTCCCGGCTGGTTCTTCTGCAGGCCCAGTTATCCCAACCGTTTCAAAACCTCCTCCATAAAAGGCATGGCGGGAATCGCTCCGCGCCGTTCTACGCAAAGAGAAGCCACTGCATTGGCAAAGCGGGCCGCCTCACAGGCCTCCTGCAAGCTCAGCTCCTCCGGCCGCTTCCCAGACTGGCAGATCTGATACAGAAAACCACCCCAGAAAGAATCACCGGCCCCCGTTGTATCCACCACCTGGCTCTTATATCCGGGAACCACGATTCCGCCTTCCCGGTTTGCCACATAGGCGCCTTTTGCCCCCAGAGTCACAACCACCAGCTTTACTCCCTGGCTGCAGAGGAAGTCAGCCGCCTGCTCCGGCTCCTCAAAATCTGTCAGAAGTCCCGTTTCCTCATCAGAAATCTTCATAATATCCACATAAGGAATCAGGCTTCTCATCTGCTCTTTAGCGTCCTCCTCGCTTCTCCAGAGAGAAGCACGGTAATTGGGATCATAGGAAATCAGACTTCCGTTTTCCCTGGCTGTCTGAACAGCATACATGGTCGTTCCTCTGGCCGGTTCGTCCGTCAGAGACAGCGAGCCCACATGGAAAATTTTCGTATGTTTCAGCACATCAGGGGAAAGCTCTTCCCTTGAAAGCTGTGTGTCCGCTCCCGGTTTCCTTGCGAAAGAAAAGCTCCGTTCTCCTTCCGGTGTCAGCGCCACAAAAGCAAGCGTCGTAAAGAAATTCGGATCCAGCAGGAAACCGCCTGTATGGATCTTTTCCTTTATTAATGTTTCCTTCAGAAATCTTCCATGCATATCATCCCCGGCTTTTCCAAGGAACGCACAGGACGCTCCCAGTCTGGAGGCAGCCGTCAGTGCATTGGCCGGCGCACCGCCGGGATTCTGAGCAAACAGCTTCTGTCCGTCTCCATTTTCTCCCTGATAGGTAAAATCAATCAAAATTTCTCCAAGTGCTGTAATATCGTACATCCAATTGCCCCCCCTGTGGTTTTTATTGTTTTTCAATACACGCTTTTGTTATTGCAACGGCTGCGCCTTTTGTTTACAATAATCAATCAGTTTCTTTCCAGACGTAAGACCTGCCCCTTCTTATAGTGGCTTCCAATTTTTATATACCGTTATTCATGCATTTCCGTCAAGCTATCCATTTCTCTCAAGCCCCTTCCCTACAGCAGCGGCACAATCCAATTCTCCCAGGCCCAGCTGACCGGCATTACAAGAGCCATGGCCGGAATCATATCTGCCGTGGGAAATTCCCGGATTTTGGATATGCGAAAACCGGTAGCAATCAGAAGAAAGCCGCCGCAGGCCTTGAAATCGTCAATCATATCCGGAGTCGTCAGCGGATAAATGATGCTGGATGCTGCAAAAATCACCAGAAAAATCAGCATTTGGGGAACAGCGATAAAAGACACCACCAGTCCCAGGTTAGCCGCAAAAATAATGGCCGTAAAGAAATCCAGCACCGATTTGGAAATCATGATCGTATGATCGCCGCTGATGCCGGAATCCAGAGAACCGTAAATTCCCGTCCCGCTGGCGCAGAACAGAACGATCACCGTTACCAGAACACTCATGTACTCCTCTCTTGAAAGGCCAGTAGGCTGATTTTTAAAAATCAGACTCACCGGTTTTTCCATCAGCATTCCGCCCCGGTGAATCCACTGTCCCAGATGGCAGGCCAGACCGATGGCGGTTCCCACCACGACGGAAAAAATCACTGCCGGCATGTTTTTCATTAAAACAATCGAACTGACTCCCATTCCCATGGAGCAGACACCAAAAATCAAAGTCAGTTCATGTTTCATCCGAGCCGGCACCTTATGGCCCAACAAAGCTCCAATCGCTCCCCCGAGTGCCACCGACAACGCGTTGATAATAATTCCTGTTGGCATATTCAGTCCCCTTTCTGCTGTAAGTCCACCGTTTCATGCTTCTCCATGACCTCCATGGAATCTGCATTCCTATTATTTGCCCGTCAGTTTCCTGTTATTTATGCTCCTTCCGTAGCGGGCAGCCTTTCACAGACTCATCTTTTCCCATTATATCAGAAGCGGCCGCTTCTTTCCACAGAATTTCCATCCGCCCCCCTCAAAGCCAAAAATGAGATTTTAAATTCCACCTTCTCCCCTCAAAGTGCCCACGGAATTGCATATTTCATATCAGCTGCAGGACAAACCTGCTTCCGCACCGGAATTTACTTTTTCAAATCAAATCCAGGACAAACTCCCTTCTACGCCGGAATTTGCTTTTCCAGTTCGTCTGCAGAAAAAATATGAAATCAGCCGCAGAATAACCCCGCATTCAGTTTTTCCTGCCATACCCATCAGTAAAACTCATAAGTCTGTTTCATTTTCTCTCTGTTTTCTCCCGGGAAGCCATGCTATACTGGTATTACATACCAAAAAGGAGGATCCCACCATGCATGAACTGACCAAGCTGATTTTTGATGATATGAAGCCTGCCCTGGGGGTAACAGAACCAGGGGCTATCGCATTCGCAGTTTCAACGGCAAAATCCCGGGTTCCCGGTGCTGTCCGCCAGATCTCTCTGCGGTTAAACAGCGGCATGTATAAAAATGCATTTACCTGCGGAATTCCCGGCACCAGTCAGGTTGGAAACGAATATGCCGCGGCGTTAGGCGCCATTGCCGCAGACCCGAAAAAAGGTCTGGAATGTCTGGACGGCATCACCGAAGACCAGGTACGTGAGGCCGGGCAGATGATCGTAGATGGAAAAGTCCGCGTTTCCATGAGTAAAATTACCAGCAGAATTTTCATTGAAGCTGCTGTCACCACAGATACCGGTTCATCCTCGGTAACCATCCGGGATTCCCATACCAATATTGTAAAAATCGTTGAAAATGGCCGCACCATCCTGGAAAAAGCAGACGAAGGAGAGCAGGAAAATGCCATGCCTCCTCTGATCCATCGTTATACGCTGGAGCAGCTTCTTTCCTACGTAAGGGAAGTCCCATTGGAAGAAATTCAGTTCATTCAGGCCGCTCATACCATGAATTATAAGCTGATGGAGGAGGGCCTGGAAAGTCCCAGAACCACCTTTTCCCGCTGTCTCCTGGATGAAAATGGGGGAAGCATCATTTCCGAAGATGAGCAGAAAACAGCCTCCCTTCTCTGCAGCGCAGCAATCGAAGCCAGGGTCATCGGTCTGTCCCGTCCTGCCATGAGCATTACCGGCTCCGGCGCACATGGAATCATTGCCACCATGCCCCTTTATGCCGCCTGTCAGGTCCGCGGGCATTCGGAAGAGCAGCTGCTAAGAGCCACCGCTTTAAGCTATTTAATCTGCATGTACATCAAAGAATACTCCGGCAGGCTGTCTGCTTTCTGCGGCTGTGCCATTGCGGCCGGAACAGGAATGGCCTGCGGCCTTACCTATCTGCGGGGCGGAATGGAAAAAGAAATGGAATACACCATCAATAACATGGCCAGCAGCATCACCGGAATGATCTGTGACGGCGGAAATCAGGGATGCGTTATGAAAGGAGTCGTGGCTGTGGATGCGGCTTACCGCTCTGTGGATCTGGCCATGAAAGGCGTTCATATCGATAAGGTTCATGGTGTCAATGGAAATACACCGGAGGAAACCATGCGGTATATGGGCCTGATTGCCTCTCCGGGCATGGTAGGAACGGAAAAAACCATTGTAGAAATCCTGGAACATAAATCCTCCGGACATTAAAATATCTTTCAGCCAGCCCGAAAGCAGATTCGTTTTCTGCCTTCCGCTTCCGGCAGGCCTTTCTTCCTGTCAAAATCGCTTTTCATCAGAAAAGGCCTCCGTCTGCGCTCTACTCGCACAGACAGAGGCCTCTTATCTTTCACGGCTGTTTTCCTGGCTATTTTTCTGACTATTCTTCTGAGACAGTTCTTTTTCCTGGCTGTTCAGTCATAATTCCATATAAATTACATGAGAACTTTTTCCAGCCTGGTTTCTGCCATACAGCGCTCTTTGATTTCCGCCAGTTTTTTCATGTGGGGCTGTTCCATATGAACCTTCTGGCATTCTTCCGTTTCCCATTTTTCCACCAAAAGAAGCAGGTTTTCATCTTCCTCCGAGTAGAAATAATCGTATTGAAGACATCCATTCTCCCGGCGAATCGCGTCAAGAATTCCGGCATCCCGCACCTGACAGACAAACGATTCTCTCATTCCCGGTTTCGCTGTATAAGCAACCAGAAGCAAAAGCTGAGCCATCGGACGGTTCCTCCTTTTTCATCAAATCATCGTTTCTGCAGCCGGCTGATTACTCTGCTTTCCAGAGTCCGTGGAGATTGCAGTAAGCATAAACGGCTTCCACCTGATCTCCCTCACAAAGAGCGAAGCATGCCTCCGGTGCCTCACCGGGATGAAGTTCCTTTCTCTGGTTTCCCTGCTTGGTCTGGATGGAAATCCACTCAATATAATGGGCGTCCATCATCGGATGCTCTACCTCACCCACCTTTACATGAACCTTATTTCCTTCCACCGTATAAACAGGAACGTGCTTTTCATGGGCGCCGTCCGAAGTTCCCGGGATCAGTTCTGTCATTTTCTGACCGCAGCACATAACCGGTACTCCGCTGCTCTTTACCATCGCAATCATGTTTCCGCATTTCTCACAAATAAAAAACTGCTGTTTCATTGAATCTACCTCCTGTTACAATATGTTTATGGTTGACGTACCTAACAGCCAATAAGAAACTGTCTTCTTATTGGCTGAGCTTACCGGTTTTACATCCCAGCCGTCTGCCGGTTTTTGTAAAAAATATTCCTGGTATCTATTGAGAAGTGTATCACAAATCATCGGAAAAATACAGTCCTAAAGCAAAAAATCCCGGAAAAGCCATGATTTGTCAGCCAGTCTTTTCTCCGGCCAGGATAAACAGGCGGCCATCCTTTCTGGTGTATTCACAGGTCACCAGAGTCAGAAGCCGTTCCGGCCATCCGGGGACATTCTGGGTATCATGAATGTTCTTCCTTTCTGCCAGTTCTATCACAGCTTTAAAATCGTCCTCCGTTTCTGCCAGCAGATATTTGGAAAGCTCCTCCGCCTCCGAAGCCGACAGACAGAATACGGAAAAGACCTGATAGCAGCTGGTCTCCTCCAGCGTATCAAACAGGATTTCTTTATGTTCTTCATAAAATTCCTCAGACCGGTACTGTTCCAATTGTGCAAACATGGTTCCGTTTTTCATATGATGACCATAAAGGATGCTGTTGTTTCCTCCATTTGGACGGCAGTCCGCATCCATAAAAATCATTCCTCCGGCGGAGGGCTGTCGGTCAAACCCATGGTTCAAATAAAAATCCGGTTCCTCCGGCGTCTGCATCACCGGATACTCCACCGCAGTCCCCTCAATGGAAATCCAGCCAACCGTATCACTGTTGGCCTCCAGGCTTTTCAGGCAGCGTGCCAGCCGCAGGGAACGGCTGGCGTCTTTTTCATTTTCCTGTCCGCTTTCTCCCTCCGATGGCTGTGCTTTTCCGGCATGACTGCCATTTTGCCCGCTATTCCATCCCGGCTGTTCCTCCTTTTCCGCCCCATTCTCTTCCAAAGTACTCGAGAGCTGCCGGATCTTTTCCAAATCTTCCTCCACACGCCCATAATCCCGGCACATGGAAATCAGTTCCCATCCGGACCAGGCAGACAGACCCAGACAGACAGTCAAAATCGCTGCGGAAGTCATAGATTTTATTCTTTTTTTCATAATGCCACCTATTATTAACAGACTTTATTGTATTTTTCACATATTTATCACATATTTTATCAAATTAAACTTCTCAGAAAGCAAAGTCTTATGGTATAATGTACGCATAAGCAATGAGCAGGGCAGTCTGCTGCAGGGGGAACTTTCCATCATGCTTGCATGAATGGAAAGGTACACCGGCTGCTGACTATCGTGCGAATGCACGCGAGCGAGATGGAGCGCAGCGGAATCGAGCCCCTGCGGCGTAATCACGTGTAGCGCTTTGTGCGTTCACCGCACAAATCCGGGCGCATAAAACATATTATGGCCGCAGTCCATGATATCATGTGCGCATAAGCAATGAGCAGGGCAGTCTGCCGCTGCCATGGTATCGTGACCGCAAGGGGAACTTTCAGTGACGAACACAGACGAATTCTGTGACATCATGCAGAAAAGGCTTTCAAAAAGTTTTTGAAATGCACGTATCAGAAACAGACAGAAAGGAGAACTTTCATGAGCAAACTTACAATTACATGGCATGGACACTCATGCTTCACCATTTCTGCAGACGGTTATGATGTGGTGTTGGATCCTTATGCTCCGGGCTCCGTTCCGGGACTTGGCGATCTTTCCCTGACCGCCGACATGGTCTTATGCAGCCATGAGCACAGCGACCATGGATTCACAGACGCAGTCCGCATCCGGACCGGCGGAGCAGAAAATCCTTTTCAGATTACAAAAATTGACACCTTCCATGATGATGCTTCCGGCTCTCTCAGAGGAACCAACCGGATTCACATCCTGGAAACAGGAGGACTAAAAGCAGTCCATCTGGGCGATTTGGGCTGTATGCTGAACGCCATGCAGATTGATCAGCTGAAGAAGCCGGACATTCTTCTGATTCCTGTGGGAGGCTACTATACCATCAATGCAGCTCAGGCGGCACAGGTTGTGGAAAAACTTTCTCCCCGGGTAACCGTTCCCATGCATTACCGCTCAGACACCTTCGGCTATCCGGTTATCGGGCGTCTTGAAGAATACACCTCCCGCTGCAATAACGTCATTCACTATGATACCAATGTTTTAACTGTAGATTCCTCTACCAGGCCTCAGACGGCCGTTCTTACCATGGTTTAGCCCGGTCTGCTTATGCAGACCGGATTTTTTCTGCGGGTCTTCCTATGAGTCTTCCTGTGGCTTTTCCGGGCCGTTTCCGTGGATACAGGAGGAAGCTCTGGCGGCGCCGGCCGCCGCACCGATTCCATCAGCCGCAGCATCACATCCCAACCATAAATCCGGCGCATCAGATGTGGCGGCGCCATTCCTCCAGGCGATACCGCTGCTCTGCCTTCGCCCGCTCCAGCTGAGCCATCATGGCCGGAATATCCTCATTAAAGGTTCCTGCCAGTACTACATAATTGGAAGCATGATTGGTGCGGAAAATCGTGCCAGGAGAATCGATATGGCTTAAAAACAGCTCCATTTCCTCTACAATCTCATCAGGCGTAATTAGCTCCATCTCTCCGCGCTTCACTTCCTCATTCATCTTTGTTCCCTCATAAAGACGCAGCGTCAGGAAAGATGCATATTCCGGATTCATTCCATTGATCAGTTCGGCAGATTTTACCGCATGCTCCCGGATTCCCTTCCGTCCTCCAAGACCGGAAATTAACGTCACGGATGTCTTCAGGCCGCAGCGTTTCAGCTTCTGCCCCGCCTCTATGATCTCGGCTGCCGTCACGTCCTTCTGAATATGGGTCAGCACCCGGTCATCCCCCGATTCCGCTCCCAGATAGATTAATTCCAGTCCGGCAGCAGCCAGGGCTTTCAGCTCCTCTTCCGACTTTCGTAAAACATCCTTTGCCGTTCCATATGAAGAAATCCGTTCCACTGCCGGAAAGTTCTTATGCACATAGGCCAAAAGCTCCAGCAGCAGGTCAGTTTTCACCACCAGTGCATCTCCGTCGGCAAAGAAAACCCGCCGGATCATGGGGCCATAATAAGCCCGGCACTCATCCAAGTCTGCCATGATTTCTTCTTTCGTCCGCACCCGGAATTTCTTCTCCCGGTACATATTGCAGAAGGTGCAGCGGTTATGGGCGCAGCCAATGGTCACCTGAATGATCAGGCTCCTGGCCTCGCTGGGCGGCCGGTATAAAATTCCCTCGTATTCCATGTTCAAATTCCTCCTTATATTCCGGTTCTGAAACCAGCTCCGTATGATTGTCAAACCCGGCCTGGAAGTTCCGGCCGGGTCTTTTGTTATCCTTTATACACCTGTTTCTTCTGTATTTTGGTGAGCTTTCTGATGGCGCTGAACCGGTAATAGTAGATGACAAACGCGATGGATGTCACAGTCCAGCTCAGCGGATAGCTGACCAATGTTACAAGCAAATCATGATAAACCGTTCCTACGGTAAAAATCCAGGTTACCCTGAGGACACAGGTTCCGATACAGACAAGCAGCATGGGAACCAGTGCATCGCCAACCCCGCGCAGAGTGCTGGGGAATACGTTCACGCATACATAGGTGAACCAGAACGGTACCAGGAAATGGATGATGTCCATACTGTATTCCAGCACCGCCGCATCGCTGGTGAACAGTCCGCTTAAAACCGGGCCGAAAACAACAACGATACCGCCCAGGATCGCTGTCAGAATCGCAGACATTGCAATTCCTACATAATTTCCTTTCTTAACCCGATCCAGCTTATCCGCTCCAAAATTCTGCCCAGAGAAAGTTGTAACGGCGATGCCCATAGCATCCATAGTCATCCAGAACAGGCCGTCAATCTTTCCAAATACTGCCCACGCTGCGATGGTATCCGTTCCGAAGCTGTTGATATTTGCCTGAATCAGTACATTGGAAATCGAATACATCATGGACTGAAGCCCTGCCGGAAGGCCGATTTTTACAACCTTCCGGAGAATCTTCATGTCTACCTTCAACGCCTTCACATCCAGTTTGTAGGAATCCGTGGTTCTTAAAAGTCTTGTAATCACAAGGAAAGCCGACAGATACTGAGATATAATCGTCGCAATGGCAGCCCCCGCAACATTCATATGAAAGACCACAACAAACAGCAAATCCAGGAAGATATTGGTAAAGCAGCTGGCAATCAGGAAATACAGAGGCCGCTTGGAGTCTCCGACTGCCCGGAGAATGGCGGCGCCCATGTTATAAATCAGGTTGCCGATGGTCCCAAGGAAGTAAATCCGCAAGTATATAACGGAATAACCCATGATTTCTTCCGGCGCTCCCATGGCCCGCAAAGCAATCGGCGTAAAAATCTCACCAATCACCAAAAGAGCCACTCCGCCAATAATGGCAACGCAGAGGGATGTATGTACCGCCTTTTTTACGTAGTCACCCTGTTTGGCTCCATAATACTGGGAAACTACGACGGAAGCGCCCGAAGACACTCCGACAAAAAAACCAACCAGAAGATTGATCAGTGTTCCCGTCGTGCCTCCTACGGCCGACAGGGCCTCCTTGCCAACAAACTTTCCCACGATCATGGCATCCGCCGTATTGTAAAGCTGCTGGAAGAAGGTACCAAGTAAAATCGGAAAGAAGAATATCAGAAGCTGCTGCCAGATCACGCCCTCCGTGATGCCGTTGTACTGCACAGCCTCGCTTTTCCTACGTATCATGACATGTTCACCCTGTTATTTCCTTTCAAATGCCGCATCCATGGCGTACTGCCCGGCGCGTTTTGACCGGATATTCCGGCGTTATTCAGTTACAGATAATGCGCTCTCAGTTCCTCACCGCTCTTTGCAGACAGATAAGCAGGCGGAATATCCAGAACAGTCTTGCATCCCTTTTGTCCTTCGTTTTTCATGCGGAAAGCAGCTCTCGCACAGGCCACAATCACCGAAGACGTAAATTCCGGATTGGAGTCCAGCTTTAAGCTGTATTCAATCACATGACGATGCTCCAGGTCCCAGCCGGTTCTTCCGCTGCGCAGCACAAAGCCGCCATGAGGCAGATTGGCATGATCCCGCTTCATCTCCTCTTCGGAAATAAAGTGCACCGTCGTGTCATAATCGGCAAAATAGTTGGGCATGGTTACAATTTCTTGCTCAATCTTTGCCTTATCCGCGCCTTCTTCGGCAGCCACAAAGCATTCTCTCGTATGCTTCTGTCTCGTGGTCAGTTCCGGTGTTTCTCCGTTCCGGATAGCCTCCAGAACGCTCTCCACAGGAATTGTATACTGCCTTGCATCCTTCACTCCCGCAATTCTGCGGATGGCGTCGGAATGCCCCTGACTGACTCCTTTTCCCCAGAAAGTATAATCACAGCCATCCGGAAGAACCGCGTTTGCATAAACCCGGTTTAAAGAGAACATTCCCGGATCCCAGCCGGCCGAAATGACAGCCACATGTCCGGATGCTGACGCCGCCTCATCCACTGCAGCAAAATGCTCCGGAATCTTTGCATGGGTATCAAAGCTGTCCACTACGTTAAAATATTTCGCATATTCCGGGGTCTGTACCGGAAGATCGGTCGCGCTTCCTCCGCAGAGAATCAGCACATCGATTTCTCCCGCCATATCTTTCGCCTCCGACGCAGAGCATACTTTTGCGCCCTCTGTCAGAATGCTTACCGTCTCCGGATTCCTTCTGGTAAATACGGCCTTCAGTTCCATATCAGGATTCTGTTTAATCGCGCACTCCACACCCCGTCCCAGATTGCCGTATCCCATGATTCCGATTCTGATTGTCATTCCAGTCGTTCCTCCGTTTCATTATAATTGCAATCCAATTGTATCAATGTCCCAATGCCATGTCAATTGATTTCCTTCCGCATAAAAAAGAAAACCAGCACCGCTGTCAAAAGCTCAGATACAGCCACCGTAACCCAGATTCCATTAACGCCGAACACCAGAGGAAGCAGAAAAACGAACAAGCTGTTGAGAATGATTCCGCGCATCAGGGTACTGACCAGAGCCAGCTTCGGCTTCACCACCGACTGGAAATAAGTACCGTACATAATATTCCAGGCTGCCGGAATAAACGCCGGAAAATAAAGGCGGACTGCAGGCACAGCCATGGCAAGAACCTCTTCTGTGGGGTCCAAAAACAGGTAGGAAAGCTGAACGGGAAACAGCATCCCAATGACTGTAAACAGAACTCCGGCAAACAGCGATGCCTTGATTCCAAGGCTTTTTGCTTCCCGGATCCGATCCCATTTGCCTGCACCGAAGTTGGTGGAAAGCAGAGGCTGAGCCGCCTGGGCAATTCCGTTGGATACCGATTTTACCACCAGCGCCGCATTGCTGATAATTCCATACACCACCACACCGGTCTCCCCTACATAAGCCAGCAGCTGGCGGTTAAACACAAAGGTCACAAAGCCGCCGGATACTTCAAGAATGAAGCTTGCCAGACCATTGGCGG
>ERZ780150.1057-NODE-1057-length-19856-cov-4.251502_pt1 | contig 19856 bp, 30 predicted proteins | sample MGYA00511019_ERZ780150 | MGnify/ENA primary metagenome ERZ780150 (study PRJEB29588, sample SAMEA2151633) | human gut metagenome | biome: human gut; feature: human-associated habitat; material: faeces | place: Denmark | collected 2008/2010 ...
CGCGCGACCTTGCCAAGGTCGAGACCGCGGGTTCGAGCCCCGTCTATCGCTCTTGTAAAACCCAGTAAAATAGCGGCTTCCGGGATTCCGGTGAGCCGCTATTTTCATTAAAATCTGTTTTTTCTAAAGTTTTATTCTAAAGTTCTCAGATTTTTTGTTTATAATCCCTTATAAATTTTCTCTGCATAATCATCTACGGCAGCCTGTACTTCGTCCTCTTTCGGATGCGTGTAACAGGTCAGAACCGTCTTTACGCTATCACCCATAATTTCCGCAACAACTTTATCAGATACTTTATTTTTGATGTTGTTTGTCGCAAACGAGTGCCGGCAGCAATACAAGGTAATGTACGGCAGAGAACTATCATACGCTTTATTGAAATTATTTTGTGCTCTTCGGAACGCCTTGCTGTATGCATCTGGACGGATGGGGCTGCCGTCACCGCAGACAAATAAATAATTATTATCAGCAAAGCCAGGATATTGCAGGCGCATTCTCTTCTTCCAGGCCTGATGCCGGTCAATGGCCTTGCAAATAAATTCCGGAATGGATATAGTCCGGTGTGCACCAGTATTTTTCATGTCAGACGGAAGGTCGTAATTCGTCTGGCCCCGGCTGAACTGCAGCTTGCGGTCATTGCGTAAGTATCCATTCTCCGGAAGCCCGCAGACTTCTCCAGGCCGGGGACCTAAAGTAAGTGATATCAGGAACATAGGATAATAATGTGACTCTTTTGCTTCACATGAATTCAGAAATTCCGCAATGGTATCTTCGTCCCAGGTTTCTTTAGGCGTGGGCTTTACGGGATACCGCTTAATGCCTGCGCAGGGGTTGATATCTATAAGTTTTTGAATGTCTATGCAATACGCGAAGAAACTGACAAGGATGTTAAGCATTTTATTTACGGTTGCTGGAGCATACTTTTTACGCATTGCCACAAGATAGCGGCTGATGTGCTGCGTATGTATGCCTGTGACGCGCTCAGGGCCGAATACTGGCAGCATATAGCGCGTAAACCATTGTTGGTATACCTTGTAGGTGTTAACCGCGTAAATGGTCTCTATATACTCTTTCCAGTCTTTATATACCTGCTCCACAGTGGGGGCCTGGTTTTTTCGTGACAGGATCGGCTTCCCCTCTTCCAGTTTTTTCAGAATATCTGCTTCGTCTTTCACGGCATCCTTCTTCCGGAGCTGCAGAGGACCAGTAATGCTCTTTCGGTTCGCCGGATCCCAGACAGATGCAAAATACTTTGTTATGACTTTTCCTGTCTTTTTCTGTAGGTACGATTTCTTTTGAATTGACATTTCACATTCCTCCTAAAAATTTGTACAAAAATAACACCTGTACAGGTGTTGGAGGTTTGTGGTAAAATATTCTTGTGCAGGAATGCTTTACCGGCTCCGGCCTGTACAGTATTCAATTGATTCCGCCCTGACGTTGGCGCGCTGGGGCGGTTTTTTTACTTTATATTATCTGATATAAATTTAATGAATTGTTCCATACTCATTAATATGCGTCTAGGCATGATTCCATTTTCTTTTTCAATGACACCTGCTTCTTCTAATTGACTTAAAATTAAAGAAGCCCGTTCGAAACCCAACTTAAAAGCTCGTTGAATCATTCCAATTGAACCTTTATTTTTCTCTATGCAAAAATATCCAACTTCTTTAAAGAGAGGATCGTATTTCTTGTTAGAGGGGGGAACTACAATATTTGTTTTATTAGCACAATCTTTTTGGGCATTGCATAATAATAAAAGCCTGTTTCTATCCCATAATTTCACGTTAAATATTTTTGCTTCTTCTTTTGCCTGTTCAGTGAAATAGCGATTAGTAAGAACCACAGCAATATCTGCTTTATAATAATTTTTACCTGCAAGAGCTTGTTGAACCGCGGAATTTCCTATATTAGAAGAATAACATTTGCATTGAATAGCATATATAATATCATCCTTTTCAGCTAATATGTCAGTTCCATGATCACCGCTGTGCTCTGTTAATGAAATACTTTTAAAATTATTTTTTAACAACACATCGGCGCAAAATTGTTCAAATTCAGTACCATTCATAGAATCAAAATTGGGCAAGACATTATATGTTTTACAAAATAGTCTTTGTTTTTCTGGTGTTAATTGTGATAAAATTTGTTCAGTTAGAGAGTCAATATATCTTTGACATTCTTCTGTAAACGAAACAAAATAAATCGAATTTTCATACAGCTTTTTGAGCCCATATTTTTCAGCACAACGATTTATAAACATAATTTCATATTGAGAATTATTTTTTATTAAATCATCAATTTTTCTTGCTTCCTCTTCATTGCATATTTTCTTGTCTACTCTTAGTGTATTTAACTTAAAAAGCATTTCATATATTTTTTGATATGAATTATAAAATTCACGAAAGTCAAAAGTAGTTTTTATTATGTTTTCATTTTCAGATAAAGCAGGAAATAATAACGATGATTCATTTATATTTTTCTTATTTCCAAAAAAATTCATATTAGAAGTCCTTACCTTTTATCCAATGTTCAGAAACAGTTATTTTGACAATTTCAATTCAAGTAAATGTTTTTGATAACCAAGAGCCTTTGCAATTTGCTCAATGGTACAGTCATTATATTCAAGAATAACCTCATCTGGTACAAGCAGTTCGATGGCAAATTTGTTAGCCTCATTTTCATACACAGATGTATTAAAATGCGTTCTTGTATCCATAAACACGGTGTTTGATTTTTTATGAATAAGCATGTGAGCAAGTTCATGTGCGCATACCCATATCTGCTCTTGATATGGAAGATTTTGATCAATGTAGATTAAGTTATTTCGTTGGAAGTATTGATAAAATCCACGCACACCAATTAAATCAGAAGGTATTAATATCACATTCATTCCTTTAATTATTTCGAAAGGATTTCTTGTACCGAATTTTTTTGCCAGTTTGTTCGCCAATACCTTTTCTTTCATCTAAATCAGTCCTTTTTGTACTTTTTCGGAGTGTACTTCTCCCTGTTCTTTTCTTTAGCCATTTCCATACCAACACGCATTGCAGATAGAATAGAGTCAATTGCTTCCTGGCTTGCGGGGTTCCCGTCAAACATGAGACCTTCCTGCCTCAACATCTGTTCTGTACTTGAAAGAATATCTTCTATATCTTTCTGCGCTTTTCTGCTTAAGCGATTACTTTCAGATGTTGAAGGCTCTTTCCCTGTCATAAGATATTCAATACTTACACCAAAAAAATCAGCTATCTTCTGAAGTTTATCAGCTTTGGGCTTGCTTTTACCTCTTTTCCATTCACTGAATACCGTCTGACTTATGCCTGTAGCTTTTGCCACGTCTGAAGCTTTTACATTTCGCTCATTTAAAAGTTTTAAGAAAATATCATACATCTATGCGACCTCCTTAGGACACTTAGAAAATTCTAAAAAATGGTGTTGACAATTAGAGTATTCTAAGTTATACTAAGGACAATTAGAAAATCCGAAGTTAAGAATACTCAATATAATATGTTTGTGGTAATTCATATTATATAGGATTTTCTAACTATTTGCAATAAAAAACTTAGAAAAGGAGGAGAATCATGTTTTCTTACAAAAAGTTTGTTGCCCTTTTGTCTAAAAATAATGTTACAGCTTATAAGGTGGCAAAAGATACCGGGCTGTATCCTACGTTATTTTCAGACTGGAAGTCAGGAAAAAGTTGTCCTAAAGCCGATAAAATAAATATTTTGGCTGATTACTTTAACGTACCGCTTACTTATTTCATTGAGTAGTGTAGCAAAAACACTGTCCTATAAATGGGACTTGTGTGACCGATGTGTGGTAAATAATGCAAGGAGGAAATGAAGATGGAAGTTATAAACGAAGAACTTAGGATTTACCGGATCCGTCCTGAGGAAATGACTATAGGACAGATTAGAAGACATTTCTCAAACTTTTCAGATGACTGTCTGGTGGGACATTTTTCAGTTTATTACGATTTTAAAAAAGATATTGTTTTCTTTGGAACGGAGGCAGACAAACAGCTGGAAGATTTCTGCATAAGAATGTTAGGCAACATGGAACAGGCGAAAGAAGTTCTTCCCAATTATAGGAAATACGCTAAATCAGCATGGCTTATGGAAGTATCGGCTGTCTTACTGAATTGTATTACTGAAAGGCTTTCAAAAAAACATGTGTCTAAGCCTGTAAAGAATCCGGATTCTAAATTTATCAACATAGCAGATGATATTTTTCAGATTTCAAAAATTGTTTCTGTTCGTCGCAGGGATGAGGGAAGCAGATGTTACATCGAAGTTTTTATTACGAACAGAAAGGCTTCTATCAGAAAGGAGTTCCCATCAAAGAGAATTAGAGATGCTGAGTATGATGGGATAATTTCCATTCTTCAGAATGCTGCTTAAGGAAGAAGGAGGTGAGAACATCATGTCATGTATTGAAGAGCGGATTTCCAGTCTGGAAGATAAAGTGGCGGAGCTGAATGGAATCATAGACACTCTTCTGTCTGGCCGGAATGAGAAATGGGAGACCCCGGCTCAGGTTGCGGAACTTCTGCACTGCTCCGTCAACAACATATACGTCAAGATCCGCAAAGGTGAGATTTTTGCTGACCGGAGCACGGGGCGGCCGAGAATCCCCATGTCACAATTTAAGCAGCCAATAGGGCAGCTGGAGAAAAAAGTAGAACATACACAAGGAAATGAAAATCTGCGGAAGCTGATTTTCGGGAAGGATGGCAATTTATGACGAATGCATACAAAATTTTTATGACAAAGTCCTATGAGGTTGCTCATTTATTGGGAGAAGTACACAAGGACAAACTGGGGAAGGACGGCATTACATCAGTGAAAACTGGCGCGGCCAATGAAAGATGCGCTTTTATTCCTCAAATTTATTACGGCTCAGATTACTTTTATTGTGCCGTGGTAAGGGAATCTGATAGGCCGGATTACGAGCTTATTTTTGGATAGGGAGAGAAATCATGAAAAAATCAGAACGCCTGGAACTGGAGAATAAGGTTCTCAAAAACATGCTGGAAAACATCCAGTGCGAGATTGAACAGTATTATCAGAAGGATTGCGAAGACCGTTTTGAACCGCATTATCTTATAGGGCGTATTCAAGGGATTACCGGCAGCTTCGACGGAAGGATGGAACATGCCGCAATGTTTGGCTACCTGGAATACAGTCCGGTTAGAAAAGGAAATGGCCCTGTTGCTGGGGAGCAAAACGGGGCCAAAAAATAAATAATCTCAAGTGCATTATAGCACGGAATAGGAGTTTTGAAAATGGAAATGTGTGAAGCAGCAAAGAAAATTTTAGATACCCCGGCCAAAGTTGCGTATTATCGGGCGCCTGGGGATACATCCGGAAAAATAGAATCGGATGCCGACCATGTGTCTCTCTGCGTGGCAGCTGAGGATATCATGCTTGAAGCCTGCCTGCGCATGAGCCGTGGTGACATAGCCATAGCCAATAAGACTATGCGGGAAATAACCAAACATGTGCGGAGCAACCTTCTGCAGCTGAACAATATCAAAAAATGACCGGGGGGGGGTAAAAACTTATGTGTGAAAGAGTTAAGCTTACACCCCTTACCCCGGAAGAAAAGGCCTTCGCAGAAGAGAACCATAGCGTCCTGGTCTGGTATCTGAATACCCATAACCTGGACAGGTCAGAGTTTTACGATGTGGCCGCTATGGGATATCTGCAGGCTGTGAAAAAATGGTTCGCCCGGCCAGAGCTACGGAAATGGGCTTTTTCTACAATAGCCGGACAATCAATGCGCCGCTGTATAGGTCATGAGCGGCAGAAACAGTCCGAGTTGCCGACTGTGAGCCTGGACGAAGCGGTTCCTGGAACCGATGGGCTGACCTATGGGGATACGATAACTTATAAAAATTTAATTTATGGAGGATATGACATGAATATCAGTTATAACGTAAAAATACCGGAGCGGAAGAGGTTCGGTGTAAAAAGTGATGAAGTAAAGGCATTTGATTCCTTTATGGAATCTAAAATGAAGAACATGTGCATTGAATACGATTCTGATGAGGAAGCAAAGAAAAAGGCGGCTGTCCTGCAGACATACCGGAGAAGCCTTCCGAACAAAGATGAGTTTGAAGTGTTCAAGCAGGATAAAAGCATTTATGTTGTGAGAAAACAGATGGGGAGGAAATAAAGATGCTTGAAGTTAAAATTTATGAGGATGGTGCTTTAATTAAGCAGATGGAAGGGCAGGCAGTTTTTTCTATGGCTGTATTATCCGATGATGAGTATGAACAAGTTAAAACTACGGCATGGGGGACGATGACCAGGGATGATTTTTATAACGCTTTGGCGTCATCCTGCGCACAGCAAATAATTGACCATCATGATTCTTTGGAGGATGGTATGAATGCGATTGCGTGGTTCATGCTCATGGTACAGCGATATGGCTCTCAGTATCTGGCAGAAAAATATGCGGAAATGGAGGAAGCAGAATATGGAAGCACTGAAAATTAATCAGTTGGAAGTTGAAAATGTAAAGCGTATTAAGGCGGTAAAGGTGGAGCCGACAGTCAATGGCCTAACTATCATTGGCGGCAATAATAATCAGGGAAAGACCTCTGTACTGGATGCTATTGCCTGGGCGCTGGGAGGGGACCGTTACCGGCCCTCCCAGGCTACAAGAGAAGGTTCCACGATTCCTCCCAACTTGCATATTGTTATGAGCAACGGGCTGATAGTGGATCGTAAGGGCAAAAACAGTGACCTTAAGGTAACGGATCCTTCCGGAAAGAAGGGCGGGCAGCAGCTCCTGAATGAGTTCGTGAACCAACTGGCCCTGGACCTGCCGAAGTTCATGGAAGCATCCGGGAAAGAAAAGGCGGATATCCTGCTGCAGATTATTGGTATTGGTGATCAGCTTCACGCACTGGAACAGCAGGAGACTGACCAGTATAACCGGCGCCGTGCAATCGGCCAGATTGCAGACCAGAAGGAAAAGTTTGCAAAGGAGCAGCCTTATTATCCGGATGCTCCGAAGGATATCGTTTCTGCAACAGAGCTGATTAAGCGTCAGCAGGATATCCTGGCAAAGAATGGGGAAAACCAGAGGAAGCGTGAACGCCTGCACCAGCTGGAGCAGGAGAGCCAGAAGATTAATGAGGAACTGGAAGCACTTCTGAAACGGCAGGAACAGGTTCAGGCAGACCTTGAAACGGCCCGGAAGTCAGCGGCTGACCTGCAGGACGAGTCCACGGCAGAACTGGAAGCCAGCATTACCAACATAGAGGAAATTAACCGTAAAGTCCGTGCCAACCTTGACAAGGACAAAGCGGAGGACGATGCCAGGGAATACCGCAGGCAGTATGACGGCCTTACGAAAGAGCTGGAGGATACCCGGCAGAAAAAAGCAGACCTGCTCACGAATGCTCCCCTTCCCCTCCCGGAGCTTTCCGTACAAGATGGGAACCTGGTATACAAGGGGCAACAGTGGGATAACATGTCCGGTTCCGATCGCCTGAAAGTTGCAACAGCCATTGTACGAAAATTGAATCCGAAGTGCGGCTTCGTACTCTTGGATAAATTAGAGCAAATGGACCTGGGGACACTGCAGGAGTTCGGTGCCTGGCTGGAAGCAGAAGGATTACAGGCCATAGCAACCCGGGTGAGTACCGGGAATGAATGCAGCATTATCATTGAGGATGGGTATGTGGCAGGACAGGAGCATCCTGAACAGCCGGAGAAAAAAACATGGAAGGCAGGTGCATTTTAATTATGAAAATTATCAAAGGGAAAATACCATGTGCAAAAAAAGTTGTGATCTATGGCCCAGAAGGAATTGGAAAGAGTACTTTTGCATCCAAGTTCCCGAACCCTCTTTTTATTGATACCGAGGGGAGTACAAAGGATATGGATGTGGCGCGGACTCCTACGCCGTCATCCTGGGCCATGCTCAAAGAACAGATTGACTATGTGGTATCTCATCCGGATATCTGCCGCACTCTGGTAATTGATACGGCGGACTGGGCAGAGCAGATGTGCGTAGAGGATATCTGTTCGCGCCACCAGAAGCATGGAATTGAAGATTTCGGGTACGGAAACGGCTATGTCTATGTCAAGGAAGAGTTTGGCCGCTTCCTGAACCGTCTGGAAGATGTAATTTCAAAAGGGATTAACGTTGTGCTTACCGCTCACGCACAGCTGCGTAAATTTGAGCAGCCGGACGAATTGGGAGCCTATGACCGGTATGAAATGAAGCTGGGCAAAAAGACGGCTTCCCAGACGACTCCCCTGGTAAAGGAATGGGCGGATATGGTGCTGTTTGCCAATTACAAGACCTATTCCATAGCTACGGATAAGGACGGAAAGAAACATAAGGCCCAGGGAGGCAGGCGGGTAATGTATACACAACATCATCCCTGCTGGGATGCCAAGAACCGGTATGGCCTGCCGGAGGAGGTAGATTTTGATTACGCCGTGATTGCTCCCATCATTGAGCAATCCGGTGTTGCACCGGTGCAACCTACAATGCCGGCACCGGGAAAGAAAACAGAGATTCCTGTTACTGTGGCAGCCGTTCAGATGTCAATTCCGGGAACAGAGACTACCAAGGCAACTATTCCGCCTGCAGAGCCGGAACCTGTCAAACCGGAAACCCCGCCGCCGATGAACCCGCCTACAGATGCGGGGCCTGCTGAGAAACTGGATGAACGTATCCCGAAAGCCTTGCGTGACCTCATGGAAGCCAACAGCGTAGGTGAATGGGACCTGCAGGAAGTGGTTGCAGACCGGGGATATTATCCCTCGGATACCCTTATCTGGAATTACGATCCTGATTTTATCAGCGGCGTGCTGGTTGCGGCGTGGGATCAGGTGTTTGCAATGATTCAGGAAATGCGGGAAAAAGCTGAAATACCATTTAATTAAGGAGGATTTAACAAAGTATGTATGAAGAAAGAGAACTGCAGTGGGATGATGTCATCGAAAAAGAGGGCAGCGAGTTTGCAACCCTTCCGGAAGGTGATTATACATTCATGGTGGAAAGTTTTGAACGTGGAAGATTCACACCAAAAGAAGGCAACAAGCTTCCAGCCTGTAATATGGCAACCCTGAAACTGAGAATTGATACACCAGAAGGAGCGGCTTATATTAATCATCAACTGTATTTACATACAAAGATGGAAAGCCGCTTATCAGAGTTTTTTGCATCAATTGGACAGAAAAAGAAGGGTGAAGCATTAAAAATGAATTGGAATGCAGTGCCTGGCTCAACTGGTAGAGCGCATATTACTCTGGATCCGGACAAAACGGATCCGAACAAAAAATTCAATCATATTAAAAACTTTTATCCGAAGGAGGATAAACCCAAATTTAAGGCAGGTGCATTTTAATTATGGAACTCAGGCCGTATCAAATAGAAGCAAAAAACAGCATATTTGAGGAATGGGACAAGGGCGTCAACAAGACGCTCCTGGTCCTTCCTACCGGTTGCGGAAAAACTATTGTTTTTGCCAAGGTAACAGAGGACTGCGTGAGGCGTGGAGATAGAGTTTTAATCCTGGCTCACCGTGGGGAATTACTGGACCAGGCTGCCGACAAGATAAAGACGGCTACAGGCCTGGGATGTGCTACGGAAAAGGCAGAAGAAACTTGCCTGGGAAGCTGGTACAGAATAACAGTAGGATCCGTGCAAACCTTGATGCGTGAAAAGAGGCTAGGACAGTTCCCATCTGATTATTTTAAAATCATCATAATTGATGAAGCTCACCACTGCATATCTGACAGCTATCAGCGTGTACTGCAGCATTTTCCGGACGCGAAGGTGCTGGGTGTAACTGCCACTCCTGACCGTGGGGATATGCGAAATCTGGGGGAATATTTTGACAGCCTGGCCTACGAATATACACTCCCAAAGGCGATTAAGTCCGGTTATCTGTCTCCAATCAAGGCGCTGACCCTGCCGCTTAAGATTGACATGAGTGGTGTCGGGATACAGGCTGGAGATTTCAAGGCCGGTGATATTGGTACAGCGTTGGATCCTTATCTTCACAGCATTGCCGATGAAATGGCAAAGTACTGCAAAGACCGGAAAACAGTAGTATTCCTGCCGCTGGTAAAGACCAGCCAGAAGTTCCGGGATATCTTATGCAGCAAGGGATTTAAGGCTGCCGAAGTCAACGGGGAGAGTCAGAACAGGGCGGAGATACTGGCAGATTTTGACGCCGGGAAGTATAACGTCCTCTGCAATTCTATGCTGCTTACGGAGGGCTGGGACTGCCCATCGGTAGACTGCATTGTGGTTCTGCGGCCAACGAAGGTGCGCAGCCTGTACAGCCAGATGGTGGGACGTGGAACTCGGTTATGTCCAGGAAAGGATCACCTCTTATTATTGGACTTCCTATGGATGACAGAACGGCATGAACTGTGTCATCCGGCAGACCTTATCTGCACAGACGAGGAAGTATCAAAGCAGATGACGGCAAACCTGGAGGATGCCGGATGTCCTATAGACCTGGAGGAAGCAGAGAAAACTGCCGCTGAGGATGTAGTGGCCCAGCGTGAAGAAGCCCTTGCAAAGCAGCTGGCAGAAATGAAGCGCAGAAAGAAGAAACTGGTGGATCCGCTGCAGTTTGAAATGAGCATCCAGGCGGAGGACCTGGCCGGATACGTTCCCGCTTTTGGATGGGAAATGGCACCACCTTCGGACAAACAGAAGGCGACTCTGGAAAAGCTGGGAATTATGCCGGATGAAATAGACAACGCCGGCAAGGCTACAAAGCTGCTGGATAGATTGGATAAGCGCCGGCAGGAAGGATTGACCACTCCGAAGCAGATTCGATTCCTGGAGAATCGTGGTTTCCAGCATGTGGGCACCTGGAGCTTTGAAGCAGCAAAAAGCATGATAGACCGGATAGCTGCCAGTGGATGGCATACACCAAGAGGCATAAATCCTCAGGAATATGTACCCGGTAAGGAGTAAGCATGACAGATGGATTTGACATATTAGAAGTAATGGAACATATAGACCCTTCCCGACTGGATTATCAGGAATGGGTAAATGTTGGTATGGCCCTGAAAGAAGAGGGCCATACCGCAGCGGACTGGGATGCATGGAGCCAGCGCGACGTCAGCCGGTATCATCCCGGGGAATGCTTCCGGAAATGGGATTCCTTCCGGGGAGCTTTATCACCAGTTACAGGTGGAACCATTGTACAGATGGCAAAGGACCAGGGATGGCAGCCCGAAGTTGGGCATGAGCTGGACTGGGACGATACCATATCCGATGAAAGAATAGTGGTTGATAAAAACTGGATTGAAGGACAGGAAGTCGAAGAGCCAAAAGAATGGGATCCAACCGCGCAGCTGATTAAATATCTGGAAACCTTATTTGAAGCTGGCGAAAATGTTGGCTATGTTACGGCAAGTTGGGAGAAGGACGGGAAGTATCTGCCAACACAGGGGAACTGGGACCGTACAGCGGGAGAACTTATTGAGCAGCTTTCAAAGTGTGGAGGCGATATCGGCAGTGTTCTGGGAGATTACAAGCCAGATGTCGGAGCCTGGATCCGTTTCAACCCGCTGGATGGCAGGGGCTGTAAAAATGAAAACGTGACGGAGTATCGATACGCTCTTGTGGAGTCCGATTCGACCGACCTGGCAAAACAGAATGCCATTATACGTGAAATGGAGCTGCCGGTAGCCTGCCTGGTGCATTCCGGGAAAAAGAGTATCCACGCTATTGTGCGTGTGGATGCTGCCAACTACGATGAATACCGGAAGCGCGTCAACTATCTATACGAGGTCTGCAAGAAAAACGGCCTGGAGATTGATACGCAGAACCGGAACCCTTCCCGACTGTCACGGATGCCCGGTGTTATGCGGAATGGCAGAAAGCAGTTCCTGATTGACACCAATATAGGGAAATCATCCTGGAATGAATGGTATGAATGGATAGAGAGTGTCAACGATGACCTTCCGGACCCGGAAAGCCTGCAGGGCGTATGGGACAACCTCCCGGAGCTGGCCCCATGCCTGATTAATGGCGTGCTGCGACAGGGGCATAAGATGTTAATTGCAGGGCCGTCAAAGGCGGGAAAATCTTTCCTATTAATAGAAATGTGCATTGCTATAGCAGAAGGCCGTCCATGGCTCGGCTGGCCGTGCACACAGGGGCGTGTGATGTATGTGAACCTGGAGCTTGACCGGGCCAGCTGCCTGCACCGTTTTAAGGATGTGTACCAAGCACTGGGCTGGGAACCGCGGAACCTTGACAACATAGATATCTGGAACCTACGTGGCAAGTCCGTACCGATGGACAAGCTGGCGCCGAAACTCATCCGGAGAGCCGCAAAGAAAGATTACATTGCCATTATCATTGACCCTATTTACAAGGTCATTACCGGCGATGAAAACAGTGCTGACCAGATGGCAGCCTTCTGCAACCAGTTTGACAAGATATGCACGGAGCTGGGAACGGCGGTTATATATTGCCACCATCACAGCAAGGGAGCCCAGGGAGGGAAGCGGTCCATGGATAGAGCATCCGGTTCCGGGGTGTTTGCTCGTGACCCGGATGCATTGCTTGATCTGATAGAGCTTGATGTGACGCCAGAACTGATGGCGCAGCAGGAAAGTGCCATGGTATGCAATACATGCATCCGATACCTGAATAGTCTCTTTGATGACTGGGAAGACGATGTTTCCCAGGACGATATGCTCAGTTATGTACAGATGCTGGCGTATTGTAAGAAAAAGCTGTCTGCGGGGCAGTACAGCACGCTGAATGCCCTTGTGGAGGCCGCTGCTAAGAAAGTCAAGGCATTGACGGCCTGGCGAATAGATGGCACGCTCCGTGAGTTCCCGAAGTTCGCGCCGGTAAACCTGTGGTTTGATTATCCCGTGCACCGGCCAGACAAGAGCGGCGTGCTGAAAGATATCCTGCCAGACGCTGAGAAGGCCCCCTGGCAGCGCGGGGCTGATAAAAACAAGAAAAACGCCAAAGAAAGAAAAAGTGAACGGAAAAAGGCGTTTGAAATGGCTCTTGAGGCAAGCAATTTTGGTGAGTCACCTTCTATTACTGACCTTGCAAATTACCTGGGGATTTCTGAACGCACAGCTCGTGACAGGGTAAAAGAGTTCGGTGGGTACGTAATTGAGGACGGATATGTTAAAAAAAGCGATTGCGGGGAAGACATAAATTCAGACATCCCCGCGAAAGACGATAAGTGCGGGGAAAACTGAATTAAAGACAACCCCGCAAAAAGAATCAAAAATAAGATATTTGCGGGGAACACACAAATTAAGTCTTTCCCGCAATCAAAAAGTTTGGCGGGGAAGACACTATATAAATATATAACTTTTTCCCCCGCAAGCGTGGTCACGGGGGTAGGAAAGGACGGGCTACCGCATAAGCCCGCCCGTTCCCTTCCCCCTCCCCGTGACAAGGCGAATTTAAAAAGACAAAATAATTTCATACGTTAAAAATTTAGAGAGGTAAAGTATATGAAACATGAGATTAATCTGTGTTATACATGTGACTGTTGGGATGAAGATATGGGATGCGTCATGCCAGCAATTGATAAGAATTATGCCTGCCCATTGGAACAGAGGTCAATAATACAGTTCTTTATGGCAATGGATCCCCCTACAGTAACCCATCAGGAAAAGCAGGTGCATGTGGTAAATGGCAAACCGGTACTTTACGAACCCGCAGAACTGAAAGCTGCCAGGGCGAAACTAAAAGCTCATCTTGTGCAGCACCGGCCGGAACGGAAGTATACAAAACCGGTGGAGCTTGTGACAAAGTGGTGCTTCCCGCGGGGCAAGCATGGGAATGGAGTGTACCGGAGCACAAAGCCGGATACCGACAATCTGCAGAAGCTCCTGAAAGACTGTATGACGGATGCGCAGTTCTGGACGGACGACGCTCTGGTCTGCCGGGAGATTACGGAAAAGTTCTGGGCGGAAGTGCCTGGGATCTACATCCGGATTGAGGAGCTGCCATGAAAATAATATGGGAATTGTTTACCGATGTGTGGCACCTGGCCCGGAAGTATGAGTTCCGGAAGCTCACGGATGCTGAATGGGAACAGTTCAAGGCACGCGGGGAAGAGTTGCTGGTAAAATACCGAAAGCACGGGCCAGACGTTGAAATGCTGTACCGGGATATCTTCCGGGCAGCACAAGCGTTTTATGAAAGGAGAAACCATGAAGATACAGAAAACAATATGTGACCGCTGTGGACGTGAAATACAGGATAAGTATAGCTATATAATATGTCCTCAGGCTGTTGATATAAAGAGCAAGGACATTCTTCCGTCTCAGCTCTACGGACCGGAAAGGGACAGAGATTACTGCGAGGACTGCATACAGGCGCTTATGGAGTTCTTGCATGAAGGATTTTAAGGGAGGAGCAATGATGAAATATATAAAAAGTATAACACCTATAATGGGAACCTTGCAGGTTGTGTGGTCTGACGGACATATAGACGGATATGACATGTTGGATTTGGGGTGTGATTGGTTCCGAATGAGTAATGACTGTTTCTATGAGGTATATGGATTTAATTTTAATCCACATAATTATCCAGGACTATATGAGCGATGCAGGGATATTGTATATCCTAAAAAAGTTTAACTGAGGATTTAAAGGGGAAAAAATGGTAAAAGGAAAAGCAAAGTTAATATTTGGAACTGGGGATATTATGATGACACCTGTTCTTCACAGCGAAAATGACATCCCACAATATGGTATGTTGGCATTTAAAACAACCGAACCACATGAAATAGGTTCATATACAGGGAATGACAAGGGATATATGTTGTCAAATGCAGATACATTGATGGTATTTCACAAGGTGGAAAGCATTGACGCTTGTATAGAGAGGCTTAATACACTTAAAGAAATGATGCTTGGAAGCACAGATGATGTGATTGAATTAGATGCTGTAGAAACAGAGGATAATTTTATCATCTAAATGAGGATTTAAAGGAGGTATAAAGTGAAAGTATTAGATGCCATGAGACAGATTGAACATATTGATAATGAAGTGAAGAATTTACAGAAATTCTGCCTACTTTCCCCAGAAGCCAGAGAACGAATAGCTGACGAAGTTGGCCTGAACAGTAATTTAGAAACGCTGGTTAATGTTAGTGTAAATGCTATGCTTTCGTGGAAGACAACACTTAAAGAAAAAATTCATAATGCTGAGTTAAACTGAAATTTACTGGAGGTAAATCATGAATGAATTCTTAAGTTTTTTCGATGACATAGTGGATGCATATCCGATGCATTTAGAAATCTATTTTTCAAAAATAACGGATTGGTGCATTCATGTTTATAAAAAAGGCTGCGGGGAAAATGGTGAGAATTTAGAAATAGTGAATGCACAAAGCGGTGATATAGAACTGTGTTTTGCTGAAGCGCAAGTTTCTCTAAAAAACTGGTTATCAAAAAACGAAGGCGGTTATTAAACTTCTGCGAAGAAAGAAGGCATGCTATGAAATATGCAGAAGGTTGCCAGTGTCCTTCCTGCGGTAGCACCGATAGCAAAGTAATTGACATCCGGTACCGGCCGAGCCTCAAGCGCGAGGTTCGACGCCGGCGGTGTAAGGCTTGTGGGGAGCGCTGGAACACGGTGGAGATAAGATTAAAGGAGCATAGGAATGATTAAAACAATAGTAGTTATAGGCTGCTGCATTATCGCAGCGGGGTACATACTGGCCGTAGCCGCTTGCATTAAGATGCGGCACGAGGACCAGATGCTGGATTAATGTTTTTTTGGGTACAGGGCTATAAAAAATGAGTCCTGTACCCAGGGCCGCCACCCTTATCAGACACAGAACCCATGTTCGAATTGCAAATTTATTGTATCACCTCATGCGCGCGAGGTCAATAAGAATTTCCAGAAAATTGAAATAGTAGAACATGAAAATAGCGGTGGGACACCCGCCAAGATGACACCCACCGCTTGATAGCTTAAGAGTATTATACCATTCAGGGGCCTCTTAAGCAAGATAAGGGAGGCATTTATATGATGACAAGGAAAGAGCAGGTTATTAATGATGTGCTTATGGCAATGCGCGTACATCTTACTGCACAGATGATGTCCATTCTTCAGGACGTTTTGACGCAAGCATTTTATGGAGTAGAGGTTGTAGAGGAGCAGACGGCGCTTGCAACTCAGGATATGACCAACGATTACATCATTGCGCTATTCAATACCAAAAAAGCTCCAAAGCTGTCAGAGCGGACGGCGGAGCAGTACTTACGGCATATTAACCTGTTGATTGATATGGTTCATAAGCCATTAACGCAGGTCACGGAGAATGATGTCGAATACTTTTTGATGAAATATCGGAAAAAGGGTAATACCAGCCGAACAATTAATAACTGCAAAAGATTTATTTCAGCCTTCTTTACCTGGATGCGGAAGGCAAAATTAATCACGGAAAATCCGTGTGAAAATATTGACCGGTTCAAGGAAACGCGGAAGCCTATAGAACATCTGGAGCCGGAGCAGTGGGAGCAGCTTAAGACCGGATGCAATAGCATCAGAGATCGGGCATTGTTTGAATTTTTACGGTGTACAGCTATGCGTGACGGCGAGGTGCCGGCAGTCCGAGTCTGTGACGTGGATTGGTACGACGGCAAGATTGTGATTTTCGGCCATAAAACGGACAGATATCGGCTGGTATGTATCGACCGTGTGGCAAAGGAGTATCTGCTTAAATACCTCCAGGAGAGAGGTATCAATCAGAGCAGTCGGGAGCCTTTATTTATTGCCCGGGGAACACATAATGCTTTAAAACGTACCGGAATATACAGTGCAGTTAAGAGTATTTCAGCACGGGCAAAAATGGATATCAACGTATACCCTCATCTTATTCGCAAGACCACCGCCACCAACATAATCAAGCGTGGTGGGGATTCTGAAAAGGCTGGGGACTATCTGGGGCACGTTGATCAGAATACAGCTAATCAATATTACACTTACAAAAGTGATGATTATATTATAAATATTTTCCGGTCCTACGTGGCCGCAGTATAGGAGGTAAAGAAAGTTAATGGATAAACAGATTCTGCAGGATTATATTGACGCCTGCGAGTTAATCAAAGAGACGGAGCAGGATATCCAGCGGTTACAGCGTAAAAAGAAAACGGTCATACAGACTAACGTGAAAGGAAGCAACCCTGAATTTCCCTATCAGGAGCAGCACTTCAAAATTCATGGAACAGCATTCACTTATACCGAGGATGGGAAATTAAGGTGGGAGGAAAAACTTCTGGAGGAACAAAAGGCTGCAGCAGAAGAGAAAAAACGCCTGGTAGAAGAATGGATGCTGACTGTACCGGCTAGGATGCAGCGGATCATTCGGTTCAAGTTCTTTCAGAAGAAATCATGGGAAGAAGTGGCAATGCAGATGAAAGGAAAAAATACTGAAAATGGCTTGAAAAAGGAATTTGAACGTTTTATGAAAGAAAATTAATGTTTGTCACGAATGTCACACATGTCACGAAAAAATCTTGTATAGTATAGACTGAGAGAAGTGAAAAGAGCTTCTTTCCCTCCCATAAATGTATCCCCTACAAGAGACACCTGGCTGCTGAGACAACGGCTGGGTGTCTCTTTGCGTTGAATATAAAATTGCCAGATAGGAAGGTGAGGTGATGGCAAACTATGAAAACATAAAAGACGCAAATTCGAAACGAACTCCGAGCGAACGCCGAGAAATCGCCAGAATTGCTGGTAAAGCATCTGGAAAGGCAAGACGCCGAAAAGCTAACATGAGGGAGACTGCCAACCGCCTTTTGACGATGGTGGGTGAAGTGGAAGGACTATCAGATATCCTCCGGGCAGACGGTGGAGAAAGCACGTATGAAGAAATCATAACTATGGCAATGATCCAAAAGGCTGCTATGGGAGATGTAAAGGCTTATGAAGCCCTGAAGTCTACGGTAGGTCAAACAGATAAGTCGGAGGTGGATTTGGCGGAGCAACAGGCGAAGATTCAATATATGCAAGCTCAAGCCGAAAAAGTGAAGAAACAAGAAATGACTGATCAATCCATAGAGATGAAGGACCCCCATGATGTGATTATCCCGGAATTCTGGGAACTGTTGGATGATACAGAGCATGAGCATCAAATTGTGACATCTGGGCGTGCCGGTACAAAATCCAGTTATTCTGGAATCTTAGGAATTAGTACGATTGTAAATGATGAGCCTGCAGCGGTAGTTGTTCTTCGTAAGCGCCACAATAAACTTCGAAAGACGGTATACAAAGAGATGATCCGGGCGATCGGGCGCCTGGGACTGGATAAAAATGATTTTGATATTGGGGTTTCCCCGATGGAGATCCGGCACAAGCGGACCGGCAATGTAATCTACTTTTCTGGTTCAGACAGTATCGATGACACAAAAGGTATCATTGATGAGAGTAAGCCTATTCGGTTGGTTATCCTGGATGAGCTGACAGAGTTCTTCGATGTTGGTGAGGGAGAGGAAGAACTGACCAATATTGAAGCAACCTTTGTCCGTGGAAATGATACCGGTTTCCGCATGGTTTATCTGTACAATCCACCAAAGAATCCGAATGCACCGGTAAATGTCTGGTGTAAAAAGATGGAGCTTCGTCCGGATGCGATCCACAAGCATGTAGATTACCGGGATGTGCCGGTGAACTGGATCGGTAAAAAACTGATCGAGTCTGCTGAATTGCTGAAGGAAACAGATTTCAAGCTGTATCGCTGGGTGTGGCTGGGCGAGTGTATCGGTGTAGATGATTTGATTTATTATATGTTTAATAAGAATCATCGGAAAGAGCCGGAAGCAACACATTACAAACTGATTGGAATTGGCGTGGATTACGGACAACAGAATGCTACCACATTTCAGGCAGGCGGTCTGAATATAAATAAAGGTCGGCTAGAAGGTTTGGATGAGTATTATCATTCTGGTCGGGATACCGGAAAACAGAAAAGTCCTTCAGATTATGCAAGGGACTTTATAGAGTTTACAGATATGCTGCATGAAAAGTATTCGTGCAGTATTTTTTATGCATACATAGATCCGTCGGCAGCTGGTCTGGCAGAAGAAATTAAGCGTTTGGCAGTGCAGGGACTGCATTATAATATTGCGATTAAACCAGCGGAAAATGACGTTGCTCTGGGGATCCAGCGTGTGCAGAAATGTTTTACTTATAATGCGGTTACAGTATCAGAGAATCAGGAAAATCTGATTCGAGAGCTGGGAACTTATGAATATGATCCAAAGTCCATTGAAGCGGGCAAAGAGAAACCTATGAAGGTGGATGACCATTGTGTGACAGGGGATACGTTAATTGATACTGTAGATGGGCAAATTCCAATAAAAGATCTAGTGGGTAAGACAGGAGATGTACTCTGTTATGATGTAAAAAGGAGAAAACAATCAATTTCAAAATTCTATAATGTCCGAATGACACAAAGAAACGCAGAGGTTTATGAAGTTAGATTAGAGAATGGAAAAGCAATCAAAGCAACGGCAGAACATAGGTTTTATACGCAACGTGGCTGGGTCAGACTGAGAGATTTGACTGCAAATGATAAGATTTTAAAAATTTCCACTTGATTTGTTGCATGTAACATGATAAAATTGTTACATGTAACAGGGAGGTGAGAAAAGTAAAAGATAATAGTAGGGCTGAATATTTCAAAGAGCGCAGAGATAAGTTTAAAGCTTTTCATGTCGAAGTGGAAAAGAAAACAATGGAACAGTTTGAGATGAAATTAAAAGAAAAAAAACAAACAAAAAAGGAATGGCTTGATGAAAAAATCAGTGAAGAATTAAAAAAATAAGAGCAAGCGGTCAACTTGGCGGTAGACGCT
>ERZ780150.1065-NODE-1065-length-19745-cov-4.916912_pt1 | contig 19745 bp, 20 predicted proteins | sample MGYA00511019_ERZ780150 | MGnify/ENA primary metagenome ERZ780150 (study PRJEB29588, sample SAMEA2151633) | human gut metagenome | biome: human gut; feature: human-associated habitat; material: faeces | place: Denmark | collected 2008/2010 ...
TGAGGAGCTTTTAAAATTAATAGAAAAATTAAAAAAGAATACTACATTAGCTGACAGGCAGAAACTTGAAAAACTTATACGCAAAGAACTTTTTCACTATAATGAAATCAACTTTGACTGTCAGAGTATTATAGATAATATATGGAAAATTACTGACTGTATAGAAAACAGAAACATTATTACCATTACATATCTGAAAATGAACAGAGAGAAAGTTAAACGAAAAATCAAACCTGTCTCAATTATTTTCAGTGAATTTTATTTTTATCTTATTGCCTATAAATGTGAAACCGACACACCTAATACTCCAATATATTTCAGAATCGACAGAATTATTGATACAATTGTTCACAGAGAGCAGTATCAGCTTACAAAAGAGCAAAATGTAGATGAAGGACTCCTCCGAGAAAAAAGTCAGTTCATGTGGCCCGGACCGACACGCAGAATACGCTTTGAATTTACAGGTCCATCTGAACAGGCTATTCTTGACAGAATTCCAACTGCTAAAACCATCGAACGCAAAAATGGCAAATTAATCATAGAAGCAGAAGTTTTCGGTTCCGGCATAAAAATGTTTTTGCTCAGCCAGGGAGCATGGGTCAAAGTACTCGGACCAGATGAATTCGTACTTGAAATGAAAGAGGAAATAGATAAAATGAGGGCCTTATACTAAGCACTGTTATGAGGTTTCGGGGCAAAATTACTTTTGCCCCGGACAACACTCTACAGATTCTTATTTATATACCCGCATTTGTGCGGACCATTTTTAAGTTAGCAACCACCAGTTTTAATCTTACATTATACCATACATTTTAACATATGTCAGTAATTTTATATTGTAGACATAACTCATTTTTCACCTTCAATTTCTGTTAATTTCTGCATCGTCTTTTTTCAGCATATTTTCAGTATACTTTGATATTTCAGAAACCAGTTTGTCTATTTCTACAGGTTTTGCAATGTGTCCATTCATGCCGGCATCAATTGCCCTTTTCTGGTCTTCTGCAAAGGCATTTGCTGTCATGGCAATGATCGGTATCACTTTTGCATCCTCTCTGTCCAGAGAGCGGATCATTTTTGCTGCTTCATATCCATTCATGACAGGCATCATAATATCCATAAGAATAACATCAAATTCTCCAGGTCTGCTTTTTCTGAATATGTCAACAGCCTCCTGTCCATTCCATGCTTTTGTCACCACAGTGCCTTCATTCTGAAGCACAAATTCTGCAATCTCCATATTCAGCTCATTATCCTCTGTCAGAAGAACATGGAGTCCATGGATAGAAGTTTCTGTTTTTTCTTCCGTTTCAGTCCTGTCCTTCATATCTGCATCAATCTGGAATGGAATCCGGATCACAAATGTAGTCCCTGCGCTTTCTTTACTTTCAAAGGAAATGGTTCCGCTCATTTTTTCCACCAGTTTTTTTGTGATTGGCATTCCCAGCCCTGTTCCGGCGAATTTTGTGCGGCTTCCTGCATGTTCCTGTGCAAATGGTTCAAAAATGCGTTTCTGGAATGCCTCTGCCATTCCGATCCCGGTATCTCTGCAGACAAATTCCAATGTGGTCATTGCTGTCTGTTTCGATGGGATTTCCCGACAGCTGATATAGACATATCCGTTTTCTTTGTTATATTTCACCGCATTAGACAAAATATTCATCAGAATCCGTTTCACATGCACCGGACTTCCAATAAGATTCCAGTGTGTAACTTCTTTCTCTTCCCAAATGATCCGGATATTCTGTTCCGCAGCCATATGTTCGATCACACCCAGTATTTCCTCAAAAATACTGTTCAGATTAAATGGGATTTCTTCCAGAACCACTTCATCTGACTCCAGCTTGCTCATGTCCAGAACCTCGTTTATCAGTTCCAGCAACAGATGAGATGCCTCTTTGATCTTTGCCCTGCATTCCGTCTGTTTCTCCATATTGTCTGCATAATAGTCTGCCACATTGATCATACCGCAGATTCCATTGATCGGTGTCCGGATATCATGGCTCATTCGCTGTAGAAACTCGGTTTTTGCCTCATTGGCTGCTTCTGCTTTTTTTGCTGTTCTCAGAAGTTCTGCTTTATATTTTTCATCTTTTTCCTGTTCCTGTTTCCGGTGTGTCAGATCCGCTCTGTAACCCCAGAAGCAGAATATACCGAATATGAGTAAATAAAGAAAAACGACAGCTGTTACACTTAGCGGCAGGTTACGGAATACTTCCGTATCCGGAAGATAGGCATAAATATAATAATCCCTCTGCTTCAGCATGATTCCGTAACCTCCGGTTCCTTCATTTTTTAAATGAAAAATATGCTGACTGTCTGTATGCTCTTTCATTGCCTGGACAACCTGGTTGCCGGCAGTATCCTGTCCCAGCAGGCTTTCATCGTTGCTGGCAACGATGGTTCCCTTGTCTGCAACAATAATCGTTCCATCTTTCTGAGTACTATATCCATTTAAGAGATTCTGTATTGTCAGGGTATAGTTTCTGACAAATTCCGGAGATGTGTAATAATAAATTGCAACCATACCTGGTGCATCTTTTCTGGCACAGGCTGCAATGTCGATACGTGATCCGTCTTCTCGGTCAATCCGTTCCGAATAAGATCTTTCTTCATATCCGGTAAAATCCATGATAATATCTTTTTGCAGATAATCTGTGATCTCATTGGTCAGAGCCTTATCCATGCTGTATTTGCAGACTGTCTTTCCCTCTGCATCCAGCACAAGGATACCATCCACCCAGAGGGTCTGCAGATTTTCTTTCAGAAACTCCTGGCTTAGCCGGCCGCCGTTTTCTGTTTCCATGTCGATATTCGTACTCATCTGTCTGGCACTTTCAATGGCGCGGAGGAGACTTTTAGATTCCGAAGCTTCATTATAATGGGTGTAGGTGGAACACTGCACTTTGACATAGTTTACAGTTTTCACCATCCTGTTCTCTGCTTCCTTTTTCTCTGCCTGAAAAAAGTAATACAGGGAAGCTGCAGTCACACAGATTCCAAGCAGAATGCCGAATATCCAAAATCGTTTTACTTTTATTCTTCTCCTAATATCCAAGATCATCCACCTCCAGATACTTCTGGGGATCATCCAGATATTTTTTAATGATTTTCAGGGATGTGCCATCCTGACGCATTTCTTCCAGCGTCTGATCCATCTGCTCACAGATTCCTCTGTCATCCTCTTTTGCAAAAGCAACACCTATCCCGACCACCATCAGCGGATCTTCCAGGATACGGAAGCTTGCATCATAATCCTTCATGTACTGGACAATGGATTCCTCATGTGCAGCAACTGCATCTACATATCCTTTTCCCAGAAAAGTATAGATCAGTTCCCTGTGCCCAAGACTGATCAGATTGCCCAGTTTGGGGATCCTTTCATCCGTCCGGTTCAGAAAGATGCCTTCCGGTTTGGTTGTAGACTGGACGGCAAGGTTCTTTCCCTCCAGATCACTTAGTTTATAGATATCACTGCTCTCATTTACAGCAACTACCTGGCGGCTTGCTATGTAGGGTCCTGCCCAGCGGTAATCGTCAAGGCGTCCTTCCATGGAAAAACAGCCCATAATACAGTCAATCTCTCCGCTTTCTACCAGTTCTTTTTTCTTCTCCCAGTTGATCTGGACAACATCCACCTGATAACCCATTCTTTTAAAAGCTTCTGTAGCCAGTTCCACATCAATTCCTGTGGGAATCCCATCTTCATTCAGATAATTGTATGGCGGATAACTGTCACTGCCCAGGGTGATGACGGGCTTTTCCCTTTCTTTTTTAGTGATATTTGTGTTTTTACACCCTGCCAGGGCAGTTGCTAAAATTCCCACAAGCAGAATGCCTGCAATCACCTTTTTCCCTTTCATCTTTTCTCCATTCCTGCTATTCTTTTCTATTTTTTCTCAAATTTAACCGAATCAGGTAAGTCCCCTGCGGAGGTTGCGAATATCCGCTTGAAGACACAAAAAAGTTCCTTGTAAAAAATTTTACAGGAACTTTTTCCATAATGCCCATTTAACATTTACCTTTTTTATTACTGAGGCATGATGCAACCGGCTGGCATGGCCAGATTTCAATCTGACTTTAGCTCCTTCTGGCTTTGCGCTCCGGCTTTTCAACCGGTTTGCCAATAAATGCCATAAAAAATTTTTTTTATTATAGCACTCATACTATATCATGTCTATAAGAAAATATGTTACTGTTCACAGCAACACGCTTCGCGGGATATTGCCAGTGAACAGTAACGAAAATATACCTCTTAACATACAAATCCAGCTTCCCATCAAAACTTAAGAGAAATTTACCGGAATGAAACTCCTTCATCAACCGGCCATGATTTTCTAAGTGCCCCATAGGAGATCAGAAAATTCGCAAGCCATCCGGCCGGTACAGCAAGCCAGACAAATGCAATTCCATAACGCGGTGCAAAAATCAAGGCAACTGACAGCCGAATGGCAAGGTTTACCATATTGGCAATGAGAAACGGCCGCATAATTCCAAGTCCACGAAGAACTCCATCTGTTGCCATCTTAATACCCATAAAAATAAAGAAATATCCCAGCCATTTCATATAATCCCCGGACACCTGATATGCCAAAGCGGTTCCATCTTTTCCAAGGAATAAGGAAGAAATTGGGGTGTGCAGTGTTTCAATGACTATGAAAGCAAGGACTGCGAAACACAGGTCCAACACCAGTGCAGCATGGTATCCTTTTTTGATACGTTCAATTTTCTTTGCTCCAAGATTCTGGGAAACATAGGGCGAAACCGCATTTCCAATGGATACAAATATCAGTGAAAAAACATTCTCTACTCTCATGGTTGCCGCATAACCTGCCAGCGCCTGTGTACCGAAGGGATTTACAACCGCCTGTACGATCATCATACCAATTGACACTGTGGATTGCTGAAGAACCGATGGTACTGCAATACGAAGCATGGAATGTAACTCCTGCCTGTCAAACCAGTTAAAGCGGCTTTTATATCGACGCATCCGGTTAAAGAAAATCAAAAGCGAAAACACTGCGGAAATCCCCTGCGCAATGAGAGTTGCAAGGGCGGCACCGAACACACCCAGCCCTAAACCTGCCACCATCCAAAGATCCATAACAATATTCAAAACAGAAGAAAATATCAAAAGGCCCAACGGAATCTTCGATTCACCGATGGAATTGAACATCGTTGAAAGGATATTGTACATAAACAGAAAGGGAAATCCCACAAAATAAACACGCAGATACAGTACCGCTTCATCCAGTATGTCAGCAGGTGTTTGTAATAAACTCATCATAAAATGAGAAAAAACAAAGCCAAAAACCCCCAGAAGTATACTCAGAATCAGAAAACTGATCAACGATGTTGACACAATTGTTTTCATTTTGCTATAATTCTGAGCTCCAAAATAGCGGCTCACAAGTACACCTGCTCCTACACCGGCTCCCAAAGCCACACAGATGAAAACATTGGTCAAAGCGGCACAGGCTCCAACTGCCGCAAGTGCAGAGGATCCCACAAACTGACCGACGATAATGGAATCAGCCATATTATATACTTGTTGAAAGAAGCTGCCCAGAATCATAGGCATTGCAAAAACAGTCAGTGCTTTAAGAGGGGCATCTGTGATTAAATATTCGTCTTTTGACATTCTCATTTTTCTCCATCAATTCCTGCTTTTTATCCGAAATCACAATTGTATTTTCAAAATGTAAGTTTAAGATTTCGTTACGCAACAATTATATGTAGTTACAGCAAATAAGTCAAGCTGCTGTTTACTTTTAGTAATATAAATGATATGATATTTGATATTGAAAAAAGCTGCTATCAGATGGATATTATTTTATATTATTTTACAGGAGGGAACTTATGTACCTGGACGGTTTAGATGAGCTGGATCAGAAGATTATCCGGCTGCTTATAGAAAACGCACGTATCTCTTACTCTGATATCGGTGAAGAAACCGGTATTTCCAGAGTGGCAGTAAAAGCCCGTATCCAGGCTTTGGAAAAAAGAGGCGTAATCGAAGAATATACAACAATTATTAATCCGCAAAAAATCAGTGGGGCTGTATCATGCTATTTTGAAATTGAAATAAAACCGGAGTACCTGGCGCAGGTGACAGATATATTGTACAAAAATGATACAGTCACACAGATTTACCGTGTCACAGGAAGAGACAGGCTTCATGTACATGCCGTTGCTTCATCTGGTGATGAAATGGAATACTTCCTGCACAATGTCATTGATACACTGCCTGGCATTATCAGCTGCAGTTGCAATATGATCTTATCACGCATTAAAGATATTAAAGGATTACGGCTATAAAAGTCAAAAGCTGCAACCAACCTTGATCCATACAGTCATGTCACCCTGCCAAAGTGAATTAAATATAACGCTCCCAGCCACTTTTTGACTTCAACAGTTTGCTCTTCCTGAAACGCCTCGCAGCTTTTCAAAATAACAATAAAATGCCCATCTCTTCTTACATGAAAGAATACCGTATGAAGTCGGCATCAAATATGCTGTTGCAGGAAGATAAATCTATTTCGGAAATTGCCGCCACTGTGGGATATAAAAGCCAAAGTAAATTTACATCGGCTTTCCGAGATATATTTCAGATATTACCTACTGCATATCAGAAACTATATCGTAATCAATAATTTTAATGCAAAACTGCACCCACAATATCCCTGAGTGCAGTTTTGTATCAATCAATATTCTAATGTTTTTCCATCAAGTGGAATATCAAGAACAAGTATCCTATACAAATGCACTTTCCTCTTTTGCTTTCTGCAAATCTTTTAACACTGTTCCTATATCTCCCAAAATAGCAATTCCCTTATCTTCAATGAATTCCGGCAAAAACTGATATTCTGAATTTACGGAAATATAATATGCATCTTTCAAACTGTTTGTCAGTTCCCAAAACGGTTCCTGTATAAACATCGGTGTCATGCGCCCTACTCCAAGTTCTATCAAGAGAATTTTTCTATCTTTGTTCTTTTGAATGTATTTTGAGATTTTCTCATATTCTTCTTCGTATTTTTTCCCTTGCAGAAAATTCCCATATCCTCTTACCCACGGAAACATTTCCGCACCACAATGAGGGCAGCGAGGAATCAGTTCATCCGGCACCATTGTCCCCTCTCCCATAGCCGCAATCATATCTGCCACAGGTTGTACGGCATCCCATGTTTCATCCTGACAGCACTGGGAACACTGGAAGAAACGATGATCTCCCTGAATCTCACTGACCTTTTCTTCCGGATAAATCTTTACAAACTGTGTATCCTGATTAGTCGTTAAGATATGAAAGTCCTTTCCCTGCAAGATTCTATCCAAATCCAGATATGGCTCTCTGATAGGGGCATTTTGTGTAGTATTTAAAAAGGTTGCCACATATCCCCAGTGTTCATTTCTTGTAGAAAACCGATGCATCATGCCGCTAAAAGCACCTTTGAATCCATACTTATCTGCAAATTTTCCAAAATGCTCACGAAAAGAAGGGGTATCACTATAATAAAAGTCACCACCTCCAGCCGCTGATAAACCGGATGCTCCGCCTACTACAATACACTCTGCCTCCTGCACTCTGCGAACAAATTCCTGAATCTGTTCCTCATAAGGAAGTGGTTTTTGTTTGCTCAACACTACAGCAGTACCGCCGGATGCATAGGTACTATAGTGTCTGGAATAGTTCATTTGTGTTTTCATTACCAAATTTTCATAACAGCTCATTTTTTTCATTCTCCTATCTCACAACTGTAATATCTTTAACCACCTTACTTAGTCTATCCTTCCCTTTCTGATTTCCTTTAACGCTACCGTAAGATTACCATCCACACCGATGGATTTTTCTTTGATTTCTTCTGGAATGTAAATTTCGCCCTTGTTAAATGTGATATATCTTGCCTGTGGTTCTACTGCTGCTAGCTGCATCAAAGGAGCTTTAATCATCTGATTTCTCCAACCAATACCAAATTCCAGAATTACCAGCTTCTTTCCATGTAAATTCTGAATAAATTCTTGATAGTGGGCAGCCTTTTCCTTCCAATTTTTCGTTTCTGTAAACGAGGACATCTCACCCCAATTTACTTCCATATCTCCACCGCATTTTGGACATTTCGGCAGTAACTCTTTGGGTACTCTTCCGTTTACTTCCTCTTCTGTCATGGCGAGAACTGCTTTTTGATTAGGATAGACCTCGTCATGACATCTGTTCTTGCACCGCATCTGGGTTAACTTCCCTTCCATTTCAAAAACACGGTCTGCCTCAAAACCTGCCGGCACAAAATGATCCTCCGCATTGGAAGTTACTACGAAATATTCTTTATCCTTTACTAGTGCATAGATATTTTTCATAATCTCACTCGGCTCATCCTGCATAGCTTTTGCCTTAACAAGTCTGCTTACAAACGCCCACTTTTCTTCTACCTTCATTGGCACTGAAAATCCGTGTAAAACACAACGCAGTCCGTATTTTTCTCTGAAATCTCCCATATTTTCCTGAAACCATGCGTCATCTGCAAAAATATTATATCCCTCTGCGATAGACAAACCATTACTGGCTCCAATCAAAATACCATCTGCTTCTTTGATGATTTGACTTATCTCTTGATATACATTCATCTTCACCACATTTCCTTTCCCGCCAGAAAACTGACTTGTTCCTCCTTTTGCATACACCACTTTATCTCCTTTTTTATATCAGATTCCACACTTTTTATTTTGCTTGACTTTTATTTTTTTACTTGTTAAAATTAAATTTACATCAAGCATTGAAATTATATTATCATGTAAATTTTAAAATTGCAAGAAGAAAATTCGAGGTGACAAATGAAATATTCCACAAAGCTTAGTGACACTATTCATATTCTTATATTTATTGCTCTTGGAGATGAAGAACAACTCTCCAGCACAAAAATTGCAGAAAGTATCAAGACAAACCCGGCTTATGTCAGACAGCTTATGGCAACCCTGAAAAATGCAGGCATTGTTGTCAACACACAAGGTCATGCGAATGCCGCTCTTGCAAAATCGGCAGATAAAATCAATATGTATGACATCTACCGAGCCGTAGAGGGCGATAAGCCGCTGCTTCACCTGGACACAGATACCAATCCGGATTGTGGAATCGGTATCAACATTCAATTCGCTATTGGGGACTTCTATCATGAAATTCAAAATATGGTAGATGAAAAAATGAAATCCATTACATTGCAGGATATTATTGATCGGTATTATTTTAAAATCAGGAAAGTTAAAAACCTTTAACTAATCAAGAATAGCAAGCACTGCCTGTGTCATGACACAGACGAAATCCCCCACACTTTCCTATCGTCTGTATGGTTAAATTTCCATACATGGATAACTATAACTACCACAAAGGTATGAATGTAATCATTCAGGAATTAAAGGATCTGTTAAAGACAAAAAGCATTGGCACTGACTCTGACCAGGCATGATTGCTAGATTTTCAGGAAACCCTTGGAACCATTTATCTGATGACCGCCAATCTTTCGCAAGCCAAAACACATTTTAAAAGAGCTTTCAAAATATATGAAAAAACCTGGGCTGATGAACCGGAAATGATTGAGGCAAAATATCAGGAAATCCAAGAATTATATCCACAGGTTGGTTTCTTTCTTGGACAACAGATATCAAGTTTTTTAACAAAACAGGCATAATTTGGGGGAGAAAGTATTTATTTCAGTTTTTCATATATATCTTATATGATGACAATGTGTTGACATTAGGCACATATTTGAATATACTATACTTGAATGGAGGTGTTCTGTATGGCAACAACTAATTTAAATATTCGTATAGACAAGGCAATCAAGGACCAGGCGGAGGAAATCTTCAATGAGCTTGGTCTGAATATGACAACTGCTGTAAATATGTTCCTGAGAACCGCTATCCGTGAGCATGGTATTCCTTTTGAATTAAAACTGGAAGTACCGAATGATACGACAGCCGCTGCCATTGAGGATGGCAGAAAAATGATGAAGGATCCTTCTGCTCCGCGTTATTCCAGTATGGATGCGCTTAAGGCAGCTCTCGACGTATGAAATACGATATTTAGTTTACCAATCAGTTTAAAAAGGATTTGAAGCTTGCCAAAAAGCAAAATAAAAATCTTGATAAGCTGTTTGAAGTAATTGATATTCTGGCGAATGGCGATACGCTGGATGCAAAATACAGGGATCATGACCTTACAGGAAACTACAAGGGCACGCGTGAGTGTCACATCGAACCGGACTGGCTGCTTATTTATAAGATTTGTGGAGATGTTCTTGTTTTGATGCTTTATCGCCTTGGTTCACATTCTGAGCTGTTTAAGAAATAAGTACAAATCGGAAATTTGGAAAGGGGTGTGCTGCCATGCTGAGAAAGTTGAATTGTTTTTTAAACATCGTTATTGGTTCATCAATAGGAGTTTTCATTGGATTCGGAATTTATAAGTTCTGGCACTTTAAAACCTACCCAAATATATATGCCATACAGTCTGCACCGTGGTACACAGAGCTGCTGTTGGATGGTGCCTTGGTGGCTGTTGTGGTGGTCGTATGTATTATCCTAAAGCTGATTATTCGGAAAAAGTCAAAGCCATAACTTCCAATTGAACAAAATCGCTGCGCGATGGCCTGCCAAGGCTATGGCGCAGTTTTTCTTTACACTTTAATAAAAAGCAGTGGAAACCAAGTCCTACAAGTAGTATTGTTAAGTCACCACAACCAACAATCAAACAGGATCGACATCCCCACTGCCTATGAAAAGAATACCATTGAGCTGCCTTTCTGGCAAGCAGTTTTATTATGCTATGATGAGATTGCCGACGAGATCTTCAAACTCCGGGAACAGCGAGAAAAATGTACGGTTGACACTGCCGCCAGAGACGCACGGATTGCCCGCATCAACGAGCTGCAGGATTTTATCAAGCAGCAACCCGCACACCTGGAAGCCTTCGACGAGGCCTTGGTAAAGCGCTGGCTTTAGCGAATCATCGTCTGGGAGAACCACTTCACCGTGGAGCTAAAATCCGGACTGAAAATTGATATTGAAAGATAATCCCACAGACGCACGAAACCCTCTCGACCATGATGGCCGGGAGGGTATTTTCTATTCTGCAAACCGGAATTGTCACTCCAAAATAAATGGAAGCATAATCATAATAATTCCAAATAGGGCAAATAAAGCACCACCGATTTTTGTGGCTTTCAAATAGAACTCAGATGGTTCATCTGCACGATAAGATTTCCATTCTTCTGTTAATTTCCATATTAAGCCCGGCTTTAAGAAGATAAACATACCTAACGCAAAGATTATGATTCCGCCCCCAATAGACCATCACATATTTGCCATCTCCTTTATGAGCTTTCATATATTTAATTAGTTCAGTTTCGTTTGAATAGTTGCAGCCAAGGATTTTGTTCATCTTGGCAAGTCCATTTGCTTTAACGAGTTGGGGTTCAAGTGTGGGATAGGCATTATCTTTATCAATGCAAAGTTTAATATTTGGTACTTTTGAGAAATCGCTATATCTTGCTATTGCAGCATTATAGTCCCCGTCGTTGTCAGTCACTACGACAATTTGTTTTTGAAGCATTTGGGCTATTTCCATAAATCTTTTGAAAACAAGACCACCGACTGTAATAATATCAATTCCATCGTCAAGAGGTAGTTTATTATGTAATTGATAGTACGCTTTTTGGACAATCAATTCATCAGATCGTCCCTCAACCAATATGGAACGACGTGCAATAATCATACGCAAAGTATCATAGCCAGGAAGCTTTTGAAAGTATTGTTTTGTTTCTTTATTGACTCCGGCCATAGACGCGGTTATCCCGTCATTCAAAAAAATAACCTTATCAATTCCGATCTTATTCATTAGAAAGGTGCTATGTGTTGTAATAATTAACTGCTTTTCATGGCATGACTTTACAAGACTGCTGACAAGTTTATTGAGATTTGTATATGAAAGATTTGTTTCTGGTTCCTCAATCATTACTATTTGTGATTTTTCCATTCTTGTTTGGAGGGCAAGCTTGGTTTTTATTGCTCCTTGCTCACCCTTTCCAATAAACTTAAAAGGGACATCATCAACATACAAAGAGAGATTAGCGTCCCAATTACTTCGCGCAGAAATGTCGATTGATACAGATAGATCTCTTGTTGTTATTTCTTCTTTGTTGGCGGAAATTCTCTCATTTATCTTTTTCATACTATCTTGTTCAGCAAGAATTTCTTTTTGCTTTCGGTATAGCAAAGACAAAAGCGCACTTTCTGATTTGTCTAACGTATCATCAATAATCTTGGCAATATATTTGTCAGACCCGTTTTGTAGCCGTTGGTCAGAACGATCAAGCAGAACGATTTTTGAAGGTAATTGAGAAAACTTGAATGTATTGTTGGCAAAAGAAAGCCATGTGCAACTATAATATTCTATTGGAATTGTCCTAACATCGGAAACATTTGCGATATATGCTTGATATTCTGGAGCATAATCTTTATCAAAAGCAATTTGAAAATAAACGCCTGCACAATCAAGGCGCTCAGAGTTATTTGTTCCTTTATATTGAGCTAATTCACCCTCAAAATCCTCTTTGAGAAAGACCTCAATTAAGATTTCTGGTAAAGGGGTGGCAGGATTATTTTGTAGTCCATCAATGTATTTTTTAACTACGCCCATGTTAAACAAAAACGGGGACAACTCATACTGTATACTTCTTCCAGCAATTTGTGCGGTTAAGGCTAATCCTATCGCTTCTAAAAGTGTGGATTTTCCTGCTTCATTATCGCCGACAATTATGTTTAGATCATCATTAAAAGACATAGTAAAATCTTGAAACAGCTTATAGTTTTTAATTTTTACTTTTTTAATACGCATAAATAATGCTCCTTATAAATAACGTCCTGCCTTTCGGCAGGACACATACGTTTACCTTGCATAGCTGCCATTCAGATAATTTTAGAAAGGCTTTGCTGTACGATGTCACTTTTCACTTGTTGCAAAAAAGAGTATTATAATTTATTATAACACATTTTCCCATAGTCTTCAACAATATACGGCTATAAACGGCTATTAAAGCAAGAGTGTAATCCTATTTTTCATACAGAAAAAAGTGGGCAAGAGGTTGTTTACCACTTGCCCACTTTTTGTTGCAACCCGTTTGGCAGCTACCCCATTTCAGTTAGTTGTTGATACTGTTTTATGAGTAGCTACCATATGCTGTCCTTTTTTTCGTATCAGCAGTCCCGTACTTTCTATGTCATTTGTTATCAGTACAGTGGACAATTTTACTTCTTCATTACTTGTCGCTTGTTTGAACATTGCTTCCAGCAGTTTTTTTGCATACTCTTTTAGTTTCATCATTCTCTTCTTTCCTCCATTCTTTGAGCTTTCTTTTCACTGTAGATGGGTCACAATTCAGGTATTCTGCAATTACCTCATTACTGTATCCTTTTTCTTTCAGCACAATGAAAGCCTGCTGTTCTGATTTCATCCCATCGGAATTTCTTAATTGGGATATGTCGAAGTCGTTCTTTTGATTCCGGCCTCGTTCATACAAAGTCCAGGCTTTGCTCGCACCAACATTCAGGATAATTGCAATTAGAAGGCTGTAGCAGCCATCCAAGTCATAATGGATTTTCAAGTTTTTCTCTGCACTCAGATTCCTCCTTCCCAGCCTTTTCTCCAACAAAAAAAGACACCAAACCCATACTTTAAAGTTTGATGTCTTTCTGATATTGGCACAAAAGCCTTTTTCAGTTGTTAAAAAATATGCTTCCGGTCATTGCCGGAACAAACGTTGTCTGCAATCAAAGGACTGCATAAATCAACTATCGCTTTTATTTTACCACCATATATGGCATTAGTCAATTTCTATTTTCTATATATTGTGTATCTTCTTTCCTTTTTGATTTTAACCGCCACGGTAGTCCAGACCGGCTTTTTCCGCCTGAACCATTTGATCTTTCCGATCAATGTGGTAAATCCGATTCCCCTTTTTAAAATTTGCTCCCGTCTGCTTAAAATGAAAAGCTACCTGACTTGCAACACACTGGGACCACAGTTCCAAAACCCATGCAAAATCACACATTCTGGCATCGTTTCCCGATTCACCTCCACAGATAACCTGTTCAATTTTACCCGTTTTGAAATAATCCGCAATATGAACTGATCCCAGCAGAGGCTCAAGAATAATTTGACGATGTTGAATTGGTAAGTCCAGAAAGATTGGAAGACGCTCATCTGCCCTTTTTTGGTCTTCACAGGTACAAACGATGGTTACATTCTCATAGCCAGTTCCCCAATCTTTAGGAATACAGTCTAAAAAACGGTGAATTCGTTTTGTTATGATCACAAAACTCAAATCCTTTCGAGCAGCAATCATCTGCCAGACTTCTGGCCTCCAATCATCCGCTTCTTCCAAGAAAAAATCCGAAGTCATGCACGTATAAACTTCACCCTGGTTCGCCTGAAGTTTAAATTCTTTCTTGCGGTTCTTCTTTAGCGGAAGGTTAAAATTAGCAGTTTTTTCTACTTTTCTGCTGTCTTTCCCAAATTCTGCATCACGCCGATAGACATAGCAATTTAAACATCCCGGACTGATTTTTTTACAGCCGTGCCAAGGATTCCATATGGCCATGAGATCACCGCCTAACTTTGTAGAAATACTAAAACACCTAATTGCTACATTTACGAAAGGCGCGCCAGATATGGAGAAAGCCGCTCTTCAATTTTTTCCAGTTCCTCTTGCGATGCTTCCTCTAGATCATGGCCCGTCTCACTGATCACATCCAGAGTGATTTCCTCACGTAAATTTTGCAGCAGTTCATCTCCTGTATAAATGATTTCCGGTGTGTACATGATCTCCTTGCTTTTCGGGCAATAATGGAGAATTACATATCCGAATTTTGTTTGGCACACATCAATAAAGGGGCTGGAAACAATGTAACCTTTAAAAGCCTCCAATACATTTTCAATTGTTTTTTCCATAATGGTATCACCTCGTATATTACAGTATGTTTCATTTACGGTATTCTCAATTCGTATTATATTTCAAACGTATGTTCGGTGTCAACATTAATATATCGTACTGTTTGCTTATAAATCCACATTTGATTTGCTTTACTAAAAAGGCCGCCGGATTTTTCCAGCGGCACGTTGCTTTTCTTTATAATTTACGGCTAATAGGCAAACACTTAAAATTCCCCGTTATCAAATAAACTGATCTGAATTGGCTCACTTTGTTTTTCCTGCAACTGTTGTTCTCGCAGTTTGCCAAGCTCTTTCAATCGTTCTTCCCCAAGCCATTTATCTGCATGGATCCGATCAAGTGAATGAGGACTCAGATTTTCATATCCAATTTCCAATATTTTTTTCTCCAGGTGTTTCGTCCTTGCTTCGTTGGCCTTCTCCCTGCGCTTTCGTTTCTCCTGTATTTCTTGTTTCTTCTGATCAGAGGCATGGGAAACAGCAATACCTGCCCGGATGTCTTCAAGATCCTGAAGCAAATCCCGGCTTTCTCGTTGCTCTGCGCGTATGTTTAGGACCTCCACAGAAAAATCCCGGCCATGGTATTTGGCAAAAAACAATTCCCTGTGATAGTTGCTCTGCACACGCCGATGAATTTCATCTTTGCATAGTTTGGAATATGCCTTGCAGATATCCATGCTGACCGAATGCTCCAGCGCCCGGATTCCTTTCGTTATCCTGGTAAAACATTCCCCCTCAAATAAAGTGCCGTCTTTTGAGTAATCCCGCCCTGTTATTTTCAGGTCATAAAAGACATTTCCACGCTTTCGTTCTAATTCCCTTCCTATAATTGGGCAAAAACCGCTGCAGCGAAAACGGACGCAGTCTGCGGGGTCATATTCCATCTTCCAGCATTCCTCGGACTGGTCATAGCGCATTTGTTTTTCACACACTCTCCCGTTCCTCTGCAGTATGAAACTTAATTTCTGCCGTTGAATCTCATCTTCCCGCATTTTTAGTAAATCCTCTATGCTGCCTTCATAAGAATACGGTTCTTTGGTCAGATGTACGTTGCATAAATCCTTCAGTACACCGCTTCCTACCCTTAAATATGGATGCCGTTTTTCGCAGTCTGTCCGTTTATATGGACAATGAATACACGCCAGGTCATTCTCATAGGTCCAGTCAAGTCCCATAAAAGACATCGAACTCATCACATGCAGGCCCTGTACCTGCAGGCCGCAGGGAGTTCGGAAAGTCTGTTCATAGATCCACCATGGCTGGTAGGAAAATCCGCCATAAAAGTTATCCAGCTCCTTCTTCCAGCCCTGTATGGTGACATAATCGGGATAGTGTTCCGCCGTATATCCCTCTTTTAAAAGCCGCTTTGTCAGTTCGTTGTACCGATAGTTCATTTATTCCTCCTATATCCCCTGGCATGGTCTCATATCAAAGTAATGTTCCATCCGGTTTCGTAAAGCCTCCACTGCCATATCATATTCTGCAGCAATGCAGCATTCACAGCATGGATACCGGTAGGCCAGCGTTTGGGATATCCGTTTATCCCAGCTGTTAATCCTCTTTCCACAAATGTTGCAAGATTCGTTCAAATATCGAACTTTTGCCATATACGTACTTCCCTTCTGTCCGCAAAAAGAAAAGGCAGAGTCTACTCACTCTGCCTAATTGATAGTCATTCTATATTTTTATTATAAATTACCTAAAACTGAAACCGCTCCAGCATATAAAGCGGCAGTGTCAGAATATTTCCATCCTGCCCGCCTTTTGTATTGCCCTTCAGATAGAGAAGACGATCTGCTTTTCGATCTTTCAATGCCCGCAGTGAAGTTTGAGCGGTTCCTTTGCCTGACTTTACTTCTACCAGATAGCGAATGTGGTTCTGAATTCCCTGCACCACAAAATCAATCTCGCCTCCCTTATAGGTAGCAAAAGCCGGCATCTCAAAGGCAATTTCCTCCGGAAAATTCTGACGCTTCAAAAGATTGACAAAAACATAGTTTTCATTCAAAACCCCGTTTCTGGTTGACTCCGTAGTTCCCACTCGATTTAAATAGTAATTGGCCACACCCAAATCCATGAAGAAACATCTGCGTCCCGGTTTGAAATCCAGAATGTCCATCTCCACAATTTTTGCGCCAAAGCCTATAATACCAGACTGATACAGCCAGTTAATCGCACGATTACAGGTTGCTTTTGACAGATTACTGGAACCATCCTTCACCACCAGCTTTTGAAGTTCTTCACTGATACTATCCTCTTCCAGACCTTTCTTCTCGCGAAGCAAAATCCGGCAGATACTGAGGAAGATATTTGTAAATACGCTGATATCTGTAATATCCTTGAAATAGCGCATAGATTCATTGAGGAACGTCTGAATAATCCTCACCAGTTCTTCCTGTGCCAGCAGCAAATCATGTTCCTGCAAATAGCGTTCCACCACTTTGGGATATCCGCCAATCGTACTGTATATTTCATATGCTTCTTTTAATTGGTCGTAGAGTGCAGGTTGTCCATCATCTGCCTGCAGCAGGGGAAGATGCAGATAAGAGGCATACAGCTTCTCGTCATACGCTTCCAAAAATTCCTCAAAGGAAAGCGTGTAGATCGTGATTCTGGTCATATCACCACTGGAATAGCGAAATTCCGGTTCCAGAACCCGTCCCAGGTAACTTCCTGTTACAATAAAATGAGCCTGGAACTGTCTGGTAAACTCCCGAATCCGATTATAAATATCTGCGGATTCCTGAATTTCGTCAATAATGATGACCGTATCCGGTGAATCAACAAAAGAGGGGTCATAAAGCCGAAACGCATCCTGAAGAGGATTTTGGGGACGTTTTGTCCCTGGTTTCCAATCCGTTGCCTGATGATAGCACTCTAAAAATTGTTTTCCGGACAAATCAAACAGGTTAATATAGATTTTATTCTTAAAATTTTCATCCGCGAATTTATTGATAATGTAAGTTTTCCCTACCTGCCTTGCCCCATTGACCTCAAGGGTGCTATGGCCGGATCTGGATTTCCATTCCAGCAGACGGTCATAAATTTTTCTTTTCAAATACATAAAATACTCTCCTCTCCATCATACAACTGTATTATAGCAAAGTTTTCCTAAAATCTATACTTCTTTCCAAAATATTTCTTAAAAGCCAAGCAGACAGCTATGCTGCCAGCTCCCCTTCCTGCAAATATTCCGGAATCTGCTGGATTTCCTGCTTCAGCAGATGGTACAAGCTGGTAAAGTTCCCAATCCGGTTCTGCCGGAAGGCATACTCCAACTCAAAAGCTCGTATGTAGGCTTCTGCCCGCGCGAAAAGAGCAAACATATCCCGGTCGTTTAAGTATATTGAAACTTTCTTTTGACATTGATAGGTCCCCTTTTCGCAATAGCTTCCGCCATTGGTATTGTATGCCATGGTTCCAACTCCATTTTGAATTTCTACATACCATGGATACCTTCGGATTTCTCCCTGGCTGTCCAGATCATATCGGCCAATCGTCATCTTTCGCACAATACTTTGCCCGTTTTCATCCGGATCGCCAAAAATCTTTTCCTGATGGAAGTCAAAGTCCAACAGGTGGCTGAACAGTACGGAATAAATATACCGGACATCCTCCGGCGTTAAATTATCGGATACAGAAATTTTATTTTCTCCGGTTCCATTGCTGTAATCCAGCATATTGATACGGATTAAGGAGCGTTCCCCTCCCTCTGCCTTTTCTCCGGAAGCATGGATGTGGGCCGGGAAGAGCCTGGAGGACGGCTTCAGGCTGTCGCACAATTCCAGCAATGCTTTATCCGTCTTATACACCGCAATCTGCCAGGACTCCTCTTTGGACCAGTCCTTATCTTTCTTTTCGTTCTGCTTCATTCGTTTCCTCCTTTAACGCAAATAGGCCATTAAAAGTTTGGTCAGCTTTACCGGCATGGTTTTCAAGTCTGAAATGTTTAAAAAGCCGTTCTGATAAATGCGCTCGATTTGTTCCTTATCTGCCCCGATTGCCGCAGCGAAAAGGTGAATGCCTCTCTTCTCCAAATTGTGTTTGGTTTCAACTAAATCCTTTCGGGCCAACTCTCCTGCATATCCGTTCGCGTTTGGCTGACCGTCAGAAATCAGGATCAGCAGCTTCTGAAGCTCCGGGCGTGTGCACAAATGCTCTGCTACGAAGCGGAGAGCTGCGCCGTCCCGGTTCCCGTTGCGGTCGCACATATCCATCAGCCGGTAACAGTCCTCATTGTCCACAGAATCAAATTCTGCATAGGAGTAAAGAGCAACGCCACCTGCATCCGTGGAATGCCCGTAAATGGTGATAGGGATACCGAGGCTTTTACAGAAATCATAAAGGACAATGGCAGTCTTTCTTGCATGTGTCATCCGGTCACCCCAACCCATCGAACCACTCTCGTCAATCAGGAGGGCAACAGCCAGACGTTTTTCCTCTCCTGGAAGTCTGGTTCTGGTAAAGATGGTTCCGTCTGTCTTATAGAGAGCATGGGAGTCCAGACGTTTTCCAAACAGGAGATTCTTCTGCTTTCCGCCTTGCTGTTCTTCTTTCAAAAGCGGCAGGATGGTGCTTTGCAGCTTTTTGGAAGCCCGCAGGAGCGGGGGAGCAACTGTCTGGTATTCATTCTTCAGGTAATCGGAAACACTGGTCAGGCGATGGATGGTAACATGGATGCCTGCATGGGCATTGCCGTAATGAATATCATTGGCTGTTTTCTGCAGTTCCTCGGTCAGTTCCGTCT
>ERZ780150.1072-NODE-1072-length-19653-cov-3.856465_pt1 | contig 19653 bp, 20 predicted proteins | sample MGYA00511019_ERZ780150 | MGnify/ENA primary metagenome ERZ780150 (study PRJEB29588, sample SAMEA2151633) | human gut metagenome | biome: human gut; feature: human-associated habitat; material: faeces | place: Denmark | collected 2008/2010 ...
CCAGCCAGTCAAAGCCCTTCACCCGGTATTGCCAGCGCACTTGAAGGCCCTGTTCCAGCGTCTTAAAGAAATCGGCCTCGGCCACGAATGTGGCGGCCTGGTCAACGTATACTGTCGTGTTTTTTGCCTGCTGTAAATAGATGGGCCGCGGCAGCACCGTAAGCAGGCCGCTTTTGGCCTTGGTGGCCACGTCATAGGTGTTTTTGGTGGTGCCGTTGCTACTTACCACGGCGCGGAAATTCGTTCCGTCCCAGCTGATGGGCACATTCCGCAACGTGAGGGTGGTTTCCGTCCAGCTTTCTTCACCGGCTTCATGGAATACCGGTTCGGATACCTCATAAGCAAGGCCGGAATCCTCAATAGGCAGCCACACACGGCTTCCCTTAGTGCGGTACTCCCATTTGATATCTGTGACAAGCTGGTGATACCGCGCGCCGCCCTCCAGCATGATGGCGTCCTGTTCCTCATAGATGGTGGTGTTTAATACGGGCAGGGCCTCCAGCCCCAGCACATACAGCTGCGTGGTTTCGGCGCTGGCCCAAAAGCCTTCGGCAGTCTGTGCATGTTCTTCGCCGTTGCGCACCGGGATGGCGTAATCGTCCAGCGTGCCGGGCACGCACACGCGGCCAATTTCGCGGCTGATTACCACATTGCCGCTGCGGTCTTTTACTTCTGCCTGCATCACGCCTGTGCAAGGCAAGTTGGAGAGCACATATTTGCCGTCACGGTTGGCCACACAGGAATATTCATTACCGTCCGTGCCGAACACTGTAACGGTGTAGCCCTGTGTGCCGCCTGCGTCCTCCAGCCCAAGGCCGGAAAGATAGCCTACCACACGGGCCACGCCGGTGGTGCGGCCGCCGCCTGCATCCACAATGGCGGGCGTGCCTTTTTCTTTTTCGGAGCCGAGGTTCCAGCCCTTTGTGCCGGTGTCAAACACCGGCGCGCCGTTTGCCCCCAGCGTGATGGTGTGACTGTCAGCGTCAAAATGCCCCGTAAAGCCCTGGATGGGCGTCCAATCGTCCGGCAGCACAATGTCGTTCGCAAGGATGTAACAATCCCCAATCGGGTGCGTAAACCAGTATTTATCCTGGTCGTTCAGCTTGGCCAATTCCTCGGCGCTGCTGATGCGGTGTACAAAGTGTACTTCCTGGTTGCCGTTCTGCTGGCTTTGGCACACCTGGCACTGCTGGCGCTGGCTCAGGTACATCACGGTGTTGGCCAAAATGCGGCATTCGTCAATTTTTGCCACATTAAAATTCGCCGTTTTATGGCCTATCTGGTTCATGCCAAAGCTGCCGTTTGTGGTAAGGTAAAAATTGTTGGTGCCCTGCAGCCCGGCACGGGTGGCCGTCATCAGGCGGCCGAAACCTTTCTGCTCGATACTGTTTGAGGCATAATCTACCCAGATGGTGCCAAACGCCATCTGCATGTTGGTGTGCGTGGCGCTGGCGTCAATGGTTAGCCCCACAGTAAACTCAGGGCCCTGAAAACTTGCATTATATGGATAGTTTGTCGGGCAGCGCGCGGCCACAGAAGTGAAGGGGTCACCCTCGGTGCGCGTCACCACGCGCAAGGTGCTGCTGCCGGAATCATCGCCGTACAGCGGCGTTTTGTCGTGCCAGTTGCCGCAGCACAAAATCATGCTGGCGGCGTCATACGGGTTGGCCACATCGTACATCTCGTTCTGGCCCATCAGCCAGTTCATGTTCCAGCTGCCCGCCATGTCGGTGTTCAGCTGGTAATACGGCGTGGTGGTGTCGTTCGGGTCGGGCACATAGCCTTCTCCGGCCACGCCGCCGTAATGGTACATCATGTCATGCCCAATCATAAACCCGTAGCCCTTTGCAAGATAATCCTGCAAAGCCCACGCGGCCGCGCCGGAAAGGTCGGGTATCTCCATCGTGGCGCTGCCCCAAATTACCAAATCGTAAACATAGTCGCCCTCGGCATTTGTGAGATACCATGTGGGATATTTATTAAAATCATCTGCAGGGGCACTATCGATAGTTAGGTGACAATTATCTGCTGCCCACCCATCGTTTAATGCAGTTCTTAAAAATGCTTGATAGAAACTGCGGCCCGTATTGGGTACCCAAGCGTTAAATACTTTTACTGACTTCTTATATAAAACACGTTCGCCTGTCTGGTAGTCGATGCCGGTATAGGCCGGTATCTCAATGGCCGTGCCCTTGCCGCTGTTCCCGGCAATGCGCACATACACAGTTTTGCCGTACCAGGCGGAAAGCACTTCCATTTTGTTCCCATCCGTTAAAAAGGTGTCTTTATATTGCGTGCCATCCGGGCGCGTGCCGCCAGCAATTTTTGTCCAATAGGGGTTGTTTGCGGCGCTGGCGTCCTGTTCTTCATAGGTGTTGGCTGTGATATATTCCATAGTGGTGTCCATGCCCACCAGCCACTGGTTGTCCTCCGACAGCTTCACGTCCGGCGCCGTTCCGTTTGCCCGGAAAAGAGAAAATAATCCGGCCATAAGGCCCTGCGTCTCTTCTTCGGGCTGGTCTTCCTCCGGCTGCGCGGGCACTTCGATATGCATGGTTTCTGTGATGATGCTTTCTTCCGCAAGCCCTTCAGCAGTACTCTCACTGACAGGCTGTTCTGATTCATCAGGCGCGCTGGTTTCTTCTTTTTCCGGCACTGTGCTTTCCGGTGCGCTTTCCGGCACGCTGGAAGGCCCATTTTCAGCGCTTTCCGCTTCGGTGGGAACTTCTTCGCCAGCTTCACTCTCCTGAGGTTCTGCACCCTCTGCGGCGCTCTGCGCGGCCTGCTGCGCCTCGGCCAGATATTCTTCGTCCGTCACGGTGACGATGCAGCGGTAAGAAAGGTGTTCTTCGTTTTCCGTTACGGTGTGCACATAGCTGGCTTTTGTTTCACCGTCGATGTCCCGCCATGCAATTTCTCCTGCCTCCACATCGGTTTCTTCCGGGTTCAACACAAAGTTGGGCGTACCGTTCTCAATGCGTGGCGGCTCGGCGCTTGCGCTGCGCGTGCTGAAGGTAGACACCTGGCTGTCGCGCAGGGCATAGTACATTTCGATGCCGGGCCATGTCGCGCCCGGGTTCTGCGCCAGCAGTTCTTCCTCCGTCATGTCTTCCAGAGGGAAAAAGTAATCCGTGCTTTCGCCTTCGCCGTAATCATAGATGGCCTCCGGCTGTTCTTCCTGCCCGGGCGCGGTGTCCAGCACCTGCCACTGGTAGGCTACCTCCACGTCATCGCGGTTTAACTCAACCGAAAACTCCACTTCATCGCCCACCTCGGCCTGCACGGCCCCGGTGGTGTCTGTCACTTCCAGCTTTTCAAAAGCCGGGGCTGGTGTGGCGGTGGGCGCTGGGGTTCCGCTCGGCTCCGGCATCGCGCTGGGCGATGGGGTTTCCGCTGGCGTCGGCGTTGGCATCGGCGTGGCTGTGGCCTGCGGCGTTTCAGTAGGGGCCGGTGTTTCCCCAGTGCCTGGTGTTTCCGATGGCAGCGGTGTTTCAGACGGTGCCGCTGATGAGGCAGGCGTGCTCTCTGGCAGCGGCGTGCTTTCCGGCTCGGTTGGCGGCACAGAAGACGATACGTCCGCTGCATCCGAGCTGCCCACTGGCACGGCTGTGGATGTGGGCTGTATGCTGCCGCCTTCGGCCAGTACACTGAAGCCCAGGCTGCACACAAGGGCAGCGGCCAACAATGCTGCCATGCAGCGTTCCATTATCTTTCGCATATGGCTCTCTCCTTATCGTGATTTTGTTTGACAAAGGGGGTGCGACACAGTGTCGCACCCCTCTGCCGCTGTATATGAAAAGCCCCATGCGGGGGAGCGCATGGGGCTTATGGCGTATGGGCCGGACAAAGAAAAAACCGCCTTACACAGCGTGTGTAAAGCGGCTTTCTGCCTGTACTTTTCTTTTGTCCGGCAGGGGGTGCGACACAGTGTCGTACCCCTCTAAAAATGGGTTCAATCGAATCCGCCGAGTTCGTGTTGCGGCGCATCGGGGTCGATGTAGACATCGGGGCTGGTCACATCGGGAGCAGGTCTGCTATAGCCTCCATCACTTGAAGATACACCGCCGCCAGAGGGGGCTGTGGCCCCGCCGCCCGCTGTGCCAGCGCCGCCGGTGGCCGATGCGCCGCCGGTGGCCGTGCCTGCCTGCGCTTTGGGCGGGGTATACACCTTTGCCACCACGGCATAGGTGGCTGTATGCCCTTCGGCACTCGTCACGGTGATGGTGGCGCTGCCTGCGTCCACTGCCTGCACCCAGCCTTCCGCCGTCACGGTGGCCACTTTGGTGTTGCTGCTTTCGTAGGTGTAGGTGCTGGCGTCCGCTTCCGCAGGCAGGGTGCGCGGCTTCAGCTGCACCCCGTTGCCCACATACAGCACGCCGCCCTCGCTGCCCAGCGTGATGCCGGTGGCGGCTACTTTTACAGTTACCTTCGTCTCTGCTGTTTTGCCGCCGCTGGCTGTGGTGATGATGCATTCGCCCGGCGCGGCGGCCGTCACGTTGCCATCTGCATCCACGGTGGCAATGCCCTCATCACTGCTTTTATAGCCGAGCGCAGAGGTAGCGTCCTCCGGCAGCGCCTTTGCGCCCAGCGGGGCGCTGTCCTCGCCGCCTACATACAGCACCAGTTCTTCCAGCGCTTCTACGCGCTCGGTAGGCACCGTTACGGTAACAATGCAGCTTGCGGTGCTGCCGCCCTTCAGTGCGGCCGTCACCGTGGCCTCACCGCCCTGGGCGGCAGTGACAAGCCCGGTTTCATCCACCGTCACGGCATCGCCCTCCACGGTGTAGGTAATTTCCGCCTTGTTTGCGGCGTCGGTCTTTTCCTCATCCGATGCTTCGGCGTTATCGTATGTGTATTCCAGTTCCAGCTGTGCAGTTTCGCCCTTCTCAAGCTCCAGGCTGGCAGGCAGGCCAATGCCTGTCACCTTGGTACATCCTGCCAAAAGCAGGCACAGGCACAGGGCCGGAAAAAAGAGAAATAATTTCTTCTTCATGCGGGATTCCTCCTCTTTGGTATCAATTTACCATGTTTTGTTTGTGTTGCAAAGGGCCTTTCTTAGATGTAAATGGCAGGGGGGTACGACACAGTGTCGCACCCCTCTGCCGCTGTATATGAAAAGCCCCATGCGGGGGAGCGCATGGGGCTTATGACGTATGGGCCAGACAAAGAAAAAACCGCCTTACGTTAAAACTCGTAAAGCAGTTTCGGCCTAAAATATTGGATTGTCTTATAGCTCTATACTGTCATATTCATGCCCTTGCTTTGCCTGGCGTTGCTGCCTCAAAAGCATGTTGTTTCGATGCTCCAGTTCTTCGCACCTTTTATGTGCCTGCTCCAAGTCAGCCTGTGTACAGGCAATACGATGGTCTTTTTCCTGCACAGCTTGCTTCAAGCTCTGGTTCTCGGCAGAAAGTCGGAGAAGTTCAGCCTGTACAGCATGATATCCGTCTATGCCATGCTGGATAAAATCACTCATTTTTTGCTGTTCTCTACTTAGGCTGTGGTATAACGAATCCTGCTGATTCGCTCTTTGAACAAGGTCTGTCATATGGCTGTCGATTCTTACTATCTTGTCAGCATAAGGCCGGATATCCCGGCTGATTTGCTGGTGTTCCTGAGAAAGCTTTTCAGACATTTTTTCATGCTGCCCTGAAAGTTCTTTTTGCCTGCTTTCCTGAGTGTGTTCCATACGCTCTATTGTATCTAAGCCCTTTCTTATTTTGTAAGAATAGGCTATGTAAGAACAAATGAGCGTGAACATTCCTGTTATGATTGCAGCAATAATTGTATTCATCCACCATACCTCACTAAAGATAAAATTCACACGAAGGCTCCTTTCATTCTAAGTTGGATATAAAACACTGTCAATATAGCGAAAGCCGCCCTACACATTGCGTGTAAAGCGGCTTTTTGCCTCTGTTTTCTTTTGTCTGGCAGGGGGTGCGACACTGTGTCGTACCCCCTGTTTCCCGTTTATACAAGGTGGCTTTTGGACAGATGATTTTTGTTTACTTCAGTAATCGGTTGTAATCCTGTTTTGCATACACTACACGAGCAATTGTCACCAGCTTTTTTTCTTCATCTATCCAGTAAAACATCAAAAAATTCCGAACCAAAATTTTTCTATACTCGCGTTTCAATGGCCGGATTGGCTGGTAAGCTGGGGTTGCATACGGAAATTCCAGGATGCCTTCTGCTGCATTCACCAGTTCTACCGCCAAACGACTTGCCGCATCCGGGTTTTGCAGTTCCCGGCCGATATACCGCACAATCTCAAGCATGTCTTTTCGGGCAACCGGCAAATACTCTAACTTATACAACCTGTTCCCCTCCAATGGCTGCTTTCATTGCGTTCAGCACATCTTTAGAGGAATAGCGTTGTTCTGTCAGTTCCGCCTCCCGTTCGGCCTCTTGCAGTTTGAAATACACCTCGCTCTCAAACTGTAAATTTTCAAACGCCTCCATGCTTAGAACGACCATATCGCCGTATCCATTTTTCGTCAAGAAAACAGGTTGAGCGGTTTCATGCACTGTCTTTGAAATCTCTGCAAAATTGTTTCTCAAATCAGAAACAGGCCGAATCATGTTCATACCATCACCCTCCTTGTCGATATTTTAGCATAATTATGCTAAAATATCAAATGCGATTTTACAATTTCTTTTTTGTGGACATTTATGGGAAAATCAATACTTATGCAGCTTTCCGAAGGCATTTTGAGGGGTATGCAATAGGTACGACACTGTGTCGTACCCCCCCACCAAATATATGGCGGGAACTCCATGTGGAGTGAACTTGTAGAGCTTATGACGTATGGGCAGATAAAACCTATATCTCTAAAACCTGGCCGGGTGCACCCTTCACGGGCAGCTTCATAACATATAGGTTTGTGCCGCTTTTTGTCAACACTTCGGGATGCAAAAATATCTTTGTATACTTTTCAGCATTCTGCTCTGAAATAGAGATAAGGTTATCCCCATCCGCTTCACACAAAAAGAAGTTCCCGCAAATGGCCGCAAGAGCCTGCCCATCTTTTTGGATTACTCGGTTGAAAGGCATTCCTTGTATCATACCCTCTTCATTACAGACGAGGACGACATCAGGGAAGTAGTAAGCGCATTCTATAAATCCACCTACCAGCTTTTGCATAGATTTTAAAGAGCCATCGATTTCCACTTTGCGCGGGCACTTGCCCACCTCAATATACAACGCCTCCATGTACGGCACCTCATTTCTTTATCGTAGTTTCCTTATGAATCGAAATCAGCAACAGAGCTAGAGATATCATCAAAAAAGGCGGAAGAAGAAAAAAGCTAAGCAACAGCACCGGTGGAACCAGGCAGAAATCCGCAGCACAGGCAAACATAAAGTGTGCACCCAACTCAAAGCCCACCAGCGCTGCGAAAAGTGCCCGAAAACTGGCAGGCCAGGTTTCTCGGGCATCTGGCGATTTTGCCAGTATGGTATATAGAGAGATAGCACTGGAAATACCGGCTGTTCCTATCCCACCAAGTAAAAAAAGCAAAAGTTCCTCACTCATAATCCATTTGTTCCCCCTCGTTGAAACAGAAAAAGCCGCCTTACGTTAAAATGCGTAAAGCGGCTTTCTACCGATATTTTTCTTTTGTCTGGCAAGGGTACGACACTGTGTCGCACCTCTTATCGCTCTGGTGAAATATCCAGGGTTGTTATCTTGGGCTGCACTGGGGTTTCTCTGTTCTGATGTGCATGATACTTTGAAATCAACTGGGGGACAGGCGTGTTGGAATATCCAGCCATAACAAACTGCTGCACATAGGCCACATCCACATCTTCACCTGTTTTGGCGCAGCAATCCGCAATCAGTTCAGGGGTGATGACAGGTAGCGGATGACGTGATGCATATAGAGAGACTGCGCGCTCGCCGCGTTCCAGTTCGCATAACGAACCTGTTAGCAGGTCGGCCCCGCGCGGTTTATCCAAATAGCCGTTGCTTATCAGGGCGATATTGTTATCAAAGTTGGGCGCAAGCCGAAGCACTTTCCCGGAATCTGGGTCACGCAGCACACCGTAGTTGTTTGTATGCCGGTCGGCGTTCAGGCAAAAGGCATCCATCATCAGCAGCTCAACATATTGGTCAGCCAGAGACTGTCCTATCTGCTGGAAAGCGCGGTAACTGTGCAAATAATCTTCATCTTCCCCGACAAGAGAAAAAGCCGGCTCAAAATTCAATTTGCCTTCGGTGAAATCCAGCGTGCGGATGTATTCGCACGCCGGTTCATATTTCGCACATGGAAAATGAAGTGCATTGGAAAGATAATAAACAAACAGTTCAGAAAACCGCTGCAGCGGCGTTGCCTGTTTATACATCCACCACTTGCCGTTCTCAAGCCGCCAGCACTTCTCGAAGCTGCCGATGTTGGTAAGCTCTGGTGTGCGGCTGGGCTTCCGGCTGAAGGCAGATAAATCACCCCGCAAGGCCAGTGTGTCAAAATAGTTTTCCCGAAAGCGCACATCGTCCCATGTGAGGCTGCTGCCATCGGGTCTTACCCAATAGGTATCAGTAATGGTAACCGCGTTAAAATGCAGCGCAGTGCTGACATCATCCCTTTCCTGAAGGCGAAGGACTTTCTTCAGCAGGCGGGAATTCGTTCGCGTCGCGTCGATGGCGCGCATGGAAAGCCACTGCGCAAAATCTCCACCACGCTGAAAGTAGATGGGCAGTAGCTCTTCCCGGAGCGGCGTCACAGTTCGGCCGTGGATATCGCCAACGGGGATGTCTTTGCTCATGAGCGTTGCATGATAAGACAAAGAATATACATCGTTCATCGGCACATCTCCTTTCCTGAATTCATGGGGAGTATAACAGCATCTTACCATATGGCGGCATGCATTGCAAAGCCGGAAAAAGAAAAAGCCGCTGCACATAATGCGGGCGGCTTTGTATCATTGGGCATTCTCCAGACGCGCGATTTCAAAGTCATGCGCCAGAACTTTTGCCTTGATTGTCATGATATCGCTTTCTATTTTGGGAAGCTGTACGTTCTGGATGTGGTCGAGCCGTTCATTCAATAGAACGTGACCTTCTGCGATTTTCTTAATATCCTTTTCCACATGGCTTTCAATGTAGGCTTTCATGCGGTTTTCAGATGTCTGAATGGCGGTGTTTATTTTCAAATCCATGATTTCAGCAATGGCCTGCAGGTCTTCTTTTGTCAGCATGGAAGATGTCCTCCTTTACAGCATAGATAGTATAGCACGGAAACGTGGACATAGCCATAGGCGAAAGTGCCAAAGTTTCCGAACGGTCTTTTCCTCTTTCAACGCTCCCGATGAAAGGGGGGACGACACAGTGTCGTATCCCTGCCCTCAGGCGGTTCGTTTGGCCACCACAACATACCGGGTATCGGTGTCGGAAGTGCAAGTCACCAACGTGAGCAGCTGGTCAGCCACGTCTACCCCTGAAAGGCCGGACAGGTCAAAATCCACATCACTGCGTGCGCGGGCGGCTTCCAGCATCTGCGCCATGGTTTCGCTAGTAGGATTGGTAATAAGCGCTAATGTGTCAGTGCTCGCATCAGCTGAGCCAGCCGAAATAACAGTATAAGTCATATCCACGCCATCGTAAATCAAACGAATTTCTTGATGTTCCTTGGCGAAGTCTTGCGATGAAAAGCGTTTGAGCTGTGAAAACCGTTCTGCATTCTCATCATCTTCCAGACTGTGGCCGTAGATGATAAGGTTTTGACTTTGCGGCGTGCACTCGTAGTCCATAAAGTAACATCCCCAGATATCATCTTCGCCAAGCTCATTACGGCGCAGATAATAGTCATTGTCATCTGCCTGCATAACAGCGCCCGAAATAGCCGTGCCAGGTACATCAATCCAGGCTACCTGCCCATCATACTGAAATGCAGGAAGTTCTTCCCCGTTGGCAGATGTTATGTGGACAGCGGTTGTATCGGTGCCGCCGACATCAGAACCGGATGGCCGGAAAAAAAGAATAATCAGGATGAATACGAGAAAAACACCTGATATTACAAGACAGGCGGATACGAGAGTTTTCTTTTGCATGCTGTGTACCTCCTTTCAATCAGCATGTGTCTGCATTTGTGAGTGATATCGCTTTATCATATCGGCGCGCAGTTCTCTTACGAGATTCATGTCCAGTATTTCGCAAGTTGTCTGAAATTTATCTCCTACGCGCCTGGTGGGCATGGCGATGAACAGACCATTGCGGCCCTTCAGCAGTTTAATGCCATGGATGCGCAAGATATCGCCCCTTGTGTAGTGAAGGGTAATATCAGCAGAGGCCCATATTTTTTGCCCGCGAGGCATAACACGGAAATCATCTATCCTGTAAGTCATGTTTCACTACTCCTTCAAGGCGTCCTCAGAAGCAGCCAGGATAGCCATTTGCTCTTCGGCATCATAATATGCCAGGGGGAGTGTCCCACCAGCGTATTGTACATTCGCATGGCCGGTCGCTTGTTCCAGTTTTGCCTCACCAGCAGAAAAACGTTCCAGCCACTTTTCATATACCTTGTTATCATTCATGCCTGTTTCCTCTCTTTCCTGTATTCCAGCAGAGCATCATAGATGGTCTGCTCAATTTCTTGCGGTGATGTGCCGGACGAAAAAAACTGCTCCAAATTTTCCCACGGTAACTTTATCATGCGGGGCCGTGGCGCTTTATCACGGGGAGACTTGGCCTTTTCTACCGATTTAGCAGTTGGCAGCGAGCCGTGCCGCCAGGTCAAAGCGTGCTTGCAGCGTTCTTCGTTCAACAACTTTGCCTTCGATAAATTCTTTAGTGCCTGCGCCTGTGCGGAAGTAATGGGGATTTCCGTGTGTTCCAGCTCATTCTTTACCATCTGCTGTTCTTCAGGTGGCAAATCGGACAAGTCGCCCGCCGTGCGCAGAGAGATATCGCCGCTGTCCAGCATGGACAGAAAATCCGGTATCAGGTTGTTCAGGTGCTTATAGCGCTGGATAGTGCGAATGTTATCACCTGTGCGCTCGGCAACGGCGGCCGTCGTGCGCGGGTTGGCCATGCTGCCGCCGTTCAATACGGCTTCGTCCGCCAGCGCCTTTTCAATCGCCAGATAGCCCTGCATGCGCTGACTGGGCTTCAACTCTTGACGGTCAAGGTTGGTCGCATGGAATACTGCGGTGGCAAGGTTGGGGGTTAAGTCTTCGATAAAGCAGTCTATTTCTTTCCATCCCAGCAGGCGTGCGCCGCCCACGCGGCGATGTCCAGCCAGAATCTGATACCGTCCGCGCGCAGCTGGTATCACATGGATGGGTTCTATCTGCCCCAGCTGTGCCATGCTGTTTGCCATGCTCTCATACTCGCCGTCCGATACAGGATAACATTCTTCCTGATGAGGGTTGGCGTCCAGCAGGGATAGGGGCAGTTTAACAAGCTTACGATGGCCCTGCTTTGCGGAATTCATTTTATCGATAAATTCCATGTCATTATCAGCGTGGCTCTGTGTTACACGTTCCGCCCGTATCTTACTCAAATCAAATTTTCCGATTGCCATATTTATTCACCCTCCCGCGCAAGAAATTCATTCGCAATCGAGATGTACTGTTGCCCGATTTTGCTGTGCGAAGACGCAACGCAGCTTGTGTGATAGCCGGGCGCGTCAGCCGCTTCCTTCAGACGGCTCACCATTGCCCTGAAAGGAGCAAATTCCTCAATGCTCGCAAGTTCTTCGCAAATGTCGCGCGCTGTTGTAGTCCGGTCGTACATTGTAATAACAGTACCAACAATTTTCAGCGCCGGGTTGCATTTGCTGCGGATATTTTCGATGATAGCTGCAAGCTCAAAAATTGCAGAAAACTCCAGCACCTTTGACTGGAAGGGAATGACGCATTCATCCGCTGCGGCCAGTATGTTCTCCTGCAATGGGTTATCGCCAGGTAGGCCGTCTATAATGACGTAATCGTAACTGCACAGAGCGCCGCTGTCACGAAGGACACCGCGCAACACCAATTCATAATGCGGCATAGAAGGTAGTATTTTATTTGCCGCCGCCAGCCGCTTGGTGCAGGGAATGTAATCATAACCCTCCGGATGGCTGCGGATGCAGGCGCGAAGTTCTTCCGGCGTTGGCTTCTGTTCCATTGCGATAGCCTGTATCATCAAATTAGATAAGGTGGGACGGCCGTCATCCTCCCAGCCCAGAGCAAAGCTGAGATGATGGTCTGGGTCACAGTCTATCAGGCAGACTTTCTTCCCAAGATGGGCGAGCGCGGCGGCGAGGTGCCAAGCTGTCGTTGTCTTACCAACGCCACCTTTTTGGTTTGTGATAGCGATTACTTTCATAGTGTCCTTCCTTTCTTTTTACACTTGGTGAATATCTATTTCTACCTCTGCATCACGCAGTTATAGCATCGGATGAATGCTGTGAATTGCAGCAAGATATGTGCGTAGTTCAGCTGTGATATCCCTGATTTCATCGGCAGTAAAATAGTCTTCTGCCTCCACAGGCCAGGAAACATCTTTTCCAAACAGTATGATGTGATGCCCGGCGGCTTCCATTTGCACTATCCGCTGACGCTGATTTTCTGTCAAAGCACATGTTCTCCTTCCTATTTTTTGGGGGGGGTACGACACTGTGTCGTACCCCTTACCGAACAAAAGAAAAAGCATGGTAGATACCATGCTTCAAAGACTAAAGTGAACGGATTGCTGGATAGAAATATCCGGTGATGGTGATGGGAAATTGTGCTGAAGACAATAGTTGTGGCATGCATATTCCAGCAAACGAAAGTCACAACACTCATGTACAAAACGAGAGCTGGTTTGTGTGACAAGCTCGTATAGCTCTTCTGCGCTGCGGGAAATGTGTTCACGCAATGGTTTTAAAGCGAAGTATTGCTTGCGCACCAGGTTACGATATCCACTTGGTTCCAGTATTCTGATATCCACCGGAGTTAAGACTTGGTCGGGTACGGGAATCATGTACGATAAGCGCAGCGCCCCTTTCTTCGGCGGTATGTCTCCCGCGACCATGATTGGGATATTGCCAAGCCCAACTGCATTCGTGCTGGATATCGGGATTGCATATCTATATGGCGTTTGGGAAAGTGTAATACCCAAGAGGAACTTGGGATGGGTTTTATAGTCCACATCCGGCACATGCGAGCGTTGATAAACTGCGAATTCGGCATTTTTGAGAGCCTGGATATAATCGCTTTGTACATAATAAAACTGGATGACATTCAGCTTAGAGGGCGTATGGTTCTCAAGACGTTCCAATAGCCCAAAATGGGCAAGTTCTTCCGGCAGTACAGGAATATGTATCCGTCTCATATCTTCACCAATACGGCTTATGAGCAAAAGAAAAGGCTGCTCGTGGCAGCCAAGCGTTACCTCGCACTGTTTGTTGGATGCCATCCAGGCCATCCGATACAGTGTGTGGTCGTATTCCGAAGAGAAAAACGTCCTTTCAATAGGTGGGATATCAACCTTTGTGCGCAGGAACTCATATAGTTCATGGTGCTTGATATATTTATTTAAATTCATTTTTTCACCTTCAATGACAAAAGAAAAAGCCGAGATGCAATCACTACATCTCGGCGAATAAAGTCCGCTACTTTTTGAAGAGCCTTGCTTTGGCGGCGGAACACCAGATTAAAGTCCGCATTTTTTGTTTGGCATGAGTACTTTGCCCGCGGCTGCGGAACACCGCGACGTTGTGTCAAGTTGCGTTCTTTGACAACATCATTCTAGCTGTAATACAGTAAGATTGTCAAGCATAAATCGCTAAATTCCTAAAAAATTTTGAATTTGTGCTACGGTATCTCCAAAAACAACCATGAAGCTGCTTCTGAGGTCGGGATAAATAAAAACACTCAGCCCCACAATTGCCAGTAGAACGAGTGCGATGGTCGCCAAAATACGTATTGCCAGGAATATGGCGGCAAGCGTGCTACGCCATATTTGAGCCACCGCGCTTTTCTTTTCTATTACTACGACTTCCGGGCTGTTGATGCCATGCTTTTTCTTTAAGGCTTCCTGCTCTTTGGCTGCACGATAGCCTGAAAGTAATCCTTCTGACTGTTTTAGCGGCATTGCTGTTATCGCTCCTGTTACTTTATAGTTCAATCCCTAATGTGTGTATGGCGGAAAGATATTCTTGCTGCATGGAAATTTGCTGGTGATATTTATCGAAAGACACACGCATTTCTCCTTCTTGAATAAGAACTTCTGCCCTGCCTTGGCTAATCAGCATAGCCGATATAACGGCATCCAGCTGTAAGCAGGGGAGAGCGGCAATATCATGCGGGGTGACCCTACAACGTGGCCCACAGTGGAATAGACTATAGGCGATATCTATGACGTTCTTTCTCATATCATCCCCACCTCTCATCTTACGCTTGATAGCAAGGAAGTCTATTCCATCATGACTGATGTGCGGTAAAGACAACTCGGTAAGACGAGAATCTGTAGAGAGCAAAAAGCATGCGGAAGAATAATAACAATCATTTCTCTGATAAGAGTTGAGATGGGACACCAGAAGCTTATAACGTTCGGTTTGCGCATTTTGATTCATGTTTGTCCTCCTCTACTGGATAAATGTGTTGTTCATAAGCGCACCGGAGAATAAGATGTTCCAGCTTTTCTGTTTGCGTGCTTCCAGGCTGTGCATCGATGATATCCAGGCATTCTTCGCTCAAACGAAAGCACTTTAGGCATTTGGCCAATTAGATGCCTCCCTTCTTTTGATGCAAAAAGGGGTGCGACACAGTGTCGTACCCCTCTATTTTCGCCGGAAAAAAGAGAACTTGCTTTTGGAAGCCGACACACGAGGCGGCACATCGTGTGTGTGGATAGTGCGCAGCAATGGTGCATAAATTTTATCACCACCGCAATAATTGAAATAGTCTGGCGCCCAAATGGCAAAATGCGTATTGGCGGCCAGTTCTTCCATCATGTGCCGTACGGTATCCTGGTCGCTCGGATGAACGCTATTGAATATGTAGTGGATGCCATTATCTTCAGCGGCGAACACGTCATACAACGGGACAGTTTGCCAGGGCTTCATGCCACATACGATGATACGTATGTCTTTGTCATGGTAGGCGGTGACATCCGGGATGGACGAATAATTGCCGTAATCAAATATCAGGATGTCATGTTCTTCTCTGGCCTTAGCTGCACTTTTGCCGCCGATATATACGTCTGTTCCATAGATGATAAAGTGAGTTTCATCTATGATATCTGAGTTTGGTGCTTTCCCACCCCCTAGATAATCCTGCAAACTATGAGCACTGTGTACCTCAATTAGCGCGGGATGATGCCCGTGCGCTCTGCAATACAATAGCAGCTGCATAGCCTGCGTGGTGCACCCAATGCCTGAGCCGGCACCCGCAACGGCAACAGAAATGCAGCGACGGCTGGAAGGTGCAACGGCGCGGCGTTCAAGCTGTTTTGGATGCTCTTGGGGAACTCCTTCCGAAAGAGGGCCTTCTGAATGAACTTCTTCCGAATTTGAGACGTCCTGGCCTTTACTATTGTTTGCCACGGGCTGAGCTGTATCCATTGCCGGAGATTTGAGAATATCATCCGATAGGAATATTTCGAGCAGCTGCTGACGTAATCCGGCCTGCCTGTTTGTGATGATGTGCTCCTTTGGTACACCAGCTTTTATTACATCCTCGACAAAAAGAGAGTCTTCATCCAGCGAATCGGAGACAACGATAAGAGTAAGTTCGGGTCGTGTCTCCACAATACGGCGAATTAGAAGAAGCCCTAAATCTACATCACCACTGAAATACAGTAAGTCAAAGATGGCATATTGATAGTTCCCAGCTTCTAGCTCTGCGGCCAACTCTGCCGGAGCATGTCCGTCAATATCCTGTACTTCAAACAGGTTTCGGCGGTTTAACTGTCGGACAGATTCTCGAATACTTTGTGACGCAATGACGGCAATCAATTTTTGTTCCTCCTATTACAACAAATTTGTCCCTTTATATTTAATGGGGTACGACACTGTGTCGTACCCCATCCTTTTGCTTTCTAAAAAGTATGTCAGGTGACCTGTTCCCACTGTGTTTCCAACTTTGCAAGCTCTTGCTTTAAACGTCTGAAATCCTGGTGGATGTATTCACGGTTTGTAAAATCGAAATCTACGTGTCCCATAATTTTGATGATGTCTGCTTTATCCACACCAGCGGTATAGGCCATGGTTGCAAAGGTGTGACGGCAGCTGTAAGGCGTTAAATGCGGTTTTGCTTTTTTCTGGTTTAAGACATCAACTGGGATGAATCCCAGTTCCCGCATGAGTGGATAAAACTGGCGTGTGCTCCAGTTTTTTAAATTGATGTGGCCGCCCACACTATTTTGAATCAATGGGCGTTTTTCATAGTGCTGTTTATCCTGAAAATAGGAAAAAAGATACCAGTCCTGCACATACTGCCGGATAATAGGCAGTATTGGTACAACACGGTTTGTGCCAGCCTTGGTTTTCCCGCCGCCTACAAAGTATCCATCCTTGATATGGCAATCTGAAATGAGAAGACGGAAAATTTCGTTGGGCCGGAATCCGGTAAAAATGAGCGTTAATACAATGCGCGCAGTTTGAAACCGTGGATTGAGCACGTTGTTCGCATAGTGGATAAGCGTATCAATTTGCTCTGATGAAAAAATCACACGAGGTGCAGGTGCTCTTCCCTTTATTTTCAGGCTGGGTGAGAGGTCATAGCTTGTGAGCCTTTTAGCGATAGCATACTGATACAGCATCCTAATTAATATTTTCACTTTTGACTTTGCGCTCACGGAAGCGCCGCATCCAAAATCGAGGACGTCCTGTAAATCGTCCACGTCGACCTTTGACACAGGTACATCCCATAGCGGTTTCAGCTTATTCCAGGCGTTATTATAATCACGTCTGGTCTGAATGCCGATTTTGGGATACCGTTTGGACATCCAGCTGTCATGAATAGCCCGGAGCGTGGCTGTTTCAGGAGAAACGAGTTGATTCCATCCACACATCCCGCAATATTGGGCATACGGCACCTCTTGCTTACAATATACACATTTCATATTTTTGCCTCCTTTTTGGGATAAATAAATGGGGAACATAATGTCCCACAAAAAGGAGGCTTGTGGTGAGAATGGTGCCGGAAAATATGAAAGCGTATCAAAAAATTGTCACTTTAAGAATGACGATTTTTGATACGCCTTGGATTTCGGTGAAAACAATATTCCAATAAGCGGGCATCCCAAAGGATTATGACCGGTACTCATAATCGGCAACGCGGCCTCAAACGTGTCATTGATACTTTGACAAGCCTTCGCACCCCGTAGAGGGGTATATGCAAAGTTGCATGCATTTCTCACTCGCTTATGGGGATGAAAAAAAGGCGTACCACAGTTTTGGTACACCTTATAAATTCCTGATGGAGCTGGCAGACGGATTCGAACCCCCGACCTGCTGATTACAAATCAGCTGCTCTACCAGCTGAGCTATGCCAGCACGAAAAGTGCTTGCCTCTTTCAGAAGAGTGCTTGATTATTATAGCAAAAGCCTTTCTTAAAATCAAGAGCTTTTTGAAAAAATATTGCCGGGGCACGCTTGACGGAAAAATGTGGATGCCTCATAATAGAAAAACGGAGAGAGGGGCTGCTGTGCATCTGCCCTGCGCAGCCCGAAAGAAGGAGGATGTGTTTCAATGGAACCTTCAAAAGTATATTTTACCGATATGCGTGCCCGCCCGGGCACCAACCTGCAGCAAAAGCTGGAAAAACTGATGCGCCGCGCGGGCTTTGAAACCATAGATTTCAAAGACAAATATGCCGCCATCAAAATCCACTTCGGCGAACCGGGCAACCTTTCCTACCTGCGCCCGAATTTTGCCAAGACGGTGGCCGACATGGTGAAAGCCTTGGGCGGCAAGCCGTTTTTGACAGACTGCAACACATTGTATGTGGGCAGGCGCAAGAATGCGCTGGACCATATGGACGCCGCCTATGAAAACGGCTATTCGCCCTTTTCCACCGGCTGCCAGATTATCATTGCAGACGGCCTGAAGGGCACAGACGAGGTGGCTGTGCCCGTGAAGGGCGGCCAGTACATTCAAAACGCGCTGATTGGGCGCGCCGTGATGGACGCGGACGTGTTTATTGCGCTTTCGCATTTCAAAGGGCACGAGTGCACGGGCTTTGGCGGCGCGGTGAAAAACGTGGGCATGGGCTGCGGCTCGCGCGCGGGCAAGATGGATATGCATTCTTCCGGCAAGCCCTCGGTGGATAAGGCCCTGTGCCGTTCGTGCGGGGCGTGCATGAAAAACTGCGCCCACGGCGCCATCACGGTTCTTGAGCGGAAAGCCTCCATTGATACAAACAAGTGTGTGGGATGCGGCCGATGTATCGGTGCCTGCCCCGTGGATGCGGTGGACTCCATGTGCGACGAGGCCAATGATATCCTGAATCGGAAGATTGCCGAGTATACCCTGGCAGTGCTGAAGGATCGTCCTAATTTCCATGTGAGCCTTGTGGTGGACGTGTCCCCCAACTGTGACTGCCATTCGGAGAATGACGCCCCCATTGTGCCTAACGTGGGTATGTTTGCCTCCTTTGACCCGGTAGCCCTGGACATGGCCTGCGTGGATGCGGTAAACCGCCAGCCCGTGCTTGCCGGAAGCTTTCTGTCAGAGCAGGAGCATCACAGCCATGACCATTTTAAGGACACCCATCCGGATACCAACTGGGAGACCTGTATTGACCATGCTGTGAAGCTGGGCCTTGGCAATAAGGAATATAATCTCATCACCATTTAGAACCTGACCATAAGGAGGACACGGGAAACATGAGCAAACAATCATTAGACACAATCTGCATACAGGGAGGATGGGAGCCGAAGAACGGCGAACCCAGACAGCTGCCCATATATCAGAGCACTACCTTTAAATACACTTCCAGTGAGCAGATGGGACGGCTTTTTGACCTGGAGGAGAGCGGTTATTTTTATACCAGGCTGGCGAACCCGACCAATGACGCAGTGGCATCAAAGATCTGCCAGCTGGAGGGCGGCGTGGGGGCCATGCTCACCTCCTCCGGACAGGCGGCTACCTTTTATGCTATTTTGAATATCTGCCAGGCAGGAGATCATGTAATCAGTTCCTCCACCATATACGGCGGTTCCACCAATCTGTTTACCGTTACCTTTCCCAAGATGGGAGTGGAGTGCACACTGGTGAATCCGGATGCGGACGAGGAGGAACTGGCAAAGGCATTCAGGCCAAATACCAAAGCGGTATTTGCGGAGAGCATTGCCAATCCTGCCCTGACAGTGCTGGATTTTGAGAAGTTTGCCCGCCTGGCCCATGGCCACGGTGTTCCTCTGATTGTGGATAATACCTTTGCCACCCCCATTAACTGCCGTCCCTTTGAGTGGGGAGCGGATATTGTGACTCACAGCACCACCAAGTACATGGACGGCCACGCCTCCTGTGTGGGCGGCTGCATCGTGGACAGCGGAAACTTTGACTGGGAGGCCCAGCATGACAAATTTAAGGGTCTGACAGAGCCTGATGAGTCATATCACGGCATTGTGTATACCCAGAAGTTTGGTAAGCTGGCTTATATCCAGAAGGCCACGGCCCAGCTTATGAGGGATTTAGGCTCCATCCAGTCCCCCCAGAATGCGTTCCTGATTAAT
>ERZ780150.1093-NODE-1093-length-19308-cov-3.433647_pt1 | contig 19308 bp, 10 predicted proteins | sample MGYA00511019_ERZ780150 | MGnify/ENA primary metagenome ERZ780150 (study PRJEB29588, sample SAMEA2151633) | human gut metagenome | biome: human gut; feature: human-associated habitat; material: faeces | place: Denmark | collected 2008/2010 ...
ACATCGTAAATAAACTCTTCAATCTCCCAACTGTCCACCAGATAGTCGGCCAGTTTCTTTCTCACCTTGCTCTCCCAGCTGGCGACCTTGCGGTCCTTGGTCGTGCCCCTGGACAGGCCGCGGATCTTCTCCCGGTACTCGTCGGACAGATCCGACTTCAGATCGTCCACCGCCTCGGAGATCGTGTTGTCCGTGCTCTCCTCCTTCAGCTCTTTCTCGCTGAGCACGTACTGCCACGGGTCAGACCCGTCGATTTTGGCTTTCAGCTTGGTGGCCTCGCTCTTGTACATCATGATGCCGTTGGAATCATACCGCACGGTGCGGTCCCCCAGCTCCACGGTCTTGTTGCGGATCAGCACGCCGTTGGCGTCCGCCTGATAAGCGTACTTGGACCCCGAGGTGGAGTCGCTCAAATAGAACAGGCCGGTCTGCAGCACGCCGTTTTCATCCAGATAATAGCGGTCCTTCCCGATGTCCAGCCAGTAGGTGTACATGGCTCCGTTGTCATTGGGATCCAGATAATACCATTTGTCTCCCACCTGCTTCCAGCCTATGGCCATGGCTCCGCCCTCCGGCACCGCCTCCTGCATGTAGATGCCGCGCTTTCTCACAAGCGCAAACGCATCCCTCTGCTCCATCACGCCGCTTGCCAGCAGTGCCCCGTACTCTCCGAGACTTAATCCTGCCGCCACATCCGGTGTTCTTCCTTCTGCAAGCAACGCCTGAAGGATCGCCGCCTCCACGGTCAGCATGCCAATCTGTGTGTATTCGGTGATATTTATTTTCTCATTTTCTTCAAAGCAGAGCGCCGCAATATCCAGACCGGACGCCTCGGATGCCGCCGCAAACACGTCCCTGCTCACGGGAATCTGCTCGTAAAAATCTCTGCCCATACCGATGTACTGTGCTCCCTGTCCCGGGAACAAAAATGCTGTCTTTCCCATGTCATTCTCCCTTATCCGATGTGCGTCCCAAGAAGACGCTCTTCTTTTCCCAAAAATCTCCGTCACCTAAAAGCCCCGCGGTCTGCGCCATCAGTTCCTCTATCATCTCCTGACAGGTCTGTTCTTTTTTCACAAGTCCCGCGCACTGTCCTGCCATCAGGCTGCCGTGTACCACATCCCCGTCCATCACTGCCTTTCGGAGGGAGCCAAGCGTCAGCTGCTCCAGTTCCTCAAATCCGGCGCCCTCTTTTTCGAGTTTTAAATATTCGCGGCTCATCGCATTGCGCAGAACCCGGATTGGATGTCCGGTGCTCATGCCCGTAACCTCGGAATCAATGTCGCGCGCCTTTACGATCCGTTCCTTGTAATTTTCATGTACGATAGACTCCTTCGCCACGACAAACCGGGTTCCCATCTGTACCCCCTCTGCGCCAAGCATAAAGGAGGCTGCAATCCCTCTTCCGTCCGCGATACCGCCCGCTGCAATGACCGGAACCGACACGGCGTCCGCCACCTGCGGCACCAGCGTCATCGTCGTCTGCGCACCGATATGTCCGCCGGACTCCATTCCCTCTGCAATCACAGCGTCCGCGCCAGCACGCTCCATCATCTTCGCCATGGCAACGCTCGCCACGACCGGGATGACCACCACGCCCGCCTGCTTCCATGCCTCCATGAACTTTGCCGGACTTCCCGCACCGGTTGTGACAACCGGCACTTTCTCTTCTATGACAATCTTCGCCACTTCCGGCGCGTTTGGATTAAGCAGCATGACGTTCACGCCAAACGGACGGTCCGTCCGCGCCTTTACCTCACGGATCTGTTCTCTTACCACTTCCGGCGGCGCGCTTGCCGCCCCGATGATTCCGAGTCCCCCCGCGTTCGACACCGCTGCCGCCAGGTGATATTCCGCCACCCATGCCATACCACCCTGAATGACCGGATATTTTGTTCCAAGCAATCTGCTTACCCTTGTTTCCATGCTTCTCCTCTTTTCTTCCTGCCGGTCTGTTTTCTTACCCTTAAACACCGGTATGTCCCGGCTGCTGTCTTCGCCTATGCTGTAACCCCGCGGTTCTTCAAATATGTGATCACATCTCCGACCGTCACGATCGATTCCAGATCCTCCGACGGAATCTCCACGCCGAATTCCTCCTCCAGCGCCATGACAAGTTCAAACAGATCCAGCGAATCCGCACCCAGATCTTCCTTTAACTTTGTGTTCTCTTTAATCTCAGACTCCTGTACGTTTAACTGCTCCGCAATGATCGGTCTCATCTTCTCTAACATGTTTCTTCTCCTTTTCCCTGTTCCTTTTAATTATTTGCTTTTCAAATATTTTGATAATCAAATTATTTGCTTTTCAAAGTATATGTCTGTCCTGTTTGATTGTCAAGGTATTTTTTGGAAACGTTTTGCTAAAATTGCATTAATGCGTTGAAATATCATGCAAAATTGCTTACAATATTTGTAATAAGATGTGGGAGGAGTTCGCTGATGAAACAATATTTTGGAATGAGCCAGACAGGAAACTTAAAAGAAGCTGCACAGGGCGTTCACGCTCCGGGACTTCTTATCCTGATGTCCAACGCAGACCAGTTTGAGGCACACGTTACAGAACTGGAGTCCCTTTTCCCGGGAGTCCCGAGCATTGGCTGTATCGGCATGAGTTACAGTACCAGGATCGTCGAAAAGGGAGTCGGTCTGGTTGCTTTTTATGACAATGTCACCGCTGTTGCCAACGTTTTGGAGCAGGCATCCACCATGCCGGTCAAATACATCGAACGCATGGAACAGGATTTAAAAAACGTCCACGCAAGTTCGAAAGATACCGTCTGTATTGACCTGTGTACCGGAAATGACGCCTGTGTGCTGACCACGATCCACAGCATTCTCGGCAAGGCTGGAATTCCGCTTGTCGGCGGCACCGGGGACGGTGGAAAAGTCTCTGTCAACGGAACGGTCTATGAAGACGCCGATGTCTACGCTTTTGTGAAAAACAACGGAGGAAAAGTTGCTGTCTACAAGGAGAATCTCTACAAACCGATGCCAGGCTACCGCTTCATCGCTTCCAATACCGACCGCAGCAGATACTATGTCGGCGAGTTAAACGGCAGATCTTCCAAGCAGGCTTATATGGATGCCTTACATATCAGCGAGAGCAATATCATCAACCAGACCTTCCACAATCCGCTCGGCAAAATGAACGGACAGGACATCTGTATTATTTCCTTAAAGGAAGTATCCGGGAATGGTCTCTGCTGTTACAGACAGGTCAATGATTCCGATGTGCTCGTTCTTCTGGAAGAACAGGATTACAACGAGATTCTGGATGAGACGCTGCAGCGCATCCGCCGCGATTTCAACCATATTTCCGGTGTTTTCTCCATCAACTGTGTTTTCCGTTACCTTCTGTTCTCACAGGAACACCATATGGAAGATTATCTGAAAACCATGTCCACACTCGGTGATCACGCCGGTCTGATTGGATTCGGAGAACATTATAATCAGCAGTTCGTCAACCAGACCATGACCTGTGTCGTATTTGAATAATCTGTGATAGAAAGAGGAGGATTTCCATGTTTTCATTAAAAGCACCAAAGAATGCAGCGGCTGCACCAGCCACGTCCACCCCCAGCCGCTTAGATCTTCATCCCGTTGCGCATATTGCGGACTGCCTGTTAGATTACCAGAAGCAGCTCTCCACCAGCGAAGTGCACTCTTTAGATGAACTGCAGTCCATCACACAGGCATTCCAGCTCGTTCTGGACGAAAATGCCGCGCTCCGCGAAAAGCTGGATTCCTTTCATGAGCTGTTCGGCGATGTGGACAGGGCTTCCGGTGAATTTGCTTCCGTCAAATCTGACATTGCCAGCTCTGTCGGTCTTGCACAGCAGCGTGTTGACGGATTGAAAGACAGCTCCAAAGAAGTGCAGGAGCGCTTTTTGGAAATGCAGAACACCTTTTCCGATTTCCAGGTTTCCGTTCAGAAGATCAAGGACTGCATGGCACAGATCATCTCAATTGCCAACCAGACAAACATGCTTGCCCTGAATGCTTCGATTGAGGCTGCCCGCGCCGGAGAGCAGGGAAAAGGCTTTGCGGTCGTTGCCGAGGAGGTCAAAAATCTTGCGAGTGAGATCAAGAGTCTTGTCAGCACGGTAGATATCAGCATCGGCGACGTCGAGCAGGGCACCGCCAACCTGAATACCAGTATTTCCACCTCGCAGGACGCCTTGAACCAGAGTATGGAAAATGTTGATTCCACGTATGAAGTGTTCGATCAGATCACAACCGCTGCCGGCGGTGCGGACACTGTACACCAGCAGATTACAACCGCCATGTCCGCCGCAGAGCAGAAGCTGGACGAAGTCAGCCAGTCCTTCAGCCTTGAGGAACGGCAGTTTGACGCTGTTATGGAGCATATCAATCACGCCAATGATCTCGGAACCACCAAGAGTTCCCTCTTCGAGGACATGACCAATCTGCTCACACAGATTGCGCCGCTCACAGAAGAACTGGAGAAGAACACAATCGTACTTGACAATTCCAAATAGAATCGTTATAGTAAAGTTCGTTATAATAATATCGAATATGAAAACGCTAGGGGTGCAGATTCTGCTGAGAGATGATCGTTCATCGACCCTTATTACTTGAACCGGATAATACCGGCGTAAGGAAGCTTTTTGCAATAACGCAGACAAATCCTCCTGGCTACATATTCACCAAGGAGGATTTTTTTATGAATAACTTTTTTGCTACACCGGAAGGCGGCTGGGGTGATGGTTCCGTCCATCTGACCACTGTCGGTATTGCAATCGTCATCGCAGTCATCGCCCTTCTTCTGATTGTTGCAGCTATCGTGCGCCACAAGAATGCCACACACAAGTCCGCACTGACCACAAAACAGCTCGTCTACTCTGCTGTTGCGATCGCGCTGGCCGTTGTGTGTTCGATGATCAAGCTGTTCGACATGCCAATGGGTGGTTCCGTCACTCTGCTGTCCATGCTTTTCATCGTTCTGATCGCTTACTGGTATGGTCCGTATGTCGGCATTATGACCGCAGTGGCTTACGGCCTGGTGCAGTTCGTACTGGAGCCGATTTTCTACACAATCCCGCAGATGCTCTTGGACTACCCGCTGGCATTCGGTGCTCTGGGTCTTGCCGGCTTCTTCAATAAGAAAAAGTGGGGACTTCAGATCGGATATATCGTTGGCGTTATCGGACGTTTTGTATTTGCAACGATCTCCGGCGTTGTATTTTTCGCAGCATACGCCCCGGAAGGCATGAGCCCGCTGGCATATTCTGCCGGCTATCAGGCATCCTACCTTGTTCCGGAGGCAATCATCACCTTGATTATTATCTGCATTCCGCCGGTATCACATGCACTTGCGGAAGTCCGCAAACGCGCCGTAGAAGCGTAGGCAGCGCTATAAAAAGGACTGCCGCCCCCGCGCTTTGCACTTTAAAACGGGATATGTTTTATTATAAGAATATTGGAGAATATGAAGTTCCAGAATGCAACCAGAGGCGGCAATTCTTTGAAGCAAAATCCGAGGATTTCTTCCGTGCCGCGTCGAACATCGAGTTCTGTGTCTTTCCACGTTTGGACAGTCCCCGGGGTGTGTCCGGCAAAACCGCAGACAATGAGCGGACTTTCTGGTGCCCCTAAGGGCACCGCTTCACAGACAATATAAAACCGCGCGAACCGAAACTCGTTATCATCTGCTATTGAAAACAAGGCAGATGATAACTCAGACATCGGCTTCGCGCGGTTATGTTGTGTTCAGTGGTGCCAACAAGGGGCACACACAAAAGTCCTTAAATTGTCTGCGGTTTGCGGACACGCCACGTGGAATGTTCCAAACTTGGAAAAACACAGATGATCAAGGATGTTCGACGCGGCATGGTTAGAAATCCTCGGATTTTGCGCTTAGAATTGCCGCCTCCGGTTGCATCTGGAACGTGATAGTCTCTGCTTCCCATAATAAAACGTATCCCGTTTATAGTGCGATGCACGCGGGCGAAAGCCCTTTTTAATCTAAGAGCATCTCTACGCAGCCGTACATTCCGGCGTCATTCCCGAGTCCCGCAAGTACGAACTTTGTGTTGACGCATGCGTGGAATGAAGTGGCAACAAAGTGCTTCTTCACTGCATCCGTGAGAATATCACCGGCTTTGGAGACGCCTCCACCGATTACGATGACCTCCGGATTCACAACACATGCGATATTGGAAAGTGCTGCTCCTAAAATGCCACATACCTCATCGACAACTTCAAGCGCCACTTTATCACCCGCTTTGGCTTCGTCAAATACGTCCTTTGCGGTCAGATCTGCATGTTTTCTAAGCGCGGTATCTTCGGATGTCTTCTCCAGGGTACGCTTCGCCACACGCACAACTCCGGTTGCAGACGCATACTGCTCCAGACAGCCGCACTGTCCGCAGTTACACTGCTCCTTCTCGTGTGCATTCACTGTAATATGACCGATCTCACCGCCGGCTCCGTCGAATCCGGCTACAACTTTGCCGTCGACAATAATGCCGCCGCCGACTCCGGTTCCCAGCGTTACCATGATGACGTCTCTGCAGCCTTTTGCCGCACCCTGCCACATCTCGCCGAGTGCCGCCACGTTTGCATCATTTCCTGCCTTCACCTTCAGTCCGGTCAGATCTCCAAGTTCTTTTTCTACATTTACAACACCCCAGCCGACGTTCACGCAGCGGTGTACCACACCGTCATTTTTTACCGGTCCCGGCACACCGACACCGATTCCCTGCACATCGTTCCTGGAGATTCCCTTTTCTGTCAGCTTTCCCCCAATCGCCTGAGCCACATCCGACAGAATCGATGCTCCGCCGTTTTCCTTATTCGTCTTGATCTCCCATTTGTCAATGAGCTTTCCATCCGTCTCAAAAAATCCGATCTTGCAGGTCGTTCCCCCTACGTCAACTCCAAATGCATATTTTTTCATGCTTCCATTCTCCTGTTCCCTATTTGTATCCTTGCATCGTTTTCTGTCTGTTATGTACTCTGCCGATGCCTTTACCCATGCTTATGATAACGTTTCCAGTCTTATCTGTCAATGTTAAGGTGTATTCTCTTAAGGTGCCCCGGGCGCTGTCTCCTGCGGCGTATCCGAAGCATTCTCCCCGGATGACTGCGCTGCATTTTCCCCAGATGACTGCGCTGCATTTTCCTGCGATACGTCGGATGCATTTTCCTGTGACGTTCCTGTTGTATTCTGCTGCGGAGCGTCTGACGGCTGTTCCTGTGTGGCATCCGGCGTATCCGATATCCCCTGCCCGTTTTCCTGTGAAGATGACGGAACATCCGTCGCACTTCCCTGTGGCGTGTCCGGTGTATCCGTCACATTCTCCTGCGGTGTGTCTCCATTCTCCGCCGGCGTTTCCCCCTGTGCATTTCCCTCATCCGTCGCTGCATCCTCTGCTTCCATCTCCCCGGAAGAAGCATCCGGAATCTGCGTATAGGGCAGAAAATCCAGCCATTCCAGTCCCTCATGCGCCTGCTCCATAAATGTCTGCCAGATTTTTCCCGGATAGGTATTACCCATCAGGCTGTCCATCTCTTTGGGCATATCGTATCCAACCCACACGCTGGTCGTGTAATATCTCGTATAGCCGACCAGCCAGCCGTCCTTGTGGTCGTTGGTCGTTCCCGTCTTTCCGGCGCACGGCATATCTGAAAGTCCCAGTCCGCGCCCCGTACCGTTGATAAATACACCCTTTAAAACGTCTGTCATCATCCGTGCCGCATTCTGCCGGTAGACTTCCTGTCCCTCCTGTGCAGCGAGATACACTTCCGCTCCAGTGTCATCCGTAATCCGCATAATACAGGTCGGCTCGCGGTACATTCCGTCATTGGCGAGCGCCGCATATCCGGCTGCCATCTCCAGAGGCGACACACCGTTGGTAAAACCGCCCAGCGCTGTCGCCGGTACATAATCCGCCGCATCCAATCTGGAAAAATGCATATTCTCAAGATAGGACAGACCGACCTGCGGCGTCAGTTCTTCATAGAGCTTCCACGCAATGGTATTGATTGATTTTTCGACTGCGGTGCGCACCGTCACATTTCCAAGGTAGGTACCGTTCGCATTTTTCGGTCCGTCTTCCACCGGTTCATCCACAACAATGCTCTCCGGCGTATAATTCCGCTCGAACGACGGCGTGTATACCGTGAGCGGCTTAATCGCACTTCCCGGCTGACGGTAACTCTGGTAGGCGCGGTTTAACGTGTATCCGTCAAAATCCTGCTCCCTGCCGCCCACCATCGCGCGCACGTAGCCGTTATCGTTGTCAATGCAGACTGCCGCCCCCTGCAGATCATAAACACCCTCGTCATTTTTCTCCGTAAAACCGGATAAGGTATCGTCAACTGCTACCTGCAGTTCCTCCTGAAGCTGCAGATCAAAAGACGTATAAATCTGATAGCCCTCCGTGTACAGCCGCTTCTGGCAATCGCTGTAGGATTCGCTGTAAGCCCGCTCGTAAGCTTCCCTCTCGTCCTCCGTCGCAAACTGATACTGAAACACAAACCCTGCCTGCTCCATCAGTGCACGCGTCGCACAATAATAGGCATATGTTTCCACATAATTATTTTTTTCCATCGCCTCCGGCCGCTTTAAGGTAATATTTTCCACCACCGCCGCCGCATATGCCATCTGTGTAATCTTACCGTCATCCCGCATTTTCCCCAGAATCCGGTCGCGCCGCTCAATCGCATGATCCATATGGGTAACCGGGTCATACACGGTCGGATTATTCGGAATCGCGCATAAAAACGCGATCTGCGAGAGATCCAGTTCATCAACCCCGCTGTCAAAGTAGCCTCTGCCTGCCGCCCCGATTCCATAGTAGCCGTTGCCATAATAAATATTATTCAGATAAAATTCCAGAATCTGATCCTTGGTATATTTTTTCTCCAGATTCTGTGCAATAAAAATCTCTTCCACCTTGCGCTGCCAGGTCTTCTCCTGCGTCAGAAATACATTTCTGGCAAGCTGCATTGTGATCGTGCTTCCCCCCTGCGTGATCTTCCGGTTTTCAATCAGTGATTTCGCCGCGCGCACAAGCGCTCTGAAGTCCACACCTCTATGCTGGTAAAACCGCTGATCCTCCATACAGACCACCGCATCTATCACGGACTGCGGTATCTCGTCGCGCTTTAGATAATAGGACGCTCCCTGGTCATTGAGCTTGGATATCACACTGCCGTCCGCCGCATACACAACGCTTGTGCGGTATCTCCGGAACGTCTCCTCCGTGGAATTCCGTACCAGACTGTCCGCTTCCTTGTGGATGCTGCTCACCTCTGAGGCATATCCGCCAAGGACATAGTAGCCCAGCCCGCCGAGCACCAGCAGGGAAAGAACAAACTGTACTTTGACAAATATCCAGAATCCCCGATATTTTTTCTTCTTTTTCTTCTTTTTCTTCTTATTTTATAATTGTTCAGTTCCTTCACAGCAAAAGCGTCAGCCTGCTGGACAGTTTCCTTGTTTCTTACCATACAAAACCTGAAATGCCACAGGCATTCCGGGCGTCCTTACTCCACCAGGCCCCTTTGTACGCAGCTTTCCAGCATAAATGAAAGCATGTCCTCTTCCGATGCAAAATCCGGCTTTTCCACCCAGATTACATCCTTTTCCCTGCGGAACCAGGTTAACTGCCGTTTGGCAAAATGTCTGGTATCTCTTTTTATCAGATAAACGGCTCTTTCCAGATCGTACTCTCCTTCCAGAAATCCCAGGATTTCCTTATAGCCCAGCCCCTGCATGGAAACCAGCTGTCTGCTGCAGCCCCGTTCCTTCAGGCCGCGCACCTCTTCTAGCAACCCTTTGGCCAGCATATCGTCCACCCTTTTATCTATGCGGTCATAAATGGCTTCCCGTTTATCATTCAATACGAAATAGCAGGCATTGTATGCCGCCTGTTTTTTCCGTTCCTGCTCATTGTGGGCAGATATCTTTTCTCCGGTGGATAGATAATATTCCAGGGCGCGGATCACACGCTTTACATTGTTGGCATGTATCTGCTCCGCTGCTTCCCTGTCCACGGCCGCCAGCATTTTGTGAAGATATTCCGGCCCTTTTTCCTCCGCAGTCTGCTCAAGCGTCCTGCGGCAGGCGTCATCCTCCGGATTTTCCGTAAAGTCAATATCATACAGGACCGACTGGATGTAAAAGCCAGTGCCTCCTGTAATAATGGGGATTTTCCCCCGGCTGCGGATATCGGAAATGGCCTGCTTCGCCATTTTCTGGAAGGTAACCACATTAAACTCGTCCTCCGGTTCCAGGACATCGATCAGATGATGGGGAATGCCCTGCATTTCTGAGGGCAGGATTTTGGCCGATCCAATGTCCATATGCCGGTATACCTGCATGGAATCCGCAGAGATAATTTCTCCCTGAAGCTTCTGTGCCAGCTTCAGGGACAGGGCCGTCTTTCCCACGGCGGTGGGGCCTGTCAGAATGATAAGAGGTTCTTTTTTCTGCCTTTCTTCCATATTGACTCCCTTCTCCGCGTAAATTTAAATAATCCTTTTGAATTTTCTTTCCAGTTCATATTTGCTCATGGTAATAATCGTAGGCCTGCCGTGAGGGCAATGGTAGGGATTCTCCAGCTGCAGCAGCTGTTCAAGAAGCGAAGCCATTTCCTCCCGTGACATGGAGTGGTTACCCTTTACCGCAGACTTACAGGCCATGGAGGCCAGCTTTTCGGCGATTGCCTTTGGCGCGCCGTGAGGCGGTTCTTCCTCCAGTTCATCCAGTATTGCCTCCAGGAATTCTTTTTCACAATGTCCGTACAGGTCGCACGGTACGGAACGCACAGCATAGGCATTACCGCCGAATTCCTCGATTTCGAAGCCCAGCTGCGCAAAATAGGAAGAATACTCCTCCAGAAGATGGGCTTCCCTTGCCGACAGGTTCAAAACGATAGGCGGCGTAAGCATCTGGCTGTCAACGCTTCCGTTTTCCAGCTTATTTATCAGGGCTTCGTATTTCACCTTTTCATGGGCGGCATGCTGGTCGATAAAGAGAAGCTTTTCCTCATATTCCGCAATCCAGTAGGTATCGAATACCTGTCCCAATATCCGGTAGCTCTGCACCGCCTCTTTAGTAAGCAGCTTTTCTTCGAAAAGCTCCATCTGTCTGGCATCCTTTACCGTATACTGCCCTTCTTCTTCCTGAAGCATACGGCCAAGCCGCTGAGTCTCAAAGGGCTGCGGAGCCTCCGGCTTTGGGCGGGAAGGCGGCGAAACAGCGGCGCGTTCTGCGGCCGCTTCAACCGGGACAGCCGCAGCAACTGTTTCTGTTGATATATTTAATCCGGCATCGGGCGCCTGCTGCCGGACCGATGCAGCTTCCATGCCTTTATTTTCCCGCGCGGATCCGGCAGGCGCATTCTTCTGTCCGTTATCCGAAGCAACCGTTCCCGCTTCTTTGTGTGCTTCTTTGTGAGCTTTTTCACAGGCCGATGCAGCCGTTTCCCGCACATTTTCCTTCTTCGGAGCCGTCTGCTCTAAAGAAGCAGCTTCCTGAACCACCTGTGCCTGAACCGTTTCCGCCGCAAGTGCAGGCTGCGCCGCCTGTTGGCTTTGAGCGGTTTGAACTTTGGGCGATTCCTTTTTCTCATCCGCCTTTTTCTCATCCGCCCTTTTCTTTTCTTTCGTGTCAGCAAACGTCACATCCGGTATCATTTCACGGCGTCTTAAGGCTGTGCGCACCTGTTCTTCCAGAAAGGCATACAGGCCTGGCTGATCATGGAACCGTACTTCCATTTTGGAAGGATGGACATTCACGTCAATCCGTTCCGTATCCATATTGATGTGCAGCAGCGCAAAAGGGAATTTGTGCTGCATCAGATAAGCCTTGTAGCCTGCCTCCAGTCCCTTGGAAAGCAGTGGGCTCTTAATGTATCTTCCATTCACAAAGAAAAATTCAAAATTTCTGTTGGAGCGGACCACGGAAGGGCTTCCCAGGAAGCCTTCCACTTCTATTCCCTCCTCTTTTACGGAAAAAGGAATCAGTTCCTTTACAATCTCCCTTCCGTAAATGCGGTAGACAATTTCCTTCAGATCTCCGTTCCCGGAGGTATGGAACCTGACCTGCCCGTTCATCATGAACTGGAAAGCCACATCGGGCCTGGAAAGCGCCATATGCTCCATCAAATCCGATATATAGCTGCCCTCCGTGGCCGGGGATTTCAGGAATTTTTTCCTGACAGGCGTATTAAAGAAAAGCTCCCTGACAATGATGGTTGTGCCCTCCGGTGCGCCTACCTCTGAAAAATCCCGTTCCTTTTCCCCTTCCAGGCGGTAATGGACTCCCGTCAGTTCTTCCTTCGTCTTTGTGATCAGCTCCACCATGGAAACCGCAGCGATGCTGGAAAGCGCCTCGCCCCGAAACCCCAGGCTTCTTACCCGGTACAGATCCTCAACCGAACGGATTTTGCTGGTGGCATGGCGGAAAAATGCCTTCCGCACCTGTTCCTTTTCAATTCCGCCCCCGTTGTCCGTAACGCGGATAAAAGAGCAGCCGCCGTCCCTGATTTCCACGGTCACTGCCTTTGCACCTGCGTCCATGGCGTTCTCCACCAGCTCCTTTACCACGCTGGATGGCCGTTCCACCACTTCGCCCGCCGCTATTTTATCTATGGTGCTGCTGTCCAGCAGTTTGATTTCCGCCATCTGTGTCTCCTTTCTTCACCACTGTCCTGCCTTGGCCCGCAATTGCCCGGCAGCATGCGGGGACACTGCTGCCTACCATCTGTTTTTCAGCTTGTTCTGCAGGCGGTACAGGGTATTCAGGGCATCCAGCGGGGTCATGGTACTCACCTCCACGTTTTTCAGTTCGTCCAGCACATCCGCATCGGTCACCGTATCGAACAGGGATATCTGCTCCAGATCCAGCTCGTCATAATGCTCCTGCTTTCTGGCAGGCGCGCCCCCGTCCACTATGGAAATGCTCTGAACCTTCTCCGTTATGTCGTTATCGCTGAGCTGCTCCACAATTTCCTTGGCCCGGTCAATCACCATATCAGGCACCCCGGCCAGTCTCGCCACCTGGATGCCGTAACTCTTATCCGCGCCGCCCTTGATAATCTTACGCAGGAAAACAATATCGTCCCCTTTTTCCTTAACGGCGATACAGTAATTATTCACGTTATTCATCTTGCCTTCCAGCTCGGTCAACTCATGATAATGGGTGGCAAACAGCGTTTTTGCCCCCAGGAGCTTGCGGTTGCTGATATGCTCAATCACCGCCCAGGCGATGCTCAGCCCGTCAAAGGTTGAGGTCCCCCTTCCGATTTCATCCAGGATGAGCAGGCTGTTTCTGGTGGCATTGCGCAGGATATTGGCCACCTCGCTCATTTCTACCATAAAGGTACTCTGGCCGCTGGCCAGATCGTCCGATGCCCCGACACGGGTAAAAATACGGTCAACGATTCCGATGGCCGCCTGTCTTGCGGGGACAAAGCTTCCCACCTGGGCCATCAGCACTATAAGCGCTGTCTGGCGCATGTACGTTGATTTACCCGCCATGTTCGGTCCCGTAATTACGGCTATCTGGTGGGAATTATTGTCCAGATAGGTATCGTTGGGAATGAACATATCATGCTCAATCATTTTTTCCACCACAGGATGGCGGCCGTCCTTGATATTGATCTGTCCTTTTTCGTTCAGCACCGGCCTGACATAGTGATTCTGCTCCGCCACCAGGGAAAAGGAACAGAATACATCCAGCCTCGCCACCGCCTTCGCGGTAGTCTGAATTCTTTCGATTTCTCCCGCTATCCGGTCCCTGATTTCACAGAACAGATCATATTCCAGCGTGCAGAGCTTATCCTCCGCATTTAAAATAGTGTCCTCCAGCTCCTTCAGCCGGGGCATGGTATAGCGTTCCGCGTTGGTCAGTGTCTGCTTCCTGATATAATCCTCCGGCACCATGTTCAGGTAGGATTTCACCGCTTTTTTTGCCTTTTTCCCTAAGTTCCGGGCTGCATTGGCTATCTTTTTTCCCACTTTCTTCACTGCGTTCCAGATTTTCCCATGACCGCTTGGATCCTGGTAGTTGGCCGGGTTGTTAGTCACATAGGCGTACCTGTTCCTGGTCAGAGGCTCCCTTTTGCTTCCCAGGTCGCTATCCTCACTGGTAAAGGTTCCTGTAGAAGCCTGGTAGTATCTTGCCCTGAGATACTGAAGGCCAGTCTTTGCACCTGTGGACTCCCCATTGTACCCATAATAGTTCACAGCATCAGGCGTGCCGGAAACCAGAACCCCGTATGGGTCATAGCGGTAGCTGCTTCCAAGCACGTCTTTTTCGCTTATCAGGCCGCTGACACTTCCGTTTCCATTATATAAATAGTAACTGCTTTTTCCCTCTTTTTCAACTCCGGTTCTCCCATTTCCGTAGAGGTACGCCTGTCTCAGCTTGTCGTCTGCCCCATATTCTGCCAATACTTCCGTGTATTCTGTGTTGATGTCATTGATGTACTCAGTCAGGGTATAGCCTTTTGCATCCGGGCCTTTGGGGATTTTCTCTGCCAGTTTTTCTTCCGGGCTGTCCCCTTTTTCTGTCCTCTGGCTTTCTGGAATCAGCACTTCCTCTCCATAGCAGTCTTCCCACTGGTACGTGTTGTCAATCTGGAAGATACGGTTCCCGTCCCCGTCATACAGGGCTGCCATCAGCACCGTGCTTCCCTCTGTCACTGCTGCCAGGCGGTTCTCTGCCGTATATTCGTATTCCCTTGGTTTTTCATAGGCATCCCCACTGCTCTTTATGAGGTTCCCGTCTTTATCATACGTATAACGGATGCCCCTGTCACCCCATATCTTGCAATTCTTTTTCTTAATGAGCTGGTTGGAATCATTATACTCATATTTGTATTTTTCTTTCTGGGTGCCATCTATGATTTTTTCATAATACGTGCGGTTTCCTACTTTGTCATACGTATAGTTATGGACTGTGGTGCTTCCGCCTTTCACCTTTTCTGTACACCTGGTCAGTTCCCAGTTTCCGTCATACTCATAGGTACGGCTAGTTGTGATCTTCTTTTCCCTGTGGGTGCAGGATTTTCCTGTGCCGCGGGTTCCTGCTTCTAATTCCGATGAATTTTCTGCAATGACATAGCCCTCTTCGTTGTAACTGTATTCATAAGCAGAAATCTGTTTCTTGCACTTGGTACACGTATTTACCAGTTTTGTGACATGGTTCTCTTCATCATACGCAATCTCTGTCTTGATGCCGTTTGGACGTACAACTTCAGTGACACGGTTTAAGACATCATAATGATATACAGTATTGCTGCCTTTCTTATCTGTTACATTAATCAGGTTATCATTTAGATCATAGGCATACTGTACACGGCTTCCATCTGGGTACTGGAGTTCTTTCAGATTGCCTGCTTCATCATATTCGTAAGTTACCGCCTTTTTAGAACCCTGGATTACTTTGCTGATTCTTCCCAAACGGTCATACTCATACCTGCTCTTTCCTGTCTCATCCTGCATGGAAACCCGTTCCCCTGCTGTATTGTAGGCATACTGTACCGGTTCTTCCGCCTGTTTTCCCTTTGCTGTTTCATAGGATTTTTCCAGGAGGTGATTCAGTTTGTCATAATCATACACGGTTTTCTTACCACTGGCATAAGTATGAGAAGATAAACGCCCCTTTTCGTCATAGCCAAAGCCTTCTTCACGTCCGGCAGGGTCTTTGATAGACTTCAGGTTGCCTTCCAGGTCATAGGTATATTTTGTTGTTTTCCCAGAACTGCTTATAAAGGCAGTCAGATTGTTCATAGTGTCATATTCATAAGCAGTTCCCTGACCCATGGCATCTATTACCTGTGTCAGATTATCATTTTCATCATAGGAAAACTTTGTTTTCAGTCCCAGCCGGTCGGTAGCTGTAAGCAGATTTCCATGTGCATCATACGTGTATTTTGTAATAAATCCTCTTTTGTCCGTCACAGAAGTAATCTGGCCAGTCTTATCATAAGTATAGGATACTTTTTGTTTCAGTGCATCTTTTTCTTCTATCACCTGGTTATCTTTATCAAAGACGGTCTCTGTCACATATCCCATAGGGTCTGTCACAGACGTAAGATTATAGTTCTTGTCATATCCGTAGGAAGTTGTCCGTTTACCTGGCTTCGTCATAGCTGTGATATTACCAACCGGGTCATAGGTGAATTTTGTCAGATTTCCCAGTGGGTCAGATACCTGTACCATACGCCCTGCCAGGTCGTACTGGTACTGGCTGCTTCTGCCAAGAGGGTCTGTCTCTTTTGTCAGATTTCCCAGTTCATCATACGCATACTCCGTGAAACCTTTCAATGGATCTGTAACTGTAAGCATATGATGCAGCTTATCGTAGGTATAGCTGGTACTGCTTTTCAGGCTATCACCTTCTTTGATGATATTATCTGCTTTATCGTATGTAAAGTTTTTCTTATATCCCAGCGGGCTTGTCATACTCTCAAGCCGCCCTGCTACATCATAGGAATATTTATATGTTCCTCCGTTTGCCTGGGTCATCTCCGTGACATTTCCATTTAAATCCACCTGGTAGGTGGTGCTGTTTCCTTTTGCATCGGTTTCTTTTACCAGGTTACTGTGCTTATCATATATATATTCCAAAACTGCACCTTTGGGTGAAATTGCTTTTATCATATTTCCCATAGCATCATACTGGAATTCTGTCACCTGGCCCAGCGGATCTTTTTGTTTGATCAGATTTCCAAGGGCATCGTAACGGTATTCTGTAGTCTCTTTCTGTGGGGTTGTTTCTTTTATTTTTCGGTTCAGCTCGTCATAGCCATAGATGGTCTGATTTCCGTTTCCGTCTGTCTTCCCTGTGAGATTATTATTTGCATCGTAACGATAACTGGTAATGGTTCCATTTTCATCTGTCTGCTGTGTAACGTTGTCATTTCCATCATACTGGAACTGTTTCACTGCTCCAAGCGGATTTTTCTCTTCTGTAATGCGGTTTTTCTTATCATAGGCATAGGTATAGACTGCTTTTTCGGACTTGCTCATGGACAGTGGATTTCCTGCCTGATCATAGGAAAAAGATGTCTTGTGTCCCTCTGCATCTGTCACTTCCGTGATATTATCCATACTGTCATATCCAAAAGTAGTTGTACTTCCATCAGCTTCCGTAACAGATAAAAGTCTTCCATATGAGTCATAGGTATAGGAATCTGTCCGTCCCAGCACATCTGTCTGGCTAATGAGGTTTCCATCATAATCATAGACATAGGACATATCATTTCCTGCATTGTCACTGGCTTTTGATAACCTGCCCATGGAATCATATTCATACTTAGTAATCAGTCCTGCTGCATCTTCACTCTTTACAAGCTGGTTCAAGCTGTTGTATTCCATCGACAGCACACCGCCATCTGGAAGAGTGAGGGTTGTATTATTTCCATTTTCGTCATAGGTGTAGACGTAGACATGTTCTCCTGCATCTGTCATCTTCTTCGGAAGCCCCATGGTATTATTGGAATAAGATGTAGTTCCTTTCAGGGCATCTACTGTTGTTTTCAAGTTTCCAAGGGCATCATATTTCATTGCTGTGATATTTCCTTGGGGATCTGTGATGGAGCGGAGATTTCTGATTTTATCATAAGTATATTGATAGATACCTCCATTTCCATCTGTTTCTTCTATTAGATTTCCTCCTGCATCATATTTTTGTTTGTGGATATATCCCATGGCATCGGTGACAGAGGTGACACGCCCTGCTTTATCATAGGTATATGTGGTTGTTTGTCCCTGTGCATTTGTTTCGGATACCATTTTTCCTGCTTTATCGTATGCATAGGTTGTGATTCCACCTGCCGGATTTTTTTCCTCTTTCAAAAGATTTCTTTTATCGTAAGCATAAGTCCAGGTGCGTTCCATATCATCTGACATAGAAATCATATTTCCATTTCCATCATAATGGTACGTATATACGGCTCCCAGTACGCTTGTTTTTGTAATTATCTTTCCAGTTTTGTCATAGGTATATATTTCTTGTCCACCGTCTGGATACTGGACTGCTGTGATATTACCCATATTATCATAAGTGTACGAGGTTTTATTTCCATTTGCATCTGTGATACTGGTTACAAGCCCCGATACATTGTACTGATATGTAGTTTTAGCTCCCCTTCCATCTTTCATGCCAACCTGGCGTCCTGCACTGTCATAGGTATATTCTATGGTTCCCGTCTCTTTTGCACTCTCACTGAGCAAGCGGCCCATGGAATCATAAGTATAAGTGGTCACATTTCCTTTAGCATCTGTTTTGGATATTTTATTTCCATTTTTGTCGTAGATGCAGGATGTTGTATGACCTTCCGGATCTGTAGATGTGAGAAGACGCTGCTGCCCGTCATAAGTAAAGGTGCTGACTGCTCCTAGTGGGTCTGTAAGTTTCGGAATATTTCCTGCTGCATCTAATGGATACTCTGTTTTCCCACCATCTCCTGCAATTTCCCCAATCTGCCGCCCGGACTTCATAAAGAATCTTTTCTGTTTCTCCTTCCGGATTTGTGACAGATATCCTGCGGTTCATACCGTCATATGCATAACTCCACATGCCTCCTTCCGGATCTGTCATGGATACTAAAACAGCTCCCTCATATGTGAAGGTACTAGTATTCCCGTTTGGATCTGTCATAGACAGTATCCGCCCAGCCTCGTCATATCCATAGGCAGTGACTCTCCCTTCTGTGGAAGATGACATACATCCTTTCCCATCATAGGTATAGGTAGTGACTGCCCCATTGTAATCTGTAACCGTCAACGGAAGATTCTGTTCATTGTAAGTATAGCTTTCTACTGCCCCGTCTTCCCTTGTTTCGGACAGCAAGTTTCCTGCACTGTCATAAGTATAGGATTTTGTACCTTTTGCATTGGTTTCTGTTGCCACCTGATTCTGCTCATTATAAGTATAGGCCACAGAGCTGCCATCCGGATATTCTACAGAAGTAGTCCGATACTGCCCATCATAATGATAAACAGTCTGATTTCCTTCAAAATCTGTTGTGATGGTCTGATTTTTCTTATAGGATATTTGTGCAGTGTGCCCATCCGCATCTTTTTGTTTCACGACCCTTCCTTCTTCATCGTAAGTGTTTTCTATAACGGTATTTCCTGCTCCATCCTTCCAGGAAACCATCTGATGCTTTTTATCGTACTGATAGCTTTTCTTGATTCCTCCTCCATCTGTCACTGTAGTCAGATTCCCTTTATCATCATATTCATAGGAAACCTTAGTTCCGTCCGGAAAAACAATCTCTGTAATGTACCCATTTTCATTTTGCGTAATTGCAAAAATTTT
>ERZ780150.1104-NODE-1104-length-19003-cov-7.613838_pt1 | contig 19003 bp, 16 predicted proteins | sample MGYA00511019_ERZ780150 | MGnify/ENA primary metagenome ERZ780150 (study PRJEB29588, sample SAMEA2151633) | human gut metagenome | biome: human gut; feature: human-associated habitat; material: faeces | place: Denmark | collected 2008/2010 ...
CCACTTTGTTTTTTCAATATTAAAGTCGAATACAAAAAGCGGGTCTTAGGGTGTCACTAACGAGAAAATTACCGTTTGGATAACCAAATGGTCTGCTCGCTAAGATTATGCATTGCAACTTGGCAAATAAAATTTAAGGCACAGCCTACGGAAATTTTCTCCGTAATTTGTGCCTTTTTCTCATTTATAAATCACTTGTTCATTAACGATTTCTGTTGCTCTGTTGCGAATATTATTCATTTTTTGCACCCACAGCATCATATTTTCGGCTTTGAGTTTTTCCGTAACTTGTTCCTGCTCAGCAAGTGATTTTATTGTCTGTTCAAACAAATTCTCTGCCTGAAGCTCAACATCGGCAAGGTAATTGTAAAGCTTACCCGATGTAAGAAGATTGTAATAAAGCACTCGATGACTTGATTTCAAATAGCGTCTGTGCCTCATTGCCCACACACTGATTTGCCTTTGGTTTTCATCAGGTAGCGTAAGAGTTGGCAAAAGATAATCGCCTTGTTGCGAATAACTACCGCCTATATTTTCAAAATTTGTTTTCATATTGAAGCCTCCTTGGATTTGATAACTTCATTATGCTGAATACAAAACGAAAAGACAAATGTGTGGATTTAAGAAACAGAAAAAGGCTCTGACCTTTTACAGTCAAAGCCTCATCTGCCATTGCAATGCCTTAGTTTTATTAAGTTTTATCATACTGCCTTATAAAACCTCAGCATTCTCCGACGGGGATTTTTACATTTAATTTTTGTTATTATATTTTAAAATATCATCATAACCAATCAGGCTGACATTTTCGAGTTCATTTGCCTTATCAATGCAACCCTTTGTAAAACCGGATTTTGAAAAAATATAAAAATGCTTTTTGCTGAAATTAAAAAGCTTACTGCGTTCAACAAGTGTTTCAAGAACACCGAGGTCAATGCTTTCATTACGCCACTTACATTCACCAAAAAGAGCCGTATTTTTATCTGCCGAGCCGATTATATCAATTTCTTCCTGTTGTCTTGTTTTTGGATTTGTTCCCCACCATCTGCCGATATCCGTAAAATCAATTTCGGAATCACCGTTCAGCAACCTTTTCCACAAATACTGCTTGCAGATTTCTTCAAACACAGCACCCATATAATCCGACAAATACGGTGCAATTCGACTGTACGCAAGTTCAACCGCACCTCTTGAAATTATCGAAGAATTTTCCGGCACAAAACGATACCAAAATCTGAACATATTATCCTCAATAGAATAAATTGTTTTCTTTGTGGATTTTTCACCGTACGGCACTTCTTTTCTCACAATTCCGAGAGCAACAAGATTCTTGACATAAGCAACACAAGTGCTTGAGGTTTCTCCAACCTTTGTTGAAATCTCCGATATTTTTGATGCACCCGTAGCAATTGCCGTAATCACGGCATTATAAATAGCCGGCTCTCTTACCTCTTGTTTCAAAAGATTGTTAGGCTCTTCATACAGAGCCGATACAGGATTCAGAAAAATATTTTTTATATTATCCTCTATTGAAATTTTGTTGTTAATCTGCAAAAGATATTGCGGTGTACCTCCCACAAGCCCGTAGGCAAGTGCCTTATCTTCAGGTGACATTCCGTTAAAATACTCACAAGCCTCGCAAAATTCAAACGGCAAAATCTTAAACTGAGCCGTTCTTCTACCATACAAGGGTGCTTTGTATGCAAGCACATGGTCCTCAATATATGACATTGATGAACCGCAGAGAATAAGAAACAACTTTGAACTGCCTTTATATTTATCAATTAACATTTGCAGTGTTGATGCAAGACTTCTTGACGCCCTTGCTACATACGGATATTCGTCAAGGCAAAGGACGATTCTTTTGTTCTCTGACAATCTAAAAACATATTCAAGTGCCGACTGAAAGTTTGAAAAAGCAGTATCCGTTTTCATTCCTGTTGAAAATTCAAGAATGCACTCGCTCAAATTTTCAAGATTTTGCTTTGCATTTGTTTCAACTCCTGTGAAACAAATTGCGTTTTTATCCTTGACAAACTCGTTTATGATAGCCGTTTTTCCTACACGGCGGCGACCGTATATGACGGCAAATTCAAATTTCCCGCTGTTATACAATTTGTTAAGCTGTAAAAGCTCATTCTTTCTGCCTATAAACAAAATTCTCACCTCTGACCGTTTGCAAATTACTCATTTACGATTTAGTTATTTACGATTAACTAAATTATAAACCACTGTTTTTGCTAAGTCAAGATTATTTTGCAATTTAGGTGGTTACGATTAACTAAATCGTGATAAAGTTATATTTTTTATATGCTGTAAAAATATGTCACCAAAGAAAATTTCGGTATAAAAAACTGTATGAATCAAACAATATTACTGCAAATAATTTGCTGAATATGTATCAGACAAAGGGCAAAATTGTCCGAAGGGAGTTTTTAATATGAAAGCAACAGGAATCGTCAGAAGAATCGACGATCTCGGAAGAGTGGTTATACCGAAAGAAATCAGGCGGACGCTTCGTATTCGTGAGGGAGATCCGCTCGAAATTTATACCGCAACGGACGGCGAGGTTATTTTTAAAAAATATTCGCCTGTCGGAGAGCTTGCGGAGTTTGCGTCACAATACGCAGATGTGCTTGCAAAAATCAGCTCAATGCCGACAATCATAACAGACCGTGACCATGTAATCGCCGCCGCAGGAGTTTCAAAGCGTGAATTTCTTGAGCGCAGGGTAACAACCGTGCTGGAGGGATATATGGAAAATCGCAAGACCTATTCGGCAACACAGCAGACGCTCGGCGATATTCAGCCGATTGAGGGCATTGAACACTATGCATCGGTAATCTATCCGATTATCGCCGCCGGAGATGTTTCGGGTGCGGTAGTTATGCTCACAGGCGAACAGACCAAAATCCCGACAAATGCCGAAATCAAGCTTGCACAAACCGCCGCCGCATTCCTCGGCAAGCAAATGGAAGAATGATTTTTAAAAATAGGTAATAATAAAAAATGCGGTCGGGAAGACAGGTGTAAAACAATACACCGAATTTTCCCGACCGTGTTTATATAAATCAAGTACACAACACAACGCTTTACCGTATTTAACATTTATGGTATCATTAAATAAATTAAGCTGAAAGGTATGTTTTTTATGAATGGCTTTTCCGATAAGGTAAAACAAAAATTGGGTTACTATGTTTATGCCCTTGCAGATCCAAGAGATAACAAAATTTTTTACATAGGCAAAGGAATTAACAACCGTATTTTTCAACACGAAGAAAAACTCGATAACTCAAATAAGTCGAATCGTATAAAAGAAATACTCTCATCGGGTAACAAAATCAAAAAACTAATTATATCATATGGTCTTTCGGAAAAAGAGGCATTCGTTGCCGAATCGGCTTTGATAAATATAATGAACTACATTGACTCTCAATCACTGACTAATGTAGTTTCGGGACACCACACAGCACCTGTTATTACAGCTGAAGATTTTGAAAAAATTTACGGTGCCGAAATTCTTTCAAAAGAAGATATTTTCCACAATCTTTTAATTGTTAAAATAAATTCACTTTATAAATACGATATGTCAGACAGCCAAGTTATGGAATGTGCGAGAGGTCATTGGATAATCGACACCAAACGAGCAGAAAATTGCGACTACCTTATTGCTGTAAATCACGGACTGATTGTCGGAGTTTATGAAAATATGAAGTGGTATTCTTCGTGTGTGGAAACTCCATTCTATCCACGATTGTGCAAAGAAAATCTTTCAAGGTCAAATCGCAAATATTGCACCTGTCAAGCAGTTAATAAGCCGAATATTTACATAAACAAAAGCATTGCCGATTTAGTAAATATGACGCAAAATCCTATTTCATACATAAACGGAAGAAAAAATACCGCTAAGGTGCTAAAACCATACTACGAAAAATTCATCAATAATTCTATGGATATTCATGATTTTGAAATGAATTTCGGTAATGATTTGGTAAAAATGGGATTTAAATTAGGCAGTTTCAATGATTCAAAATATGAATATAATAACAAAAACATTTTAAATATTACCGATTACAATCAGCTTAAAAAAATGCTGAAACATACGGATTACAGCACAGCCACATCATTGTTGATTTCAAAATGGAGATATATCACACATTGGAGTTATATGGATTATCAGCAGGAAAAAGATTTACCATTTTTCAAAGCTGTTATAGAAAGAATATTTGAACTTTCCGAGTAGCTTCATACAAAAAATAAAACTTCAATCTCTTGTCAACCAAAATTGAAGTTTTTTATTGACATAATTGTTCATCAATGATAATATATAGGTAAGGAAACGGCTTTAGCTGTTTCGTAAGTTTGAGCAATAAAAATTAATTAAAGATTAACCGCTCTGTTCACGACACAGGGCGGTTATTTCTTTATGGTGAACACAATAAAAAATGTGAAGATGATTATCACAGCTATGTATTCTACGCAATCACTCCCTCTCTGATAAGGGAGTCGAAACAGCCGCCACCGTTTCCTTACCAAGTAATTATCGCAAAGTATTTTAATATATTCAATATCACGAACTTAAAATCACAATATATTTTATTATTAAATCACACCACATCAATCTGGCACATTTTCATTGTTGCGAGGGCGGAATTGTGGGTTTCGGGGGTTACGCCGGCACAGCAAGCCGAATCAACGCTGATTTCAGCGTTCGGGAAAAGTGCCTTTAGAATCAACGCATTTGACACAACGCAGATATCGGTGCAAAGTCCTACAAGCTCGATTTTTTTAAAGCAGAATTTATCCCAATGAGTATAGCCGAATGACGGCTTGTCAATATGAATTGCATCGGGAACATCAAGTCCGTCTGCAATCTGCCAGCCGTGAGTATTTTTTACGCAATGCACAACGGGCAGTTTTTTGCCCTCGGGAGTGCTTAGGTAATCTTCCCCGTGAGTATCCCTTGTAAAAATAATTTCATCACCGTTTGAATGGTATTCTTCAATCTTTTTGCGTACATTAGGCACAATTTTCACAGCCTCATCAGTACCGAGACTGCCGTCAATAAAATCATTCTGCATATCTATTACAATCAAAGTTTTCTTCATACAAATCACTCCGTTTTTAATTTTGAACTGTACATATCAAATATATCAGCTGACTTTGCCGCTGTCAATTTATTTGCAAAAAATTTGGTTTGTAACTTGATTTTCACTGTCGGCTCAATTAAAATAGTGTTCAGAAAAACTGCAAGGAGAACGCTTATGGGACATATGTATTTTGTCAGACACGGACAGACCGTGTGGAATGTTGAAAATAAAATCTGCGGTTCAACGGATATTGACCTTACGGAAAAAGGTCATGAACAGGCTGTTGAAACGGGCAAGAAAATTCTTTTGGAGAATATAAAAGCAGATATCATCCTCTATTCTCCGCTTATGAGAGCCGAAAAAACCGCAAAGCACATTTCGGAAATCACGGGAATTCCTGCAAAAGCAGAGCCGAGATTAACCGAGCAAAACTTTGGAAAATATGAGGGAACGCCAAGAAACGGCGAAGAGTTTCGCATTGCCAAAAGAGATTTCGTCAGCCGTTATGACGGCGGAGAGTCTATGCTGCACCTTGCACAAAGAATTTACAATCTGCTTGATGATGTGAAAGCAAGCGGAAAGGTTTGTATTTTAGTTGCACACAACGGCATTGCAAGAGTTGTCAACTCATATTTTAACGATATGACAAATGAGGAGTATGCAGATTTCGGTGTTAAAAACTGTGAAATTCTGCGTTACGATTTTTAAGTATTTCTAAATATCCGCATAAAATCAAGGAGTACCACGCATTGTGACACTCATATTTTAGTGTTGTTATGAATATTGACGACAGGGACAGAGGAAGAAAAGGCATAGAAGAAATGCTTGCGAGAATGTCAAAAATGACTGATATGCCCGACAATCCCAAACAAAACACAAATATAAAACATAGGCAAGGAAAAATTAGGACGCTCCAAACATAACGTCCTTTTACATTTATATATAGCTATTTATGAGTTGCTTTGATACTGCTGGAGAAAAGCCTGAAATGCTAGCGGCGATGCAAATCGAAATCCGTTTGTGAACGCTTGTAGCTCATTCCGGTCGTAATTTCTACATCCGTTTTTTAATTTGTTCGAACAGAGCCTTTTGTTGTTCTGTGAGAGTGGCTCTGAGCTTTGTTTCAAGCCGCACAACGGTTACAAACGATCCGCCTTTGTCTGTGCCGTTTGCTATGTTCTGCGCTGTTTTTTTAAAAGAATGAGCGCCTTAATGCAATCTTAATACAGAGTGCCGAATCATTACACCGTTTTTTTATATTTCACGGTATACTCTTTGTAAACAAGCAGAAACAGGAGAAGTATATATGCCTAAAATTACACATAGAAAAAAGCGGCTGTCATCCTTTAAGCTTATCGTTTTGGGCTTTGCCGGCGTCATAGTGCTTGGAGCGCTGATATTGATGCTGCCGTTTTCATCGACTGCCGGAGTTGTTACGCCGTTTCACGAGGCGCTGTTCACATCGACCTCCGCCGTTTGCGTTACGGGGCTGGTCGTGCAGGATACGGGCAGTTATTGGTCCGCTTTCGGGCAGACGGTAATACTGCTGCTGATTCAGATAGGCGGGCTCGGTGTTGTGACAGTTGCGGCACTTTTCGCTATGCTGTCCGGCAGAAAAATATCGCTGATGCAGCGCAGTACCATGCAGGATGCCATCTCTGCCCCGAAGGTCGGCGGGATCGTCCGCCTGACTCGTTTTATTGTGCGGGGAACTTTTTTGATCGAGCTTATCGGGATGATCGTCATGCTGCCGACATTTTGCGGAAACTACGGTATTAAGGGAATTTGGATGGCGGCGTTTCATTCGGTTTCCGCCTTTTGCAACGCCGGTTTTGACATACTCGGCACCGCCGAAAACAAATACCCGTCACTTACGGGATACATAGGAAATCCGGCGATAAACATTACAATTATGCTTTTAATTATTGTGGGCGGTATTGGATTTTTGACCTGGGACGATATTTACACAAACAAGTGGCATTTCAAAAAATACCGTATGCAAAGTAAGGTCATATTGGTAACAACGGCAATCCTCATTATCGCTCCCGCAGTATTCTTTTTCTTCTGCGATTTTACGGGGCTGCCGCTCGCCGAAAGGATTCTTGCGTCGCTTTTTCAGTCTGTCACACCGAGAACCGCAGGTTTCAATACCGCTGATCTTTCCGCTATGACCGGTTCTTCCAAGGCAATTATGACCCTGCTCATGCTCGTCGGCGGCTCGCCCGGCTCCACGGCAGGCGGTATGAAAACGACCACGCTTGCCGTTCTGATTCTGAGTGCATTCTCCGTCTGTCGCAAAAAGGACGATGCCGAAGTCTGCGGCAGGCGCATTGACGGTTCGGCAGTGAAAAACGCCGCAGCCGTTGCCGTAATGTATTTCCTGCTGTTTTTTGTCGGCGGCATTGTTATCAGCACGGCAGAAGGTCTGCCGCTTAGCACCTGCCTTTACGAAACGGCGTCCGCTGTCGGAACGGTCGGGCTTACCCTTGGAATCACACCGCAGCTCGGTGTTCTTTCTCAGCTTATTTTGATCGTCTTGATGTATCTCGGCAGAGTCGGCGGACTTACCCTGATTTACGCGGCGGTTTCCAACAAAAATCATAGTGGAGCAAAGTTGCCGCTCGAAAAAATCACAGTCGGATAAAGGAGTTACTATATTATGAAAAACATATTGTTAATAGGTCTCGGCAGATTCGGTAGGCATATTGCTTTGCAGCTGAATAAGCTCGGACACGAGGTGATGGCGGTAGACATCAACGAAGAAAGAGTCAATGAAAGTCTGACGATTGTCACCAATGCACAGATCGGCGACAGCACAAACACGGAGTTTTTAAGGTCGCTCGGCATCGGAAACTTTGATGTGTGCATCGTCACCATCGGCGGAAATTTTCAAAACTCGCTGGAAACCACTTCTTTGCTGAAAGAACTCGGCGCAAAATTAGTTGTATCCCGTGCCGAGCGTGATGTGCAGGAAAAATTCCTTCTGCGGAACGGAGCGGACGAGGTCATTTACCCGGAAAAACAGGTAGCAAATTGGGCTGCTATTCGGTACACCGCCGACCACATTCGGGATTACATTGAGGTTGATGAGGGTCATGCCATTTTTGAGGTAGAGGTGCCGGAGGGATGGATCGGCAAAACCGTCGGAGAACTGGATATCCGCAGAAAATACAGCATCAATATTATGGCAACCAAGGAGAACGGAAAAATCAATATGGCAGTTTCACCGGAAACCGTTTTTACGGACAAGATCACTCTTTTGGTTCTCGGTGCTTACAAAGAACTGCAAAAGTGTTTTCGCATTTAACAGAGGTGAATGAGGATGGCTGAGCTATTGCTGATTGTCAGCCTGCTTGCCGTATTTGTTTTCGGATTTTATCTTATGAGCAGGCTGGATCGATTTCTTGAAGAAAACAGAAAGGCACTGTTAAAGGAAAACGAATCCTGCGAGCCTTCCAAAGTCCTGCTGCCGCATGGACTGTCCGAAAGTGAAATATTATGTGAGATCCGCCGTTTTCGTGAAACGCACGGAAATGTCGATATTATTCTTTCCGATGGGCAGAAGAATGATTTTTAGGTTGCGGTAGATTTTTTTACAGTTTTACTGTATAATAATAAAATAAAAAGGGCGGTGAAACCGATGAAAGTACAAACCGAACAGTCAAAATTCGATACAGACGAGCATATCCTTGTCTGCCTATCCTCTTCGCCGTCCAATGCAAGGATCATACACACCGCCGCAAAGATGGCTAAGGTCCTTCATGCAAGATTTACCGCCATCTATGTGCAGACGGATACGGTCATAAATGATGAGGATCAGTCCCGGCTTTCGCAGAACATACAGCTCGCGCAAAGGCTCGGCGCCGAGATCGTTATGACGCACGGCGAGAATGTAGCGCTGCAGATCTCGGAATATGTCAGGCTTTCCGATGTCACAAAAATCGTGATCGGGCAAAGCAGTGCCAGATGCAGAGGGCTGTTCGGAAGACCGACTCTCACCGAAAAGCTGATCTCCTCCGCCCCCGATGTTGACATTCATATTATTCCCGACGCACTGAACTACACAAAGTCGCACAGACGCCGTCTGTTCTTTGGTGCAGAGATACCGTCGCTGCGGGATATTGCCGTGACCGTCCTGGCGCTTGCCGTATGTACGGCGATCGGGTTTCTGTTCGACCATCTCGACTTTCCCGATACCAATATCGTTACGGTATACATCCTAGGTGTGCTGATGATCTCCGTTTTGACCAAAGGATACCTTTGCAGTATAGCAGGCTCACTTCTAAGTGTTGTATTGTTCGGATTTTTCCTTACCGAACCCAGGTTGTCCTTTCAGACCTATGCCGTAGGCTATCCCGTTACCTTTGCAGTTATGCTGGCGTCTTCCGTTCTCACCGGCACGCTTGCCTCGAAGCTGAAAGATCATGCAAGGCTCTCGGCTCGCTCTGCGTTCCGTGTGCAGGTGCTGTTTGACACTGACCGTCTGCTGCAAAAAGCAAAAAGCAACGATGATGTTTTAAGCGTGACCTGTATGCAGCTCTCGCGGTTGCTTGATCGCAGTATTGTTGCCTATACGAAAGGCGAAAACGGAATGTTGTCCGGGCGGCTGTATGCCGAAAAAAAGGATACACACGCTGAAAAGCTTCTAAGCGATGCAGAGCGGCAGACCGCAGAATGGGTGCTTCAAAACGGTCACCGTGCAGGAGCAGCGACAGCACAGTTTGGAAAATCCGAATGTCTTTATCTTGCGATCCGTGCAGGCGGCAGAGTCTACGGTGTAATTGGGATACCGATGAAACCCGAAAAGCCCGATTCATTTGAGAGCAGCATCGTACTGTCGGTTGTGAACGAATGTGCGCTGGCAATGGATAATGCTCACAACGCCGCCGAAAAGGAACGGGCGGCAGATCTTGCAAAAAGCGAGCAGCTGCGCGCCGACCTTTTGCGGTCGATCTCACACGATCTGCGCACGCCGCTTTGCTCCGTTTCGGGTAATGCGGACACGCTTTTGCATAACGGAAACTGCCTGGACGAAGCAACCAAGCAGCAGATCTATAAAGATATTTATGACGATTCCGAATGGCTGATCGGCGTGGTGGAAAATCTGCTGTATGTTACACGGCTGAATGACGGACGCCTGAAGCTGGAGCTTACCGACCAGCTTGTGGACGAAGTGGTCAACGAAGCCGTTTCGCATTTGAAGAAAAAATCCGTCGGACACAAGGTGACGGTAAGGTGCGACGATCTGATCCTTGCCCGTATGGACGCACAGCTTATCGTGCAGGTCATTGTCAACCTTATTGATAATGCTTTGAAATATACCGAACAAGGCTCCGAGATCTGCGTAAGTGCGGAAAAACAGGGCGGGGATGCCGTGATCCGAGTCACCGATAACGGAAACGGAATTGCAGACGATATGAAACCGCATATTTTTGAGATGTTTTACACCGGAAAAAATACCGTTGCAGACAGCCGCAGAAGCTTCGGGATCGGGCTTACCCTGTGTAAATCTATTGTAGAGCTGCACGGCGGAACGCTGACGCTTACGGATAACGTACCGCACGGCTGCATATTTACCTTTACTTTACCGCTTAGCGAGGTGACTCTGAATGAATAAACCCCTTGTACTCGTCGTGGAGGACGACCGCCCCATCCGCAATCTGATCGTAACAACGCTAAAGGCTCACGATTACCACTACCTGACCGCGGAGAACGGACACAGCGCTATTATAGAAGCGACCTCCCATAACCCGGATATCGTTCTGCTGGATCTGGGGCTGCCGGATATCGACGGCACACAGGTGATCGAAAGCATCCGCTCATGGTCAAATATGCCCATTATTGTGATCAGTGCGCGCAGCGAGGATAAAGACAAAATCACGGCGCTGGATGCCGGGGCGGACGACTATCTGACAAAGCCCTTTTCCATAGAGGAGCTTTTGGCACGCCTTCGGGTCACGCAAAGACGGCTGCTGCTGCTTCAGGCAAGCGGCGACGCCGACTCACCCGTTTTCCAAAACGGCAAGCTTAAAATTGATTATGCCGCCGGCTGCGCTTATCTAAATGGGGAGGAATTGCACCTGACCCCGATTGAATACAAGCTTTTGTGTCTGCTCTCTCATAATGTCGGAAAGGTGCTGACGCACACCTATATCACGCAGCAGATTTGGGGCAGCAGCTGGGAAAACGATATTGCTTCTCTGCGGGTGTTTATGGCGACCCTGCGTAAAAAGCTGGAGCCGAAAAAGGACTGTCCGCAATACATTCAGACGCATATCGGCGTCGGTTACCGTATGCTGCGGGTAGACTGAGAAAAGCGAGGAAACAAGGATTTGAACCAATATGCAATAGAAAATCTTTTCGGAATTGAAGGGCTGAATATCGCTTGGTATGGACTCATTATCGCCTGCGGTATGGTGCTTGGCTTTGCTTTGGCGATATGCCGATGCAGAAAAACCGGCATCAACAAGGAGCATATATACAATCTTGCTCTTTGGCTAATCCCCGTATGCATTATTTGTGCAAGAGCCTACTATGTGATTTTCGAATGGGATAATTACAAAAACGACCTGATTTCTGTTTTTGAAATTAACCGAGGGGGTCTTGCCATTTACGGCGGAGTGCTCGGAGGTGTCGCAGTCGCATTGATTTACTGTAAAGTAAAACGGATTTCCTTTTGGTCACTTGCCGATACCCTGATGCCGAGCCTTGTGCTTGGGCAAGCTATCGGGCGTTGGGGAAATTTTGTCAATCAAGAGGCATACGGAAACCAAATTACAAATCCTTCGCTCTGCTTTTTTCCTTACGGCGTTTACATAGAAGAAATCGACCAATGGCGGCAGGCAACCTTTTTCTACGAATCTGCATTGAATTTAGCTTTACTCACCGCTATGCTGATATGCTACCCGCATTTCAGGCGAAAAGGCTATCTTCTTCCGTTTTATATGATCGGGTACGGAACGATACGGTTTTTTGTGGAGGGGCTGCGCTCCGACAGCCTTTATCTCCTTCCGGGTATCCGTGTATCACAGGTGCTGTCCGGCTGCCTGATTATTCTCGGTATCGTTATACTTTTTATTATCCGTAAAAGACAGGCGGTGAGGCAATGAGAAAAGAGTGGACTTTGTTTCTCACCTTTCTTAAAATCGGCGCTTTTACCTTCGGCGGCGGATATGCTATGATTGCACTGCTTGAAAACGAATTTGTAGAGCGCAAGAAGTGGATTGAAAAGGACGACTTTCTGAATATGGTAGCCATTGCCGAGTCTACACCCGGACCGGTTGCAATCAACAGCGCCACATACATCGGCTACAAAATTGCAGGCTTGTTCGGTGCTGCGGCGGCTACCGTGGCGGTTTGTATTCCTTCGTTTACCGTAATTTTTTGCATCTCACTGTTTTTTGATCAATTCTTAAGCCTTACATGGGTTTCCTGTGCTTTCCGCGGAATACAGGTATGTGTGATCTATCTGATCTCCTTTGCCGGCTTGAAAATGCTGAAAAGCATTAAAAGAAATGCCTTTAACACGGTCATATTGCTGTTGGTCATTGTTGCAATGCTGGCGTGCACTGTTTTCGCCGTTTCTTTTTCTTCCGTTTACTATATTCTGATTTGCGGCACAGCAGGACTTGCAATTTTCTTCCTGAAAAAACTGCGGAAAGGAAACGACAATTAACAATGATCTACCTGAAATTATTCCTGAATTTTTTAATGATCGGCGCCCTTTCCTTCGGCGGCGGATACGGAATGGTTTCCCTTGTAAGAGAAACAGTCATTTCAAACGGCTGGCTAACGGAAAGCGAATTCTTAAATTTCATTGCCGTTTCGGAATCGACACCCGGTCCGCTTGCCGTTAATATGGCGACATTTATAGGCTCCACACAAGGCGGCATTCTCGGCTCGTTTATTGCTACGCTCGGCGTTGTTCTTCCGTCTTTCGTTATTATACTTTTAATTGCGGCGGTACTCAAAAACCTGATGAAATATGCCGGCGTCAACGCTTTTCTCTCCGGCGTCCGCCCATGCGTTATTGCAATGATTCTCGCTACGGCAATCGGTATGGCCATATCAACATTGCTTGGTTTTGCGAATATTCATTCGGCGCTTGCTCCGGATCCTAAATCCATTTTGGTCTTTGCCATTCTGTGGCTGACACATTTCGGATATAAAAGAATCAAAAAAACTGCACCGTCGCCGATTATAATGATACTCTTTTCTGCCGCACTCGGCATACTGCTTTGGGGAGTATAAAATGCATCCTATGCCAATTTGCCGTCCGGGAATCGGGCGGCTTTGCTAATTGTTTGGGGATGCACTGTTCGTCACCTGTCTGAACGATTATCTGGAGTAAAACTCAGAGATAAACGTCGCGGAAACCTTTGAGGTTTATGCAGAAAATGAATTTAAGTATGGAACATACAACGAAGAACAAAACTCACGTTTAGCATCAGGACATAATCTAAAGCCTGTTACAACCAATTTCACAGGACGCAAACCAGATGAAATATATGCGGATTTTGTTTTTATAGATGCTGGTAAGTATCTCATCAAATGTAAGAATAATTGTGTACCCAAAGAACGTGTTTTTCTAAAAACATGGGTGCGAAAGGGAGTATTTTGGAAATCCGCTGGTTGTACAAAGCAATTACATACATGCAAACAGAAGAATTCTCTGAATACTCATAATTTAGAAATAGAATTGAGGCAATTTCATCTCTTCTCCGCCAAAGGTACCATGTGAATAGGAAAGATACTTGTGCCCCAAAAACGTACGCGCTTATTCTTCAGATTCAAAATAGCAGCATTAGATTTTCAAAAGCTATTAGATTATGCAAATAGCTTAGAACAGTGTGCTTCAAATAAGAAACCAGCATAAAATCAATGAACTACAGTTTCAAGTAATCAATGAATTATAGATTTATAAATCATATCTTTTACCAATACGTGTTAAATTTTCAAGGTACAAACAACCTCAAATATTAAACTGTACTTTCGGCACCCTAATCCCATAAAGTCAAAAAGCGCCCCGCAATGCGGGGCGCTCTCTTCTGCACAGCTCAAATGGGTAAAAATTCACTGTGCTGCAGACTGTGGCAGGGAAACCACAGCCTCTTGGTATATTAAATTAGGGAAAGGAATTAACTTAAATTATTTGAAATGACAGCTTACGCTATTATCTCTGTACACGTCCGGAAGCATCGCCGCCAGCCAGTTTCTTGACCTCGTCAACGCTTACCATGTTGAAGTCACCCTCAACAGAATGCTTTAAGCAGCTTGCTGCTACTGCAAACTCGATCGTAGACTGCGGATCGTAGTCGTTTAAGCAAGCGTAGATCAGTCCGCCGCCGAAGGAATCGCCGCCGCCGACACGGTCAACGATGTGCATTAAGTACTCCTTGGAGAAGTAGCTCTGACCATCCTCGTAAAGCATTGCTGCCCAACGGTTATCGTTTGCGGAGATGGAAGTTCTTAATGTGATTGCAACCTTCTTGAATCCAAAACGGTCTGTTAACTTCTGTGCAACCTCTTTGTAGCCTTCCTTGTTCAGTTCGCCTGCGGTAACCTCTGTACCCTCAGACTTGATGCCGAATACGTCGTTTGCATCTTCCTCGTTGGAGATACATACGTCTACATACTTGCAAAGCTCGCCCATCACCTGTCCGGCTTTCTCCTTGGACCACAGCTTGTTGCGGTAGTTTAAGTCGCAGCTTACAGTAATGCCCTTAGCCTTTGCAGCCTTGCATGCCTCTAAGCAGATTGCTGCAACGTTGTCACCAAGTGCAGGAGTGATTCCTGTGAAGTGGAACCAGTCAGCACCGTCAAAAATCTTATCCCAGTCAAAATCAGCAGTCGTTGCTGTTGCAATGGAAGAACCTGCGCGGTCATAAATAACCTTGGATGGTCTCTGGCTTGCACCCTTCTCAAGGAAGTAGATACCTACACGGTCACCGCCGCGAACGATATCAGAAGTGTCTACACCGTACTGTCTTAATGCATTCACACCAGCCTGTCCGATCTCATGAGCCGGAAGCTTTGTAACAAAGCTTGCATCCATTCCGTAGTTTGCAAGAGATACTGCAACGTTTGCCTCACCGCCGCCGTAAGTAGCGCCGTAGGTACCAGCCTGTACAAAACGATAGTATCCTTCCGGTGCAAGACGAAGCATAATCTCACCAAATGTAACGACTTTCTTTGCCATTATTGAATCCTCCTAAATGTATGTTTCACTATGTGAAACCGTGTTTCATTTTCTATAATAAAATTATAACATCTAATACCAGAATGTCAAATATGTTTTTATTTAAGTCCAAAAAAATTCCAAATTATTTCCGATTTTCACTTTTCTATTTTAGCAGAATGATATATAATAAAAACAGGTTGGTTCACATTACAGAACTATGTTTCGCAATGTGGAACACACATATCGTATCCATAGACACAGTGTGCTGCATTTTCTCATAAAACATTCTTTTTGAGATGCCGTGACGTGTCGGAATTTTTACTTTCTTATTTATTCTTACATCATCAGGAGGAGATTATTTATGGACCGTAAATACGATGTCATCACTTTGGGGGAGATTTTACTCCGGCTTTCCACGCCGATCAACGGACGTCTTGCACAGGGCGATACGCTGATGAAGCACCTCGGCGGCGCTGAACTCAACATTGCTTCCGAGATCGGGCAGCTCGGCCTTAAGACGGCAATCATTTCAAAGATTCCGAACAATCTGCTGGCCGCTTTCATCAAGAACCAGCTCAACGCTTCCCGCGTCAGCGAGAATTATCTGATCGAGGATCACTCGGACGACAGCCGCGTCGGCATCTACTACTACGAGTACGGCTCCTACCCGAGAAAGCCGCGTGTGGTCTATGACAGAAAACATTCATCCATCAACAATATTGACATCAAGGACGTTCCGGCTACCATGTTCTACAACACCAGACTGTTCCATACCAGTGGTATCACCTTAGGACTCGGCGGCAACGCACAGAAGTTTGCGATCGAATGTATCCGAAAGTTCAAGGAGAACGGCACCCTGATCTCCTTCGATGTCAACTACCGCGCGAACCTCTGGAGCGGCGAGGAGGCAAGAAAATGCATCGAATCCATCCTTCCGTATGTCGATATCTTTTTCTGCTCCGCCGACACTGCCCGTCTGACCTTCGGCAAGACCGGCACGATTGAGGAGATTCAGAAGTCCTTCTGTGAAGAATATCCGATCTCCGTGGTTGCCTCGACTGAGCGCACTGTCATCACTCCGAAAAAGCACGACTTTACCTCCATCATCTACTCTGCGAAGGAAGACCGCTACTACAGTGAATCTCCTTACAACAGCATCGATGTGGTCGACCGGATCGGAAGCGGTGACGCCTATGTCTCCGGCGCTCTCTACGGTTACCTAAGACATCACGACTGCCAGAAAATGTTGGAGTACGGCAACGCCATGGCAGCCATCAAGCACAGCGTTATCGGCGATATGGTCTTTACCGATCTCGAGGAAATCGACGGCATCATCGCACAGCACAAGGATACTTCCGGATTCCAGCCTGAGATGAACCGCTAAGTATCATTTTCCTGCGAAGGAATGAAGCGTGCGCCTGCCGCACACTTTGCGCGGCAGATAAAAAAATGATGGCGGCAGTCCCGCGGATACTCTCCGCCGGACTGCCGCCGTTTTTATTCTAAATCTTCTCTATGGTTCCGCCGCCGGCTCCTTTCATCAGAGCCGGCTCTTTTCCGGAATCACGATCCTTTTCTCTTCTGTCGAAGGAGAATGTTCCTCATCCACCTCCGGAGCATTTCCGGTGCGGTGTCTCTTCACATTTTCGCAACCAGTGCATCCGGCACGGTGATGCGATCCAGATGCCAGATCTCATCCACGTACTCCTGAATCGTACGGTCGGAAGAAAATTTGCCTGCGTGGGCCGTATTTAAAATAGCACTCTTCGCCCATGCCTGCTTATCCTGATAGTACTCCACGATCCGCTTCTGCGCATCCACATAGGAACGGAAATCCTTGAGGATAAAATACGTGTCTGCATACTGCGTGCACTGCGTGTTGAGCAGTGAATTGTAGAGATCGCGGAACAGCCCCGGATCGTTCGGCGAAAATGTGCCGTCCACAAGCTGATTTACCACCTTGCGGATACCCTCGTCGCTGTTGTAGATCTGCATCGGATCATAATCGCGGTTGCGCTCATGCGCAATGACTTCCTCGGAGCTCATGCCGAAAATGAAAATATTCTCCATTCCGACTTCCTCTGCCATCTCCACGTTCGCGCCGTCCATGGTACCGAGTGTCAGCGCACCGTTTAACATGAACTTCATATTGCCGGTACCGGATGCCTCCTTGCTGGCAGTCGAAATCTGCTCGCTGACATCCGCCGCTGCGAAGATCCACTCCGCATTGGACACGCGGTAATCCTCGATGAATACGACCTTGATCTTTCCTTTAATGTCCGCATCGTTGTTGATGACGTCCGCCACACTGTTGATGAGCTTGATCGTAAGCTTGGCGTTCCGATATCCTGCCGCCGCTTTCGCGCCGAAAATAAAGGTTCTCGGGTAGAAATCCATCTGCGGATTTGCCTTTAACTCATTGTACAGGTACATCACATGCAGAATATTCAAGAACTGTCTCTTATACTCATGCAGACGCTTTACCTGCACATCGAAAATAGAATCCGGATCAACCTCGATGCCGTTGTGCTCCTTGATGTACTCTGCCAGACGCACTTTATTCTTGCGCTTGATCTCCATGAACTCCTTCTGGGCTTTTGCGTCCGATGCATACGGAACCAGACGTGCAAGCTGCATCAGCTCTGTGATCCAGCCGTCACCGATATGCTTTGTCACCCAGTCGGCAAGTAGCGGATTGCCGTGCATCAGGAAACGTCTCTGCGTGATGCCGTTGGTCTTGTTGTTGAACTTCTCCGGGAACATCTCATAAAAATCATGAAGCTGCTCGTTCTTTAAGATCTCCGTGTGCAGTCTTGCCACACCGTTGACGGAATAACCGGCTGCAATGGCGAGATGCGCCATCTTCACCTGACCGTCGTAAAGGATTGCCATGCGGGCAACCTTGCCGTCATCCCCCGGGTAGCGTTCCTGGATCTGCAGTACAAAACGGCGGTTGATCTCATCCACGATCTGGTAGATTCTCGGAAGCAGCCGCTGAAAAATCTCAATCGGCCATTTTTCCAGTGCTTCCGCCATGATCGTATGGTTGGTGTAGGCACAGGTCTTCGTGGTAATCTCCCACGCCTCGTCCCAGCCGAGACCTTCCTCATCCACAAGAATACGCATCAGCTCTGCCACCGTCACCGTCGGGTGTGTGTCGTTCAACTGGAACGTCACCTTCTCCGGCAGTCTGCGGATGTCATCATGATTCTTCTTGTAACGCGCCAGCGCACGCTGTACACTCGCGGATACGAAGAAATACTGCTGCTTTAAGCGGAGCTCCTTGCCCGCAACATGATTGTCGTTCGGGTAAAGCACTTCCACCAGATTTCTTGCAAGATTCTGCTGCTCGACCGCCTTCTGATAATCTCCCTTATCAAATGAATCCAGCTCAAAATAATCCTTTGCCGCCGCATCCCAGATCATTAACGTATTGACCACATTGTTGCCGTATCCGACCACCGGCATGTCATACGGGATCGCCAGCACCGACTGATAATCCTCCTGCACAAAACGCAGGCTTCCATCCTCCCTGCTCTCCGTGCGTACATGTCCGCCAAACTTGATCTCGTAAGTGTACTCCGGTCTGTGCAGTTCAAACGGATAACCATTTTTCAGCCAGTTATCAGGAACTTCTACTTGATATCCGTCTTCAATTTTCTGTTTAAACAATCCATAATGATAACGAATACCGCAACCATAAGCACAATATCCTAAAGTTGCCAAAGAGTCCAAG
>ERZ780150.1105-NODE-1105-length-19000-cov-3.068672_pt1 | contig 19000 bp, 16 predicted proteins | sample MGYA00511019_ERZ780150 | MGnify/ENA primary metagenome ERZ780150 (study PRJEB29588, sample SAMEA2151633) | human gut metagenome | biome: human gut; feature: human-associated habitat; material: faeces | place: Denmark | collected 2008/2010 ...
AAAGGCCATTGGAAAAGAGGGTTTCAAGGAGAAAAGCCAGCCCTATGATTTGCCAGCCTTTCTTATACCGGGTTTTGCAAAAAATCCGTTTTCAGCTTTGTCGCAGTCGGTCCCTGCCGTCCGATTTCAACCTGATTTCGTGTTCCTTTCTTTCGGCAGCGCAAAAGAAAGGAACAACAAAAGAGCTTTGGAAAAGTACATTTTAAGGAGAAAAATCGCTTTTATCTGCTATAATACAAATTCGTTATAGGAGCATGTGCTTACCTCAAAGTAGATTGCACGAATAGTATAATCTACTTTGAGGTAAATGTCAAGGAGGAAATTGTGTGACGGAAGAAATTTTATTTGGAGAAAGAGTTCGGCAGCTGCGCCAGGAGAAGGACATGAGCCAGAAGGAGTTGGGCCAGGTGGTGGGCCTTTCTCATAAGGCCATCAGCACCATCGAGGGCGGCCAGCGTTCCACCTCCATCGAAAAGCTGATTCTGCTGGCACGATTCTTTTCCGTTTCTACCGATTACCTTTTGGGCCTGTCGGACAAGCGGGAGCGGATGTGAAGTTTCAGAATATTTGCATCATTGTAGATATCTCCGATGAAGATAAACTCTGCCCACAGTGTGGTACTGGATTAGAGCTTATCGGTAAGGAAACGATTAGTCATGAAATCGAATACATTCCTGCACAGGTAAAAGTTAAAAAATATGTTAGTTTACACTATGGTTGTGCCACCGTATACACCATGGTTGAGATGGCAAAAGTTCATAATCTTAACATATATAAATATTTGAGTTTTTTACTGGAACAGAGGCCTTCTTCAAAATGGACTGATGACCAGTTTGAAAAACTTGCTCCATGGAGCAGCGAAGTGCAAGCACTTTTCAATAATAACTAGAGTAAATTTCTCGCATTCTCGCGAATTAATTGGAGGATGCGAGAATAATTATGGAGGACGCCTTATTATTAGGCGCTTACAAATAAAAGACCTAATCAAAAAAGATGATTAGAATTTTTGGATTGCCTCAGCTTCTAATCGCTCTCACTTTCCTATAATTGTTGTTTAAGAATATTTTTTAGTTTTGTGAATATCTCAGTTTATATATTTGCTCATGAGATGTAAGGTGCAATAATTTTCTTCAGATGAAAGAATACCTAAATCGTCATATCCATTTTCTTTAAAAAATTTCAAGTCACCATTAGGAAAAACTCCGGTTTCGTCTGAAACAACTAAAATTCTGTTATATTCGTTTGAGAGGTATTTTTCTAAGACCCTCAGACAAGGTGTTTTGTAATCATACTTTGTATCAGATAGATAAATGCAAGTTATGAAAGCTGTTGTTTTATCAACAGGGATGTCATAAGGAACAAAAGTAGAGGGAATGTATTCGACTCCGCCTAATAATGTATTGTGTTCTATGTTCATAAATCCTAGTATAGGAAATTGTTCAAAAAGAGGGTTAGAAATTTTTTTAATACAATTATCTAAACAGTTTTTGCCAGTACAACAGCTTGCTAATCTATAATTTTCGCGTGTTATTGGGATAATCGTTCCAGAGTATTCTTTTCTACCAAGTTTGGGTGTGTATGGAACATCTTCTAAAATTATACCTTCACATAAAGAATCTAAAAAGGATGCAGTAAGAGGGCTATAATGTCTATATGTATCGTTAATTATTGTTAATGTAGGAAAAAAAATACGAAGTTGTATTGCCAATTTTTTGTTCTCAGTTATGTCATGAAAGTAGATTTCAATTTTTTCTTGATATTTTTTTAAAAGTTCTATCATTTCATGATTAAGAGGACACATATAATTCCAATAATAAAAGTCTATTTTCATAAAAACTCCATTTAATAATATTATTTGCGACGAATAAAGTATCATAAATTATAATATCTTTTTTTTATTTATTTTCAAGATTGCCTATTTCTAGAGTTTCCGTACTTTTATCTACAATCCTCGAATTTTGCAGGTACTGCCATAAACAACTTTCAAAAAATGCCTAAAATGTAAGGAGTCTCTTCCTATGTTGTAGTAAGTTCAGGTGTCTAATCAAAAATAGAACTAAACAAAAAGAAAGGGATTTCTTATGCGTAATTATACTACATCAAGCTACACTTTGAAACGGAAATTTTAACTTTTTTCAAATAAAATTTCAAAACAGATTTCTAAGCCGGATAAAAAATTTGCTACAAACATGACCTAGGGCATTATTGTATTTGGAAGCTATCTGCTGACAGACATCGTTGAGCAACTTCATGAAGATACGAAAAGGTTTAATTCTGTTGAACGCCTGACAAGATATTTAAATAAAGGCACTTCACCTGTAACTCTTAAATCTTAGTTTACTACCGTCTGTAAATGGACTCCGAAAGAAACTGTCATCCACATCGACGACAGCGATGTTATTAAACCGGACGGTTATAAATTTAAGGCTCTCGGACTTGTCAGGAATGGTTCTAAAAGGACTGCTTCTAAAACAGTTTATGGGAAATGAAAATGGTCATATAATCTTAGACATTTATATATAAACAATTTTCATGTACTTCCACTTACAGGAACTGATGCCATGAGATACTCAATGCTTTTATATATGTGCACTTTACAAATGCCCTCACAGAATACTTTAACACCAAAATGAAAGCTCGGAAACGAAGCTCCTATGCCACAAGGAATTATCCCCATCATAACACCAAATCACACAAAAAGGGTTCCGGGGGACATCCCCGAAACCCTAAGCTTCGTATCACACAAATTACGCGATTCCCATTATAAAATCACTCTTTTACGGCACCTACGTTAATACCCTGTACAAAGTAATCCTGGCAGAATGGATACAAAATCATGAATGGAATGATAGCCACAATAACGGCTGCATTCTGAAGAGCATTCGTAGAAATAGTATCATCTGTAGGAAGGTCACTATCCATAACCATACTACGCAGCTTCATCTGGAAGTTAAATAACTTATTGTTAGTTACATAAATCTTGAAGTTGGTGTAATCGTTCCAGTAGGTAACTGAAAACATAAGTCCAATAGCTGCAAGAGCTGCCTTTGAAAGAGGAAGAACGATTGTGAGGAAGGTTCTCATCGGAGAACATCCATCAATCTCGGCTGCCTCGAAAAGTGACTCAGGAATACCCTCAAAGAAGTTTCTCATGAGTACAAGGTTATATACGTTGATACCAAGCGGAAGAATAACTGACCACAATGTATCTGTTAAATGCAGATTCATCATAACGATGTATGTAGGAATCATACCGCCTGAGAAGAGCATTGTGAAGAGAAGTAACCATGAGAACAAGGTTCTGCCCGGCATCTCCCACTGAATAAGTACATAAGCTCCCAATGTTGAAAGGAGAAGTCCTAAAAATGTACCTGCTACTGTTACAAGTAATGAAACAAGGAATGGTCTGTAAAGAGTTACACTGGTAACAATTGACTTATAAGCTGAGAATGTAAACTTCTCAGGCCAGAGTCTAAGACCATATCCTGCTGCTGAATCGAATGAGTCGACAAGCACCTTCACAAGCGGAAAAAGTATCAGCAGTGAAATAATGATAAACAAAATTGTATTAAAAACTGCAAAAGGAGTAATTTTGTTCTTCGGTTTTACATAAACATATTTCTTTTCATCTTCCATTATCGATTACCTCCTTAAACAATTCCACGGCCACGCACCTTCTTGGATGCGTAGTTACATATCAATACAAGAACACAGCTTACAACGGATCTGAAGAGACCAACCGCTGTTGTATAACCGTATGACGGAGTACCTGAACCGAATGTCTGACGATATGTGTATGTCTGAAGAACATCTGCCTTAGGTCTTACTGTATCGTTATACAATACGAATACTGACTCGAAAAGGTTCATAACCTTAGCAAGGTTAAGAATAAATACTGTAATAATTGTATTAGCAAGAGCAGGAAGAGTGATGTATCTCATTCTGTTCATTCTATTAGCGCCGTCAATCTGAGCTGCCTCATAGAGATCAGGGCTGATTCCTGAAAGTGTTGCAAGGAAGAGGATTGTTCCCCAGCCTGTATCCTTCCAGATATTGATTATAAAGTATACCGGTCTCCAGTTAGAGAGAGAGGTGAGGAAGCTGACCGGCTTGCTTACCAGACCAAACTTTAATAAGAGTGCGTTGACAACACCGGTTGAAGAAATAACCGCATTACCTGCAGCATCAACTACAGCCTGTCCTGTTACAGGATCCATAACTGTAACCTGTGACTCTGAAAGAATCATCTTGAAGAGAGAAGCAACAACTACCCATGACATGAAATGTGGAAGGTAGATGATTGTCTGAACCGTCTTCTTGAAGTGGATGTTCTTCATCTCATTGAGAAGAAGCGAGATGAGAACTGCCATAAATGTATTAAGAATTAACTTAATGATTGAGAGATACAGTGTGTTGGTAAATGCTGTCATGAACTGCTGACTCTTAAGCTTACCTAACTCTGTAAGTCCGAACATGTTAACGAAGTTAGCTATACCTGAATAGTAAGGCTGAAGACCTGACTTATACTCTGTAAAAGCATATCTTAAACCTAACATAGGTAAATAGTTAAAAATAACAAGGAAAACCAAAACCGGTAAGAGCATTACATAGAACCATCTGTAGATGTACATTCTTCTCCAAATGCTCTTGGAATTTCCTAAGAAATGAGGATCTACCTCAGGCTTTTTCTTTAACTTATAAACGTCAAGGAAAACACCTGCAACACCTACGATTGTACCGATAATTACAATCGGGAGGCCAAGTCCCACCTCCATATTAGGGGCTCCATGCCAACCGCATGTATTGTTATATGCTACACCAAATACTACAGCTGAAAGGACAGTTGTAATAATTGAAAATTTTTCATACTTAACCGCACAGAGGATAATGGACGCTGCAAGAAGTGCCATAAATAAATACCATACCCACTGATGCTCATAGTTCATCATACCGAACGAGTTGTAATAATCTACTACCTTGTACCCCAATGCCGCATCATACTTCATTGCAGGGGTTAATTTGTCATAATCTGAATTCTGAATAAACGGAAACATACCGCCAACAAACGAAATAACCGCACCGGCTATTGCAATAGGTCTTATGTTGCGCTCCTCGCGTCTTACCTGCCATCCACAGCCCGGGCATTTCTTCGCCTTCTTAGGTATCTCGGTTCCACATGCTTTACATAACATTAGCAATACCTTCCTTTACGAAAAATGTATAGTTATTTGAAAAGTTGCCGAAGCAACAATTATTTAGATTATCAACGCCTTTACCTTGAAATACTGCCGGGAACCTGATGGCTCCCGACAGTCCCATATCTTACATAATTAATTATTCTTGAGCCACTCGCAAATAACTACCAGAAGATAATTAGTTGTTAAATGAATCTAATACTGACTGAGAAAGTGCTCCGCAGTTAGCCTGATACTCAGCAATAGCCTCAGCACCTGTCATCTGTCCCTGAGCAACAGCTGCGATAAGTCTTGTCTTCTCGTTCCAGATTGTTGACTGGTTCTCAAGAGACTCATCTGTAGCGTTCATCTTAGGAGCGAACTTAGAATTCTCGTTGAAGATGCTAAACGAATTACGAGCTGCTTCTGTTGTAGATGTACCGGCACCTGGGTCTCCATCCGGGTAAACTGCTGAATCGAAATCAGCAATCTTTAACTGTGACTCGAAAAGGTTCTTAGCAGTCTTAGATGACTTACCATCTCTTGCAGCAGACTCTGTAAGCTGGAATACGAACTTGCCGTCATCACCGACAACATAGTGTGTACCCTCTACACCGTACTGCCATAATGTCTGAACCTCACCACCATCAAGGATTGGATCGATGAAATACTTGAATACGCCTTCTGGATTCTGGCATGCTGATGTAATACAAATCATAGGAGAAAGTCTCTCTGTGTAAGCCCCAACCTCAGCGATTGGCTTAAGTACCCATACACCTTCATCCCAGCCCTTGTTAGCAAGCTTGTCTGTGATTGTCTGTGCCCATGTACCAGCCCAGTATGTGAATACTGATGTTGAAGTTCCCTCATAGAACTTATCACGAACCTTGGATGTTGAAGGGTTGCTGAAGATATCTGCATCGAGGTATCCCTCACTGACGCCCCATGCTAATCTGTCAAGAGCAGCAGCCATAGCGTCTGTTGTAAATCCATCTACCCAAGCGCCTGCTGTCTCATCATAGTAGAAATCAGGGTAAGCGTCCTGATAGAACTCAGGAAGGTAGTTTACATATGGAGCCTCACCTGTTACAAGACCTGCAGCAAGAATCGGAGCAGCACCTGTAACATTCTTAAGAGCTGCTAAGAACTCCTGATACTCAGCCCATGTTGTCGGAAGAGTATCCTCTGTGTAGCCAGCCTGCTCAGCAAGAGCCTTGTTAACATATGTAACACAGCCGCCGCCACGAGCCGGATACATACCATAGATGCCTTCTTCTCCGTCCGGTCCCTTAGTTAACCATGTATTGATAACTGAATCAGCATATGAGTTAAGTCTGCCTGAGTTAGCAATCTCAGAATTATTCCAAGCATCTGTCATGTTCCAGAGGTTACCCTGTGCAGCATAGGATGCATAGAAGTTAGATGGAAGAACAACTACATCTGCAAGTGTTGACTTATCGTTAAATGCGATACCGATCTGATCAGCATAACCGCTGTGGTCAGGACGTACCCACTCAATCTGAATGCCGAGCTTCTCCTCTAATGCTTTGTAGAATGCCTCAGCATAGTTATCGCCCTCCTTGAAGATTGTTCCGTCCCACATAACCTTAATCTTCTCAGGCTTAACGATCTCAGCCTGCTGGGTAGTAGTCTCCTCGGATGAAGCTACCTCTGTTGTAGAATCTGTTGATGTTGTCTCTGTTGATGTTGTCTCCGGAGCAGTTGTAGTGCTGTTGTTGCCTGTTGCACTGTTACATGCTGTCATAGAGAGTGCCATAGTAGCTACAAGTCCAAGAGAGACAGCCTTTTTTGTCATCTTTTTCATTGTAAGAAATGACCTCCTTTAAAAAAAATAAAGATAAATGATTGTTACAAGATTCCCCCCATTAAGAGTTATAATCTTGTTCCTCAATTAGCATTAGTAATAATTCTAATTTCGGTACATTCATACTACCACATTTTATACAAAATATACAAGTACTATTTTTATTATTTTTAATTTTTTTCTTCATAATTTTTAACGATATATTGTTTTATATTGTTTAATGTTGTTTTATGTATATATTATGTTTGTTTCTAGCTAAAAGCAACATGTTGATTTTACATTTAGTATGTAAGCGTTTCCACATTTTATGTCAGTTTTGCATAATTTTCACCAAAAACAGGTAATATTACTATAAGAACAGATAAATTCAGTCTTAAAATAAAGCTACTACTTTCATTTCAGGCGTGGTATAATTGGAAACTATGTTAATTAAATATCAAAATACTTTTATCTGTGATAGTTATTTACATATCTGACCCATTGTTTTATCATTAAATAAACTATCCTTAATAATATATCTGTACAAATATGCTGGAGGTATTTATGGAATTCTTGTATTTTCTCGAGAGCATCAGAAACGGGGTGCTCAACATTTTCTTTATTATATGTACATCCTTTGGTGAAGAGCTGGTGCTCATCAGCCTGTTCGCCATAATATACTGGTGTATCAATAAGAAGCTTGCATACAGAATCGCTTTTTCATATTTCATGTCGGGAATTGTTGTCCAAGGACTTAAGATTCATTTCAGGATTGAAAGACCATGGGTGATTGATCCGGATTTCAAGCCGGTTGAGGCGGTCATGGACACGGCGACAGGCTATTCATTCCCAAGCGGCCACACCCAGAGTTCTGCCAGCCTTTACAGCTCGATTGCATTCCACTTTAAAAAATGCTGCGTGTACATCATGTCCTTCGTACTTATCGCACTTGTTATGCTCTCGCGAATGTATCTCGGCTGCCATACACCTAAGGATGTGCTCGTAAGCTTTGCTGTAACCCTGCTTATAAGTGTTGCGGTGAGCTTTATATTCGACAATTTCAATTCGACACCCGGCTCAGATATGCTCGTATCACTGCTGATATTGATATTGTCCGCATTCCTTTTCGGCTATTCTTACCACCTTGTAAATACAGGAGCAACAACCGATGTCCTTGCCATGGATGGTTTCAAGGCAGCCGGGGCGGGCATAGGCTTCTCTGTCGGCTGGTTTATCGAAAAGCACTATATCAGATTCAATCCTAAGAACAGCCATATTGCATTACAGATATTGAAGGTTGTACTTGGACTTGCAGGTGCCCTCGTCATCAAGAGCGGACTAAAGCTCTTGCTTGGAAACACAATGATATCCAATACAATCCGCTATGCCATCGTTGTATTATGGATTGCGGTTGCATATCCGCTTATTATAAAGAAATTCTTCAAAGAAAATTAACCTCGCATGCTTTCCGTGAATTAATTCAGACTGCATGACACACAGCAGACAAGGTCATGGTTTTAATATGCTGCAATTAAAACCATGACCTTGTCTCTCTGACATCTTAAATTATTGCGGATATTATTCCTGAGTACTGCCCAGCACTGTTTCTCTAAAGCTCCTCTTCTATATCTATGTTCTTCTCTTCACTTATCTGCGCTTTTCCCGATGTTATATCGCTGGCTTCCTTTATAACTCTTTCTGTCATATCCTCAGGGACGGTGATTATAAGGCTTACATCCGCCGCATATATTATATCCTCAACCGTCCAGCCGTTCTGTGCAGCCGTATACTGGATTTTTCCTGCTCCTGAATAATCTGTTGTGACAGTTATCCTGCTTCCCTTAGTCCGTCTTGCCAGCGTGCTGTTGTCAATTGCATCCAGAGAGGCTTTCTGGTATGCTCTCACAAGCCCGCCTGTCCCTAACAGGGTTCCGCCGAAGTATCTTGTGACTATTATTATACAATCATGTATTTTCCTGCCTGTAAGCACTTCCAATATAGGTTTCCCCGCTGTTCCTGACGGCTCTCCGTCATCAGAAAACCTCATAAGCTCATTGTTCCCACCAAGGACATACGCATAGCAGTTATGTCTGGCGTCCCAATATTTTTTTCGTGCCGCTTCTATATAAGCCAGTGCCTCCTGCTCATCACTGATTCTGAATGCCGCTGCAAGAAAGCGCGATTTTTTTTCCTCATAATAGCCTTCCCCGCCTTTTTTTAAAAAGATTACACTGTCTGCCATAATTTCTCCTGAATATTCCATACTTAATTTAGTGCTTAAGCTGTCACTGCATCGCACGTACTTTATTTTCCTTTAAGAGCTTAAAACCAGAATAATATGTAAAAAATCAATTGTAAAGAAATAATTTGCTTTATTTGAAGAATGTTTTTTGCTATAATATAGAAATCGGAGGTTATTCACTATGAATTATGGTTCAAAACAGATACGGAAAAAGATAAAATCTCTGCGCTCTCCTTATGAAAAAATAGGCAGGAAGGCAGTTGTACTTTTTTTTAAATTAATCACTGTATGCATTGTGGTCTGCTTTGTCATGCTGACCTGCGTAGGGCTGGGAGCATTCACCGGAATCATCGAGACAGCACCTCAGATTTCACTGGATGCCGTATCCCCGCAGTGGTACCAGTCATATATCTATGACAGCAACGGCAACAAGGTCGAAACCCTTGTCGCATCGGGTTCAAACAGAATCGAGGCAAGTATAGACGATATGCCGAAGCATCTTATAAACGCATTTATCGCAATTGAGGATGCCCGCTTTTACTCACACAACGGAATTGATCCGCAGGGCATCGTGCGTGCGGCATACAAGACAATTAAGAACAAGTTCAAGAGTACACAGGGAGCAAGCACCATCACGCAGCAGCTTATCAAGAATAATATTTTCTCGGCTGAGAGTGAGAACGGTCTTGTAGACACCTTCAAGAGAAAATTTCAGGAGCAGTATCTGGCTCTTATCCTGGAGCAGAGTGTTGACAAGGATACTATCCTGCAGAATTATCTGAACACAATTAACCTGGGCAATAACAATCTGGGTGTTCAGGCTGCCGCACAGAATTATTTCAATAAAGATGTGTCTGAGCTTACCATCTCAGAGAGTGCTGTTATTGCAGCAACAACATCGAATCCTTACAAATACAATCCTGTCCGTTTTCCTGAAAACAACAAGACCAGACGTGCCATCGTCCTTAAGAATATGCTCGATCAGGAGCTTATAAGCAAAGCCGAATATGATGAGGCACTGGCCGATAACGTCTATGACCGTATAATGAATGTGAAGAACACGTCGACCGGTTCGACCGCATATTCATATTATACCGATGCCCTCATATCCCAGCTCATGCAGGATCTGATGAATCTTAAGGGCTATACGCAGACTCAGGCATACAATCTTGTATACCGGGGCGGACTGCAGATTTATTCATGCGAGGACAGTGAGCTTCAGAAATATGCCGAAAGTGCGGTAAACAATCCTGATTATTATTCAGGGCGTTACGATTTCACTCTCAGATACCGGATCCAGATAAAGGACAAGGCTGGAGATCACCACAGCTATACCGAGAACTCCATACTGAATTTTTATCAGTCAACTCTCGGCATTTCCGGCTTCACTCTCCTTTTTTCAACGGAATCCGAAGCACAGGAAGCTATAAACAATTTTAAATCATATATACTTAAAGAGACGGAAGGCACAGTTGTGGATGGTACCGAAAACATAACATATACCCTTGAACCACAGGCCTCCTTCGTTCTTATAGAACAATCAACAGGTTATGTAAAAGCACTTGTGGGAGGGCGTGGCGACAAGACCCACTCACTGGTTCTTAACCGTGCTACCGACTCAACTCGTTCACCGGGTTCAAGCTTTAAGCTCCTTACTGTATATTCACCTGCACTTGATACAGCCGGGATGACACTTGCCACAGTGTATGATGACGTGCCTTATCTGTATTCTACAGGCAAGCTCGTAACCAACGTCGATGACGAATACCATGGTCTTATGACAATCCGTGAGGCGATAACAGTTTCACGAAATGTACCTGCCGTCAAGATTATTACTGATATTACACCTGAGCTTGGCTACAGCTACGCACTCAGCTACGGCATTTCTACCCTCACGCCTGAGGAGCAGCATTATCAGGCAATTGCTCTTGGTGGTATAACCAATGGTGCAACCAACTATGAAATGACCGCCGCATACGCAGCCATTGCCAATTATGGTGTATACAATGAGCCTAAGCTCTACACAAAGGTGCTCGACCATGATGGCAACATTCTCATAGATAATACCGCATCGGCAAGCCACCGTGTAATAAAAGAATCCACCGCATGGCTTCTTGACAGTGCACTCAGGAGCGTTGTGACGGACAATATCACCTTCCTTGACAGCAAGAATATGTATTATGCCGGAAAATCAGGTACGTCACAGCTCAACACCGATAAATGGTTTATAGGCTTCTCTCCTTATTATACTGCCGGAGTATGGATTGGAAATGATGACAGTACGCCTGTCAACACCAACTACTATACAATGCCACAGCTTAATATCTGGAAAGATATTATGGAGCACGCACACGAAGGCTTAGAATACACTGAGTTTCAGAAGCCATATAATATAGTGGAGGCTGAGGTCTGCGCTTCATCCGGCAAGCTTGCCATACCGGGACTGTGTGACAGCGACCCTAGAGGAAGCCAGGTAATTAAAGAATATTTTGAGGACGGTACAGTCCCTACAGAAGTATGTGACGTCCATATTCAGGTCACGATGTGTAAGGATTCAAATAAGATAGCAACAGACAGTTGTCCTCCGGAATCACGCTTTAAGGCAGTATACATCAAGAAAGATTTGTCACTCATTCCTAATATCGACCAGTATATTGTGACAGATTTAGGTTATGTAATCACCCCTGATAAGCTGAATGACGAGTGCGATATTCACTCACATTAATCACTCAAAAGCACCATAACAACATGCTTTTAAAAATATAAGCAAAAGAGCTTCTGTGATAATAAGGCACGCCCTGCATTATGCATGCCCACAATTATCATGGAAGCTCTTTTCATTCTTTTCCAGCGCTTATCTTTTCATCTTAGGATTAGTGAACAATGAGGCAATAAATCCAAATATAAGTGCTCCCGAAATTCCAACTGCACCTGCCTTAAAGCCTCCCTTAAATATTCCCAAAAGACCTTCAAGGTCAACAGCCTCCTTCACGCCCTTCCACAATACATTGCCAAAGCCCAAAAGCGGCACTGTCGCTCCGGCGCCTGCCCAGTCCGCAAATGGCTGATATAATCCCACAGCACCAAGCACAGCACCCGTACATACAAGCAGTACCATTATCCGTCCCGGCATCAGCTTAGTCTTTTCCATGAGTATCTGGACCAGCACACAGATAAGCCCTCCCACAACAAATGCCTTAACATAATCCATAATCTTCTCCATTCAAGCTCTAATATTTATTTTCACAATATTTCAAAATATTCTGTACAAAAGCCACAGCTCTGCGTTATACATCCTTCTAATCTATCCGCTCAAGTACAACTCCATGTGCTATACCCGGTATGCTCATCCCCTCATTATAGCTCACAGTCGACATAAGAGCGCCTGTCGGGGCAAACAGAACACGCTTAAATTCTCCCTCCTCCATGCGCTTCAGTATATATGAGCAGAGTGTCGTCGCCGCACATCCGCAGCCGCTTCCTCCTGCATGTGTATCCTGTGTATTCTGGTCAAATATTATCATACCGCAATCCGAATGTATGCCGGATATATTTATTCCCTTTTCGTTCAACAGATCAATGAGAATCCGCTGTCCGATATATCCCAAATCCCCGGTAAAAATCTTGTCATAATACCCGGAATCAGCACCTAAATCCTTGAAGTTAGCATATATCATATCCGCACACGCCGGAGCCATGCTCGCGCCCATATTGAACGAATCCTTGACACCATAATCCACAATCTTTCCCGTTGTTATACCTTTTATACACACTTTTCCTGAGAAAGCCGCATTATTACCCACAGCCCTTTCAAGTATTACGCCTCCACTGCCTGTCACTGTCCATGTCGCCGACAATGGCCGTTGGTTTCCATATTCAAGTGGAAACCTGAACTGCTTCTCTGCGCTGGCAAAATGGCTTGAAGTTACAGCAATAACCCTGTCGGCACAGCCACCGGCCACCAGCATTGAGCCAAGCGACATTCCCTCACCCATCGTTGAACAGGCTCCGAACAAGCCAAAATACGGAATATTATACTTGGCAAGACCGAAGGATGAGGCGATAAGCTGCCCTAACAAGTCGCCGGAAAGAATGTAGCGTATATCCTTGTCACTTAGCTTAGCCTTGTCAAGAAGATGTGCCACAACCTTTTCCTGAAGGGTGCTCTCCGCCTCCTCCCATGTATTCTGTCCCGCCATAGGGTCCTCTACCACCTCGTCAAACAAGCTTCCAAGCGGTCCCTCTCCTTCCTTCTTACCCGCCACACTCGCCCTTGCAGTGATGACCGGCGGCTCATCAAATAAAACGCTCTGTTTTCCAATCATTTTTACACTCATAACGAAATAAAAAAGCCATCTTAGGGCATCCTTTCTAAATTCTTTTACTAGAATACCCTAAAATGGCAAATTATATTCATCGTGATTTCTGCAGCGCTCCAAACAGCTATGGAATAAAGCTTACAGCTTATCGCTCATAATGTTCTTGTAGCCTTCTCCGTATATCTCGTTCGCACTCGATATTATCATAAACGCATCCTTATCCTCACCCTTTACTATCTCTTCAATAGCCGGTCCCTGCTGCTTTCTGGCAACACACAGTATCACGCGCTTTTCCTTTCCGCTGTATGCGCCCTTTCCCTGCAGGAAAGTCACCGTTATGTCTATCTCGTTCATAATTCTCTGCGAGATTGCCTCCGGATTGTCACTTATAATATGGAAGAGCTTCGCCTCATCTCCTCCGTAGAGCACCAGATCAAGCACCTTGCCCTGAACAAACACCGAAATAAGCGCGTATATAATGATGTTGATGTCCTTGAACACGAACCCGGAGAATGCAACTATCACAATATCCGTGAGCAGGAAGATAACTCCAGTCTTGATATGCTTATATTTATCGTGCAGAACCTTCACTATAATGTCCGTTCCTCCTGTTGTCGCCCTGCTCTTAAATACAATAGCAACACCCACACCCACAAGAACGCTTCCTGCCATAGTCGCAATCAGAAGGTCATCCGTAAGCGCGCCAAGATGCGCAAGCTTATTTGTGAAATATGAGTTGAGCAGAATCGAAAAGAACGTGGAGGCGATAAATCTTATTCCATACTTCCACAGACCAAGAACCATTATCGGAACATTTATTATAAAGTAGAGTGTACCGGTCTCTATATTGCATATTCTGTTAAGAACAATGGCAAGTCCCGAGGCGCCTCCGGGTGCAAGATTATTAGGATCAAGAAAGAGGCTGATACCACAGGCATAAATGAATGAACCTATAGCTACGCCCAGCAGATTTATAATCATTCCTCCGAACCTATTCTCTCCTATGGAGGAGCCTATTTTCTTAATCTTCTCTACCATTCCAATCACCATTTCCCGGATATCGGATATTACACTATCATTAATTCCGAAATCATACATTGAATTTTTTTAAATAACTTCAGTTATACCCTTATTTACATGATGTCATGGGCAAAACATGCTCTATAAACCCAGCGTGTATAACGTATTATATTTATGCATAAATATAATACGTTATACACTCGTAAATTAAGTTGGCATGTTTTGACCCCAACATCATTTACATATAATGCATACAAACACTAAGCGGCAATAAGATATGCAAGATATACGCCGTAGCATACAAGCATGACTGCACCTGCCGGACGCTTGAGCTTCATGTCCTTATTGCATACGGATACCAGCAGAATGACTGCTGCCACAATGGCAATAATACTGTCCACAACGAATTTTGCCTCGAAAACAACAGGTGTGATAAGAGCTGTCGTTCCGGCTACAAACAAAATGTTAAATATATTGCTTCCAACAATATTTCCTATGGCAATATCTGCTTTTCCTCTTCTGGCTGCCGTGACAGAGGTCACAAGTTCAGGAAGCGACGTTCCAAAGGCAACTATTGTAAGACCTATTATTCTGTCGCTCATGCCAAATGCCTTGGCGATGGCTGTGGCCCCGTCAACCGCAAGGTCGCTGCCCAATACAATCGCCGCAATACCGCCCACTATCGCAATAAGCTGAACAGGAAGACTCCACTTCTTATCCTCCTCGCCGCTCTCCTCATCCTTGTTATTCTTAGCAATCCAGAAGAGATATCCAAGATAACCGATAAAAACAAGCCACATAATAATTCCTTCAAAGAGCACTATCTCACCGCCTGTGTAGCCAAACACAAGAAAAAGAATCGATACAGCAATCATACCCGGTATCTCAAACCTTCTTGTGGAACGCTGCACCGCAATAGGTGTAATAACCGCCGTGAGTCCCAAAATTACCAGTATGTTCATAATATTGCTTCCGACAACATTCCCTACCGTAATTCCGGCACTTCCCTTAAGAGCTGAGGTAATACTTACGGCCGCCTCCGGCATTGATGTACCCATAGCTGCAATGGTAAGTCCTATAACCAGCTGAGGAATACCAAATCTCGCCGCAATTCCGACTGCTCCGTCAACAAAAAAATCCGCTCCTTTTACCAGAAGCACAAATCCGGCAACAAGGGCAGCAAACGCTAAAAACAAATTCATAAAACTCTCTCCTTTTTTTGTATCTTATACAGTACTTACATACAATATTCCGATTATGCAAAACATAAGGCGGAGCTTCTGCCGGTTCCCCGGCAAAACCCCCGCCATAAAGTCTTATCCAAACACAAATTGGCGTGCATTATGTGCATAACGCTTAACAGTATACATAGTCTCCCTCGCTGAACAATATTTATCAGCCATACAGACAATCCACGCCTCCCTGCACTTAGGTGGTATCGGTGTAAGCGGAAACATATGACGCACAATTACATTCTTCTCAATATCATTAAGCCTGAAATCCCTGCTTGCATTCCTGAGTGCAAAATATGGATGCTTAAATCCATGTAGTGAATGTTCCTTATTCTTCTCATGCCAGTCATATAAAAAATAATCGTGAAGCAATGCGCCTCTTACCAGCGCCTTCCTGTCAACCTTGATATGAAGCTTTTTCGCTATCATAAGACTTACATAAGCCACCGATATGCAATGCTTCATAACCGATGTGTTCCCATGCTGTACAAAACCACTCGTCTGCTTAAAATGAGATTTCTTATCTGTTCTCACTTCAGAAAGAATAGCCTTAATTGACTTAAAATTATTCAATGTACACTCCTATCGGTCTAAAATATGACCCTCTTATATTGTATAAACCCATACGCCTATAGTTGCACATAAGAGGTAAAATGTCAAGATATTATACCGGCAAAAATTAATATCCAGTAAATAATTCCAAGCATCCAGCTTAGCAATATTCCATACAGAATAACCGGACCGGCTATTGTAAATATTTTGCAGCCTACTCCAAAAACATATCCTTCCTTTTTAAATTCAATCGCCGGAGCGGCAACAGAATTGGCAAATCCCGTTATCGGAACAAGTGACCCTGCCCCACCCCACTTTGTAATAGATGGATAGATATTAAGTGCAGTCAGAATAACACTTATCAAAACCAGAGTAAGAGTTGTCCATGCGGCAGCTGTATCCTTGTCATTCCAGAGCATATACATATTCATGACTGCCTGACCGATAGTACATATAATTCCTCCCGTCACAAATGCCTGTGCACAGTTTTTCAGACAGCTATGCTTAGGCGTGACCTGTTCTACATAATCATTGTAGCTTTCATTTCTCTTTTCTATACGTTCCTGTGTGCGTGTCTTTTTGTCCTTCATAGACGCCTCCTGAATGAAATATACTTACATTATCCCTTTTTTATAAGTTCTTATTCATTCAGAAGCAGTCTTCCCCGAAAACACTATTTACATATAAGCTTTTCAATGCTCTCAATCGGTACCGGCTTCGAATAATAGTAGCCCTGATGCCAGGTCGCACCGAACTTCTTGATATAATCATCTACTTCCCGGTTCTCTATGCCTTCAATGCATGTCTCTGTCTTCGTCCTCTTAGCATAGTCTATTATCGATTGTACCATAGCCTGATTCTGCGGTTTATCCTTGATATCCCTTATAAAGCTCATATCAACCTTAAGCTCATCAAACGGCAGCTCAAGTGCCAGACTGAGTGAGCTGTTACCTGTTCCAAAATCATCAAGCGCAATCTTAATTCCCTTAGAATGGAAAAAATCAACCTCTCCCTTCAGAAAATCCACATCCAAATCCCTGCAGCGCTCAGTAAGCTCAAGGCAGAGCTCCTCAGGGCGTGCTCCGGTCTCCGACAGGATATTCATTACCGATTGACGGAACTCCCTTCTCTCAAGCTGTGCTGCTGAGACATTGACATTGACAAAGCAGCCGGGTAGCTCATCCCTTACCTTCTTTATATCATTAAGAGCCGTGCGTAAAATCCAGTTGCCCAGATCAAATATGCAAGGATCCTCCTCGAGCCATTCCATAAATATTCCCGGTGAAATTATTCCATACGGTTCCTTCTCCCAGCGTATAAGTGCCTCCATGCCGCGTATAGTTCCATTCTTCGTATCGGCAATCGGCTGATAGAATAGCTTAAAGCCATCGAAATCACTCGTTGCGCACTGATGTATAAGTGCAATAAGCTCGAACTGATGCTGGTTATCTTTTCCTCACATCTCATCATTAAAAATGACAAGCTCTCCATGATGTTCATATCTTGAATGATTAACTGCATACGTGAGTCTGCTTCTCACAGCATTCGAATCCGTCATATATGGTTCTATATACACAGCACCTGCCGAAATCCTGAGTGGAATCTTCTTGCCTTCAACCTCGACATTATTCTCCATGGCATCTTCTATCTTTTCATAGATTTCCCGGAGTTTCTTTCGCGGTATATCCCCAAGCGCCAACACGAACTTCACACCTGAAAGCTTGTAGACATTAGAATTATCGTGCACTATGTTAATAAGCAGCTGAGCCACACAGTTGAGTACCTTATCGCCAAACGCCGCACCATACATCACGCTGATATGGCTGAACTGGTCTAGGTTTACCTTGAGCAGTGCACCTCTTCTGCCTTCCGATATATATTTATTGAGCTGATGCGTCAGAACTGCTTCTGTCCTAAGCCCCGTAACTGTATCCACCTCATCAGACAAACCATAATTAACGAATCTGGTTATAAGTAAAAGCGGTTTCCCTTCATTATCACTAATCATCTTCGACATAGCGTTGAAGCGGTTATACTTGTCTCCGTCTTTAACACGATATTCCCATGACTTGTCAAGGTCATTTCCTTCAACGCGCCGTCCGAAGCAGTATTTAAAAGTCTCAACATCATCCGGGTGCAGTTCTTTCCTGGTCTTTTCCTTCCCAATGGCAGTATAATTCTGTTCAAGCCCGAAATAATCCAGCGTACTCTCGGACCACCATGTGATACCGCTTTTCAGATTTGTGATTGAATAATATGATTTCTTCGCAAGCGATGCCATCTGTTTAACCAGCTCAGGAAAAATTCCATCCATATCCGACCAGAATTTCTTTTCATTTTCGTCCATAAAGAGCCTCCCATTCCGGTTCTTTTGTATAGTCTAAATCCGTATACACGTATAAAATATTAAATATCTTTACCTGTTAAAAAACTTTCTCACAAATAATTATAACTATAAAATCACAAAAAAACAATACCGGAATAATTTCTTTATGCTTTATTAACTATATCTTCATTCCAAGTAAATAAAATAATAGATTTCCTATACATTTTCCAAGCGCAAACGCAATTATGATCACAGGAAGCCCCATTGTTATCTTAGCCCGCCTGAAAAATACCGGAATCGTCTTTATCGTCTCGGCAAGTGCGATAATCAT
>ERZ780150.1107-NODE-1107-length-18966-cov-3.722437_pt1 | contig 18966 bp, 18 predicted proteins | sample MGYA00511019_ERZ780150 | MGnify/ENA primary metagenome ERZ780150 (study PRJEB29588, sample SAMEA2151633) | human gut metagenome | biome: human gut; feature: human-associated habitat; material: faeces | place: Denmark | collected 2008/2010 ...
ACCATCGTTGTTTTTCCCGCACCGGTCGGACCTACAATGGCAATCTTCTGTCCCGGTTTGATCTTCGCACTAAAATCATTGATGATAATATGCTCCGGGTTATAGCCAAAGTGTACATGGTCAAACTCAACGCTTCCCTTTAACCCGTTGATATGAACCGGATTTTCCACGGTCTGATCTTCCTCTTCTTCCTCGAGGAATTCAAAGACACGCTCTGATGCCGCTGCCGTGGACTGAAGCATATTTGCAACCTGAGCCACCTGCTGGATCGGCTGTGTAAAGTTTCTCACATATTGGATAAAAGACTGGATATCACCGACTTCAATGGATTGCTTCATCGCCAGATATCCACCCATGATTACAACTGCTACATAACCAAGATTTCCAACAAACTGCATGATCGGCATCATCATCCCTGACAGGAACTGTGATTTCCATGCGGACTGATACAGGATCTCATTGTCGCGCTCAAACGTGCGGATCACATCCTCTTCTTTATTGAATGCTTTAACGATATTGTGTCCGCCATACACCTCTTCCACCTGTCCATTTACATGACCGAGATATTCCTGCTGACTTTTGAAATATTTCTGGGACCGCTTTACAATTGCTGAAATCAAGCCGACGGAAAGCGGAAGAATCAGCAAGGTTACAAGCGTCATCATGGGACTGATACTCAACATCATGACAAGTACACCGATCAGCATGGTCACAGAAGTAATCAGCTGCGTCACGCTCTGATTCAGGCTCATACTCAGTGTATCCACATCGTTGGTAATACGGGAAAGGACCTCGCCTACCGTTCTGCTCTCAAAATATTTCATGGGCATACGGTTGATTTTTTCACAGATTTCCTGCCGGAAGCGGTAGGCCAGCTTCTGGGAGATACCTGTCATAATCAGCCCCTGTACAAAGGAAAGCACCGCGCTGAGCACGTACAGTCCCAGCAGGAGCAGGAGGATATGCCCTATCCGTTCGAAATTAATGCTGCCGGTGCCGGAAACCTTGGCAACCAGGCCGTTGAAAAGCTCTGTGGTGGCTTTCCCCGAAATCTTGGGGCCGATGATGCCGAATATGGTACTGCCCACCGCAAAAATAAGCACTGCCACAAAGGCAGGCCAGTAACGGCCCATATATTTCACCAGTTTTTTTATGGTGCCTTTAAAATCCTTGGCCTTTTCACCGCCCATCCGGGCGCCCGGGCCATGCATTCTGGGGGGTCTTCTCTGTGTTTCACTCATGATGCGCTTCCTCCTTTCAGCTCCGCCTCAGACAGCTGGGAACGGGCGATTTCCTGATATGCCCCGCAGGTTGCCAGCAGTTCCTCATGGGTGCCGGATTCTGCGATCTTCCCGTCTGCTACCACCAGGATCTGATCCGCATTTCGGACGATAGACAGGGTATGCGCGATCATGATTACTGTCTTCCGCTCTGACAAAAGCCCCAGGATCGCCCGCTTGACCGCCAGCTCGTTTTCAATGTCCAGAGAGGCAGTGGCTTCATCCAACAGCAGGATGGGGCTGTTTTTCAAAATAGCCCGGGCGATAGACAGACGCTGACGCTCCCCGCCGGAGAGCTGCTTGCCCGCGTCTCCGGCCGTCGTATCCCAGCCATGCTCCAGCCGGCCGATGAATTCCTCACACTGGGCTGCCCTGGCCGCTTCCATCACCTCCTGGTCTGATGCGCCTTTGCGCCCCAGGCGGATGTTCTCCATGATGGTATTGTTAAACAGGACCACATCCTGGAACACAATGGAAAAGCTTCTCAGCAGTGTCTCCGGCTCTATCCCGCTGATATCTGTGCCTCCCAGTGTAATTTTTCCTCTGTCAATATCCCAAAACCTGGCGGCCAGCTTTGCGCTGGTGGATTTTTCGCCTCCCGACGGCCCTACCAGGGCTGTCACCTGTCCCTGTCTTGCTGTAAATGACACATCCTTTAAAACCTGTTCCCCGTCTTTATAGGAAAATCCCACATGGTCAAATACAATGTCATATCCATCGTACACAGCTTCCCTGCTTCCCTGCCAAACAGGCTGCTCCTCAATCCCTTTCATCCGTTCCACCACCAGTAAGGCAGAGTACACAGCCGACAGGTTCTGCAGACAGCCGGTAAGAGGTCCGTACAGCCTGGTGGACGCCACCATAAACATGAGGAACAGCATAAAGCCGATGGAATGGGATGACAGAAGAGCAGCTCCTACCAGTACTGTGGTAGCCATGCCGACTTTCAGGAACATCTGGGACGCTGTGACCATGGTGCCGTTGAACAGTTCCAGGCGTATGGTGATGGATTCCACGTTCAGAATCTTCTGATCCAGCCCCCTCAGATACTCCTCCTGCAGATTGTTGGCCTTGATGTCCTGGATATTCTCAATGCACTCCTGGATTCCGTCCGAAGCAGCGATTTTTTTTTCCTTCTGCCTGCGCTCTACCCGGTCCACCATGGGTCTTGTACCTGCTGCCAGAAGAAAGGATACGGGAACCACCCACAGCACAGCCAGCCCCATCCGCCAGTCAGCCGCCAGAAGACACACTCCTATGAGCGCCGTGGATATGAAGGCCCCTATGAGTTCAGGAATAAAATGGGAAAATGCCTTTTCTATAAACGCACTGTCCGCCATAATGGTGGTGGTCAAATCCGCCAGATCCCTTTTTCCAAAAAAAGACATGGGCAGGGTTCTGAGCCTCTCCGCCAGACGAATGCGCATATTGGCGCTTTCCGTATAGGATGCCACAAAGGTGGCGTCATACTGGATTCTCCAGAAAATGAATATTATAACCAGCAGCACAATGCAGACTGCCACATACCCGGCCATTCCCAGTGAAGGAGCCTGAAGCCCCACTAACGGGCCCAGAAGCCGTTCCATGAAGAGAAACAGGATGCCCATGGGGAATATCAGCCCCATATTGGTGATAGCACAGGAAAATATGGCCTTTGTCAGATCCCTTCCTCCCTGTTCGCTCAATGCGAATTTTTTCTGCAGATACTTGCTCATGCCTTTCCACCTACCTTCCACTCTGCTGATGTCTGATAATCCTTCCACATTTTTGCATACAGCCCCCTGGCCTTCAAAAGTTCATCATGGCTTCCCTGTTCAGCCACCCGGCCTTGGCTTTGCTGCCGCAGGCCATTTATTTTCCGGCGCTGGCGCTGGCCCTGGCCCTGTTGTATGCGCTGGTTTGGCTTTTGATGAAATGGCGGCGCGGGGAATGACGTTTACGCCCGGCGCACCGAAACATGAACCCCTCTTACGGGCGCATATACTGGCCCCAAGGGGGGTTCATGATGTTCAGCGTTATTTTCAGTTTTATTGCCACGCATATTCTGTATTTTGCACTGCACCTTGAGTCCAGCAGTTTTCCGAAGCCGCTTTCAGCCCGGGAAGAAATTGAGGCCTTTGCCGCATTTAAGGCAGGCGATATGGCCGCACGAGATAAGCTGATTCAACACAACCTGCGCCTTGTGGCGCACATTGTAAAAAAATATTATGCCCAGCCCGGCGGCCAGGAAGATTTTATTTCCATTGGCACCATTGGGCTTATTAAGGCTGTGAACAGTTTTGACAACACCAAAGGCGCACGGTTTGCCACCTATGCCTCACGCTGCATAGAAAACGAGATACGCATGACGCTGCGCAGTGCGAAAAAGACGCAGGGTGATGTATCTTTGCACGAGCCGCTGGAAAACGATAAAGGCTCTGGCGCGCTTACCATCATTGATGTAATGGCAGATGAGCAGGACATTCGCGCAGACTATGAGCGCAAAGAGGAAGTGGAAAAACTGCGTGCGCTGGTGAAAACACTGAGCGGGCGCGAACGGCAGATTATTGTGATGCGCTATGGCCTTGCCGGTGGTGCCCCGCTTACCCAGCAGCAGGTGGCCGGGTGCCTTGGCATCAGCCGAAGCTATGTATCAGAGCGCCGCTAATGTAAACGAAGCCCGGAAAGCCTTGTAAAACAAGACTTTCCGGGCTTCGCGCATGGCTGGGGTAGCACCGTGGTTATTGTAAGCAGTAAAAATTTTAGGAAGATAAGCGGTTATTCATTGTCATTCTTGATCAATAGGCAACCCTGCTAATTCCAAGATTTCGGCCTTATCTTGGGCTTTTAACCAAATCACAAACCCTCTATCTACAACATGCAGTTTGAGATTGGATTCGTCATAATCCAATATTATAGGCTGAATAGATTTTGATAACTGAAGCGAAACAACGGATTTTAATGCCTGAGTAACATTTCCAGGATTTAATTCGCCTTTTTTAGGGTGAACAGATTCAAGTAACATTCGAATAGACCTATAAGTTAATCCTTGCATTAGCGTATCCGTATCTGCAGTAAGAATCGGATATAATATCCATCTATGCATTTCCAAAGCAGTTTCTTGGAACCCAGTAGCATAGTTGGTTATAAATGCGTTATATCGTCCGGATTGTTCTTTTACTATATTTTTTACAATAGTTTTAGCATCGCATCCTGCGCCAATTTCTTTGAATTCTCTTAGGGTTTCTGTCACATTTTCTTTCTCACACACCCTATAACATGCTTCTTGTACCATATAAACATTTCCATTACATTCTTCTAAAAGAGAAGCTACAAAATTGCGATCAAATTCAATATTTAGTAAAGATGCCCCATTCGCTATTACCTGTGCGAGTTCATGCTTTTCCCATGCATCAGCATTAACAGAAACAGTTCTCCCAGTCAAATCTCCGTTGTATATGACTAATTTATTTTCATCAAGCCAAACACCTACTATGATAAAACATAAACTTGAATTTTCATGAAAAGCTTTTAGCTCTATAGAAAAATCCTTTTGCACTTCTTGCTTAAGATAGTGAAAATCTTCTAAAACAATATATTTCGAAAAATTAATTTCCTTTAGTGCAGAGATACTTTAAAGAAAGGCAGATTACACTTCGGGCTCTGACAACCGGAGACATCACAAACTATTATGACTGGCTGCTTCAAAAAGGACTTTCCCCAACCAGCGTTTTGCGCCATCATGCCAACATTCACATTGCATTGGAAAAGGCGGTTGCTCTTGGCCTGATTGAAGTAAATCCAGCAAGGCAGGCATCTAAACCTCGCAAGGCTGATTTTTTACCGCAGACCTATTCCACCGAGGAAGCTTCCCAGCTTTTGAATCTACTCCATGGACAAACTCTGGAACTTCCTGTGGCGTTGGCTCTTGTATTTGGTTTGCGGCGCAGTGAGGTACTGGGACTTCGCTGGGAAGCTCTGGATTTGGATCGCAGATTGCTCTCTGTTCGCTGTGCCGTCACGCAAACATCTTTGCATGGAAAAAGCAAAGTGCACAGCCGGGAAGTATTGAAGCGAAAGGCGAGTTATCGGACCTTGCCCATTCCGGAAAATATACTGCCCCTGTTACGCCAGTATCAGCGAGAAAACGGTTGGCTTTGCTTGGACGAGAGCGGTGTTCCTTTTCGTCCCGATCAGTTGAGCCGCCGCTTTCAGTCTTTTTTGCAGAAAAACAATCTTCGGAAGATACGGTTTCATGACCTGCGCCATAGTTGTGCCGGGATTTTGATTTCCTCTGGGGTCCCGTTGCTGGAAGTACAGCAGTGGCTTGGACACAGCACCTATCAAACGACTGCGGATTTATATGTCCACCTTGATTTTTCAACCAAACTCAAAAGTTCCGAAACCATCAACACAATTCTTGAAAAGGAGTAAAAACCATGAAATTACCTGACATTCACGATTTCAGTACTACCGCCCTATACCAACAAGCAACACAAATCCTGCACAGCTCACAGACGTTCTCTATCGAGGAGGAAGTCTCAAACGAATTTGCGGCATTGTTCCAAACCGAAAAAGAGCTTCTCCAAATCCGCTTGCAGCTGGATGATGTCATGACCATACAATCCATACTCAGCAGCGCCAACGACGAATGGATTCGTCCTTTTGTATTCGCTGTTTTGATCGCAGCAGATGCTATGCGAGGATATGGTGTATCCGATTGGGACACAGTCCGTGCAAGCACTTCCTTTATTTCATAAGCAATGCTCATCGCCACTCGAACGGGTGGCGATTTTTTTGTGCCTTTTTCAATGGACAGGCAATGCTTAGCGGATTGGCACATATTCTTTTCTATATCGTAAAGGAGGATGATACCATGCCGAAAAACGCCCCTGTTGTACGTTGTGTTTTTGAGTCAACCGAGAGAACACTGCCAGAGCTTCTGGAAGAGTCCTTTCGGCTGTATCTTCACCGCATCCTTGCCGGATATGGAAAAGCTACGCTACAATAATGTCGATGAATGGCCGCTTATCTCAGGAGGTATGGTATGTACTTAGAGATAAGCAACCCCATGGATTACCATGTGGCTTTATACATCAGACTATCAAAGGAGGATGAAAACGAAGGACCATCCCAGAGTGTCCAGAACCAGGAATCTTTGCTGCGAGAGTTTGTTCAGCAGCACCGCCTGTCCGTCTTCGACACTTATGTGGATGACGGATGGAGCGGCACCAGTTTTGACCGTCCCAGCTTCCAGCGGATGATTGGCGACATTGAAGCCAAAAAAGTCAATATGGTCATCACCAAGGACCTTTCCCGTTTGGGCCGCGATTATATCATGACCGGCCACTATATGGAGCGGTACTTTCCAGAACATCGGGTGCGGTATATTTCCCTGCTGGACGGCATCGACACTGGCGTAGACTCCACAGCCAACGACATCACCCCTTTCCGTGCCATCATGAACGACATGTACGCGAAGGACATCTCCAAGAAGATCAAAAGTGTCAAGCAAGATAAGCAACGGAAGGGACAGTTCATCGGCGGTAAGCCCATGTATGGGTACAAGATGCACCCTACCGAGAAAAACAAGATCGTCATTGACGAGGAAGTAGCTCCGGTAGTGCGGCGGATTTTTGCCCTGGCGCTTTCGGGTATGAGCTGCCGCAAAATTGCCACTACACTCAATGAAGAAGGTGTCCCTACACCCGCTACCTACTGCGGCTGGAAAGTTGGGAATCCCGGCCCCTACACCGGACTGTGGAGTAGCGAGCGGATCTCTGAAATGCTGAGAAACGAGACCTACATCGGCAATATGGTGCAGGGACGCATGGTGAAAATCAGCTACAAATCCAAGAAGTGTCTGAGGCAATCACCGGAAAACTGGGTGGTAGTGGAAGGAACGCATGAATCGATCATTGACCCAGAGACCTTTCGGAAGGTACAAATGCTGGTAAACAGTCGCAAGCACACCAGAAGCCGAACCTATGACTTCTTGCTGAAAGGGCTGATTTTCTGCCACGAGTGCGGCTATCCCATGGCGGTGCTTAACCGCAAGAATGCCGCAGGTGAAGATCGCCTGTTCTTTGTCTGCCGAACTTACCAGCGATTCACCAAGGCGGGTGTCTGCACCTGTCATTCCATCAAGGAAGAAACGGTGAATGACGTCGTACTTGCCAAGGTGCGAGAGGTGTGCCAGGCCTATCTGAACCCTGACCGGCTGCGCCCGATTGCAGAAGAAGCGGTGGAGAACGCCAGCAAAGAGTCCAGCTGTGAAGCGGAGATGCAAGCGCTGCAATCCAAAATCACTGCTCTGACCACCAATCTGGATCAGATGTACATGGACCGGCTGAACGGGCTGCTCTCCGAAGAGGACTTTCAGCGCATCTATCAGAAGGTCAAGATGGATCGCACAGTTCTGGAAGATCGGCTGAAAAGCTTACAGGAACAGGCAAAGCAGCCGGTAAACACCGAAGAAAAAGCCAAGGCACTGGTGAAACAGTTTCTGGACTCGGCACTGACCAGTCGGGAACTGCTGGTCAGCCTCATCGAACGGGTGGAGCTGACCGAGGAAAAAGAGATCATCATCAAATTCCGCTTCCACGAGCTGGAGGCGATTTCTTAAAGGGCATCGTTTACAATAGGCGTGTCGCTATGTTTCCCGCATTGAAAAAAAGGCGGTGGAAGCGCTGCGCGCCGGTATGCAGGCATAGCGAAAGCAGTTTGCCGGCGTGCCGGAAAAGCGCGGGAATAAAAAATAAAAATTGGGGGTTGAGCAGACAAGCGCAAAGTGCTATAATGGCAAAAGTGTAAATTGGGCCAGCGGAGGTGTGCAGGATGATTCATGCAATGTTTCCCATTTCGTCTGCTGTGCCGGCGTCGTTCCCGCTTCAGGGGCCGGGCGCTTTTGTTTCCTGTTTTTACAAGTACAACAGGCATTTTTCTTCGCCGGAAGCGATAGAAAAATGCCTGTTTTTTTGTGAGCCTGCGAGGGCGCATGCCTGCGGCAGCGCCCCAAGGTGTGCAAGGGCTGGATGCGCCTGCACGGGCGTTTGAAAGATAAAAATTCCAGAGGAGGAGAAAGGTTATGGGAAAAGAAAAAATTGTGCTTGGCACCGAGGGCGTTTATGACGCACGCAAACTGGGCGTGCCAAAAATGCTGGTGCTGGGGTTCCAGCACACGTTTGCCATGTTTGGCGCTACGGTGCTGGTGCCCATCCTCACGGGCATCAACGTGTCTACGGCACTTTTGTTTGCAGGCCTGGGCACACTGCTGTTTCACCTGCTTACCAAGGGCAAGGTGCCCGCATTTCTCGGGTCCAGCTTCGCTTTTCTGGGCGGCTATGCGGCTGTTGCGCCACTGGGGGCGGACGGAACGCCCAGCGAAATGCTGCCGTATGCGGCCGGCGGTGTTGTGGTAGCGGGTTTCATCTATGTGGTTTTGGCTGCTCTGATTAAGGTGTTTGGCGTAAAGCGTATTATGCGCTTTTTCCCGCCGGTGGTTACAGGGCCCATCATCATCGCCATCGGCCTTATTCTGGCGCCCAGCGCCATTACAAACTGCCAGTCCAACTGGCTGCTGGCTTTCATTGCGCTGGCCATTATTGTGGTGTGCAACATCTGGGGCAAAGGCATGGTAAAAATTTTGCCCATCCTCATTGGCATTGTGGGCTCGTATATTGTGGCCCTGTTGATGGGAGAAGTGAATTTTGACGCGATTCGTCAGGCCGATTGGTTTGGCCTTGCGATCCATACAGGCAGTATGGCAAAGTTCAGCGTCAGCGCCTGCATCACCATTGCCCCCATTGCGCTGGCCACCATGATGGAACATATCGGCGACATTGCGGCCATCAGCGCCACCTGTGAACGGCCTTACTTGGCAGACCCCGGCCTGCACCGCACGCTGCTGGGCGATGGCCTTGCCACCAGTTTGGCCGGCTTTTTCGGCGGCCCGGCCAACACCACATACGGCGAAAACACGGGCGTGCTGGCCCTGACCAAGGTGTATGACCCGCGCGTGATGCGCATTGCAGCCTGCTGTGCCATCCTGCTCAGCTTTTTCCCCAAATTCGGTGCGGCCATCCAGACGGTGCCCACCGCCATCATCGGCGGCATTTCCTTTGTGCTGTATGGCATGATCTCTTCCGTGGGCGTGCGCAACATTGTGGAAAATCAGGTGGATTTCACAAAATCCCGCAACCTCATCATTGCGGCCGTCATCTTGGTTTCTGCACTGGGCTTTGACCGTGTGGGCGGCATTACAGTGCCGCTGTGGGAAGGGTACAGCTTCACGCTCAGCGGCCTTGCCATTGCGGCAATTGTGGGCATCCTGCTGAATGCCGTCCTTCCCGGCAACGACTACGAGTTTGGCAAAGACCTGGAGGGCGACACCGCGGTGAACTTTAAAGTGTAAGCTGTTTGGCTGAATGAGGCCTGCAGCAAAATGGACGGAGCCCGCCGCTGCATCCGTTCATAAGGCGGCGTCAAGTTTTCGCGAAGACAGGGCGCCTGCCGTACGTGCTGCGGCAGGAAGCGGGCAAGGCCCTTGCGCGCTTTTTGTGCCGCAGAAAACAACCACTCGCATTTTCCGTTGAAAGCAAGGGCGCAGGCAGGTTTTCTGCTTGCGCCCTCTTGCTCGCCCGTCAAAGCCGAAAAGCCGTCAAGCCCCCCTTGGCGGCTTTCCCGGCTGCATCGCTTCTGGGGGCGGGCAGAGTTTTCATGGCCGGGCACAGACGGCTATGTCAGGGGACCCCATGGGCTTTATCAAACACCCGCCTGTTGAACACGGCAAACGCCCATGCGGCAGAAACCTGCATGGGCGTTGCATAGGGCAAAGGCGATGGTGCGGCCGGTGTGCCCATTTTTATAAGGGAACGGTTTTATACATGCTAAAAGGCCCTTGCCCTGCAAATGCAAAGAAAATGGAATTGGCATTTTGCACCTTTCCCCAAAATGGCAGAACCGGCCCCCGTATTTTATCTTGCGTGCAATCGGCTCTGCGTCTGTGCGTCCGGCTCTGAAATCACGGATATTTTCATTTGTTTTGCGCAAATGAGCATTTCCTGTTTACACTTGGGGCAGCAGAGGGGAAAGTTTTCAAGCACGGTGTCTGCCCGCAGCTTTATCCGCGTCTTTCCCCTGCAAACAAGGGCATAACAGCCAATGTGCATCCATTATATCCCCCAACTTCCACTCAACATTTGCAGCTGCATCATGTGGGGGTAAATATGCCCGGAACGCATCAATTCCTCCGGCGCCCCCTGTTCGGCGACAATTCCCCCGGAAAGCACCACCACTTTGTCCGCACCGCTTACTGTGCGCATCCGGTGGGCAATTACAAGCACGGTTTTGTCTTTTATCAGCCGGGATAATGCGGTTTGTATCAGGGTTTCGTTTTCCACGTCAAGGCTTGCTGTTGCTTCATCCAGCAAGATGATGGGGGCGTTTTTGAGGAAAGCGCGGGCAATGGAAATGCGCTGCCGTTCACCGCCGGAAAGTTCGCAGCCGTTTTCACCAATCATGCTGTTATAACCTTCCGGCAGCTTTAAGGCAAATTCCTCGCAGTTTGCCAGCCTGGCCGCCCGGATTACTTCTTCATCGGTGGCATCCTTTTTGCCAATTCGGATATTTTCCAGAATGGTGTTGTTAAACAGGGTTACATCCTGAAACACGATGGAGTACAGCGACAACAGGGTTTCCGGCTCTATTTGTGAAATATCCATTCCTCCAACGGTAATGGTTCCTTTGCGAATATCCCAAAAACGCGCGGCAAGGCGGGAAACGGTTGTTTTTCCACCGCCAGACGGCCCAACCAGAGCGGTAACCTCCCCTTGTTTTGCCGTAAAAGATACATCTTGCAATACAGTTTCCCCGGTATGATAGGAAAACCCTACATGGTCGAAAGTGATATCGTATCCTTTATTTGTCAGATGCTCGCTTCCGGTTTGAATGGGCTGGTCAAAAATTGTGTTCATACGGTCGATATTGGTTTTGGTAGAAATGACCGCTGCCAAATTTTGCAAAGCGCCCTCCAGCGGGGCATACAGCCTGGAAGCTACCAGCAAAAACAGGAAAAACAAAGGAATTTCAATTTCCCCCCGCACAAGCAGCACAGACCCTGCCAGCGCCACCGTGGCAATTCCAAACTTCAAAATCAATGTGGCGGAAACAACGAAAAGGGCAGTGCCCAGTTCCGTTATAATATGGCGCTTTTCCACATAGTCAATCTTCTTATTCAGCCCCTTTAAATAGGCTTTTTCTGCGTTATTTGCTTTCAAATCCTGCAGGCTTTCAATACACTCTTGCACACCGCTTTCCAGGGCGACATTTGCCGCAACAGATTGCCGGTTGAAATATTCCTGAATGCGGGCCGAGAAACATGTAATGGTAAAGGCAACCGGCAAAACCCACACTGCGGCAAGGGCCATGCGCCAGTCATAGGCAAACAGGCAAACGGAAATTAGGGCCGTTGAAATAAGGGACCCCGCCAAAGCGGGCACATAGTGCGAAAACGCCGTTTCCAGCGTGGCGCAATCGCCCATGATAGAGTTTGTCAAATCGGCAAGGTCTTTTTTGCCAAAGAAGGAAAGCGGAATTTTGCGAAGCTGTTCTGCCAGAGAGATGCGCCTTACCCCGCTTTCCACATAAGTTGCCAGATAGGTGGCGTTATATTGAAAATAGGTTGCAAGAAAAATCAGGCACAGGCAAACCAAAACACCTGCCGCATAAAAAGCATTTCGCTCTTTGCTTATGCTTCCACTCATCATATCCATCACAAATGTATACAAAAGCCCTACGGGAATCATAAAAGAAATGTCCTGCACAACGCAGGCAATGCAGCCTTTCACCAAATCTACAGCCCCTTGCCGCGATAGGGCAAAGCGCCTTTGCAATGCTTTTATCATGCTTTTGCCTCCTTTGCAAGCTTCCATTCCACTGCTTCGGAATAATTTTTCCACATGCGGGCAAATATGCCGTTCTGTGCGACTAACTCACTGTGTGTGCCGCTTTCCATTATCTCGCCATCCTGTAACACATAAATACAATCTGCGCCCGTGACAGACGAAAGCCTATGTGCAATCATCACCACGGTTTTTCCCCTGGACAGCGCAGATAAAGCCTGCTGCACGCGCACTTCATTGTCCGGGTCGGCAAAAGCGGTGGCTTCATCCAAAATTAAAATGGGTGCATCTTTTAAAATTGCACGGGCAATGGCAATTCTCTGCTGTTCGCCGCCAGACAGATACACGCCGTCCCGGCCCACCACCGTATCCACGCCATCGGGCAGCTTTTCTATCAGATCCATACACTGTGCCGCCTCCAGCGCATGGATAACTTCGGCGCGCGTTGCAGCAGGGTTGCCCATGCGCACATTTTCCAAAATGGATGTTTTGAGCAGGCGGCTGCTTTGAAAAACAAACGATACCCTGTTCATCAGGTTTTCTTTCGGAATCTCACGGATGTCGGCGCCGCCAATCAGCACGCGCCCACGCTGCGGGTCGAAAAACCTTGTGATGAGGTTGGCCAAAGTGGTTTTTCCGCTGCCGGAAGCCCCTACAAGCGCAACGGTTTGCCCCGGCTGGATGGTGAGCGATACATCGTTCAGCGCGTTTTTCTTCCCGTCGTAGCTGTAGCTTACATGTTCAAGGCTAATGCAGTTGCCTTCCGGCTTGCTGCCCGGGAAGCTTTCGGGCAGAGGCTTTTCCTGCAGCACCGCGTCAATTCGGTTCAATGCATCGCCTACAATCATGGCGTCTTCGCTCATGAACATGATTTTGGTAAGCGTTGTGCCGATAACAGGCGTAATGATAATATAAAAAATCAAATTCAGCAGCAGCGCATTGGTTACGCCGCCCCTTGCAAAAAGAATGCCCCCTGCAATTAAAAAGGCAAATACGCCGTTGATGGCCGTTGTATAAAACATCATTGGCAGGCGCAATGCTTTTGTATAAGCAATGACCCATTTCTCGTAGTTGTCAATTGCGGCCTTGAAACGCTTGAAAGAGAATATGGTTTGCCCAAACGTCTTTACTACGGGGACACCTCTTACATATTCCACTGCTTCATTGGACATAGCGGAAAGGGAATTCTGGTATTCCCGCATCTTCTGTTCCATTCCCGCACCTGTCATTTTCATCATGATAAGAAAGCCAAGCCCAACGGGAATCAGGCTCAGCAGCCCCAGCCGCCAATCAAAAGCAAGCAACAAAACAAGCAGCCCTGCCGGAGTGGCAATAGCACCCGCTTTGTCTGGCAGCCTGTGAGCCAGATAGTTCTCCGTTGCTGCGCTGGAAGTATTGACAATTCTTCGAAGGCTTCCGCTTCCGTATTTTTCTGTTACCCCAAGCGGCAAAGAAACAATATGCTGCATAAGGGCTTTCCGGATATTGGAGGCCACACGGAACGCACTTAAGTGAGAGCACATCAGTGCGCCAATGTATACAACAATAGAAATTACGGCAAACAATACGGCAGCCCAACCGTAATGTGCAATGTTTTCCGCCTGTGCAAAATGGGGGGCAACGGCCAGCACATCACGGATGATGCACCATATGTACCAAAACGGCACAAGCGCAACCAAGGCGCTGATGACGGATAACACCCATGAGAGGTAGGTCAATACCCGGTGTTTGCCGGCGTAGGCCATTAGCTTTGATAGATTTGATTGATTTTTCACGCAAAAACCTCCTTGCAAAACTGATTTTTATAGGCAGGGAAACAGGGGACGAGGTTAGTTATAACTAACTTTCTGGCAAAAATTATAGGGCTTACTGCCCCATAATTTTCATCCAGCCAGCGGTATAAAACGCCCGCATTTCTTTTAAATAATGCTGCGCTTTTTCAAGCGGCATTTCATGGATGATCAATTCAAAAAATGTATTAAACATTCCGGTAATCAATACATGTTCTAATTGTTCGTCAATCGGCGGCGACGGCCTGCCCAGCTTTTCAAGAACCGTCAAATAATCATGCGTTCCCTTAATTTCTATTTCAACCATTTCGTCAATCAGCTTTGAAAAACGCGTCCCTTCCGAATGGCAAAGAATCAGCTTGAACACATTTAAATGCTGGTAGGCATACAAAAGCATTTCCTCCATGCAAGCGCCGGATATATCGCCCAGATGTTTCGGCTGCTCTTCCTGCGGGATATTGGCAAAATCTTGCTGTGCTTTTCGAAAAAGCGCAATGAAGTGCTCATATTGCTTACAAACCAGGGCCTCAAACAAGTTTTCTTTGCTGGCGTAATAGCCGTAAAATGCGCCCGTTGTAACGCCTGCTTTTTTTACAATATTTCGCAAGGAGGCAGAGGCGAAATCCTTCTCAAGAAATTCCTGCATCGCTGCTGAATGAATCAAGCGCAAAGTAGTTTTCTCTGCGTCTCCCACGCACATCTATCCTTTCATATAACGCTGCTATATAACACTGTTATTATGGCATCTCCGCAAAGATTTGTCAAGGGGAAACGCCGGGATAAAGTTTTCAGAAATGTAGGACTACAATAGATATTGGACAGAGGAAGAAAAAGGATGAAGGATAAGGCCTCATCGGTTATAGTTGAGTTACCACACACCAACTGCACGAGAGGAGACCATATCCTTCATGAGCAAGAGTATAACACAGGACATGCAGTATCGGCAATCCCTGATGAAGTACGCAGAAAAATATGGCGTCAGCCAGGCCAGCCGGAAATATAACAAAAGCCGGTCGTATATTTACTTCTGGAGGGCGCGCTGGAACGGGACACCAGAGTCATTGGCTTGCCGGTCCCGTCGGCCCCACAGCCATCCCAATCAGCACACAGAGGCGGAGATGAAGCTGATTCGGGACATGCGCCGCCGCAATCCCAACCTGGGCATGGTGGAGCTGTGGTACCGGCTGCGGCAGCGGGGCTACACCCGCCGCCCGGAGAGCCTGTTCCGGGTAATGAAAAAGCTGGGGCTGTTCCCTCCAAAAGAGAAGAAACCGGCCTACAAGCCAAAGCCCTACCAACAGATGACCTATCCCGGACAGCGTATCCAGGTAGATGTGAAGGTGGTCCCACGCCGCTGCATCGCAGACCCTGAGCTGCGCCTATATCAATACACTGCTATTGACGAGTTCACACGCCTGCGCTTCCTGGCTGCCTACCCGGAGCAGTCCACCTATTCCTCTGCGGATTTTCTGAAAAAGTTGTTCAAGTGGTATGCCCGCCGAGGTATCCGCGTGGAATGCGTCCAGACGGATAACGGCTTTGAATTTACCAATCGTTTCTCCAACAGCAAGCGGGATTTCCCTACTCTGTTTGAGACCACTGCCTCCCAACTGGGTATCCGCCACAAGCTCATTCGCCCCTATACTCCACGCCACAACGGTAAAGTGGAGCGTAGTCACCGCGAGGATCAGAAGCGCTTCTATTCCTGCCATAGTTTTTACTCCCTGGATGACTTCGCCAGGCAGCTCGCTGTCCACAACCGCCGCTCTAACAACTTCCCTATGAGGCCCTTAAACTACTGCACTCCTTCCCAGTTCACCGTCCAATTTGTTTGACAAACCTACATTTTCACGGCCTGCATGTCCTGCCCCCCTCAAAAGCGGCACAGGCAGGCCGCCCCTTTGCGGGCAGCGCCGCCCCGGGGCTGGCGCATGAAAAAAGGCCGGAGCATTCTCCGGCCTTTCAGGGTTCCATAAATTTCCGCGCGGAAAGCACTCAGCGTTCCGCCCGGGTGCGCAGCACCGGCTGCGCCGAAAGGCCCCCTGCCTTTTTGAAAAGCGGGCAGCTTTTAGCCGCCGAACTTGGCGCTGTTCAGCTTGATACCCGGGCCCATGGTGGAAGCCACCGTGGCGCTGCGGATATACTGGCCCTTTGCGGCGGCGGGCTTCGCCTTCACAATGGCGTCCATTACCACTTTCAGGTTCTCTTCCAGCTTTTCGGGGCCGAAAGAAGCCTTGCCGATGGGCACATGGATGATGTTGGCTTTATCCAGGCGGTATTCAATCTTACCGGCCTTGGCCTCTGTCACAGCGCGGCCTACATCGGGCGTCACCGTGCCGGCCTTGGGGTTCGGCATCAGGCCGCGCGGGCCCAGAATCTTACCCAAACGGCCCACCAGGCCCATCATGTCGGGCGTGGTGACAAGCACGTCAAAATCAATAAAGCCTTCGTTCTGAATTTTCGCCACGAGGTCGGCATCGCCCACCATCATTGCGCCGGCCTCTTCGGCCGCTTTGGCTGCGTCGCCCTTGGCGATGGCAACCACGCGCACGTTTTTGCCGGTGCCGTTGGGCAGCACCACGGCGCCGCGCACCTGCTGGTCGGCATGGCGGCTGTCTACGCCAAGGCGCACATGCAGCTCTACCGTCTCGTCGAATTTGGCTTTCGCCGTCTGGCAGCACAGGGCCAGAGCCTCGTTGCTGTCGTACAGTTTGGTGCGGTCGACAAGCTTTTTGCTGTCAACGTAATGTTTCCCTTGCTTCATAGTTTCCTCCTGTGGTATATCGGAATATTCCTCCCACTGATGGCAGGCCGTTGTTAATCGGTAACCGTAACGCCCATGCTGCGGCATGTGCCGGCAATCATGCTGACGGCGGCATCCAGGCTTGCAGCGTTCAGGTCGGGCATTTTGGTGTTGGCGATATCCTCCAGCTGTTTGCGCGTGATGGACGCAACTTTCGTCTTGTTCGGCACGCCAGAGCCGCTCTCAATGCCGATGGCCTTCTTAATCAGAACAGCCGCCGGGGGCGTTTTGGTGATAAAGCTGAAGGAACGGTCTGCATAAACTGTGATGACCACAGGAATCAGGTAACCGATATCCTTTTGCGTGCGCTCGTTGAATTCCTTCGTGAACGACATAATGTTCACACCGTGCTGGCCAAGCGCCGGGCCAACAGGGGGAGCCGGGGTAGCTTTACCGGCCGGGATCTGGAGCTTGATATACCCCACTACCTTCTGAGCCATTTTGTGCACCTCCAAAAATTGTGGTAAGTTGCGGGCCTGTGCCGTGTGCGCGGGCCCTCCCACGAGCGGGCTGGCGCCCACTCTATAAGAGCCGTGCGCCGAAGCGCGCGGTGCTTACCGAAAATAAATCAATCCAGCGGTTTGATCTGTGTGAATTCCAGTTCCGCAGGCGTTTCGCGCCCGAACATGGACACCTTCACATTGACCTTCTTCTGCTTTTCGTCGATAGACTCGACAATGCCGATGAACCCTTCCAGCGGGCCGCCCGTAATCTGAACGTTGTCGCCCACCTTGTAGGCCAGCGGGGCGCTGCGCACCGGCGTTTCCACGCCAAGCTTTTCCACCTCTTCTTCCGAGAGGGGAATAGGCTTGGACGAGGGCCCCACAAAACCCGTGACGCCGCGCGCATTGCGCACAACATACCAGGTCTCGTCCGTCATAATCATCTTCACCAGCACATAGCCGGGGAAGAGCTTCGATTCCTTTTCCTTGCCGTCCGCGTCCACCACAGTCTCTGTAGGCACGCGCACTTCCTGAATCAGGTCCTGCAGGCGACGGTTCTCCACAATGGTCTCCAAGTCCTGCCGGACCTTGTTTTCATACCCGGAATACGTATGCGCCACATACCAGTGCGGCTGAGTATCTCGGTCTTGCGCCATAGTGTTTCCCCCGCTTTCTTTCGCTTTACAAACTGTGGGCCGTTAAGCCTTCGCCAAAAGGTCCAGCACGGTGCTCAGCCCAAAGCCGAACACGGCGTCGAGAATGAAGATTACCACGGCGCTGAGCAAAACAACCACCAGCACCACAACGGTGTTGTTGATGACCTGCTTTTTGTTCGGCCAGACAACCTTCTTCATCTCGCTTCTCGTATCGCGGAAAAACTTCGCAATATTTTTGAAAAAGCGCTTGATACCGGCGAAAAAGCCCTTCTTTTTCTCAGTTTTTTCTGCCATGTCGGTTCCGCCTTTCTTACTTTGTCTCGCGGTGGAGCGTATGCTTGCGGCAGAAGCGGCAATACTTCTTCATCTCGAGCCTGTCGGGGCTGTTCTTTTTGTTCTTCTTGGTGTTGTAGTTGCGCTGTTTGCACTCCGTGCAGGCGAGCGTGATCTTCACTCTCATTATTTCGGCACCTCCATTAATAGCCTCCCTCTTCTGCCGGCGGCGCTTTGCGGAACGGCCCCGGGTGGTGCCTAAAAATGCGCACAAAAAAATAGACCTGCAAAAGAGGTAGCTTCATCATAGCACACGCCGCGCACCGCGTCAAGCGTTTTCTGGGCAGCCGCGCGCTTTTGGGGCACTTTTCCCCGCTTTGGGCCGCACAATGTTTGCAAAGCGCGCCTATTATGGTATTATAAAGGCAAGCAGAGTGCGGGCCTGCTTGCAGCACAGCCGCAAAGGCGCGGCCCGCAAAAACGATGCGAAGGTGTGACGATATTGGCAAAAACAACCATTGCCGTCCTGTTTGGCGGCGTTTCCAGCGAGCATGAGGTTTCGCGCATGAGCGCCACCAGCGTGCTGAACAACCTGGACAAAGAAAAATTCAACGTGCTGGCCGTGGGCATTAAAAAAGATGGCAGCTGGCATTTATATCCCGGCCCCACAGAGGGGCTGTGCACCGGCGAGTGGGAGGCCTGCAAGGAAAATATCCCCGTGGCCTTTTGCCCGGGCAGCGGCATGAAGGGCCTTGTGGCATTTGAAAACGGCCGCGTGCGCGAGCTGCCGGTGGACGTGGTTTTCCCCGTGCTGCACGGAAAAAACGGCGAGGACGGCACC
>ERZ780150.1109-NODE-1109-length-18898-cov-5.494613_pt1 | contig 18898 bp, 14 predicted proteins | sample MGYA00511019_ERZ780150 | MGnify/ENA primary metagenome ERZ780150 (study PRJEB29588, sample SAMEA2151633) | human gut metagenome | biome: human gut; feature: human-associated habitat; material: faeces | place: Denmark | collected 2008/2010 ...
CCCGCAGGGCCGCCACCTACGATAACCACGTCAACGGCCTCTGTTCTGATTCCATTTATCTGACTGCATGTTTTTTTATCCATCTGCCCGTCCATGCCCTACACCTCCTGCCTGACTTTGCCGAAAAACATCCGGGAGCCTTTTCTTGCATATTGTACTTCAGTTTCCTTCCTGCCCAGCTCCTCCTCCAGCATCCGGGCCAACCGCATCTGGCAGTACCCCCCCTGGCACCGGCCCATCATGGACCGGGTGCGGTACTTGATGCCCACCATGGTGCTCACCCCCAGGGGGTTGTGGATGGCCTGGAGAATTTCGGCCTTGGTGACCTTCTCGCAGCGGCAGAAGATCTCGCCGTAGTCCGGGTTCTCCGCGATGGCGGCGGCCCGCTCCTCGTCGGTCATATCGGCAAAACGGCGGATGCCGTGCCGGATGGGATCAAAGTCGGGATTGGGCTCCAGCGCCTCCTGCCGGGCGATGAGGGCCACGGCCCGGCGGGCCAGCGGGAGGGCGGAGGTGACGCCGGGGGACTCGATGCCCACCAGGTTGACCACGCCGGGCGCCTCGTCCCGGCACTCCAGCACGAAGTCCTGCACCGCGCCGGTGGCGGGGTCGATGCGCTTGGGCCGGATGCCGGCAAAATTGCGGATGAAGTAAGCGCGGTCCATGTGCTTGAACATCCGCGAACCGCTCTCAATGAGGCCGTCCATGGCGGCCTGGGTGGACTCGTAGTCCTGGAAATCCCGCGCCAATTGGCTGTCGGGCCCCACCAGTACATTTCCGTCCACGGTGGGCGTGGCATGGGTGTCAAACGTATTGTCCGGATTGGGGGCGGGATAGACGGGAATCTTGGCAAACTGGCCCGCCAGCTTGTCAAGGACGAAGTATTCGCCCTTGACCGGCTTGATTACATAGCCGGGAATGCCCAGCTGCTCGCTGACCACGGCGGAGTTGAGCCCCGCGCTGTTTACCACCCAGCGGGTGTGGAAGTCGCCCCTGGTGGTGTGGAGCAGGTGGGTGCCGTCGGCCTGCCGGGTCTCGCCGGTGAAAGCGCAGTTGAGGTGGTACTCCGCCCCGTTGTGAACCGCGTTCTCCGCCAGGGCGATGGTGTAGAGGAAGGGATCCAGAATACCGCTGGCCGGGCACCACATGGCGAAATTGCCGCCGGCGCTGGGGTCAAGCTCATCCATCCGCTTGCGGTCGATGAGCTCCAGGCCCTTCACGCCGTTGGCCTCGCCGCGGGCCATGAACTGCTCCAGCCGCTGGCGGTGCTCATCGGTGAAGCCCACAATGAGCTTTCCGGTGCGCTTAAAGGGGACATCCAGCTCGCGGGCTACTTGGTCGAACTCCTGGTTGCCCTCCACGGCGCAGATGGCCTTGAGGGAGCTGGTCTTATAGAGGAACCCGGCGTGGAGCATACCGGTGTTGCGCCCGCTGGTCTGGGTGCAGACGTCGCTCTCCTTCTCCAGCACGGCGATGCGCAGCTTGTACCGGGAGAGCTCCCGGGCGATGGCGCTGCCCACCACCCCGCCGCCGATGATGACGACATCATAGGACTGCTGCATAGGGATGGCTCCTTTCTCCATCAAAGGAACAGGGTCAAAATGGGGACGGTGACCAGGCTGGTCAGCGTCGAGATAAACACACACTTGGAGGCGAACTGGGCGTCCGCCCCGTATTTCTGGGCCAGGATGGCGGTGGTGGAGCCGATGGGCATGCCGGTGATGACCACACTCACGCCGATGGTGAGGGGATCCATCCCCAGCAGGCGCAGAGCTGCCAGACAGATGCCAGGCAGCAGGAACTGCCGCACCGCCACCAGGTAGAAGCACCTGGGGTCGAATACGGTCTTGAGGGGCACGTCGGCCAGGATGGCCCCCACCAGGGCCATGGCCATGGGGGAGGTACAGGCCCCCAGGTTATCCACCGCGGTATCCACAAAGTGGGGCAGGGGGAGCTGGAAGAGCATCCATACCAGCCCCACCTCCACGGCGATGATGCCGGGGTTGAGCAGCACCTTTCGGACGGCCTGCTTGGCGTCGGCCTTGGTAAACAGGGAGATGCCGGCGCTCCACATGAGGATGCGGGTGGGGATGATGAACAGGGAGCCCAGAAAGAGGCCCTCGTCGCCGTAGGCGCCGCTGACCACGGGCAGTCCGGCAAAGCCGGAGTTGGTGACCAGGGTGCCGTACTGGAGGATGCTCTTCTCCCCATAGGGAAAGCGGTTGTAGAGCACCTTGCCCAGCAGCAGGGCCGCCGCGGCCATGACGGTGGCGATGAGGACGGCCACGCCCCCCTGCTTGAGGGACTCCAGGCTGAACTCCATGTGGAAGGACTCAAAGATCATGCAGGGCAGGGTGATGAGCACCACAAAGTCGGTCAGCTTATCCCGGGCCGCGTCATTGAATATGCCCTTCTTGCGGCAGAAGAAGCCCACCGCCATGTAGATGAAGAGGACGGTCTGCACGTCCACCATCTTGAAAAAGCTGTCCATACTACCCCTCGATGGGGGTGAGAAGGGCCCCGTCCCCGTCAAATTCCAGCGGCTCGGGCTCAGAGCAGGCCGCCACGCCGGGCCATTTACCCGCCTTCACGTCCCTGTAATAGGCCTCGCTGAGCATGATGCGGCCGATGTGGAGGCTGTTTGGGATGCGGATGATCCGGGCGCGGCTGCGGTCGATGCCGGTGCAGGTGCGGATACACATCTGAATAGCCTCCCTGTCGTTGGCCACCACGCAGGGGATGCGGGCGGAGGTGAGGACGGTAGAGGTGAGACAGTTGGGGTACATCTTTTCCGTGTCGATTTTGTCAAAGAACCGCTTTGTGATCACGTTGGCCAGGCCCACGCCCAGGGCGTTGCCGTGGCTGGCCGCGCTCAGATCGAGAAAGCAGGTGCGCTGCACCTCCACCCCGCCGTGGGCGTACTCGGTGGAAAAGGTGCCGGTGATGTTGGGGTCCACGCCGGTGCCCGAGTAGTTCTTGCCCGTCTCGTCCACCACCAGCACGTCGCAGGCGCCCACCAGCAGGGAGGGCATCCGCTCAAAGGCGTACTGGAGCAGCTCCGGCTCCCGGGCGAGAATGTCGTCCCTGTCGATGGCCTCGATGCGGCAGGTCTCGTCATAGGCGTTCTCGATGCAGGGCAGGGCAAAGAGGATGGGGGCCCTGGCCAGAATGACCTTGGCGATGGAGGGGATGTTGGCCCCGATCTTGCCCATGCCGTCGGAGTGGACCCGCTCGGCCCCCTTCTGCTTGCCCAGGCCCACGGCGAGCATCTTGCAGGGCCCGCTCTCATAGGGGCCGCGGAAGGCGTTGTGGGGCTTGAGGCGGCAGGAGACGATGATACCGTCGGCCTCATAGGCGTTTTTGTCCAGGTACACCGGCAGGCCGGTGTCGGAGGTGCCCAGCTCCACCACCTCCATGCTGCTGCGGATCTCACAGCCCATGGCCTCCGGGGTGATGCCGTAGCTGGCCAGCACCTCCAGCTGCCCCTCGGCAGTGGCGCCGCCGTGGCTGCCCATGGCGGGCACGATGAAGGGGACGGCGCCCCTGGCCTTTACAAAGTCCGCGATGGACCGGGTGATGAGATCCACGTTGGCGATGCCCCGGCTGCCCGCCGTGATGGCGATGGACATGCCGGGCCGGATTTTGGAGCGGAAGGGCTCCCGGGACAGCTCCCCCGCCACGGCGGCGGGGATGTCTGCGGGGGCAATGCGCTCCCGGGGGAAGAGCTGCTCGGCGCGGAACATGCGGGGAATGGGCACGTCGGCCAGCAGACGGGAGACGACGCCCCCCTGTTTGATTTCCATACCAAACCGACCTTTCTCTTGTCAGGTAATAGGCGCGGGATTGAAGATGCACAGGTCGTTGTGGAAGCCGTACTGGTCGGAGTAGGGCTTCTTCACGCCGCTGGCCACGTCCAGAATCAGGTGGAACAGCTCGGCGCCCACGTCGGCGATGGTCTTCTCGCCGGTGGCGATGGGGCCGGCGTTGACGTCGATGAGGTCAAACCAGTGCTCCTTCATCTCGTTGCGGGAGCAGACCTTGATGACCGGGGCGGCGGCCAGCCCGTAGGGGGTGCCCCGGCCGGTCATAAAGACCTGAAGCCCGATGCCGCTGGCCAACTGGCAGGGCCCGCAGACGATGTCGCTGGCGGGAGTGGCGGCGTAGATCAGGCCGTGCTTATGGGGCTTCTCTGCCGGGGAGAGCACCTCCTCGATGGGGGCGGTGCCCGACTTGGCGATGGAGCCCATGGCCTTCTCTACGATGTTGGCCAGGCCGCCCTTCTTGTTGCCGGGGGTGGGGTTGGCGTCCCGGTCCACGCCGCCGGCGTCCAGGTAGTCGTCGTACCACTTCATCTCGGCGGCCAGCTTGTCCCGGGCGGCCGCGTCGCGGCAGCGGGCGGCCAGCAGATGCACTCCGTCGCGCACCTCGGTGACCTCGCTGAACAGCACGGTGGCGCCGCCCTTCACCAGCATGTCGGCGGCGTAGCCGGCGCTGGGGTTGGCGGTGAGGCCGGAGAAGGCGTCAGAGCCGCCGCACTGCATGCCGATGAGCAGCTCGCTGAGGGGCAGCTCCTCCCGGCGGCGCTCGTTGAGCCGTTTCAGCTTCCGCTCGGCCATCTCCATCAGGGCCTGCATCATGGCGTCGTGGCCCCGGTAGTTCTGGAGGGTGAGGGTGTTCTCCGGGGTGATGTCCTCCGGGGGGAGCACCATGTCGTAGGTGAGCTTTTCACAGCCCAGGCCCACCACCATCAATTCGCCGCCGAAGTTGGGGTGGCGGATGAGGTTGGTGACCGCCCGGATGGGGATGTGGGCCTCCCGGGCCTTAATGGCCACGCCGCAGCCGTAGGGGTGGTTCACTGCCACCACGCCGTCCACATTGGGGTACTTGGGCAGCAGCTCCCGCTTGATGCGCTCCACCGCCACGTTGACCACACCGGCGGCGCACTGGACGGTGGTGACAATGCCCAGCAGGTTGCGGGTGCCGGCGGGGCCGGTTTTGTTGCGGTAGCCCATCCAGGTTCTGCGGGGCGGATCGGGCAGCTCTTCCATGGGGACGAGGCTGGTCCCGTAGGGCATGTCGTCCAGGCCGGGGGACTGAGGCAGGTCCAGCATGTGCTCGTTGATCCAGGCCCCAACGGGGATGGGAGCCTTGGCGTAGCCCAGCACCACGCCGTAGCGGACCACCTCGCCCCCCTTGGGGATGTCAGTCAGGGCGATCTTGTGGGCCTGGGGGATGTCCTCACGGGTGACGACGCCGGGCATGATCTCGGTGCCGCGGGGGATATCGTGGACCGCGATGGCCACGTTATCCGCGTCCTTGACCTTGATGTAAAGTGGTGCACTCATAGACGAATACTCCCTTTTGACTCGATGTTATTCCACCGGGCGCGGGGCGCGCCGGACGGAATGACATCGAGGCGTTATGATGATTACTGCTTGCCGGAGAGCTCCTTCTCCTGGCGCTTGGCTTTGCGGTTGTCCAGAACGGCGTAGACCACGGACAGGATGATCAGCGCCCAGATAACCCAGCTCATGGGGCGCACGAACAGGCCGGTCAGGGAGCCGTTATAAGCGGTGAGCACCTGAATGAAATAGTCCTCCAGGTCGCCGCCCAGAATGAAGCCGATGAGGAAGCAGGACACGGGGAAGTGGAACTTCTTGATCAGAAGGCCCACAATGCCGAAGAGCAGCAGGCACCACACGTCGAACATGCGGCCGTTGAGGGTGGCGTAGGCGCCCACGGTGCACATCATGAGCACCACGGGGTACAGGCGCTCCTGGGGAATGAGGACGATCTTCGCCAGCAGCTTCACCGGGAAGAACATGACCAGGTACATCAGGATATTGCAGCACAGCAGGGCCACCAGAATGGTGTTCCAGATCACCGGATTGTTGGTGATGAACAGGGGGCCCACCTGAATGCCCTGGAGCATGAAGGCGCCGATCAGGACGGCGGTGGTGGAGTCGCCGGGAATACCCAGGCTCAGCAGGGGCACCAGGGCGCCGCCGGTCAGGCCGTTGTTGGAAGTCTCAGAGGCGATCAGGCCCTCGGGTACGCCGGTGCCCAGCAGCTCGGGGTGCTTGGACCAGCTCTTGGCCTGGGAGTAGGCGATCAGGGAGGCCGCGGAGCCGCCCACACCGGGCAGGATGCCCATGAAGGTGCCCAGCAGGGCGGAGCGGAACACATTGATGATCTGCCCCTTGAAGTCGTGGAGAAGGCTGAACTTGACGTTGTTCTTGACCTCCAGCGTATCATCCTTGCTGTAGGAGGCGTGCATGCCAGTCTCACACTGCTGGAGCATCTCGGAGACGGCGAACAGGCCGATGAGCACGGGGAAGAGCTGGAAGCCGCTCTGCATCTGGCTCTCCAGGAACTCAGGGACCATGCGGTATTCATTGTTGACGGAGAACTGGTTCATCATGGCTACCAGCACGCCCAGCATACCGATCCACAGGCCGCGGAGCATCTGGCCCCGGGACAGGGCGGCGATGACGGTGAGGGCGAAGAGGATGATGAGGAACTTCTCCACGGCAGAGAACTTGATGGCCCAGCCGGCCAGGATGGGGGTGAAGAGGGCCAGCACCACCAGGGAGATCATGCCGCCCATGAAGGAGGAGGTGACGCCGATTTTCAGGGCGCGTTCTCCCTCGCCCCGCAAGGCCATTGGGTGTCCGTCGAAGGTCGTACACACCGACGACGGGGTGCCGGGAATGTTGATGAGGATGGCGGGGACCAGGCCGCCGGAGATGCCGCCCACATAGAGGCCCAGCAGCAGATAGAGGGCCATCTCCATGGAGTAGGCGTAGGTCAGGGGGAGGAACACGGCCACGGCCATGGTGGCCGTCATGCCGGGGATGGCGCCGAAGATGATGCCGATGACGACGCCGAACAGGGCCACGGCGATGTACTCCGGGCCGATCACGAAGGGCAGTTCAAATCCCATGAATCACACCAGCCTTTCTTTAGTAGAGAATGAAGCCCAGGGACGGAATCTCAATGGTGAGGAGACCGGAGGGCAGGGTGATGGCGAACGCGGTGCCGAACACAACGCTGATAATCAGGCAGGCCACCACGGAGATGATCAGGCTGGTGATGTGGTACCTGGGGTTTTTCAACTGCGCCTTGTTGGCAAACAGGGTGTTGAACAGGAACAGGCAGATGATGGACCAGAAGGTGAAGCCCAGCTTGTCCAGCAGGAAGAAGTAGACCACCATCAGGGCGATCGTACCCCAGAATTTGAACTTGTCGTAGTGTTCCACGAAGAAGCGGCCGGGCTTGACAAAAAAGCCCTTGCCCGCCTTGATCCGGGCCCGCCCCTCCAGGGCGATCAGCAGGGCGCCCAGAATCACCAGAATTCCAATGGTGATGATGGGGAAAATCCAGTGCTGGGTTGAATACTCCACATTGATACGCATCTTATTACCTCTCTTTCGCAGGGTGGTATCACAGAATATCACCCCGCTGAAGCGCCAACCGCCGGCTGGGCTTCAACGGGGTGACACTCCAACAGATATTAGGTCAGCTCGTCCAGGCCGGGGGCCACGTCGATGATCTCCTGGCCGATGTCCCGCTTGTCGCTGATGAACTGGCGGGAGGCCTCCAGATCCGCCTCCTCGGCGGTGACGGCGCTGTAGAGCAGGCCGGCCATCTCAGCCTGGAAATCGGGGTTCTCACAGACCTTCTGCATGGCGGCGGCGATCTCATTCAGAATGCCCTCGTCCATGTCCTTGGGGAAGAGCATGAAGAAGTCCTTGTTGAAGTCGAAGGGCTCGCCGTTGAAGGTGATGCCGTCGTCGGCCATGGAGATAACGCCGCTGCCCTCCAGGTTGCCGCAGGTGTCAAAGAGCTTCATGGCCAGCTGGGCGTCCACGCCCTCCTTGGTGAACTCCACGCAGGAGGAGTAGTCGGCGTAGATGATGTCGGTGTTGCCGTCCCAGAGGCGCTGCTTCTTCTCGTCGGTGGTGCCGCCCACCAGGGCCTTGATGCGGCTGGCCACCTCGTCGCCGTACTGCTCCTGAACCCACATATACCACACCACAAAGTCCAGGTGGGAGGCGGAGCCGGACTCAATGTTCACCCGCAGCTCCTCGCCGGGGTTATCGGCCAGCCACTGGGCGGCCTCATTCAGGTTGTTGTAGGGGGCGTCGGCCTTGGCCACAAAGCAGCCGCCAGGGTTGACGCCGATGCGGGGGCCGACGGTCAGGTTCTCCAGGGCGTAGTCCTCACTGACCGCGCCGAAGAGTACGCTCAGGAACGCCATGTCGTGGAACATCATGATGGTGGTGCCGTCGCCCTTGGCCTTGGAGATGGTGTCCAGCGCCTGGGCGTTGCCGATGGCGTCCACCTTGCCGTTGAAGCCCATCTCCTCGCCCAGATAGCGGGTGACCATGTCGGCGATCATGTAGGAGTCGCCGCCGGTGGAGGTGGAGCCGATGACCACGCGGACACGCTTGCCCTTCAGGCTGCTCTCGCCGGAGGCGGCGCTGCCGGTCGCCTCGGTGCCGGGATCGCCGGTGGAGGGGGTGCCGGTTTCCGTGTTAGAGGGGGTGCCGCCGCAGCCGGCCAGCAGGCCGACTGCCATGGAGGCGGAAAGGAGCAGAGCCGTCAATTTCCTGAACTTCATTGTTCAATTCCTTCCTTTCGTTCGGTTCATTCACTGGGGATGTTCCGTGCTTGCTTGCGGGGGATGGGGGCGCTTCACTACCGTGGCACTATGATAGCAGGCCGCAGCATGGGTTTTCCATTCGCAAAAGGCAATGAAATGGGAGAGCAAATTTGTAAACTCTGTGTGGGTTTCAGAAAAATGAATTTAAGATTTCAAAAATACCCGTTCTACGTTTCAAATATGGAAGATTTGTTTCGCTTAGAACTGTAAATTTATAGAAATTATCGGTTGATTTTTATAGTTTGTCAGAAAAAAACAAGTATAATTTGTGCAAAACAGATAAGAGTAGGCGCGGTTCGTCCTCCGCCTGCTGCTCCTTGTGCGGAACAAAAATCTCTGTTACACTGAACATGAATACAAAGTTTTTGTACTGTTCTGGTCAAAAGGAGTGTCACACCATGAAATCAGAATCTGCGGAGCTGGTAAGCAGCCTCATCCGCCAATACCGCCGCCTGCGCCTGCTCTACCTGGGTTATCTGGCAGCGGCCGTCCTGGCGCTGGTCTTCTTCTTTGTGGACAAGCGCGTTACCCTGGCGCTGGTGGCGGCCAGCCTGGTCTACCACCTGGTGGTGGTACGGAGGGCGGGGAAGGCCTACCAGCGGGCCTTTGTCCACGCCTGCGGCCAGTGTACCCTGGCCCGGCGCCTCCAGGACGCCCGCCACACCGAAGCGCCCACCCTGGAGGAGGGGGAGCTGCGCCGCGCCCGCCTGGTCGCCGCCAACGACGCCAAGGGCTCTGTCCTGGTGCGGGAGGGCGGCTCCGGTACCTACCACGGCCGCCGTGTGCGCCTGGGTGACGCCGGGTTTACCCATTCCTTCTCCATGGAGGGGAAAACCCACCACGAGTTCGTGGTGGGCACCTGGGTGACGGTGGAGCTGGGGAAGGACACCGGGCTGGACTGGCGGCTCATCCACGAGCGGGTGATGATGAAGCCGTCCCGGGACGCCATGCTGCGCCGGGAGAGCGGGCTGCGGCGGGCGGTGGGCTTCGGCCCCGGCTGGATGGAGGACGGCACCTGGTTTGCCCTCCGGCCGGAGGGCAAACCCGACGTGCCCGGTGACGCCTTCCTCGCCGCCCTGCGCCGGCTGTCCGCCGCCACCGACAAGCCCCTGGCCGTCTGCGTCCAGGGAGACCGCCTCCATGTCTTTGTCACCAACCGTATCCTGGGCCAAAAGGTATCCAGCCGCGTCCCGCCGAGCGCCGCCGTGGCCGAGGTGGATTTTCTCCCCGAGCTGGACGGAATTCTCAAGGCCTCGGACGCCCTGGTATAAAACTTCATGCGCCAAGAGCGTACCACGAAAACGGGCAAAGGCTTGTGGCGCATGAAGTTTATGCGCATATGGGCCGTCCAGGCCCATGCGCTTTGATTTCATGGCCGTGCCGATGAAAGCGGCACATGGCCAATTTTGCTATACTTTTGCAAAGCAAAGAGCAGACAGGGTGCGCCCCCCGGTATCGCCGGGGGACGCACCCTGTCTGCTGTTGGGTCAGCCCTCGAATCGGTCGCGGATGCCATACTGCTTCATCCGCCGCCAGAGGGTGGTTTTGCTGATGCCAAGCTCGGCGGCCGCGGCCCGGCTGCCGCCGTTGCGGGAGAGCACCTCCGCCAGCCGGGCGGCCTCGGGGGAGACGGCGGCGGGGAGGGCCTGCCCCTGGGCGCGGACCACCGGGAGGGGATAGAGCTCCTCCAGCAGGGAGCGCACATAGCCGTCGTTTACCGTGCGGGCGGGGGCGGTGAGCACCATGCGCTCCAGAAAGGCGCGGAGCTGGATGTAGTTGCCCGGCCAGGGGTAGTCCATGAGCAGCCGCCGGGCCTCCCTGGTGAGCACCACATAGCGGTTGAACTTCACCACGCAGTCGTCCAGGCACATGTCGATGGCCTGGTTCAGATCGTCCGGGCGGGTGCGCAGGGGCGGCAGGCTCAGCCGCAGGGGGGTGAGCAGATAGTAGAGCTCGGGCTGAAAGACGCCGGCCTCCAGCTTGGGGGCCAGGTCCCCGGTCAGGGAACCGATGACCCGCGCCGCCACCGGGGTGGGGGTGTTCTCGCCCTGCACATGCACCACGCCCTCGCGGAGCAGACGGCAGAGCACCCGCTGCCCGCCGGGCGTGAGCTGGTCCAGGTTGTCCAGATAGAGCGTTCCGGTGTCCGCCGCCTTGCCCGCCCGGGACAGGGCGGCTTCCTGCTCAGGGGAGTGGGCCGCGCAGTCGAAGGTCACGAAGGGGCCCTTGGAGCAGGGGCTGGCGTTGTGGATGCTCTGGGCAAAGAGGGACTTGCCGCTGCCCACCTCGCCGTAGACCAGGATGGGCTGCCCGGTTTCGGCAAAGGTGCGGGCCAGCTTTACCAGGCGGGACATCTCCCGGCTGGTGTGGTTCACGTCTTCAAACCGGCCGTGAGCCAGATAGCGCTGAAGCCGGTAGCGCTCCCGCAGAGCCCGCTCTCCCTGGCGCTCCATCTTCTGCATCTCATAGAAGGAAAATACCATGCCCTCCCCGGCGTCCCAGTCCGCCACGGGGGCGGCATTGGCCACCACGTGCACCCCCGCCACGTTGAGCACGGAGAAGTAGAGCTCCCGCCGCTGGGCCAGCGCGTCGGCCCAGAACTCGGCGTCCTCCCGGGGCATCAGCGTGGAAAGAGGGAGTCCCACCAGCTTCTCCCGCTCCTGCTCCAGGATCTTACAGGCCACGTCGTTGCTCTGGACGATGATTCCCCGGGCGTCCAGCTCCAGAATCCCGTTGAAGGAGTAGTCCAGCAGAACTTGTAGGTGGGCCGTGTTGCGGCGCTCGGCGTCGGCGACCTGCCCCACGTTGCGGGCGTGGAGCAGGCTGGTGCGCAGGGAGTCCTCCGTCCCGTCGAAAAAGAGGGTGCGCTTGCCCAGCCGGCGGCAGTAGGCATTGACAAAGTCGCCGCCCAGAATGACATCCATCCCGTCGGCCACCGCCTGCTCCGCCCCGCGCTCCATCTCCGACAGGCCGGAGATAAAATAGGTGTGCAGCTCTATGTCGAAAATCTCCTCAAAGCCCTGAATATTGCCCACCATGTTGGGGATGGTCACCACGCCGATCTTCGGCCGCTCCAGATGGGAGACCAGGCTGCGGGCCCGGTGGAGCAGCCGGGCGATCTCCAGGCCGGTGAGCTGGATCTCCACCACCGGGAAGTCGGTGTGCTCCTTGAGAATGGACGCCTGGCGGCCTCGGGCCACCAGGATGTCGGCGCCTGTGCGCCGACAATCCTCCATGAGGTCTAGAATCCGCTCGGTGGGGACGGACTGGTTGAGCACCACATCCATCTCCAGCTCCCGGGCGATCCGCCCGGCGGGCTCCACCATCTCCTCACGGGGGAGCAGGAGCGCAAATCTCGCCATGTCGATTCCTCCTTCTGCTTCGTTCTCATCTTACCCCAAGGAAAGGCCGGTTGTAAAGATTGTAAAGCGGGAGATGGCGCGGCTGAAAAATCTCATTGGCGTGGGATCAAACGGCGCGGCCGGGACAGAGAAAATCCGTCCCGGCCGCGCCGTGTCTCTGAAACGATATGTGGAATCGCAGGGAAACCGGAAATCAGCGAACCAGGCAGGGGCGCTTGGGATTGAAGGTCCAGCCGGGGATCAGGTACTGCATGCCAACGGCGTCGTCCCGGCCGCCCAGGCAGTTGTCCAGGTAGAGCTGGTGGGCCTTCTGGAGCTGCTCCCGGTCCAGCTCCACGCCCAGGCCGGGCCGCTCCGGCAGATTGATGCAGCCGTCCACAATCTGCAGCGGCGCCCTGGTCAGGCGCTCCAGCCCCTCCTGCCAGATCCAGTGGGTGTCGATGCCGTTGAGCTTACCGGGCACCGCCGCGGCGCACTGGGTCATCATGGCCAGGGAGACATCGAAGTGGTTGTTGGAGTGGCAGCCCCACATCAGGCCGAAATCATTGCACATCTGGCCCACCCGGACGGAGCCCGCCATGGTCCAGAAGTGAGGGTCGGCCAGGGGGATATCCACACTGCGCAGGGCGATGCAGTGGCGCATCTCCCGCCAGTCGGTGTCAATCATGTTGGTGGCGGTGGGCATGCCGCTCTCCTGGCGGAACTCCGCCATAATTTCGCGGCCGGAGAAGCGGCCTTCGGCGCCGCAGGGATCCTCACAGTAGGCCAGAACCTTCTTCAGCTCAGGGGCAAGGGCCAGCGCGTCCTTCAGCAGCCAGCCGCCGTTGGGGTCCAGGGTGATGCGGGCCTTGGGGAAGGCCTCCTTCAGAGCCTGGACGGCCTTCAGCTCCTCCCTGCCGTCCAGCACGCCGCCCTTGAGCTTGAAGTCCTCAAAGCCGTACTTCTCGTAGGTGGCCCTGGCCAGCGCCACGATGGCGTCGGGGGTCAGCGCCCCCTCATGGCGCAGGCGGTACCAGTCGCAGTCGGAGTCGGGCTCGGAGTGATAGGGCAGATCGGTCTTTTTGCGGTCGCCCACGTAGAACAGATAGCTCAGAAAGCGAACCCTGTCCCTCTGGATGCCGTCGCCCAGCAGGGCGGCCATGGGCACCTCCAGATATTGGCCCAGCAGGTCCAGCAGGGGAGTCTCCACCGCGGTGACCACGTGCACGCCGGTGCGCAGGTCAAAGGTCTGCTGGCCCCGCACGTCGTCCTTAATATTGGCCGTGAGCCACTCGTTGAGCTTCCGCAGGGTCATCTTGTAGTCGGCCACGCTGGTGCCCTCCACCAGGTGCTTCACGTTCTCCAGGGCGCGGGTAATTTTCTGGCCGCCGGGGACCTCGCCAATGCCGGTATTGCCCCGGTCGTCAGTGAGCACCACAATGTTGCGGGTGAAGTAGGGGGCGTGGGCGCCGGAGAGGTTGAGCTCCATACAGTCCTTGCCGGCCACGGGATAGACCTCCATGGCGGCCACTTTGGGGGTATTGGCCATTACAATGCACTCCTTTGTTCCAATTCAGGTGAGTTGGCGGATACGCCTCGGTAGTGAGCGGCCCGGCCCTCCCTTCAGGACGGAATACATTCCTGACACTGTGGCTGCATTTTATCACGGCCCTCCCAAGAAGGCAAACGGATTAAACTGATCGCTCAATTAGGAAAACTAATTTATTTTGATATTTTGCCATAGTGTTTCTAATTCTGCTGTCCCTGCGGCATCGAACCCCACCACAGGCGCGCTTATCCGCTTTTTTTGTTAAAGTGATTAAAAAAACGAATTTGAGTGCCGAATAGTTTGGTGGTAAGATCCAAATATGCTGCTGGTGTTTCCAATGCTTTAGCTTCACGACCGAACGCCATCCACAAGAAAAAAGGAGGAATCTCTGTATGAAGCACCGCATTCAAATGAGAGCCGCTGCCTCGGCGCTGGCCGCATGCATATGCCTTTCGGTTCTGCCCGGCGCGCTGGCCGTAGAACCCGGACGGGTCAAGGCCCCCGGCAGGACGGAGATGGAGCACGGGCCAGTGAGCACCGAGTTTGCCAGTACTCGCCTTGCTTTTGCGGTCTCTGATCCGGTGACCAACGCCGACGATACCGTTACGCTGGACGTAGCCTACGCCGACAGCCAGGGCACCAAGCACGAGAGGGTCACCCCCACCGGCATGACCGAGACCGACGTGGCGCTCATTACGGTGGCGGACAATCCGGTGGCTGCCGGCTCCACCATTGAACTGTGCTACAACGAACAGGGTGAGCTGATCAACATCAAAAATATCTACTCGGCGTACATGTCCGACCTGGGCACCGTCTATTTCGATACCATGAAGTACGGCGCCGAGCTCTCCCCGGTGAACGGCGAACCCGGCGCCATGCTGGCCACCGGCTGGCTCACCGCCAAGTCGGGCAATCAGATCACCGTGGGCGACCTGGATCTCTTTGACGAGACCTGCACCCTGGCCCCGGACGTGAAGGTCTACGAGTTCAACACCGACACCAGCACCCTCACGGCTAGGCGGCTCAGCGACGTACCCGTCACTCAGAAAACCGACGGCGAATTCTACAAGACCGCCAACCGTCAGCAGGTCATGGTGGTCTTTGACCAGAACTACCGCAATGCCGACGAGGCCAAGGTAGCGGAGCTGTACTACATCACCCCCCAGCCCACCATTGACGAGAAGTACCTGTACCCCGCTGACCACATGCCCATCGACAGCTTTATGACCGAGAACGACGGCAAAACTGTGGCCAAGCCCACGGCGGCCGCATGGCTCACCGCCACGGAGTCCTTCGCCATCATCCCTGACCGGCTGTACTACGTGGGCGACAACGAGGTGGCCATCTATCTGACCCAGGCCGACGACGGTACCCTCATCCTCCTGGACGCGGGCTGGCCCGCCAGTGGGTACCAGTACTGGCGGAACATAGAGGCCATGGGCTTCGACCCCAGAGACATTGACTATATCCTCCTGACTCACGGCCACGGCGATCAGTACGGCACCGGCGCCGAGCTGGACACCATGATCAAAAACGCCGGCGGAGACCCCGTGGTCTACGAGTGCTACGAGGACACCTACGGTTACGATATCTACGGCTTCCCTGAGATCACCGGTATCATTAAGGATACCCCGGTACTCAACGCCGTGGACAAGTTCTACATCAATGATACGTGGATGGAGTTTGACGGCAGCGTGCGCATCAAACCCGTTCTTACCGCCGGCCACACCAACGGTACTGACTCATTTATCTTCGAGCTGACCGACCCTGCCACCAACGAGACGCTCACTATCTCCTACCTGGGCGGCTACGGCGTCAACGGCAACACCAAGTACGACCCCGACGACGACCCGGAGAACCGGGGTTATCTGCGCCTGTCCTTCCAGTACGGCCTGCGCTACCTGCAGCAAACTGTGGAGCCGGACTACATGATTCCTCAGCACACCAACCAGTACCCCATGCTGGAGATCAACAAGGCCGCCGAGGAGAAGGGCATCCCCTTCCTGGAGGCCGTGAACCGCGGCAGCTATGAGTGGGTAAACTTCCTGGAAAAGCGCCAGGCGGTTATCACCTACGAGGATTACTACCAGAACTGGAAGGCAGATCCCAAGGACGAGTTCGGCACGGAAATCACCGTTACCGACGCGGAGCTCCAGACCATTGAGGCCGCAGGTCCCTACCGCCGCGAGGGAGGCACCTACCAGATCACCCTCACCGATGGCGGTAGGATCATCCAGGGCTTTAACCGCTATATGAACCAGACCGACAAGCTCTCCGGCGTGGAAAACGCCCAGGGCCAGGACGTGGGCGACGGCATCTTCATCCTGAAGGATTCCTTTACCCACGATCCCCACGCCTGGTATGTCCAGGTGGGCGCCCGCGTCAGCGACGGCTATGATGGAAGCTGCGCCGGAGGCCCCATTGAGAGCGTCCACGACAACTGGTTTGAGATCCTCCGTACCGAGCGCCTGGACAGCCGGGAGGAGGCCGAGGCTCTGCTGGCCCAGCTTCAGTCCGGCGCTACCTACACTGTGACCCTGGACCAGTCCAGTGAGATTCAGCTGGCTGACAATCTGACCGATACCTTCCAGCCTGCCGCCGGCGGAACCTTCACCGATGTGCCGGCCACCCATTGGGCGGCCGGGGCCGTGGAGTTCGTCACCAGCCAGGGGCTGCTGCAGGGCACCGGCACCTCCACCTTCGCCCCCGGGCAGCCCATGACCCGCGCCATGCTGGTCACCGCCCTGTGGCGGGAGGCGGGCTCCCCCGTGGTGAACTATGCCATGGACTTTGACGACGTGGACGAGGACCAGTGGTACACCGAGGCGGTGCGCTGGGCGGTATCCAAGGGCATCGTCGCCGGCACTGGCAAGGGCTTCTCTCCTGATGCCGCCCTCACCCGCGAATCTCTGGCCGCCATTCTCTTCCGCTACGCCGGCGGACAGGTGAGCGCGGACGACCTGAGCGGCTATGCCGACGGAGCCGTTGTCAGCGCCTGGGCCAGAGAGGCCATGAACTGGGCGGTGGCACAGGGCCTGATCACCGGTAAATCGGGCGGCCGGCTGGACCCCGGCGGCACGGCCAGCCGCGCTGAGGTGTCCGCCATCCTCATGCGCTACGTGCAGAGCGCCCAGGCCTAACGCCTTTTTCGGGGATTCTCCCCAGCTGCGTGCCGGGGTGAATTCCTGACATGGGAGGATGTTCAGGCCATTGACTTAGCCTTTCTGCCGAGCGGTTCAATTTTATGAAGCTGCGGGACGCGGCGAGGGATGGTCCTATGATGTGTAAGTATCCGCCGCTGCGTCTTGCGCGGTGAAAAACGCCTCTGAGGGAGGAGAAGGTTCATGGAATCCATCATTTTAAATCTGCTTAACCTGACCGGGGAGGAGCGGGCGGCCTTTGCCGTCCTGGCCCCCCAGCGGTTCCACCCCGACGGGGCCGGACTGACGGTGGAGGACTGGCAGTCCGCCCAGGTAATTCTGGGCAACCCGCCGCCGGAGTGCCTGCGGGGGAGCACCGCCCTGCGCTGGCTCCACACCCGCAGTGCCGGGGTGGACCCCTATACCGCCCCCGGCGTCCTGCCCTCGGAGGCGGCGCTGACCTGCTCCACCGGGGCTTATGGCCATTCGGTGTCAGAACACCTGTTCGCACTGCTGCTGGCGCTGATGAAGCGCCTGCCCAGTTACCGGGACCAGCAGAACAGGGCGCTTTGGAGGGACCTGGGCCCTGTCAAGACTCTGCTGGGCGCTCAGGTGCTGGTGGTGGGCACCGGCGACCTGGGCAGCTCCTTCGCCCGGTTGTGCCGGACCCTGGGGGCCCGCACCAGCGGCGTGCGGCGGGACCCGGCCAAGTCTGCCGCGGGCATCGAGTGCATGTACGGCTTCGAAGCGCTGGATACGCTGCTCCCCGCGGCGGACGTGGTGGCCCTCACGCTGCCTCAAACCCCCGGCACCGTCCGTCTCTTTGACAAGGCGCGGCTGCTGCGCATGAAGGGGGACGCCATCCTCCTCAACGGCGGCCGGGGGAGCTGCGTGGACGGCCAGGCCCTGGCGGAGGTGCTGGCGGATGGCCGCCTGTGGGGCGCGGGCCTGGATGTCACCGACCCGGAGCCCCTTCCGCCGGAGCATCCGCTGTGGCGGCAGCCCAAGGCGCTCATCACACCCCACACCGCTGGAGGAAACCACCTGGCGGACACCGAGCGCCGCATCGCCCGCATCGCGCTGGACAACCTGCGCCGCTATCTGGCGGGGGAGGCGCTGCGCAACCGCGTCCGCTGAAACGCCCCCTACAGAAGCTGTCGGCGCAGCTCCTCCGGCGACAGGGGAGAGAGGGCAGCCGGGGGAATGTCAAACACGGTTTTACAGCCCGCCTGTCCCGCCCGGCCCAGGCGAAAGGCGGCTCGGGCAAAGGCGGTCAGGACACAGGCGGTGAACTCCGGGTTGGAGTCCAGCGTCAGCCTGAATTCCACCAGGGCCCGGTTCTGTTCCTGCCGGCCCGTGCGGCCGCCGCGGAAGACAAAGCCGCCGTGGGGCAGGCCGCCGTGGTCCCGGAGCAGCTCCTCCTCAGAGAGAAAGTGCACCGTGGTGTCGTAGTCGGCAAAGTAGTGGGGCATGGTGATGATCGCCTGCTCGATGCGGGCCCGGTCGGCCCCCTCCTCCGCCACCACAAAGCACTCCCGCATGTGCTTCTGCCGGGTGGTCAGCGCCGGATTGGCGCCGCTGCGCACCGCATCCAGGGCGGCGGGGACCGGGATGGTGTACTGCCGCGCGTCCCGGACGCCGGGGATGCGGCGGACGGCGTCGGAGTGGCCCTGGCTGACCCCCCGGCCCCAGAAGGTGTAGCTCTCCCCGCAGGGCAGCACCGCCGCGGCCAGGGCCCGCACCAGGGAAAAGAGGCCGGGGTCCCACCCCGCGGAGATGATGGCCGTCTTCCCGCCGGCCCTGGCCGCGGCGTCCACGGCGGCAAAGTGGGCGGGAATGTTCGCGTGGGTGTCGAAGCTGTCCACCAGGTGAAAGCGTCCGGCGTACCTGGGGCTCTGCTCCGGAAGGTCGGCGGCGCTGCCGCCGCAGAGCAGCAGCACGTCGACGGCGCCCTCCATCCCGTCCAGGGCGTCCAGCGGATACACGGGTACGCCGGGCGTCTGGAGTGTGAGGCTGGAGGGCGGGCGTCGGGTAAACACGCCCACCAGCGCCATGTCCGGGTTCTGCCGCAGCGCGTATTCCACGCCGCGCCCCAGGTTGCCGTAGCCCACGATACCGATTCGGATCTGATCCATATGCTCTCCTCCCCCGGCGGCGGACAGCGCCGGTTTGATTTGGCGGCGGGAACCGTCCGGCTTCCGCC
>ERZ780150.1110-NODE-1110-length-18883-cov-5.235075_pt1 | contig 18883 bp, 9 predicted proteins | sample MGYA00511019_ERZ780150 | MGnify/ENA primary metagenome ERZ780150 (study PRJEB29588, sample SAMEA2151633) | human gut metagenome | biome: human gut; feature: human-associated habitat; material: faeces | place: Denmark | collected 2008/2010 ...
TGGTAAATCCAATCGCTGTAACAGAGCATCTAATTTATTTTTAGCTGGCACCTGTCTTCCACTTTCGATTCTGGAAATCGTTGACGGTTCACAAATACCTTCACACAATTCTTCCTGTGTTAATCCTAATTCTTTTCTTCGTCTTTTGACAACTTCACCTATGAATAGTTCTTTCATAAACATTCCTCTGAATATACGCTTGTTTTCTCATGATGCAAGATAAAAGTATGATTTGATAGAATTTGTTCATTAAATATTACCTACGCCATCGTCATTTTATCTTTTTATTCATTCATAGCTTACCATAAAGATATCATTTTTTCAATTTTTATCAAGTGTACAAAATAGAAAGTTGTCAATTTATTGATTAAATTCCTGATTTCAAACTTAACGTAAATGTTCTCTTTCTTTTTCTCTCCTTTTTCCCTCCTCCACCTGCAAAATTTGGTCTACATTCTTCTTTGCATCCCGATAGTTTTGCATTTCCTTTTTTAGCTTTGCAAATTCTTCCCCAAGCCCCTGCTTTTCATTTAAAAGTTTCCTGTATTCACTCTGAAGTTCTGAAACAGTAGGAAGTTTTTCTCCGTGAAAGGCATCAAATGCCTTCTTTGCCGCTTCGTGCTGTATAATTTCCTCTGCGTGCTCCAGATAAAATGCTGCCTTATCCTTTGCTTGTCGATACTTTCGATAAGTCTCACGGGTTTTGCTGTACCGAATAATGTGATACTTTAAGTCAGCAACCTCTGCCATCCTTCCTTCCAACTGCTTCATCCTTCCCGAGATCTCCTGAAAATGAGAACTCACCTCTGCTTCCCTTTGTTCCAGCTGGGCATAATCCGAAATCCCTGCTTCGGTCAGGAAATTCAGTGTGCGGGCAGCTTCCTTGAGATTAAAAACCCTTGCCCAATATTCATAGCCCTTCCCCTTTCCTGCAGCCAGCTTACTTTGAATATCGATGAGAAGATTTACCTTTTTCCTGTCTGGTACCGGGACTTTTGTCTTGCCATAAATCTTCTCCCGGAGCGATTCTTCAGAATACTCTGCACCCAAAGTTCTGGAACGGGTAAAGCGTTCCTGTCCTGCAGCCCGGAATTTAAGCAATCCATTCGTGCTGGCTTCGTATCCTTCGCTACGCATCTTCGAAAGAAACTCCTCAAAACTGCGGCTTTCTAAAATCACGCGGTCAATCGTTTGACGAAGGTTTGCTTTGTAACTGGTTCCCTTTTTCTCCTCCTTCCACTGGGCATAATGTGCACCCTTTCCTTTTGGAGCGGCAATCACTGACAACCCATGTTCCTGGCACAGCCGATCTGAAATCTTCTGCAACAACAAATAGGAGTTCTTTACATTGCGAAACTTTCCTGTACATTCAAGATTGGTGCTGTTAAACTCAATGTGGGTATGGATATGTTCCCGATCAATATGGGTCGAGACCACAAACGCATGATTCCCTCCTGTAAATTCCAGTGCCAGCTGATATCCCATCTGATGCGCTTGCTCTGGTGTGATCTCCCCGGGCCGAAAGGATTGCAGCAGAAAATAGGACAGCACATCCCGTTCCTTTGGCTGACTTCTTCCGGTCAAGTTTGCATAGAGTCTCTTACTGATTGCAAATTCCTCCGCGGCAGTTTCGGGAGAACACTGGTAGGTGGAAACCAGGCGTCCCCCGTCTGTCTTCTCCGGATTTTTACCGTAATCGATTCGGTCTGCCAGATACTGTCGGATACTTTTTCCATCGCTTATCTTTCTGGGCTTTAACTTTGAGATTGCCATCCTCTCCACCTCCAAAACAAAACTTATATCTCCAGTTTGTCCATCAGCTTTCCAATCTGTTTCCAGACAACAAGATATCCCTGCCTGATATCTTCCACATCTTCTTCATAAAGATTTCTGGTTTCATTGACTCGACGGGCAATCTGATTTACATTGTTGGAAACATTCCGCAAAAGTCGGATCAGCTCCCGCACATCACTCATATCAAGATGAATCACATACCCATCCAGCGCCATTTTTCTTAAGTATGCGCGCTGGTTTTTTGTGCCCAAAAGTGCCATCTTCTTTGCAATCAGTTTCTTTTCTTCCGGTGACACCTTGGTATAAAGTCCGATTGTCCGCCCTTCCTTTCGCTTCATCGTACCACCTCCTTGTTCGGTTTTTCCCATGTTGATATTGGCGACGTTTCAAATTGTTTGAGTGCCTTGAGGATGGAAGCCTTTTTCTCCTTCTCTTCCTGTGGCGCTTTATCCGTCTGTTTTTCATCCAGGTCAAGCTCCTTATTTAGCTGTATCAGCCGCTCAGATTTCTGCATGAGTTCCTCTTCCTTCGGGAAGGGGCGTTTGACCTCCTCTTTTGCCTGTTCCAGCTCCGACTGCAAAGCCAACAGTCGTTCCTTCTGTATCTTCAACTGATCCGGTATCTTTTCCAGCACATGATTGATGCGGGTAATATTGCCTGATGGGTCGTTTGCGATCTCTGCAGTATAGCTCAGATTCTTCTTCATTGAAACCTGAAAGGTCTGTCCACTCAGAGATAATGTCATTGGAAAGCCGCGGTATTCTCCCAGATTTATCTTCTGATTTGGGTCGGTCATCGTTTTACATGCTGCAATGATGGCTTCTCCGGCAGCTTTTCGCTCGGTATAAAGTTGTCCCGACACCAACATAGAAAAAGAATCGTCCTTGATGGGATGTTGCATCAAAACTGGAAGGTCTTTTTGGAGTGCTTCGATATAAAGCTTTGTCTGTGCAATCTTCTGCGGATAGTACAGAGAAATCTTATCCTCCAGCTCGTAAATCTGTGCTGTATGGCTGGATTTGAGCATCCTTAACTTGGAAACTTCGATATCCAGCTCCATCTTTTCTCGAATACGGTCATCACCGGTGGCAAGTGCTTTTACTTCTGCATAGGACAGTGCCGTTGCATCCACATCCTCTGCAGAACGTGCCGAAGATTTGCTGGTCATGATCTGACCGATAAACTTTTGCTTATTCTCCACCAACCCCCAGTTATAGGCATCGAAGGTTCCCTTGGTCACATACTGATAGATTTTCACCTCCGGATTTTCGTTGCCCTGGCGCAGGATTCGTCCTTCCCGCTGTTCGATATCGGACGGTCTCCACGGACAGTCCAGATGATGCAGTGCAATCAGCTTGGTCTGTACATTGGTTCCTGCTCCCATTTTCTGTGTGCTACCCAAAAGAACACGCACCTGTCCCTTGCGCACCTTTGCAAACAGCTCTGCCTTTTGCAGTTCGGTGTTGGCATCGTGGATATAGGCAATCTCCTCCGGTGGAATCCCTTTTTCTATCAGCTTGTTTTTCATATCGTCATAGACATTAAATGTACCATCATAGTGCGGGGTGGAGAGGTCACAAAACACCAGCTGTGTTCCTTTGGTATTCATGCTTTCTTTCCAAACCGAACAGATATTCTCCACACAGGCATTTACCTTGCTGTCAGGGTCATCGGGCAGCAACTCATTCTGCAGCCGCTGATCGAGTGCCAGTTTTCTGCCATCACTGGTGATTTTGAGCAGATTATCGACGCTGGGATCTACCGTTCGATTTCGTACCTGATCGGCACGTTCTGCCAGATTCGCAACCATCTCCTGCTGGTGATCGCTGGGTTCTGTGGTGACTGTGATATACTCTGCCTTCGGAACAGGAAGGTTTAACATATCTGCTGTCTGAATATCTGCCGACTCTTTCCAAAGATTCATCAGTTCCGGCAGATTATAGAACTTTGCAAACCTTGTCTTGGAGCGAAATCCTGTTCCTTCTGGCGATAATTCAATTGCCGTAACCTTCTCTCCAAAGTCTGCTGCCCAGCTGTCAAAGTGTCCCAAACCGCGTTCCTGCAACGCATCAAACTGAAGATAGCGCATCATCGTATACAGTTCCACCATGCTGTTACTCACCGGTGTTCCGGTTGCAAAGGTAACCCCGCGTCCACCGGTGATTTCATCTAGATACCGGCACTTTGCAAACAGATCGGAGGATTTCTGTGCTTCGATCTGCGCAATTCCCGCTACATTGCGCATCTTTGTGTGATAAAACAAATTCTTATAAAAATGAGCCTCGTCCACAAACAGTCGATCTACCCCCAATTCCTCAAAGGTGACGACATTGTCCTTTTTGCTTTCGTTATTGAGTTTTTCCAATCGCACTGACAGGCTTTTTCTTGTCTTCTCCATCTGTTTGATGGTGTATCGTTCCCCGTCATCTTCCTTGGCTTCCCGAATCGCGTCGGTGATCTCATCGATCTGATTTTGAATAACCTTTTTCTGCCGCGCTGGGGAAAGCGGTATTTTTTCAAACTGCGTGTGTCCAATGATAACCGCATCAAAGTCACCGGTAGCAATTCGTGCACAGAACTTCTTTCGATTTGCCGGTTCAAAGTCTTTTTTGCTCGCAACCAGAATGTTCGCACCCGGATACAGCCGCAGAAAATCACCGCCCCATTGTTCGGTCAGATGGTTTGGCACCACAAACAGGCTCTTTTGGCAAAGTCCCAGACGCTTTGCTTCCATTGCGGCGGCAATCATCGTAAAGGTTTTCCCAGCTCCCACACAATGAGCAAGAAGAGTATTCTTCCCGTAAAGCTGATGTGCCACTGCATCTGATTGGTGTTTTCGCAGGGAAATTTCCGGATTCATCCCGGTAAAACGGATATGGCTTCCATCAAACTCCCGGGGTCGGGTGGAATTAAACAGAGTATTATACGTTTGACATAAGTTCGTGCGGCGTTCCTGATCTTTAAAAATCCATTCCCGAAACGCCTCCCCCATCGCTTCCTGCTTTTGCTGTGCAAGGGCTGTTTCTTTTGCGTTGAGGACTCGTTTTTCCTTTCCATCTGCGTCGGTAATGGTATCAAAAATGCGGACATCACGCTGATTGAGGCTATCCTCAAAAATCGCATAAGCACTTCGCCGTTTGGTTCCATACCGGTTATATGCAAGTGCGTTGTTTTTACTGTCCTGTCCCTTCCCTTTGACATTCCATTCACCGCTGACCGGAGAATACAGCACATCTACACTTGTCTGCTGCAAATAATAAGGTGTCTTGAGCAGTTCAAAAAGAAACTGCCGGTAATATTCCGGCGAAATCCAGGATGCACCGATTCTCACATCGATTTCGGCTGCACTTAAATCTTTGGGCTGCACCTGCTGGAGTGCCCTTACGTTGACAGCAAATTCCGGATATGATTGCGCCGCTTCTTGTGCAACTTGGAGTTTCTTGCGCACGTTGCCAGACAGATATTCGTCTGCTGTCTGCCATCCTTGTGCCCAGCTTTCCTGCTCCATATCAAAAGCTCCGCTGGACGGATCTTTGAAGATCACCCCTTCCAGCTCCTGAACCATCTGCGGAATCTCTTTTTTGTTTCCGAGCAGTGATGCTATATATTCCAAATCGACACAGGCTTTTTCCCCGATGGAGACAGCCAACGCTTCGGCAGCGGTATCGACACTGGTGACCGGCTGGTGGCGTTGGATGGTTCTCTTGAAAAACATATCCGCCTTGCGCTCCAGTTTCCCCTCTTCGTTTAATATCTCCAACGAACAGAGCAGCGGATAGGCAGTATCATCCTGAAAGGCCTGCTTGTTTGCCAAAGAGTTAAGCAATCCATAATTTTTTGTATAATCATCATAGAGGGAATTTAAGTTTGCCTGCTCTTTATGTACGGCTTCATCGGACGCCCCTTCCAGCTGCAAGGAAATCAACGTCCTTGCAGAATCCCGAATGTTCAGCAGTCCTCGAATCCTTGCTTCCTGCGTTTTGGAGACAGTGACCGGGTGCATCACCGAATTTTCCCGGTAATACAGCTGACCGTCGTGCAGTGTATAGGAAAAGTTCCTTACCTGCGGATCAGCTGGCAAAGTGGAACGTTCTGCGAAAAGATCTGTTTGGTGAGCAACGGAATAGAGCAGCTCTTTATCCGGAGCGTTCAGATGAGAAAGTGCATTAGTAAGCTGTGCTTTCAGCTCCATTCCTTCCAGCGGCTCACAGACAATCTCCTCCCCAAATCTGCCCGAAACCTGCTTTATTTCTCCTAAAACCATCTGGGGGTGGTCGGCAAAATAGCGGTTAATCGGGATTTCATTCTCTGTTTTGGACAAGGAAACCCAATCCGGCTCTCGTTCTGGGGCATGATCGCGCTTTTGGAAAAAGAGAATATCGGTTGTGACACCAGTTCCGGCATTTGCTTGAAAGGCATTGTTTGGCAATCGGACTGCACCCAGTAAATCTGCCCGCTTTGCAAGATACTGCCTTGCTGATGGATTCTTTTTGTCCATGGTATACATGGAGGTCACCACTGCCATGATGCCGCCGGGACGCAGTTGGTCGATGGATTTTGCCAGAAAGTAATCGTGGATGGGAAATCCCAATCGGTCGTACTCTTTGTCTGCCACCCGATACTCGCCAAACGGGACATTTCCTACCACTAGATCATAAAAATCCCTGCGGCTGGTCTTTTCAAATCCTGAAATGGTGATCTCTGTTTGCGGATAGAGCTGACGGGCAATCCGTCCGGTCAGGTCATCCAGCTCTACACCGTAAAGTTTCGATTGCTGCAAACTCTCTGGCAGCAGTCCAAAGAAATTGCCGGTTCCACAGGCTGGTTCCAGAATATTGCCGGGTACAACTCCCATATTTTCCACTGCATGATAGATAGCCCGAATCACAGTGGGACTTGTAAAGTGCGCATTGAGCACACTCCCCCTGGCAGACTCATATTCTTCTGGAGTCAGCAGTTCTTTTAGCTGTGCATATTCTTTTTTCCAGTTCTCTTTCCTGTCGTCAAATGCATCAGCAAGTCCGCCCCATCCCACATACTGAGAGAGGATTTCCTGCTCCTCCTGCGTTGCAGTTCGATTTTCTGCCTCGATCTGTTTTAACGTTTGGATTGCCTGTACATTTCGCTGATACTTCTGCTTTGGCCCGCCTTTTCCAAGGTGTTCATCGGTAATCCGAAAGTTTTGTGCTTTTGTCGCTTGTTCCATTGCCTGAACTGCATCCAGACTCTCATTTTCTTCTGTGATAGCCCCACCGTCAAGTTCTGCTGTGTTATCTATCCTATCTGTTTCTCGAAATTTAGGCATGCCAAAAAAGGCGGTGGATTTCTCCACCGCCTTTTGCTCTGTTTTCTGTTCTGATTGTTCCTCTACTGCTTCCAACAAAGTGATCTGTTCGATCTTATTTAAGCGTAGATAATCTCGCTTTTCACCATCTCCTCGGCTTTTTGCCGGATGCTGTTCATCCTGCGAATCCACTCCATCTGATCTGTCGCTTTGAGCTCCTCGCTCAATCCCTCCTTGCTTACCATCTGGCTGATGAGCAGTTTCATCTGTTCGGTCGCTCTCTGCTCGATCTCCCTGAGATGCTCGTCCAGTTCCCCCATCAGCAGAAGCTCGGTATAAATCCCGCTGTGCTCCTGCTTCAGATACTGTTCCCGCATCCGCCCGAATCTCCCCAGTCTGCTCGACTTGGGCAATTCTAGTTCTGGAATCTGATAATCCCCCATCCTTCGATATGTGATTTCCGGCATTGTCGATACTCCCTTCTTCTTTTTCCAGTGCTTCCCGCTGCATCTGAGCTGTTCGGACTGCATTTCGGATGGTGCGGCTGATGGTCTGCAACACTTCTCTTCCTGTCTGACTGACCGCGTTTCCCAGATGATAAAACATTCTGGGCGTATTAAAATTTGTGATTGCGCGAAAATCATCCTCATTCAGATAACCGGATGGGTTCAGTCCGCAGCGGGACAGCACCATATACTGAACGCTCGCTGTCAGGAGATTGCGGAAGGTTACTTCGGTGCTCTGGTCATCAAGCTCCTCTAAAAAGCTGTTTGTCTTGCGGTACTGCATATCCGAAAGATATTCTTTACAGTGTTCCACCGCTGCACGGGCAGCATACTCCATCAGCTGAGAAGTAACGTCCTCAAGTGCAACCGTTCCATACTGCTCCGCAAATGCTTGTGATACAACTGCTTCATATTCCGGGGAAAGCTGCCACGTCCACGGATGTTTTGCTCCTTTTACCGGGTGCGTATCTGCAATATCGAACAGATATCCCAGCCTTCGCTCCCCATTTTGGCTTCGGATGACTGCAATTCCGGTGGAACCTGCGTTGACCCAGCGATGCATCTTCTCATTCCACTGCTCCATGTAGGCACAGGCAGTGGCATTTGGTCGCTGTGCGTAGATTAACAGCTGATCGGCAAAGGGATACTGATACAAACGACCCGCAGTTTGCAGGCAGTCCATCCACTTCTGCGGACTGCGGTTCAGTTCCTTGGCGGTCTGATGCGCTAGTTGTAAGATAGTTTTGATGTTTCTTGCCATAAACACCCTCCTTTTTTTCTTATGATTCTTTGGTTCGTTTCTTTGGAAATTCCAGCTTAAACTGCACAAACTTTTCCCCGGTATCCTGCATGACTACCACTGCATCATAGTAGATTCCCTTCTTTTCGGAGTAAAGACGGCTCATTTTTACCCTTCCGGTCTTTAAAAACTCGGCGGCAAGCTTATGGTCAAACACTTTCTGTTTTTCGAGAAAAAAGTGATTATTCTTCCAAAGGATAAAGCTGCAGGGAGGGTTTTGCTGATAGCCGGAACAATAGAAGCTTTTCTTTCCTTCATACACTGGTCTGCCGCAGCGAGGACATTTCCCAACCTCCTGCATCAGCGCAGAGGCAACACGGACCCCCTGATAAGCGGCAACCAATTCCTGTAACATTGCCTGAATGTTTGCAAGGAAATCTTCCGGCGACAGTTTGCCCTGTTCGATCTTCTTTAACTCTGCTTCCCAGTCTGCTGTCAATTTTGCCGACTTGATGCGTTCCGGCAAAACCGAAATCAGGTCACTTCCCTTTGCCGTTGGGAGAAGCTGTTTGCCCTTTCGCTCGATCAACCCACTCCGCACAAGCTTTTCAATGATTCCGGCGCGGGTAGCCGGTGTTCCCAATCCTTTTCGCTCAGCATTCTCCGGCATCTCCTCCAAACCGGCAGTTTCCATGGCTGAAAGCAGGGTATCTTCGGTAAAATGTTTTGGCGGAGAACTTTCTCCTTCCTTGATATCTGCCTGCACTCCAGCCCATCGTTGTCCTCCTTCCATTGGTGGAAGAGGTTGCATGGTGTCTTTCTCTTCCGGCTTATTTCGAAGTAGCTTCAGACAGTCAGACCATATTTTCTTCCAGCCTTCCTGCAAAATGGCCCGTCCCTTTGCGTGAAAGGAAGCACCCTCACAAAGCAGGGTACACTCCGTTTCCTTTATCTGTTCGAGACTGCTCACAGCACAAAACAACCGCGCAACAACAAGGATGAGGATTTTTCTTTCTCCGGTAGGAAGTGCTTCCAGGTCAACATCTGCTGCTGATTTGGTCGGCAAAATGGCGTGGTGGTCGCTGACTTTGCTGCTGTCGATTACCGCAGAAAGATTGTTTCTATCTGTCATTTCGGAAATCGGCAAAACCCCGGAAAGACTTTGGAGCAGCGCTGGAAGGTTGCTTTGCATTTCCTCGGTCAGGAAGTTACTGTCCGTTCTGGGGTAGGTCAGCAGCTTCTTTTCATACAGAGCCTGCGCATAATCCAGAGTCTGCTGGGCGGTATATCCCAACAGTCGATTTGCCTCCCGCTGCAACAAGGTCAGGTCAAAGAGTTTTGGCGGCTTTTCCTTTCTCTCTTTGTGTGTTACTGACTGTACGATTACGGTCTTTCCTAAAACCTTTTCTCGTAACCTCTGCGCATCTGTTTTTCTTGGAAACCGCTCGCTTTCCGCGGTGATACCATCAAGGGTAATCGTAACGATATAAAAGGGTTCCTTTTGAAAGGCGGCAATCTCCGCTTCCCGCTGCACAATCATCCCTAGAGTCGGTGTCATCACCCGGCCAACATTCAGTGTTTTGTGGTACAGGCAGGAAAAAAGTCGGGTGGCATTGATGCCAACCAGCCAATCTGCCTTACTGCGGCACAGCGCCGCCTGATACAAATTGTCGTAATTGTCCCCATCCAGAAGATGTTCCCAGCCTTTCCGGATTGCCTCATCCTCCATGGAAGAAATCCAGAGCCGTTTCACCGATTTCTTACAGCCAGATCGTTCATACACCAGACGAAAAATCAGCTCTCCTTCCCGTCCGGCATCGCAGGCATTGACGACACATTCCACATCCTCTCGATGCATGAGTTTCTGCAAAACAGTAAACTGCTTTTTGGTATCCGGGGCTACGGTATACTGCCAAACCGCAGGAAAAATCGGAAGATCCTCCTGTTCCCACTTTGAATAGCGTGAGTCATAGCTGTCCGCACTGGCAAGCTCCACCAGATGCCCGACACACCAGCTGACCAGTTCGTTTTCTCCTTCCCAAAAGCCATCTTTTTTCTTACCAACTCCCAATACCTTTGCCAGAGAAGCGGCAACACTGGGCTTTTCTGCAATGACAAGTTGAAGCATTTTTCTTCCTTTCTAGAAAAGGTGCCATAATCGAGCCTTTTCTTCAATCATAATATTTTTACTTAAAAGTGCAGGGAAACATACAATTCGCTCTTTCATCTTGTATCGTAAGAAAATCCCGAAGAGCCTGTACAACTCTTCGGGATTTGTTTTGATTTCTTACTCGCAACTCTACTATTCCTCCAGAGGTTCTTCGTCTGGATAGTCATCGTAGTATGCGACATCTTCTGTTGTTTCTTCTGGTTGATTTTCTTCTTCGTCTTCGTTGATTGTTTCTGTGCCAAATTCCTCAGACTCTTCTTCCTCGCCGTCATCGTCTTCAATAAACTCCTGCTTTGGACGGTAAATCTTAAAATACCAGCCCACTACACCGCCGACTGCAAGTGTCAGCACAACAAACAAAATCAGCCCTGCATTGCTTTCTTTTGCTTCCGGTTCAGGCTCTTCCGGCACTTCTCCAACACAACCCTTTCTGTTTTCCTTGCATACCGGGCAAAGTGTATTCACATCCCCTGCTTCACACTTTTGCGTACAGCTACAGGTCGGTTCTTCCTCGGGTTCAAGAATCAGCTCCGGCCGCTCATCTGCCTGCGCCAAGGAGAGCAAATCTGTCTCGGTCACTGCGTTGAGGAAGTAGACATTTTCCTCTTCCCGCTGACGGTCGACGATCAAGTAAAAGACATTGTTGTCCGCGGTAGTGATGGTGAAAAACTCCTTGTCGTCCTCCCCACTTGCATGATCAACCACCGTTGCCTGTCCGTTTGGAGTGAGTGGAATCTCTTCCCTTTGCTCTGTCTGTTTTGGAACAGTAGCAGATACAGTATAATCCTTTTGATTTGATGCATTGCTTACCGTCGTATCCGATGATACAGAAGGTTTTGTTTTGGAAACTTCGGGCTGCTCCGGACACGGTTCTTTCTCTGTTTGTGTTTGAGGGACGCACTCTTCCTTTTTCTGTTCCTCTTTCTCCTCAGACTGCTCCTTTTTGGGTTCCTGATCGTTTGGATTCTTTACCAAGACCAGTCTGGACTGATTTCCGGCTTTGTCCACCGCCTGAACCGCAAACTCCTCAACATCACTGTTTAATTGCCGAAGCCCGATATCCAAGGTTTCATTCACAAGATCGGCGAACTTTTCTCCGTCAACATAGATTGCCGCTACCCCAGACAGGTCATCCTCTGCCTGCACGCGCAGAAGTTTTCCCGAAACTCCCGCTCTGACGGTTGGGGCAGTGCGGTCAAAACATTCGATATACCGCGATTTCTCGTGCACCTTTTCGTCCTTGCCGGTAACACTGACATAAATTGTACTGTTTTCCGCAATCTCCACTTGACCAAAATACTCATTTCCCTTTTGAACCAAGCTGTCTGTCATGTCCTGCCAGTTTCCATTTTTCTCTATCTTAACCTCCACCTTCTCAAATCCGGCACCGGTTTGATCGGTCAAAACAAATTCCACCGCAGTTTCCTTTGTCTTCCAACCGGTAGGAGGTACAATGTCAATCGAAAATTCGGACTGCAATGGCGGCACTCCTTTGCAGCTGGTGTAGTCTTTCCTACATACCGGGCAGTCGGGATTGACCTGTTCTTCTGTGCAAAGATTCGTGCAGATACAGGAAGCCTCTTCTTCCTTTCCGATGCACCCAGACACGTCCAGGGCACAGATCGGACAGTCCATATTGGGCGTTGTTTTGGTACATTTGATGTCGCAAAAACACTTCGGCGCTTCCGGTTCTTTTCCCGTACAATTTGATACATCCAAGGCACAGGCCAGACAATCCAGATTGGGTGTTGTCTCACTGCACTTCATGTCACAGGTGCAGGTGGGTTCTTCTCCCGACTCCCCTACAACCAGCTCGTCCGCTGTCCCCATCAGCGGCAGTACCGTCAAAAGGAGCAAAGAAAAAGACAGCACAACGGCTGTCAAACGCTTTATCATCCTCTTATTCATCTTTAGATTCCTCCTTCATTTGAGATTCTGCTGTTTCAAGCCCTTTCACTGAGCGAATCTGTTCCAGAATCTGCCGGATTTCTTCCGGTGTTGCCGCTACTTCATGCACGGTTTGCAGAATTTCCATATTTTCCACCTCTGCTCGCTTCTTTTGCAGATCCTGCAGACGCACCTGATATTCCGCGATTTTCTCCTGAAACCATCTGATTTTCAGGTCGATCTTTTCGAGACTTCTCATTCGTTTGTTTCCTCCTTCGTTTCATATCCGTTATCCACAAAATAAAAGGGATTAAGCCTCTGTCCCTGATAGCTTACTTCCAGATGCAGGTGTGGACCGGTGCTGTTTCCTGTACTGCCCACCGCCGCAATCTCTTCCCCTTTCTTAATCTCCTGACCGGCGGTCACCGAAAGACTTTGACAGTGTGCATATCTGCTTTGATATCCGCGCTCGTCCTCAATCACCACGCATAAGCCGTAATCTCCGGCATCGCTTGCCAAAACCACCTTTCCGGCATGGACAGCATGAATCGGTGTTCCGGCAGAGACAGCGATATCGATTCCGGTGTGAAGCTCTTTCTCCCCAGTAAAAGGATTTAAACGATAACCGTATGGACTGGACACATAGGAAAGCCAACAAAACGAAAAGGGATTACCGTAATTTTGTCGGTTTCCATAGGTCTGCTGATACACATCATACTTGTACTTTGTATCTGCGGCGGTCATCTCCGGTATGGTGATTTGCTCCATCGGGGTCACAGTCAGAATCACATTCAGGACACGCCATTCATACTCATTCCCATCACTGTCCTCCCGAATTTCTGTCTGCTCGATGAGCTGCAGGTCATATTGCTTTTGAAACAGCGCATCCAGAACAGGTGTTATTTCTGCAAAGGTAAAGAAGTCATACATGGCAGAAAGATAGGCCATCAGCTCGTAGGCGTTGTGTCCGATTTTCCCAAGTTCATAGCGATATTCCTGAAATATGGGGTATTCCTCTTCGATATGATTGATTTTGTATTGCAGGTCAGTTTCCTTTTCGGTGTAGTACAACTGAGCACTGTTGATATCCTGATCATCCGCAGTATAGCTTGCCGCAAAGGTGGAGGTTCCTGCACCGGAGAAAAATGCGGCGCAGGAACCAAGCAGCGAAGCCATCATGACAAACAGCGCACATCCGACCGCAACCGTCCCCAGCACGACCTTGTGTGCACCGCAAAAATGAGCGATGGCACGGATAACCTGAACAAACACTTGCTTTGCATTTTGCACGGTCTGAACGGTATTTTCTGCCTTCCGTGCTGCTTTGGCGTACTCTTTCTTAATACGCTGTTTCTGTATCCATTTTGCGAAGGGCTTTTGTTCCAGTTCCGGATGTTCCATCAACGCCCGCTGATAGGCAGCATCGCAGTTTGCTTTTTGGACTTTGCGCTCCAGTTTCCTCACCATCCGATATGGCTGATGCTTTTTTTGATATTGATGGTGGTGATAGCTAAGTGCCCCCAACTGCTCTGCACGTTCCTCCATACTGTGCGCCGATTCCACCCCCACATTGTCCTCTTCCACCTGATGGATTTTCTGATGACCCTTCTGCCATAACGATGAAATAGGTGCAGAAAGCAAGGTCGTTGCGACCACCTTTTTCAGAGAGGTTTGGGCTTCGGGCTTTTCCTCTGTTTTTAAGCTGAGCCTGCGTTTTGCCTTTCCCCGCTCTGCGTCGAACTCCCGCTCAAAGGTAAGGCGGGTGCGCTTTGGCAGATTTTCTTTTGCGTCATCCAGCTTTTGAGCTGCTTTTTCTGCCTTTTCCTCTGCCTTACAAACTTTCTGTTTCTGACGCGAATCTGCCGTACTCTCGGAATGAGCCGCTGTTCTTTCTTCCTTCGTCTGCTCTCCCCGATCAAACTGGAACCTGCGGCGAACTTTCTGCTGTTTTTCTTTTCCCGTGTTAGAAGAACGATATCCTGTCGTTCCGCGGCTTTCTGTTTCCTTTGTTCTGTCAGAGGACTGCTTCTCCTTCTGAAAAGAGAATCGTCCAGTATCAAAGCTGGAACGGTGAAAAGATGTTCCTTTTCTTGCCGCTTTGTCCTTTTGATTGGATTGCTCGAATACCTGCCCTTTCTGCAGTAAAATTTCCTCTTCCTGCGCTGCTTCCTCCTCAGCATCTGCCGCAACTTCCTGTTCGAGTGCTTCATACGGGCTGATCGATTCTTTATTAAGATTCCCGGAAAAATCCCGCTGCTTCTGCGTTTTCCCTTTGGAAGGTTTGTTCTTTGAATCTTGCGTTTTTGGAAGAGGTTTCTTTTGATCCAAAGAAAAATCCGCTGTGCGACTGCTGATTCTGCGTTCTTCTTTACTCAAAGCACTTTTCTCCACCAGTCCGTCGCGGGTTATCTTGTGCGTCTTTTTCTCCCTTGCTAAAAACTTTCCTTCCCTCATCGTTTCTCCTCCGCCTGCTCTGCCAAATCTTCCGGACGTGTGGTCATGATGCGGTAAAGTTCGGTATCTTTCGGGAAGTGGTCAACAAAGGGAATGATGACGTTGCCATAGAAAATTAAACCCTCCCCTGCATTGGAGTTTGTCACGTAGGAGAGCTGGTGCGGGGAAATGTTCAGCTGCTTTGCCAGAATCTGTCGGTCACCATTTGCCTGATTGAGCATATAAATAAAGTCGCTGTTCTCAAAGATATTCTCAATCTCCCTTGAGGCAAGCAGATCCTTGATATTCTGCGTCAGTCCGGTCGGGATGCCGCCCCACTTTCGAAAACGTTTCCAAATCTCCACGGTATAAGCGGCGGTCTGTTCTTCCTTGAGCAGCAGATGCATCTCATCGATGTAAAAGCGGGTAGACTTGTGCTCGGCACGGTTCTTGGTCACCCTTCCCCACACCTGATCCTGCACAATCAGCATTCCAATCTTTTTCAGCTGTTTGCCCAGCTCCTTGATGTCATAGCAGACCAGACGGCTTTTGACGTCCACGTTGGTGCGGTGATTAAAGACATTGAGCGAACCATTGACATAGATTTCCAGTGCTGTGGCAAGATGCTGGGCTTCCGGTTCCTCCTGTCTGCGGAGCTGTTCATACAGGTCACCCAAAATCGGCATCGGGGTGTTTTCCGGGTCGATAAGGTATTCCTGATACACTCTTCGGACACAGCGGTCGATGATGGTCTTTTCTACTGGCTGCAATCCTTCCTTTCCCCCGACAATCAGCTCGCAGAGCGAAAGGATGAAATCAGACTTTAAGGTTAAAGGATTGTCGTCCTCGGAGTAGTTTAAGTTTAAATCCATAGGGTTGATGTAATCGGTACTGGTCGGCGCAATCTTCACGACTTGACCACCCAGACGGGAAACCAATGGGAAATACTCCGCTTCCGGGTCGATGATAGCGATATCATCACCGGTCAGCAAGAAAGCGTTGGTGATTTCCCTCTTTGCGCTGAAGGACTTACCGGAACCGGGCGTTCCCAGAATCAGTCCATTCGGATTTTTGAGAAGCTTCCTGTCCGCCATAATCAGGTTGTTGGACAGAGCATTTAGCCCATAGTAGAGTGCTTCCCCATGCTGGAACAATTCCTGCGTGGTAAACGGCACAAAAATTGCCGTGCTAGATGTGGTGAGTCCCCGCTGAATCTCAATCTGATTGATCCCCAGCGGCAGCGAGGAAACAAGTCCCTGTTCCTGCTGATAGTCGAGCGGGCGAATCTGGCAATTATACTTTTGCGCCACACCGGACACCTGAAAGATGTCGTTTACCAGCTTGGACTTTGATTTTGCGGTATTCATCACAAGAACGGTCACCAGAAACATCCTTTCGTTTCTGGACTGCAAATCCTCGAGCAGGGATTTTGCCTCATTGCCATAGGTTACAATGTCCGGCGGCAACACTTCCATATCATAACCTGCACGCACCGCCTTTTTCTGCTCCTCGATTCTCATTTTGTCAAGGTCGGACAATTTGTGCTTGATGTTCTTGATTGCGGTACTCTGGTCAATGGACTGGATATGCAGGCTGACCACCATACTGCTGTCCAAATCCAGAAACTCGGCGAGCATCCGGTCGGTAAGCTCCGGCGCCGTAATCTGTAAAAATGATACCGCCCCACAGGTCTTGCCCATCTGAAAGCGATTTTTGTTCTGGAAAGAAAAGCTGTCTGGCGCGATAAAATCCTTTGTGCTCATGCCAGTTTTTGCGATTTCCTTCCAGTCAAAATGAAACTTTCGCTTATCATAACCATTCATCATCTGATGCAGGAGTGCTAGCCGCTCTTTTCCATTGAGCGGGCAGGCTTTCACTCCCAGAACCTTAAAGTTTGACAGCACATCTGCCTCAATCCGCTCCAGTCGGAGCTTTGCCGCTTTCAGAGAATCCGCTTGGATGCCGAAGGTGATGTATTTTCGCTTCACCAGACCGTTGTTCCCTTTTGCAAGCTGGTTTTTGAGCATGGCAACATACTCCCTGCGGATACTGTTAAAGGCATCCTTCTGCTCCGGGATATCGATTGCCTTTTGGTATTCCTCCACATCGACCATTTGATTTACAAAGGAAAGCTGCACCCGAATGGAGGAATCGAAGTAGTTGAGGAAGTCGCAGTAGTTTTCAAAAATCAGCGTTTTGTCCTCATTTTGTGCCAGTTGATAGTTGATATCGAAAAACTCCAGCGTCTTGGTGAAGAAGTGTTCCTCCATCCGACAGATTCCATCCGGATAGATTTCCTGATAGGGAATGGTCTGCTGTGCTGTGTTCGGGACTTCCTTTCTGGAAAAGAACTTTCCTGTCCGTGCAAAGAAGGACGTGTTATCGTCCTTCCTTTTTTCTGAAGATAGCTTGTCCGATCTTTTGTTTCTTCTTTGCTGCTGGATGCTTTTTTGAAGCTTTTCTGCCTGTCTTTTTTGCTGTTTGTTTTGCATGATGCACCTCCATTTCGTTAAAAAAGGCATACAAATTCTGGGTTTGATAAGGGCGAACCTTTGGCCGTAAAAATCTGGCGCGCAGGATGTTGCACATGATTTTCTCGAGTGTCTGCCCGTCCCGCTCATACATCGCCAAAAAGAAAAACGGCAGCATCAGCCCAACCATGAGCAGAACTGCCGCTTCATTCCCAATATGGGAACGGGTAAACAGGTAAGATGGCACGCCAATGAATCCCGCAACAGAAAAGCAGATGAGCTGTCGCCGCGTCAGATTAAAAGCCACCTTGGTTTTTACCTTACTTAAATCTTTTGGAACCGATACAAAGGGCATTTTCTTCCCCCCTTATCAGCTTCTTGCTCTGGGTCGAACGATTCTTTTTCTGCGGCATGGGTGCAGCCGCATCTTCCAGAGGAGAAAATTCTTATATTTGTTGCTGAGCTGCTTTCTTTCATTTCTCTTGTGATACATAACATCTTCCTTTCCTAGTGGGCATTAAAGATGGATTTGCTGATATTTCCGGTTTTAAAAAGGGAGTAACACAGCAGCACGGTATATCCGGCACAACTCCAGATAGCAAGATGCAGGTTTTGTGCGCTGGCAATTCCCTGAATCAAAACGGTATAAACTGCGACGCAGACTAAAATAAAAAAGCCTTGCAGCCCCAATGCCACAAGACCTCTCAAATAGTTATTGCCCATGCTCCCCCATTCCCGATTGACCATCGTTGCAAAGGGTATCGGTCCGATGGAACAATAGATATAAATTTCGATCATCCTCCCCACCAGAACCAACATCACACAGATGGAAAGGGCATTCATGGTGAGTCCGATCAGGGAGGTTTCGATCAGGAGCAGAAAAAGCTCTCCAATTTCCATTGCTTCTAATTCCCCCATCAATCCACCCATGACCGCTTCAAAATCCAGTGCAGTATCACTCCCAATCAGTGCAGCACTCTGATGGACAACATTCTGTCCCAACTCAAAAACTGCCACTACAATATCAAAGGTATGGGTTACCAGATACACTGCCACAAACGTCTTGAAAATCCACTTAAACAGCATAAATGTTTCGAAGTCACCGTGAAGATTATTCTTTTCGATGATCATACTGATCAGTTCATAGCAAAGGACGAAGGTCAGTATCAAACCTGCAATGGGAATCACCACATTTTCAGCAAGATTCTGGATGATGGAAAAAACACCGGAGTTCCAGTCCCCCGGTGTTTTACCCACCTCATTCGCGATTTCTCCCACCTTCTGGTTGACACTATCAAACATCCCGCTGAGATTGCCGGTGATACAATCAATGAGGAAGGTTTTGATCCATTCCTCTATTTGTTCCAGGATGTCCTGCATAAACCGCTACTCCTCCTTATCCGAACAAATTTGCAAGCAGAGGAATCAGGTTCATCCCGATGAGCACAACTCCACCACCCGCCATGAGCTGTTTGATTCCCTGTGATTTTGCACCCGGGTTATCGGCACCGTAGCCTTCGAGGAGATTGATGATTCCCCAAACGCCAAGGCCAGCTCCCAGTGCAATGACCAGCACTTTCAATGTTTCGATTGCCTGTC